>Ga0316576_10002829_pt1 | contig 9991 bp, 5 predicted proteins | sample S0NA_FD_203075 | JGI IMG/M metagenome (GOLD analysis project Ga0316576, IMG submission 203075) | Rhizosphere microbial communities from salt marsh grasses in Alabama, United States - S0-2_050615r3r5 | ecosystem: Host-associated > Plants > Roots > Rhizosphere | place: USA: Alabama | collected... | reverse complement strand
AAGGTCGATGAGGTGACGATCGGGGCGAGCAGGTCTGTCACGAAGGCGGAGACCGACTGCTCCCAACCGGCAGGTACCTCTGCGAAGCGCCCGAACAGCAACCCGCGACCGGTGGCCGCCTCTGCGAAAGCGGTGAGGGTGAGCCCCGCTACGGCGACCGCGACCCGGTCGCGACGGTGGGCTGCGAGCGCAGCCAGGGCGGGCACGGCCGGCGCCAGGCCGATGGTCCCGAGCAGCGGTGCCAGCGGGATCACCGCGAGAATCCGGCCCGACCCCCGGACAGCAAGCGCGGGCACGGCGATCAGGATCGCGACGCCGAAGGCTGCCCCGGCCATGCCGGCGGCGAAATTTAGCCACAGGGCGAGGCCGACCCCGGCGGCTAGGAAGCCGAGTCGCGGGCTGAGCAGGGCCAGAATCGACACGACCAGGGAGAGCAGGCCAACCGACCCCGCGTCCGCCTGCCCCGACACGATCATCACCGTCGCGGTCATCGCGCCGGCGGCCGCGGCCGAGCCGGCGCGCGCCACGTCGATGTCGCCGCCGAAGCCGAACGGTGAGCCGACCACGGCCGAGAGCGGGTCGGCCCCGCGGACCGAATCGTCGAGCCGGTCCAGGTTGTCTTCCAGCATCGTCCCGAGGTCTTCGACGCGCGGCCTGAACTCCGGGTCGAAATCCAGACATGCGTCGATCACATCGGTGAGCTGGGCCGGCAGATCGGGACGTCGTGTGGAAAGTGGTGGCACCTGCTCCCCCAGCGCCCGGGCCGTGGCACCGGGAGTCCTGCGCTTGCGGGGATTTTCCCCCGTCCAGGCTTCGTAGAGGGTGAGCGCTAGCGAAAAGATGTCACCTGCCGGGCCGACCTCCAGACCCTCCGCCTGCTCGGGCGACATGTACGCGAGCGTGCCGAGGACGTCGCCGGTCGCGGTCAAGTCGTCTCCGTCCATCAGGCGGGCGATGCCGAAGTCCATGAGTCGTGCGCCTCCGTCGCGGTGCGGCAGCATCAGGTTCGCCGGCTTGATGTCGCGATGGACGACCCCGCGTGCGTGGGCATGGTCGAGTGCCTCGCAGACGTCGGCGCCGACCTCGGCCACCTCCCGGTCGCTGAGCAGCGCACCGTCGATCAGGTCGCGCACCGTATCGCCCTCGATCAATTCGCTGACGAGGAAGGCCCGGCCGCCTTCATTACCGAACTCGTGGTGCGTGAATTCGAACAGGGTGACTATCCCGGGATGGTTCAGTCTCGCCGCAGCCTGGGCCTCACGCCGGATCCTCGGCCCGCTGCCGCGATCCGTCTCGATCACCTTGACCGCCACGTCCCGCTCGAGCCTCCGGTCCCATGCACGAAACACCGTGCCGAAACCGCCGCTGCCTATGCGGTCCTCGATCTCGAATCTGCCCATTAGCGTCGTGCCGATCATCCGTAACGGGGATTTCGCCACATCGGGCGCCAAACCTGCGAATGGGCATCAATTGGCAGCGCGTACCCGGGGACGACCCCGCCCCATGGAAGGGGATAGATTGGCCCCGCCGAAAAGTAACTGGCAGGCCTACCGATGGATTTTCCCGATCCCCAAGACGATCTCGAAGCCCCCCGCAGCAGCGGGGACAGTGAGGGCATGACCGGCACGATGCGGAGTCGCCGCTCCGGCGGTGGGGGTCGCGGCGGCGGCAGGCCCTCGTCGACCGAGCGCCGGCAGCTGATGATCCGGCGCGGTATCGCCCTCGGGGCCGGCCTTCTCGTGCTCGTGCTGCTCGTCTTCGCCGTGCGCGGCTGCCTCGACGCGCGCAAGAACCGCGCCCTGGAGGACTACGCCTCGAACGTGACCCAGATCGTCGACGAGACGAACACTCTCAGCGAGTCGTTCTTCGGCCTGCTCGACGATCCGGGCGAGCTGTCGGTCACCGAGTTCACCAGCGAGGTGGAGTCCGACCGCAGCGCCATGGACGGTTTCCTCAGCCGGGTCGAGAAGCTCAGCACCCCCGGTGACATGGAGTCAGCCCAAGAGACGCTGACGCTCGTCTACCAGCTCAGGGCCAATGCGATGGACACGATTGCGACGCGGATGCCGACCGCGCTCGGGGACGAGGGGCGGGAGAAGGCCATCCAGCAGATCGCCGGCCAGATGGAGATCCTCGCCGGCGCCGACGTCCTCTACAACCAGATCACCAGGCATTCGATCGACAACGCGATCGCCAACAACGATGCCTCGGCTCCCGAGATGCCGCGCAGCGAGTTCGTCGCCGACGCGATCTTCTGGGGAAACCCCGACAACGTCGAGTCCGCGCTCAGCACCGTCGGCGGCGGCCCGCGGCCCGCGGCTGACGGCGGCGTTCACGGAACCGGACTGGGCACCGTCTCGATCGGCGGCGTCACGCTCGACCCCTCGGTCTCGACCGTGATCCCCGCCGATACCGAACCTGTCGTCGACGTCGAGGTCCAGAACCAGGGGGAATCCGACGAGTCCGACGTCACCGTCTCGGCCTCGGTAAACGGGGGCAGCGGTCTCGACCAGTCGATCCCCTCGCTGGCGGTCGGAGAGACCGGTACCGCTTCGATCCTGCTCACCCCGGCCCCGTCGGGGGAGGTCCAGCTCGACATCACGGTCGCGCCTGTGCCGGGCGAACAGGTCCTCGACAACAACGAGGCGACCTACACCGTCTCCTTCGAGTAGGCAACCGTGAAGGTCGCCTACCTTGGTCCCGCGGGAACCTTCAGCGAGGAGGCGGTCCGCGCCAGCGGCTTCGCTCCGGACGGTTTCGAACCGTTGCCCTGCGCCAACGTCAGCGAGGTGATCAGGTCGATCGGCGCCGGTGCGGCCGAGCGCGCCATGGCCCCGATTGACAACTCGATCGAAGGCTCGGTCCGCCATACGGTCGACGGACTGATCGCCGAGGCCGACTCGGTGACCATCATCGGCGAATACGTGCATGAGGTCCGCTCGGCGCTGATCACCTCGGAACCGCTGGGACTGGACGAGATCACCGCCGTGACTTCCCATCCCCAGCCGCTCGCCCAGTGCTCGCGCTTCCTGCGCGAGGAGCTGCCCGGCGCGGAGCTGCGCTTCGCCGACAGCACAAGCGCAGCGGTCCTCGAGGTCAGCCGCGGCGAAACCGGGCTGGCCGCGCTCGGGCCGGCGACCGCGGCCGCGATCTACGGTTGCACGGTCCTTAGGGAGGGCATCGAGGACGAGCCCGGCAACCTCACCCGTTTCGTCTGGCTGGCGCCGGTCGGCACCGACCCGGCCGGTGAACCTGGAGCAGGCGCTGGCGACGGACGCTGGAAGACCACGGTCGTCTTCTCCGAGCTCGGTGAGGACCACCCCGGAGCACTGGTCGACGCGCTGCTCGAGTTCTCCACCAGGGAGATCAACCTGGCGCGCATCGAGTCGAGGCCCGAGCGACGCCGGCTCGGCCGGTACCTGTTCTTCATCGACATCGAGGGACGTGACACCGATCCCGGTGTCAGCGATGCATTGGCCGGGCTGACGAACAAGGCCGGCTCGGTGAAGGTCCTCGGTTCCTACCCCGTGGCCCGCTAAACGCCCGGCCTTCGCTCAGGATTCGGTGCCGTCCGCCGGCCCGGTTTCCCCTTCGGCCTCATCCGGGTCTGTGGCGTCATCGCGCTCTGGCAGGGCGGGCTGGTCGGGCGCATCGGCGAGATCGCCGGTCGGGACGGCGGCGTCGGACTCGACCACGAGCGCCACGGCGCTGATCCGGTCGCCCTCGCGCACGTTCATCACCTTTACGCCCTGGGTCGGGCGCCCGGTCTTGCGGATGCCTTCGACCGAAGTGCGCTGGACCATGCCACTCTCGGTGATGAAGAGCAGATCCTGGTGCTCGCGCACGATCAACGCGCCGGCCAGACCGCCTCTTTTCTCGGTCAGCTTCGCGGTCAGGACGCCCTTCGTGCCGCGGTTCTTGACCGGGTACTCGGACAGTGCCGTGCGCTTGCCGAAGCCGTTCTCGGTGACCACCAGCAGCTCCGATTCGTCGCGGGCCACGTTCAGCGCCAGGACACGGTTGTCCTTCTGGCTCACGTTCATGCCCTTGACGCCGCTCGTGCCGCGGCCCATCGGCCGGGCCTGGTCCTCGTGGAAGCGGCTCGCGTGGCCCGACTTCGAGACGAGCAACAGGTCGTCCTCACCCGATGTCAGTTGGACGCCGACCAGTTCGTCGCCCTCGCGGATCTTGATCGCGATGATTCCGTCGGCCTCGATGCGCGTGTTGTAGTCGGTGAACTCCGTCTTCTTCACCTGCCCCTGGGCCGTGGCGAATGCGATGTAGCGGTTCTCCTTGAAATCCCTCGTCGGGATCACCGCCATGACCCTCTCGCCCTCCCGCAGAGGCAGCAGGTTGACCAGGGCGCTGCCCCTCGCCGTGCGCTGTCCCTCCGGGAGTTCGTAGACCTTCTTGCGGTAGACCTTGCCGGTGTTGGTGAAGAAGAGCAGGTAGTCGTGGGTCGAGCAGATGTGGAGGTGCTCGATGTAGTCGCCTTCCTTCAGGTTCATCCCGGTCACGCCGACGCCGCCGCGGTGCTGCTGGCGATACGAGTCGACGCCGATCCGCTTGACGTAGCCGGACTTGGTCAGCGAGATGACCATCTGCTGCTCGGCGATCGTATCTTCGACGTTGATGTCACCTCCGAACGGCTCGATCGAGGTGCGTCGCTCGTCGCCGTGCGTCTCGGTCAGCTCGAGCAGCTCTTCCCGCACGATCGCGTAGACGCGGCTCTCGTCACCGAGGATGTCGCGCAGTTCGGTGATCAGCTCCATCAGCTCGGCGTGCTCTGAGCGGATCTTGTCGGACTCGAGCGCGGTCAGCCGCTGCAGGCGCATGTCGAGGATCGCCTGGGCCTGAGCCCGCGAGAGCTCGAACTCGCCGATCAGGCCGTCGCGGGCCGTATCGGGGTCGGGTGAGGACCGGATCAGCTTGATCACCGCGTCGAGGTTGTCGAGTGCGATGAGCAGGCCCTCGAGGATGTGAGCCCTGGCTTCGGCCCGCCTCAGCCTGAACTGGGTCCGCCTCGTCACGACCTCGCGCTGGTGCTCGACGTAGTGGCGGATCATGTCGCGCAGGCCGAGCGTGCGAGGCACGCCGTCCACGAGCGAGACCATGTTCATGCCGAACGATGTCTGGAGCTGGGTCTTCTGGAACAGGTTCTTGAGGACCACGTCCGGAACGGCGCCACGCTTGAGCTCGATCACCACGCGCATGCCGGTGCGATCCGATTCGTCGCGGAGGTCGGAGATACCGTCGAGCTTCTTGTCCCTGACCAGGGTCGCGATCTTGACGATGAAGCCGGCGTCCCCGCCCTTCTTCACGGTGAAGGGCAACTCGGTGACGATCAGCGCGTCCTTGCCGCCCTTGAGCGGCTCGGAATGCACGCGCCCGCGCACTCTTACGCTGCCGCGCCCGGTCTCGTAGGCCTCGCGGATGTTGCTCGGGTCCATGATTCCGCCACCGGGGAAGTCGGGGCCCTTCACATGCTCCATCAGCGAGTCGAGTTCGATGTCGGGGTCGTCGATGAATGCCGCGACCGCGCCGGCCACCTCACGCAGGTTGTGTGGCGGAATGTTCGTGGCCATCCCGACCGCGATGCCGGAGGCGCCGTTGACGAGCAGGTTGGGGAATCGGGACGGAAGGACCAGCGGCTCGCGCTGGGACTCGTCGTAGTTCGGGCCGAACTCGACCGTGTCGGAGTCGATGTCCCGCAGCATCTCGGTCGAGAGGCGGGTGAGCCTGGCCTCCGTGTACCGCATAGCGGCGGCGGAGTCGTCGTCGATCGAGCCGAAGTTGCCCTGACCGTCGGCAAGCGGGTAGCGCAACGAGAAGTCCTGCGCCATGCGGACGAGCGTGTCGTAGATCGACGCGTCGCCATGAGGGTGGTACTTGCCCATCACCTCGCCGACGATGGTGGCGCTCTTCCGGTACGGGCGGTTCGGCTGGAGGCCGAGGTCATGCATCGCGTAGAGCACGCGCCGGTGTACCGGCTTGAGCCCGTCGCGCACGTCGGGCAGCGCACGCCCGACGATCACGCTCATCGCGTAGTCGATGTACGACGAGCGCATCTCCAGTTCGAGTTCGCGCTCTTCGATATGCCCGGTCAGGGCCTCCAGAGCCATCAGGAGGCCGCCCCGGTCACGCGCTCAAAGGCGATCGGGTCAGACATCGATGTTGCTCGCCTCCTTCGCGTACGTCTCGATGAAGTCGCGGCGCGGCGAAACCTGATCGCCCATCAGCATCGAGAAGATCTGGTCCGCGGCCGTCGCGTCCTCGAGCGTCACCCGCTGCAGAGTCCGGCTCGCCGGATCCATCGTCGTTTCGCGCAACTGGTCGGCGTTCATCTCACCGAGACCCTTGAAGCGGGTCAGCTGAACTCCGTGCTTTGCCAGGTCGAGCACGGCCCGATGGATGTCTGTGAAGCCTTCGGCCTCTTCCGCCCTGTCCTTCAGCGTCACCCGGAAAGGCGGCCGGCCCAACGAGGACAGCAGCTGGGCATGGATGTTCGCGAAGCGCCGATACTCGTCACCCTCGAAGAGGCGGGCCGGCAGGACGTGGTTGCGGGCCAGTCCCGACTTGTTGTGGACGGCCTTGACGACGGTGTCCTCACCCTTGCTCTCGAGTATCTCGGTCCTGAAGACGTCGTCCTCGTGGTCGACGTCGCTGAGGACCTTGCGCACCTCGTCGATCGTGATCACTGCCTCGTCGAGGATCCGTGACTCGGCGACGAAGCGCACCACCTCGTTTCCGAACTCGGCCTGAAGCGCGGAGGACCATCCTTCGTACTCCTTCGACTGGCGTACGTAGCGCTGCCAGCGGTCTTTCGTCAGCTTCAGCGATTTTCCGTCCGAGTCGGCGATCTCGAACTGGTCGTAGCGGTCTCTCAGCAGCAGCTCCTCCAGTTCGGACTCCTTGTCGAGGTAGGTCTCCTGGTTTCCGCGCTTGACCTTGTAAAGCGGCGGCTTCGCGATGTAGACGAAGCCGGCGTCGATCAAAGGCTGCATCTGCCGGTAGAGGAAGGTGAGTATCAGGGTCCGGATGTGTGCGCCGTCCACGTCGGCGTCGGTGGCCATGATGATCTTGTGGTAGCGGGCTTCCTCGAGATTGAACTCGTCGTGGATGCCTGTGCCGATCGCCGTGATCATCGCCTGGATCTCGTTGTTGGCGAGGACCTTGTCGATGCGGCTCTTCTCCACGTTGAGAATCTTTCCGCGTAGCGGCAGCACCGCCTGCGTGGAACGGTCGCGAGCCTGCTTGGCCGACCCCCCGGCCGAATCGCCCTCGACCACGAACATCTCCGCGTGCTGCGGGTCCCGCACCGTGCAGTCGGCGAGCTTTCCCGGCAGGGTCGAGTTCTCGAGGGCCGACTTGCGGCGGGTCAGGTCCCTTGCCTTGCGCGCCGCCATCCTGGCCCGTGAGGCCTCGACAGCCTTGGTGATGATCCGCCGAGCCTCTCCCGGGTTCTCTTCCAGGAACTCGGCAAGCTTGCGGTTGACCGTCTCCTCCACGAGGCCACGGATCTCCTGGTTTCCGAGTTTCGTCTTGGTCTGGCCCTCGAACTGCGGGTCGTGGAGCTTGACCGAAATCACGGCAGTGAGGCCCTCGCGCACGTCCTCGCCGGCGAGGTTGTCGTCCTTTTCCTTGAGGATCCCCTTGCCGCGGGCGTATGCGTTGAGCGTGCGCGTCAACGCCGAGCGGAATCCCGACATGTGGGTTCCGCCCTCGTGGGTGTTGATGTTGTTGGCGAAGCTGAAGATGGACTCCTGGTAGGAGCTGTTCCACTGCATGGCCACCTCGACCGCGCCCTCTTCCTCGTTGCCTTCGAAGTAGACGACCTTCTCGTGCATCTCCTCCTTGTTCTGGTTGAGATAGCGGACGAAGTCTTCGATGCCGCCGTCGTACTGGAACGAGATGCTCTCGCCTTCGGCCCGCCTGTCGTCGATGCCAATCTTGAGTCCTCTGGTCAAGAAGGCGGTTTCGCGAAGGCGGTCCACCAGCGTGTTGAAGTCGTAGTCCACCACCTCGAAGATCTCGTCATCAGGCAGGAAGGTGATCTCGGTGCCGGTCTCCTTCGTCTTCCCTCCCTTGCTCAGCGGTCCCTGGGGGTGTCCGCGCTCGTAGTCCTGATCCCAGACGAATCCGTCCCGCCTGATCCGCAGGTGGAGTTTCTCCGAGAGCGCGTTGACCACCGAGACTCCGACTCCGTGCAGACCGCCCGAGACCTTGTACCCGCCACCATCGCCGAACTTGCCCCCTGCGTGGAGCACTGTCAGCACCACCTCGGCCGCGGGCCTCTGCTCCTTCTCCATCGTGTCGACGGGGATCCCGCGGCCATCGTCGCTGACCGTGCAGCTGTTGTCGGGCAGGATCGTTACCGAGACCTCGGAGCAGTGGCCGGCGAGCGCTTCGTCCACGGAATTGTCGACGACTTCGTAGACCAGGTGATGCAGCCCTCTGGGGCCGGTCGACCCGATGTACATACCGGGTCGCTTGCGCACGGCCTCGAGACCCTCGAGGACGGTGATGTCCTTGGCGCCGTACGACGCGTCACTGCTGCTCGTATTGTCAGCCAACTATGCCTTTCAAATGCCGGTAGATGGCCCCGAGCAGCTCAGATCTCGCCAGCAGGAGAGAGCCCTGGAAAACCATTTCTCAGGTTCCAATGATACCAGTAACGGTCGGATCGAAACCTGCGACCCGAACGGAAAAGTCCTGCAAATCAGCGCTTTTTTTGAAGAGGTTTACGGAAAATATGCAGTTCCGGTCACGAAATGGTTCGAAATCGGATTTCCCGAGGCCCCGGAGACTTCATGGCTGAGTCGAGATTGTCCCTGATGCGCGGCTCCATCAGCGTCAGTTCCTGGCTCCAGACAGCCTCACGGCAGTCCACGTAGAGCACGCCGTCAACCTCCTCGGCGACCTCGGTGACGCCGGCGATGCGATCTCCGACGACCGCGGCCCAGACCGCCTGCGCCTCCGCCAGCGGCGTCTCGGGTGCGATCATCCGCTTCAGCTGGTCCAGCGCGCGACCCACCGGTTCCGGGTCGGGGCTGCGCCCGCGTTCATCTCTCAACGTCGGCCTCGATCCCCGGCGCTGACGTGAGCTGTTCGATCCACACCCTGCTCAAGCCTCCGCGCTCGGGAATCAGTTCGCTCTCGGCGGCGGTGATGACCGCCTGTCCGCCTTCGAGCAGGCGGTCCACAAGCAGCGCCCTGCGTTCGGCGTCGAGTTCGCTCATCACGTCGTCGAGCAGCATCAGGGGAGGCGTCGACCCCGCTGAAAGCAGGGCGTCGCGCTCGGAGAAGAACAGCGACAGCAGGCCTATTCGCTGCTGCCCCTGGGAACCGAAGCGCCGCAGCTGACGACCGCTGAGCTCCAGTCTCAACTCGTCGTGGTGTGGTCCCCAGGTGGTGCGGCCCATCTTCAGGTCGGCCTCGAGACGTTGCTCTAGGCCCTGCTCGAGAGCCTCGGGGTCGTCGCTGGAGGCGGCGCGGTAGATCAGGTCGTTTTCGCCCTCGAGCCCGAGTTCCGACGCGGCCCGCAAATAGGGTCCTGACAGCTCCGATACCGCTTCGTGTCTGGATCTGGTCAGTTCGCTGCCGGTGGACGCGACCTGGCGGTTCCAGGTCGCAAGCTGGGACCGGTCAGCAGCCCCCGCCGCGATCCTCGAGACCAGCGCGTTGCGTTGAGCCAGCGCGCTGCCGAACGCGGAGCGCAGGCCCGCTTTTCGAGGCCACCTGGCAGCTATCCAGGAGTCGAGGTGAGCCCTCCTCACCGCCGGCGGCCCCTTGACGATCTCGAGACGGTCCGGTGAGAAGACCGTGACCATGGGGCGATGTTCAGAGGCGGTGGTTCGCTCCACCGGGGCTCCGTCGAGCGTGAGCCGGTTCCCCTGTTCCCGGCTCACGGAAGCCATGAACTCGTGTGTGACCCCCTCGCCGGAAACAACCGTTACCCGGCTCCGCGCCCAAGCTCCGGAGAAGGGGATCA
>Ga0316576_10002828_pt1 | contig 9991 bp, 6 predicted proteins | sample S0NA_FD_203075 | JGI IMG/M metagenome (GOLD analysis project Ga0316576, IMG submission 203075) | Rhizosphere microbial communities from salt marsh grasses in Alabama, United States - S0-2_050615r3r5 | ecosystem: Host-associated > Plants > Roots > Rhizosphere | place: USA: Alabama | collected... | reverse complement strand
CTCCGGGGTCAGTTCACAGACATAAGCCAGCCCTTTCCCGATGAGTTCCACAGCATAGCCGTAAAGCTGTTCGAAGTAGTCCGAGGCAAAGTAAAGGTTGTCCCAGTGGTAACCGAGCCATTCGACATCCTTCTTGATCGCCTCGACGAACTCCTCTTCTTCCTTCTGGGGGTTCGTGTCATCGAAGCGCAGGTTGCAGGTGCCCTTGTAATCCTCGGCGATGCTGAAGTTGAGCACGATCGACTTGGCATGGCCGATATGCAGGTAACCGTTAGGCTCCGGAGGGAAGCGGGTCGCGATGTTCGTATGCTTGCCGCTTGCCAGGTCGGACTCGATGATCTGGCGGATAAAGTTTGTTTTCGTTTCTTCCATCGTCAGGCTGCCGATTCGATAAGATTGATGGCCATGTCGATACGTCGCAGGCAGGCCTCCTTGCCAATGAGCCAGAGCGTCAGGTCGAGGTCAGGAGAAGGTGCACCGCCCGTGACAGCGATCCGCAATGGCATGGCCACCTTGCCGAATCCGACACCCAGCTCTTCAACGGTCAATGCAACAGCCGCATGCAGGGACTCGCGTTGCCACTCCTCGAGCGCGGCAAGTTTTACAGAGACCGTGCGCAGGGCCTCCGCCGCCTCGCCCCTGAAAGCTTTCTTCGCAGCCGCGGGGTCGAATGTTTCGAAATCCTCGTAATAGAAGCGGCTGATCTCGGCAAGTTCCGTCAACGTCCTCGCGCGTTCCCTCTGTGCCTCGCAGACTGCAACCAGGTGATCACCGACCTCGACATCGATCCCGCGCTCCTGAAGGTGCGGGGCAAGCAGTATCGCGAGATGCTGCAGATCACACTCCTTGATGTACTGCTGGTTGATCCACTGCAGTTTCTCGGTATTGAAACTCGAAGGCGCACGGTTGACATCCTTGAGATCAAAAAGCCTGATCATCTCCTCGGTGCTGAAAATCTCCTGGTCACCGTACGACCAGCCCAGACGCACGAGATAGTTCAGCAGCGCTTCTGGCAGGTAACCCTCTTCGCGGTACTGGATCACGCTGACTGCACCATGTCGCTTCGAGAGGCGCGCACCATCATCACCCAGAATCATGGGCACGTGGGCATACTCCGGCACCGGCAACCCGAGCGCCTGCAGCAGATTGATCTGGCGCGGTGTATTGTTGAGATGGTCATCACCACGGATCACGTGCGTGATCTCCATATCAGCATCATCGATGACGACCGTCAGGTTATAGGTGGGTGAACCGTCTGTACGGCGAATGATCAGGTCATCGAGTTCGCTGTTGCTGAATCGTACCTCACCGCGAATGTGATCATGGAAGACAACATCGCCGCTTTCAGGATTGCGAAAGCGAATGACATGGGGTTCGTCTGCAGAGATTTCCCTGTTGCGGCAGTGGCCGTCATAACGCGGCTTCTGCTTGTTCTGCATCTGCTCTTCCCGTAGCGCGTCGAGACGCTCCCTTGAACAGTTGCAACGATATGCCAGCCCGTTCTCAATGAGCCTCTCGATGGCGGCATAGTAGTGATCGAATCGTTCCGTCTGGTAGAAGGGCCCCTGGTCATAATCGAGATCGAGCCACTCCATTCCCTGGAGGATCGCATTGACCGATTCCTTGGTCGAACGTTCGAGGTCTGTATCCTCGATACGCAGCACGAACTGGCCACCATGCTTTTTCGCATAGAGCCAGGAAAAGAGCGCGGTACGCGCTCCGCCAACATGCAGGAACCCCGTCGGGCTCGGGGCAAATCTGGTACGGACTGTCATGGTGTTCCGGGGAAAATTCTGAAGCGGTTATTCTAGCAAACAGAAAGGCGGCCTGATGGCCGCCTTTCTGCATCTACCGGGTTAATTTCGCGATTCAGTTCTCGACGATGGTCACGCCGATCTCGTCACGCAGCTTCTCCAGATAGCTGTCAAATGTCATGCGCCCGCGTGATGCCGCGATCTCCTGGCGTACGCTGTCACGCTCTTCCTGGCCAATCGCAGCCGGATCGGCATCCTTGACGCTGTGAAGGCCAACGATCGCATAGCTGCCAGAGGCAAGCTCGACAGTATCCCAGCCCGCGGCATCCTCTGCCGGCGCAGACATGGAGAAAACCTTCTGCCTGACCTCTGCCGGAACGCCCTCTTCCTTGCGCGCGATCTCTTTTTCCTGTTCGATGCTGAAACCGGCCTCTTCGGCAACTGCCCCCGGATTCATGCCACCCTCGATCTTCTCGAGCAGCTCACGAGCCTTGTCAGCGACGAGATTGTTGCGCTTCTCTGTTTCAAGGGTGCCACGAATAACGCTACTCACCTCGTCCAGCGACTTGATGGTCTGGGGCTCGTAATCAATCACGCGGGCCACGATGTAGTCATCGACAGAGAGTTCGATGATGTCACTGTTGAAGCGGCTCTCGAGCGCATCAGGCGCGAAGACTGTGCTGATGATTTTGGGGTTGCTGAGTGGACCGATGCCGCCTGTCTTCGGGACCCAGTCACTCTGGCGAACCTCGAGACCGAGCGCCTCGGCTACGGGCTGGAGGCTGTCCGGTGTTGCGTAGGCGAGATTGCCGAGTTGGTCATACTTGTCGGCAAACAGTGTTTCAGCCTCCTTGCGCTTCAGCTCTTTGGCAATCTGATCTCTGACCTCCTCGAACGGCTGAAGTACCCCACCCTCGATCGCGGTGACCTGAATGATGTGATAACCGAACCGCGAACGGACGGGTTCGCTGATTTGATCTTTCTCCATGCTGAAGGCGGCATCCTCGAAAGGCTTCACCATGATGCCACGTTTGACGAGACCAAGGTCTCCACCTTTTTTCGCTGATCCCGTATCCTCGGAAAATTCTGTAGCCAGCTCGCCAAAGTCCCCTCCGGCATTGAGTTCGTCAAGGATACGTTCTGCCTCTTTCCGGGCATCCTCATCGCTGCGGTTAGCATCGACCTTGATGAGGATATGACGAATCCCGCGCTGCTCTTCGCTGATGAATTGCTTCTGCTTCTCGGGATCGTCATAGTAGGCGCGGATCTCCTCGTCGTCGACGGTCACAGTCTCTGCAATGCTGTCGAGATTCAGCTCGACATATTCCAGGCGCACCTGCTCGGGTTTAGGGAACTGCTCCTTGTTCTGGTTGTAGTACTCCTCGATCTCTGCGTCGGTAATCTCGGGGATCTCCTGCACGCTGGCGGCGTCAACAGTGATCCAGGTCGCGACACGTTTCTGGTTCCTGAGTTTCAGCAATGCATCGATCTCTGCGTCCGTAACCGGCTCGGTATCAGAGACGGCGTTGCGAAGAATCTCGCTCCCGAGGCTGGCCCGGATCTGTTCCTCGAATGCCTTTGAGGAGCGACCACTCATGCTCAGTGCCTGCTTGTAGGCTTCCGGGTCAAACTGCCCATTGCGCTGGAAAGACTCGATGCTGCTGATTTCCCTGGAAACCATCTGGTCACCGGCGCGAATTCGAAGGTCTGCTGTTTTCTGATTCAGCAGCTCCTCGTTGATCAGGGAATCCAGCACCTGGGAGCGCAATATCTCATCCGTAAAAATATCCGGTAGTCTCCCGCCAAACTGCTGGGTGAGCCTGGTGCGATAGTTATTGAGGTTGATATCAAGCGCACGCTGGGTGATCTCGACGTCACCGACCTTTGCAACAGCCGGTTCGCTGCCACCACCGGTATATTCATGAATGCCCCAGAGGGCAAAGGGAATACTGATGAGTATGACGATGACATAGGCTATCCAGCCCTGTGCTTTATCGCGGATCGTTAGCAACATGGTGCTTCTCTTTTCGTGTCGTCAGGTTGAGTATCGTTGACTGCCGGCCTCGTCGGCATAAAAAAGGGGCATCCAGTCAATGGATGCCCCGTTCGCATATGGCGGAGTGGACGGGACTCGAACCCGCGACCCCCGGCGTGACAGGCCGGTATTCTAACCAACTGAACTACCACTCCTGATAGTGGTGGGTGCTGAGGGGATCGAACCCCCGACCCTCGCCTTGTAAGGGCGATGCTCTCCCAGCTGAGCTAAGCACCCACATCTGTGGAGAGCGTATGCACAAGGCAACTGCCTCCCCGTCGTGAGGCGCGCTAGTTTACAGCATCCTTGAGTGCTTTGCCAGCCTTGAATGCCGGATTTTTGGACGCCTTGATTTTGATGGTTTCGCCGGTGCGGGGGTTGCGACCTTCACGTGCTGCGCGCTCGCGCACAGAAAATGTTCCAAAGCCGACAAGGGATACAGTGTCACCCTTTTTCAGTGCATCGCTAATGGCATCGGTCATGCCGTCGAGCGCCCTGCCTGCTGCCGCTTTAGAGATATCTGCTGCATCAGCAATCGCGTCGATCAGTTCACTTTTATTCATTTGGTATTTCCTCTTTAGTACTGCAGATGTGACTCGCCACATCTAGTCATCATTATATTGGTGGTGCTGCCTGTCAAATGAGCACTCCAGCACTTGCTGCATTCCACAGTAGAGGGCGATTACACACACTGGGAATAAGGGTGTCAAGCGTCATTGCCGGCAATTTATAAGCCCCTTCGTGTACATCCCTCCAGCAGTAGTACCCAGGAGCTTGATTCAGTGGAGAATTCGACTGGAGTCCTGCTTATGTGATTTTTATCAAAAGCATGGAGTTCCTTCCATGGAATGCCAATGCCAGATGCCATCAGTGCTTGACGACACCGCTCTTCTTGCTGCTGCGGCGCTTCGCAGCCCGCGGCTTTGCTGCCGAAGCTTCCTCGGACTCATCGCCCGGCTCAGGCATATGCGTCAAGGCCAGTTCAAGTACTTCGTCGATCCACTTGACGCTCTTGATTTCGAGCCCCTCTTTAACGTTATCGGGGATCTCCGCAAGATCCTTCTCGTTTTCCTGCGGAATCACAACCGTCTTGATGCCGCCACGCAAGGCTGCAAGGAGCTTCTCTTTCAGACCTCCGATCGGAAGGACCTCACCTCGCAGCGTGATCTCACCGGTCATGGCCACATCGGCGCGCACAGGGATTCCCGTCAGGGCAGAAACGAGCACGGTACACATGCCAATACCGGCGCTTGGACCATCCTTCGGTGTTGCACCCTCCGGAACGTGAATGTGAGCTTCCTGCCTGGTATAGAAATCAGGTGCGATACCGAGCGTTTCCGCACGGCTCCTGACGACTGTCATGGCCGCATGGATGGACTCCTTCATGACGTCTCCAAGCTGTCCCGTCAACGTCATTCCGCCTTTGCCAGGCACGAGCGCAGCCTCGATTCGAAGCAGTTCGCCACCGACTTCAGTCCATGCAAGTCCGGTGACCTGCCCTACCTGATCCTGCTCATCGGCAACACCGAAGCTGAAGCGCCTGACGCCCAGATACCTGTCGATCTCTTTCGGCGTCACACGAATGGTTTTGGCCTTGCTCTTCTTGAGCAGGACATCCTTGACGACCTTGCGGCAGATCTTGGCAATCTCGCGCTCGAGGTTACGCACACCTGCCTCGCGGGTGTAGTAACGAATAATGTCGCGGATCGCCTCCTCGGTGATCTCGAGTTCTTTCTCCTTGAGGCCGTTGTTCTCCTTCTGCTTTGGTACCAGGTAGCGCATTGCAATATTGGTTTTCTCGTCCTCCGTGTAGCCGGACAGGCGGATCACCTCCATCCGGTCAAGAAGGGCGGGTGGAATGTTCATGGTATTTGCTGTCGCCACGAACATGATCTCGGAGAGATCCACATCAACCTCCAGGTAGTGGTCCTGGAAGGTGTGGTTCTGCTCGGGATCGAGTACTTCGAGCAAAGCCGAGGCCGGGTCGCCACGGAAATCCATGGCCATCTTGTCGATCTCGTCAAGCAGGAACAGCGGGTTGCGTGTTTCGATACGGCTGAGGTTCTGCACGATCTTGCCGGGCAGCGCACCGATATAGGTACGGCGATGACCGCGGATTTCGGCCTCGTCACGCACACCGCCAAGCGCCATGCGCACGAACTTGCGCCCTGTCGCCTTGGCGATGGACTGGCCGAGTGACGTCTTGCCGACACCGGGTGGTCCGACGAGGCAGAGAATCGGACCCTTGAGCTTGCGGACGCGCTGCTGAACGGCCAGGTATTCGAGAATGCGTTCCTTGACCTTTTCAAGGCCATAGTGGTCAGCATCGAGCACGCCTTCAGCACGGCTGATGTTGTTGTTCACACGCGAGCGCTTTTTCCAGGGTACGCTGACAAGGGTATCGATGTAATTGCGTACCACGGTCGCTTCTGCCGACATCGGCGACATCATCTTGAGCTTGTTGAGCTCGGTCACGGCTTTTTCCCTGGCCTCTTTCGGCATCCCGGCCTTCTCGATGCGCTCGGAGAGTTCCTCGATCTCGTTAGGCGCATCTTCCATTTCTCCAAGCTCTTTCTGAATGGCTTTCATCTGCTCGTTCAGATAGTACTCGCGCTGATTTTTCTCCATTTGCTGCTTGACGCGTCCACGAATGCGTTTCTCAAGCTGCAGAACATCGTTCTCCTCTTCCATCTGTCCCATGAGATGCTCGAGACGCTGCTGTACGTCGGCGACCTCCAGGACACGCTGCTTCTCGTCGAGTTTCAGGGACATGTGTGCAGCCATGGTGTCCGCAAGCCGGCTCGCGTCATCGATACTGGCGAGCGAGGTCAACACCTCCGGCGGAACCTTCTTGTTGAGTTTGACGTACTGGTCGAACATCGAGATAGCAGAGCGCATAAGCACGTCGGTCTCGCGCTCGCCAAGCGTCATGGTTTCTTCCATGCGCTGCGGAGAACTGCGGTAGAAATCTTCGGTTTCTAGGAAGTTGCCGACATGTACACGATAGGCGCCCTCGACGAGAACCTTCACGGTCCCGTCAGGGAGCTTCAGAAGCTGGAGGATATTCGCCAGGGTGCCGATCTCATACATCTCGTCGGGGCCCGGATCATCGACATCGGCACTGCGTTGTGCAACGAGCAGGATCGGCTGGTCATTCTGGGTTGCATGGTCGAGTGCCCGAATCGACTTCTCGCGACCGACGAAAAGGGGGATTACCATGTGAGGGTAGACGACGACATCGCGCAGCGGGAGTACGGCAACATCCGCTGGTAATTCGACATGACCGCCCTTGGACTTGTGTTTTGCCATGAAGCACTCTCTTTAATTGAGCCCCGGCGATCGTCGCCGGGGCCGGGAATGAAGGATTGGATGCATCGCGCGACCGGGCTGCGATGCCTTTACTTGCTCAGTCAGAGGCAGCGAGTTGCTGGTCGCCGCCTTCGATGATGATATATGGGTCGGTGTCGCCGGATACAACCGTCTCATCGACAACCACTTTGGAAACATCATCCATCGAGGGGAGGTCATACATGGTATCGAGCAGGATTTGCTCAAGAATCGTGCGCAAGCCGCGAGCACCCGTCTTGCGTGCCATGGCCTTGCGCGCAATGGCATAGAGCGCGTCCTCGCGGATCTCGAGGTCGGCACCTTCCATGTCGAACAGACGGGCATACTGCTTGGTCAGGGCGTTTTTGGGCTCGGTCAGAATCCGGACAAGCGCCTCCTCATCAAGCTCCTCAAGCGTGGCGACGACAGGTAGACGGCCGACGAATTCAGGAATGAGGCCGTACTTGATGAGGTCCTCGGACTCGACATTGGCAAAGATCTCGCCAAGGTTTCTCTCCTCGTCCTTGCTGCGTACCTCGGCCGAAAAGCCGATACCGCCCTTCTCGGAACGGTCGCGGATAACCTTTTCGAGCCCGGCAAAGGCACCACCCACGATAAAGAGAATGTTACCGGTATTCACCTGCAGGAACTCCTGCTGGGGGTGCTTGCGGCCGCCCTGCGGTGGGACAGAGGCGACAGTGCCTTCTATCAGTTTCAGCAGGGCCTGCTGGACGCCCTCGCCAGAGACGTCGCGGGTGATTGAGGGGTTGTCTGACTTGCGCGATATTTTGTCGATCTCGTCGATATAGACAATGCCGCGCTGCGCCTTTTCAACATCGTAGTCGCATTTCTGCAGCAGTTTCTGAATGATGTTCTCGACATCCTCGCCAACATACCCCGCCTCGGTCAGCGTCGTCGCGTCCGCGATGGTAAAGGGCACATCGAGCAGGCGTGCCAGTGTTTCCGCCAGCAAGGTCTTGCCGGATCCGGTCGGCCCGATGAGCAGGATGTTGCTCTTGGAAATTTCCACGTCGTCCTTGTGACTCGCTGCAGACGCGATTTCAAGGCGCTTGTAGTGATTGTAGACAGCAACCGACAGCACTTTCTTGGCACGTTGCTGGCCGATGACATACTCGTCGAGCGATTGCTTGATCTCATGCGGCTTCGGAAGCTCCTTGCGGCCATCAGTCGTGGTTCCCTGGATCTCCTCGCGAATGATGTCATTGCAGAGCTCGACACACTCGTCACAGATAAAGACCGATGGGCCCGCGATCAGCTTTCGAACTTCATGCTGGCTCTTTCCGCAGAAAGAGCAATAGAGAAGCTTGTCATCGCCGGAGTTCTGTTTATCGTCGCTCATGCATTGAATCCTGAATCGAGTCTGGTACTGTCTTTTGCCTCGAAAATAATCATATCGGATTGCCGGAATATGGCAAGCACCGCTCTACCGCGTTTGAGACGCGGAATTGACTCAGAACAAGCCATTGAAAGAAAAAAGAAAACCCGCACATGGCGGGTTTTTTTGTGCGCTGAAGCTGTACTCAGGCAGGACGGTGCGAGAGAACCTCGTCGATCAGGCCGTATTCTCTGGAGGTTTCGGCACTCATGAAGTTATCACGCTCGGTATCATCACCGATCTTTTCGAGTGACTGGCCGGTATGGTGCGCGAGGATGCCGTTGAGCTTCTCGCGGATCAGCAGGATCTCACGCGCATGGATCTCGATATCCGAGGCCTGCCCCTGGAAACCGCCAAGTGGCTGGTGGATCATGGTGCGCGAGTTGGGCAGGCAGTAGCGCTTGCCTTTTTCACCTGCTGCCAGCAGGACAGCACCCATGCTCGCAGCCTGGCCGATACACATTGTGCTTACATGCGGACGGATGAACTGCATGGTGTCATAAATCGCCAGACCCGCCGTAACAGAACCGCCCGGGGAGTTGATGTAGATATGGATATCCTTGTCCGGGTTCTCTGATTCGAGGAACAGCAACTGCGCAACAATCAGGTTCGCCATGTGATCCTCGATCGGACCAACGATAAAGATCACGCGCTCCTTGAGGAGGCGGGAATAGATATCGTAGGCACGCTCGCCGCGGGAGGTCTGCTCCACGACCATCGGAATCAGGCCGATATTGCTGACTTCCTGCGCTCCGTTGATGATCTGGTCACGCATCTGCTGCTTCTCCTGTTGTGGGGCCGTCAAGCCATTTCCTGAAAAGATGATTGCTGGTCAACCACGTTAACCTGACTCGTGATCCAGTCAACCACCTGGTCTTCAAGGACAAGATTCCTGACCGGGTTGAGTCGTTCATTATCAGCGTAGTACCAGTCCCTGAGTTCCTGCGGACTCTCGTACGATGCAGCAAAATCGTCAACTGTGGAACGCACGCGCTCCTCGTCCACCTCGATCTTCTGCTGATCAACGATCGCGGCGACAAGCATGCCAAGCTTGACACGTCGCTCGGCCTGTTCCCTGAAGATATCGAGCGGCAGATCGACACTGCTCTGCCCCTGCATCTGCTGCTTCGTCTCCTCCTTGAGGCGTTGCGCTTCGGAATCGATCATGGCGCGGGGGACCGTGAAATCGTTATTCTCGAGAAGCAGGTCCATGACCTTCTCCTTGTTCCTCGACCTGAGTTTCTGCCTCAGCTCACGCTCCATGTTCTCACGGATATCGGCCCTGAGCTTCTCGAGACCGCCTTCCTCGACACCAAAGGCTTTGGCGAACTCTTCGTCCAGTTCAGGCAAGACCGGTTCTGCCACTTCGTTGACAGTGATTTCGAAGGAGGCCGGTTTGCCCGCCAGGTGCGCTGCCTGGTAATCATCCGGAAAACTGAGATGAACGGTGCGTTCATCACCGGCACTCGCGCCGAGCAG
>Ga0316576_10002827_pt1 | contig 9991 bp, 6 predicted proteins | sample S0NA_FD_203075 | JGI IMG/M metagenome (GOLD analysis project Ga0316576, IMG submission 203075) | Rhizosphere microbial communities from salt marsh grasses in Alabama, United States - S0-2_050615r3r5 | ecosystem: Host-associated > Plants > Roots > Rhizosphere | place: USA: Alabama | collected... | reverse complement strand
TGCGGCGCGCGTGCTGAGCAGCTCTGGATCGCAGAGCGCTATCAGTTCGGCCGGCTGCGCTTGCTGCGCCAGCCGCACACAGAGGTCCGGCCCGATGCCGGCGGGCTCACCCGGCGTGAGGGCGATGCGCGCCGGTGGGCGGGGTGGAGGGAGGTGCGTCATCCGGCCAGGCTCGTGCGGCGGCAGACGGCTTGGATCAATACTGGTCGTCGTCCAGGCGCAGGTCCACGTAGGCCTCGTCGCGCAGCTGGCGCAGCCACATGTCGGCGGCTTCATCGCCCTTGCGCCGCCGCAGGGCGTCTTCGGCCTTCATGCGCATCAGCTCGTCGGTCGTGTCCTGCTTGCGGCGCTCAAGCACTTGCACAATGTGCCAGCCAAAGGCCGTCTGGAATGGCTGGCTGATCTCGTTCGGCGCCAGTTCATCCATCTTCTCCTGGAACTCGGGCACCGTGTCTCCCGGGTCCACCCAGCCGAGATCGCCGCCCTTGAGCGCCGTGCCCGTGTCGTCGGAATGGGCTCGGGCCAGCGTGCCGAAATCGTCGCCACCGACGATACGCATGCGCAGTTGCTCTAGGCGTCGCTTGGCATCGGCGTCGGAGACCATCTGGCTGGTGCGGATCAGGATATGTCGGGCATGGGTCTGGTCGATCGGCTCCGGGGCGTCGCCCTTGATGTCGGCGATCTTGATGAGATGGAAGCCGCTCGGGCTGCGGATGGGCTCGGTGATCTCGCCCTTGCCGAGGTTCTGCGCGGCATCGACCGCGAGCGTCGGCACCTCGGCCATCGGGAACCAGCCGAGGTCGCCGCCTTCGAGGGCGCGGCGGCCGTCGGACTCGGCCGCGGCGATACTGGCGAAATCGGCCCCAGCGCGCAGCCGCTTGAGGATTTGCTCCGCCTTACCGCGGGCGGCGGCCACCTGGCTGGCGCTGGGGCTGTCCGGCAGCGCCACGAGGATGTGCTGGAGCTTGACCTCGCGGCGCTGCATCAGGTTGTCACCCTCCTGTTCCAGGAAGCGCTCCACCTCCGCGTCGCTGACCCGAATGTTGCGGTACACCGCCTGCTGCTGGAGCTGGGATGTGAGGATCTGCGCGCGGGTGTCCTCGCGGAAGTCGTCGAACTTCACGCCACCCTGCTCCAGGGTTATGCGCAGCTCGTCCTGGGTCAGGCCGTTGCGGGCGGCGATGCTGTCCAGTGCGCTGTTGAGCGTCTCCTCGTCCACCTCGATACCCATCTGCTTGGCCTGCTGGATCTGCAGGCGCTTGAGGATGAGCCGCTCCAAGACCTGCTTTTCGAGTACGTCGCGTGATGGAATGGTCGCGCCGCGGGCTTCAAGCTCCGGCAGGACCAAGGCGATCTCCGCTTCCAGCTCGCTGCGGACGATGACGTCGTCGTTGACCACCGCGACAATACCGTCCAGTGGCTGGCTCGCGGTCGCGGCGCCGGCAACGAGCGCCAGCAGGAGGCAGGCCGTGAGGCGCCAAAATGGGTGGGCGATGACCCGTCGGGCGGGCAGCGGGCCCACCTCGTTCATCGGACGACGTCGGGTGTGCTCAATACGCGGTATAGCCATAGATCTCACGTTCCAGGAATTCACCGATCGGATCGCCCACTGCGCCGAGGCCCACCAGCTCCACCTGCAGCATCACGGACGTGGTGGCGGGGGCATCGGGGCGGCGCTTGAAATGGCGGCCGAGGATACGCAAGCGCCAGCAGCACTTGCCGAACTCGATGCCGGCTACCGCGTCCATGGTTTCGCCGTGGCGCACGGAATAGAGCCAGCGGCCGACCATCTCCGCTCGGGCGCCGAAGGGTAGCCGGAAGGATAGGTCGGTATCTTCGTAGCGGTTGTCTTCGGCCTTGGTGAGGTCGGTGCGATAGGCCAGGTTCAACACGCGGCGCTCGGGGTCCCGATACTCCAGGCGCAGGGTGCGGCGCGGTGCCGGGTCGCCGTCGGTGCCTGGGTCCCACTGGAAGCTGGCGCGGCCGGACCAGTTCTCGAAGAGTCGCGCCGACAGCTCGCCGACGTAGGGTGACGTGCTGTCCGTCTGCGTCGGCTCGGCGATCTGCACGCGGCGATCCGCGAAGTAATAGGTTTGGCCGACGCTGATACGGAACAGTTCCTCGCCGGTGGCGGAGCGCAGCATGCGCGAGCTGATGCCCGCCGTGATCTGGTTGGCATCGCCGATGCGATCGCGACCCGTGAACCTGTTGTTGCGGAACAGACTGGCGAAGCTGAAATCCAGCTCGGAGCTATCGAAAACCGGGTTGTCGGTTTGGTCGGCGTAGGGCGTATACAGATAGTACAGTCGCGGCTCCAGGGTTTGCAGTGTGCTTTCGCCGAGCCACCGCGTGGGCCGCTCGAAGATCAGCTTGCCGTCCAGGTCGAGGCTCGGGATGGCATGACCGGGGTCGGCATTAGCCCCTGGGTCCGTCTCCGTGAGGTCGTACTGCGACAGATAGAGACGCGCGCCCGGGATTAGGTGTCCCCAGCTGCGCCGTAGCGGCCAGCTCAACAGCGGTGTCAGGGTGAAGCGCTGCCCGTGCACCAGGTGGTTGTGGTCGAAGAAGTCGTACTCCGCGTCCAGCCCGATGGTCGGTCTGCCGACCCACCTGGCCGTGCCCTGGGGCAGCAGCTCGGACGGAGCCACACGGAACAGGACCTGCGGCAGCCGCCCGTAGGGCCGATTCTCCGGGGCGATGGTCTGATCGAGGGTTTGGTACCCCTCCAGCCGGGTCAGCAACGACCAGCCACGGCCGTAGTAGGTGCCCGAGCCAGTCTGGCGCAGCCACCGGGTGCTGGTGGCGTCGATGTCGTTGCCCAGATCTTCCAGATAGGTATCGTCACTGACGGCGGTATAGTCGAGCTGCGTATAGAACCGTCCGAGCCACAGGCCCTCCTCCAGCAAGTTCAACCCCCAGCGCAGCTTGTTGTCGCCGTCGTACTCGCGATCGTTCGGCAGGATCTCGGCACGCATCGTGCCGCCATCGGCGCGCGTCAGATAGCGAAACTCAGTGCCGAGCAGCAGGCCGCGCTTGGTCATCAGGCGCGGGGTGATCGTCGCGTCCATGTTCGGCGCGATGTTCCAGTAGTAAGGGACACGCAGCTCGAAGCCGTCGTTATCCGACGAGCCGAACGATGGAACCAGGAAGCCGCTCCGGCGCCGGTCATCAATGGGGAACTGCAGATAGGGTGTGTAGAGCAGGGGAATCCCACGTATACGCAGTGTTGCGTCGCGGGCCGAGCCGAGGCCGGCATACTGGTCCAGCTTCAGCTTGTCGGCGCGCAGCACCCAGGCATTGCTGCCCGGCGGGCAGGTGGTGTAGAGGATATTGCGGTAGGCGCTGCGCGTGCGGCTCACCACATAGGCGGTGTCCGCAAACCCGCGGGCGTTCAGTGGGCCGCTGAGCCGGAAGCGCGGGGCATCGACGCGTCCCTGCTCGGCGCCCAGGTTGAGCTTTGCCCCGGCGCCCGTGATCCGCAGCTGCGGATACTCCAAGTACGTCGTGCCCGTGCTGGTAATCGTTTCTCGGCGCCGGTCGTAGCTGAGTGTGTCCGCTTCCACCCGCTCCGTGCCTCGCACCACGGTGACGCCACCGACGGCCTCTACCACGTCGCGGCCCCGTCGATAGGTGATGCCGCCGGCGGTGAGATCGGTGGGTGCCGTTTCGCTGTCCGCCGGCTCGGCAGCGTCGGTCGCCGGCGCGATGTTTGCCGGCCGCGTGCCGCAGTAGGCCCAATCCAGCCCCTGCTCCAGCCGGTTGGAGTCGCGCTCGATGGGCTCGCTGAGAATCCCGGCGGTCTCTCCCGGACGATCGAGATAGCCGCGGTCGCGGGTGTCGTCCGCGCCCGGCACGGTGCCGATGTGCTGCGGTATCACGGACTGGGGCAGCACCCAGAGCGGCTCATCGGCGGGAGGAGTATCGAAGGTCGTATCGGGGAGGGTGGCCGCAGGCAGTTGCGGCAACTGAAACGGCGATGCGGGCGCCAGTGCATCGACCCCGAGACCGAGGAGGTTGGGTACAGGCGGTAGTTCTGCGGGGCCTGGATCGGGAAGCTCGATGGTGCTCGCCGGTGCCGCCTGCGGTTGGGTCTCATCCTGGGCCTCGTCCGCGAGCGCCAAGGCCCACGGCAGCACGAACGATCCGGCAATGGCCAACGTGCGGCTGAGTGGGTTGCGGCGGTAGAGTGACATGTAGCGACTGTCCGCGCGGACTGAGGCGATGTTTGAGCGTCCCGGCGCTGAGCAGTCGAACACAGTCGCACATTCCAAACCGGGCATCAATGCGCGAGGGAACTATCGACGTCTTCGGCGCTTTCCGCCGGACGGGCTGCCTCGCCATGTCGTCGACGATAAGGATATGAAAATAATAGCAAAGTATGATTTTGCCATCCTGTTCCAGCTAACCTCTGGCCGGGCATGGCGGACAATCGGCGTCGCGACCGGCGAATCTGCTAGTCTGCGGGCGGCGGCGGCTTCCCGGTGTGGACCGCGGCGTCCGCGCCACCGATCCGACTGGCTGGCCATCGGCGGCGAGCCGGCTAGGCCCATCAGCAGCAACGGAGGTTCGATTGTCGGAACGCGGCGAGATCTTTCGGGCCTGGCTCCAACGGTGCCTGGGCCATGAGCCACCGGCGCTGGTGGCGGCCTCGGCGGATGCGAGCTTCCGGCGCTACTGGCGCCTGCAGCACGGTGAGGGCACCGTGATTGCCGTCGATGCCCCGCCCGAAACGGAAAACAACGCCGCCTTCGTGGGCTTGGCGCGGGCCTTCGGCGCGATCGGGCTCAACGTGCCGCAGATCATTGCGGAGGATTTGGAGCACGGCTTCCTGCTGGTGGCCGACCTCGGCCAGCGGCACTACCTGGACCACCTGGAAGCGGCCAATGCCGACCGGCTCTATGGCGATGCCATCGGCGCCTTGATCGCGCTGCAGGCAGCGGGGCCGCGGACCGGGCTGCCCGTCTACGACGAGCCGTTTCTGCGCCGAGAGCTCGGCATCTTCGACGAGTGGCTGCTGGACGGACTGCTGGCGCTGCCGCTTGCCGCGCAGGATCGGCCGAGGCTGGCGCTCACCTACGATCTGCTGGTGGAGAGTGCGCTGGCGCAGCCGCGCGTGTGCGTGCACCGCGACTACCACAGCCGTAACCTGATGCTCACCGAGACGGGGAATCCCGGCATCCTGGACTTCCAGGATGCCGTGCTCGGTCCGGTCACCTACGACTTGGTCTCGCTGCTGCGCGACTGCTACGTCGACTGGCCCGAGGCGCAGGTGCAGGCCTGGGCGGATGCCTATCTGGACCTCGCGCTGCAGCACGGCATCCTGCACGAGGACCAACTGGCAGCCTTCGCTGGCTGGTTCGACCTGATGGGGGTGCAGCGGCACTTGAAGGCAGCGGGCATCTTTGCGCGGCTGGCGCTGCGCGACGGGCGTCCGGATTATCTGCGGTATCTGCCGCGCACGCTGGGCTACGTGTCCGCGGTGGGCGCGCGTTACCCCGCCCTGGAGCCCCTAGCGACCTTCGTGTCCAGCCGTGTGCTGCCGGCCCTTGCGCCGCATTTGCCGGCGCTCCCGCGGCCGGGCTAGAGGGTTACTGCGCGTCGCCCCCGATATCCCGCCGATAGAAGCCGCCTGGCATCTCGACCCGTTCCAGAGCGGCGTAGGCATGTTCGCGTGCCTCGGCCAGGTCGTCACCAAGTGCCGTGGCACAGAGCACGCGGCCGCCCGCACTCAGCAGCTCATCGCCCTCGATGCGCGTGCCTGCATGGAAGATCTTGACGCGCTCGTCGGGCCTGGGGGGCTCATGTATCCGGATTGGCAGTCCGCTCGCATACTCTCCGGGGTAGCCGCCTGCCGCGAGCACCACGCCCAAGGCGGCCTGTTCGTGCCAGTGCGCCGCGACGCTGTCCAATCGGCCGGCGAGCGCCGCGTCGATCAGTGCCAGCAGGTCCGAGTCCAGCCGCATCAGGATGGGCTGTGTCTCCGGATCGCCGAGACGGCAGTTGTACTCGAGCACATAGGGCGTGCCGTCTTCCGCGATCATCAGGCCGGCGTAGAGAAATCCCGTGTAGCGCAGGCCGTCCGCTGCGAGACCGGCCACGGTCGGCCGCATGACCTCGTCCATGATGCGCTGCTCCAGGGCCGGCGTTACCAGCGGTGACGGCGAGAAGGCACCCATGCCGCCGGTATTTGGGCCACGGCCACCGTCATCGCGTGCCTTGTGGTCTTGCGAGCTTGCCAGGGGCAGGATGTGCGTGCCATCCACGAGGGCGATGAAGCTCACCTCCCGCCCGCGCAGCCAGTCCTCGATGACCACGGTGCTGCCGGCCGCGCCGAAGCGGTTGCCGCTCAGCATGTCCCGCACGGCGCCTTCGGCGGTGGCCATGTCCTCGGCGAGGATGACGCCCTTACCGGCGGCCAGGCCATCGGCCTTGACCACGACCGGGGCGCCAATCGTATGCAGGTGCTCGAGCGCCGCATCGACAGCGCTGAACGCCGCATGGCGCGCCGTCGGGATGCCATGGCGGAGCATGAAATCCTTGGCGAAGGCCTTGGAGCCTTCGAGCCGCGCGGCCGCCCGCCGCGGGCCGAAGCAGGCCAGGCCCGCGGCCGAGAAGGCATCGACGATGCCGGCTACGAGCGGCGCCTCGGGACCGATGATGGTCAGATCGATGCCGGCGTCCTTCGCGAAGGCGACCAGGGCATCGATGTCGGTAGCGGCGATGGCGACGTTCTCGACGGCGGGCTCGGTGGCCGTGCCGCCGTTGCCCGGTGCGACGATGACGCGCCCGGCCATGGGCGACTGCGCGACCTTCCACGCGATTGCGTGCTCGCGACCGCCATTGCCGACGATGAGGATCTTGCGTTGCTGCTGAGGCACGATAGAAACGCGGGTCTGGGATCAGCCCAGTGATCAAGCTCGGGGCCTATTATGATGGCACGTGCCCAGCCGAGTGCCCACCGTGTTTCGCTCCGGCGGCACGTCGCGCCAACCGCAGCCCGGCGCGGCCGTGGACCGGCGAATTGACCCGGCGGCTATGCGGTTGCTTTAATCCGGGCCTTTAGCCCGGTCGTATCCCAAGGATGCATCATGTCTCTGCTCCCCGTCATCCTCTCCGGCGGCTCTGGCACCCGCTTGTGGCCCCTGTCCCGTGAGACCTATCCGAAGCAGTTCCTGCCATTGGCCGGGGAGCACACCATGCTCCAGGCAACCGCACTACGCCTAGACCACCTCGTCGACGAGCATCCCAGGCTGGGCCTGCACGTGCACGAACCTTTGGTGGTATGCAACGAGGCGCATCGCTTCCTGGTGGCGGAGCAGTTCCGGGTGCTGGGCCGCAACTGCGCGTCCATTCTGCTGGAGCCGGTGGGGCGCAATACGGCGCCGGCCCTGACCCTGGCGGCGCTGGCGGCCTGTGCCGGTGACGGCGATCCGGTGCTGCTGGTCATGCCGGCGGACCATACCATTGCCGACTTGCGTGGCTTTCGCGCGACCGTGGCCGACGGTTACCTGCTGGCCGACGCGGGCGCCGTGATTACCTTCGGCATCGTGCCCACCAAGCCCGAGATCGGCTATGGCTACATCCGTCAAGGCAAGCCGCATGCCCACGATGGGCTCGGCGACAAGGCCTTCCGGCTGCAGGCCTTCGTCGAGAAGCCCGACCTCGCTACCGCCGAGGGTTACCTCGCGAGTGGTGAGTACCTCTGGAACAGCGGTATCTTCATGCTCAGGGCATCGGTGTGGCTGGCGCTGATCCGCCGCTTTCGCCCAGACATCTTGGAGGCCTGCGAGGCGGCGCTCGCGGAGGGCACCCGCGACGGCGACTTCCGGCGCATCGGTGCCGCGCGGTTCGCTGCCTGCCCGAGCGACTCCATCGACTACGCCGTCATGGAGCGTCTGTCAGCGGACGCCCTGGACGCCAGCGCCGACCTGCCGCTCGCCCTGGTATTGCCGCTGTCGGTTGGCTGGTCCGACGTGGGCGCCTGGTCGGCGCTGTGGGAAGTGCGTGAGCAGGACGCCGCCGGCAATGTGCTGGAGGGCGACGCCTTCGTGCACGACGCGGCCAACAACCTGGTGCTGGCGCAGCACCGCATGGTCGCCGCCGTCGGCGTCAACGATTGCATCATCGTCGAGACCCCCGATGCCGTGCTGGTGGCGGACAAAGACCGCGCGCAGGACGTCAAGGCCGTCACCCAGTTCCTGAAGGCCGCGCAGCGCAGCGAGCACCGCCACCACCAGCGTGTGCACCGGCCCTGGGGCGCCTTCGAGTCCATCGACGCCGGTGCGCGCTACCAGGTCAAGCGCCTGACGGTGAATCCGGGCGAGTCCCTGTCGCTACAAATGCACCACCACCGCGCCGAGCACTGGATCGTCGTCTCCGGCACCGCGCGGGTCACCTGTGACGACAAGACCTTCCTGCTCGCCGAGAATCAGTCCACCTACATCCCCGTGGGTGCCACGCACCGGCTGGAGAATCCGGGCAAGGTGGCCTTGGAGATCATCGAGGTGCAGTCTGGCGGCTACCTGGGCGAGGACGACATCGTGCGGTTCGAGGATGTCTACAACCGTGACGCGAGTGAAGTCTGCTGAGCACACACAGCAGCCCCCTGCTTCGGCTATGATGGCCGGCTTTCCGTCGAGCCAACCCACCGGTCCCTATTCATGGGCTTCAAATGCGGCATCGTGGGCCTGCCGAACGTCGGCAAGTCCACGCTCTTCAATGCGCTGACCCGCTCCGGCATCGCAGCGGAGAATTACCCCTTCTGCACCATCGACCCGAACGTCGGTGTCGTGCCCCTGCCCGATGCGCGGCTCGATGCCATCGCGGCCATCGTCAAGCCGGCCAAGGTGGTGCCCACCACCATGCAGTTCGTGGACATCGCGGGCCTCGTCGCCGGGGCCTCCAAGGGCGAGGGGCTCGGCAACAAGTTCCTCGCCAACATCCGTGAGACCGACGCCGTCGCCCACGTCGTGCGCTGCTTCGAGGACGACGACGTGGCGCACGTCGCCGGCAGCGTCGACCCGGTGCGCGACATCGAGGTGATCGACACCGAGCTGGCGCTCGCCGACCTCGAGACCGTCGGCAAGGCGTTGGACCGCGCGACCAAGGCATCCAAGACCGGGGACAAGACCCAGCTTGCCCGCAAGGCGCTGCTGGAGCGGGTCGCGGCGCACCTGGACGAGGGGCACGCGCTACGTGCGATGGCGCTGAGCGACGACGAGCGCGCCGAGCTTCGCGACCTCTTTCTGCTCACCGCCAAGCCGACCATGTACGTCGCCAACGTCGCCGACGACGGCTTCGAGAACAACCCGCTGCTTGATCGGGTGCGCCAGCACGCGGCCAAAGAGGGCGCCGAGGTCGTGCCCGTCTGCGCCGCCATCGAGGCGGAGATCGTCGAGCTGGACGAGGACGAGCGCGCCGAGTTCTTGGCCGACCTCGGTCTCGACGAGCCGGGACTGAACCGCGTCGTGCGCGCCGGCTACCGACTGCTCGGCCTGGAGACCTACTTCACCGCCGGACCCAAGGAATGCCGCGCCTGGACCATCTCCAAGAACGCGACCGCCCCCCAGGCTGCGGGCGTCATCCACACCGACTTCGAGCGCGGCTTCATCCGCGCCGAGGTCATCGGCTATGACGACTTCATCGCCTGCAAGGGCGAGCAGGGCGCCAAGGAGGCCGGCAAGCTTCGAAGCGAGGGCAAGGACTACGTCGTGAAGGACGGAGATGTCGTGCACTTCCGGTTCAACGTCTAACAGACAGGCCGAGCGTCAGCGGCCGAGCGGGATGCTGCTCGGCAAGTCCTTGACCGGCTTGTGGTGCGGGGATAGACTTCCGGATCTTTCCGGCTACGTAGCTCAGTTGGTTAGAGCGCGGCACTCATAATGCCGATGTCGCTAGTTCGAGTCTAGCCGTAGCCACCAGAAATTCCAAGCAAATCAGCCGCCTACGGGCGGCTTTTTTGTGCCCTCCAGGCGGCACGAAGAAGGCAGCG
>Ga0316576_10002826_pt1 | contig 9992 bp, 8 predicted proteins | sample S0NA_FD_203075 | JGI IMG/M metagenome (GOLD analysis project Ga0316576, IMG submission 203075) | Rhizosphere microbial communities from salt marsh grasses in Alabama, United States - S0-2_050615r3r5 | ecosystem: Host-associated > Plants > Roots > Rhizosphere | place: USA: Alabama | collected... | reverse complement strand
CGGGCAAGGTTTAGGAAACCAAGGGTTTGCGCGGAGGCGTACTTTCGTACGCCGCACAAGGAAACCCGCAGGTTGACGCCAAGATTGTCGAAAACCGCCTTTTCTGGACGGGAACTAGCCCGTTCCCGTCCGGAAACTCAGGATGCGAACAGGTTCAAGATCACCGGTTCCCGAGCTCGATCCTCATCTTCGCGATGTACGCCGCAGCGAGCTGTTCCGGGTCGTCCATCTGAAGCAACCGGGCAACCTGCAGGACGAAGCCACGAACGAAGACTGGCGCCGGCAACTTCGACCACTCCTCCTTTTCGATGGAGCTGAGGAGGTTCGGCCTGATCTTGGTCTCCACCGAAACCTGCTCGAGGGTCAGACCCGACACCAAACGGTGGTGCCGCAGAAATGCGCCAGGGTCGCCGACCAGATCGGTGGGCGTTTTGAGCCCGGCAAGCGAGGCGTCAAGCTCGTCCTCGTCGGAGCGAGACGGCGATGCCGCGAGATCGGCAGCGGCGTTCGAGATTCTCATGAACGCCTCGTCGACCCGATTGAGCAGATCGCTCCGCTCCGCGACACTCAACAGCGAGTAGGTTGCCAGCGAGCTGTCGGCGAACAGGCTTCGCCGGGTGTGATAGGCGCGGTGGACCTTTTCCAGGTCGGCGCCGGGCTCCACGCCGAGCACCTCCCAGTCCTCGCGACGAATCTCGTCGATCACCGTTCATCTCCGGTCAGGTTGCGCGCCAGACGCCGAATCGCCTTCGAGAATGGGCAGTCCGGGTGGACAGCGGTCACAGGCTCGCGGTCGAGCACCGACCGAGGAACCATGGGATCCATAGGCAATGACCCGAGGGCCTCGATGCCGACACCGTAGACTTCTCGGCAGGCCATGCTCATCTCGGCTCCCAGCCGTTCATGACTGGCGCTGACGGTGCGGTTGACGACGACGGATGCGCCGAAGGTCGCTGCGGTGGCGAGCACGGCGGCACCGGCGTCGGGATCGATGGCCATCACCTCGGAGACGAGACCGCGGGCGGAGCGCGCTCCTTTGAGGGCACCGCCGGCTGCCAACCTGTCGAGAGCTGCGGCGACCCTGTCTCGGGGCTCGGTCTGCTTGAGGGACCGGAAGAACGCCGCCTTGATGAAGTGGTACGCGTTCTCGACCGAGGTTGGTTCGGGAACGACGACCAGGATGCCGCGATGTGAGACCAGGAAGAAGTCAAGGACGTTGAAGCTGGTTCCGGCCCCGAGGTCGAGGATGACGTGATCGGCGTCAAGCTGGCGGATGTGGCGGAGGATCTTCTGCTTTTGGCCGTGCTTGGGGTTGGCTGCCTCGAACAGGGCTCGGGCGCCGCTCACCAACTGCAGCCGGGGGACCGATGTCGGGAGCACGATGTCGTCGAGGCTTGGGACCCGCCGGGCGAGGTAGTCCGACAGAGTCAGCTCGGGGTCCGCGACACCGAGCAGGGTGTGGAGGTTGGCACCGCCGAGATCGGCATCGACCACGATCACGCGCTGGCGACCTTTGGCGAGAGCGACACCGAGATTGACGGCGATGACCGACTTTCCGACGCCGCCCTTGCCGCCGCCGATGGCCCAGATGCGTGGGCCGAAGTCGTCGAGTTCGTCCTTGAAGGCCTCGATCATCCGTTGCAGCTCGCCCGTCGTCCGGCTGCCCCGCTCGACGGCGTCCACACCCTCCAGAGAGATGGTACCACCTCAGAAACGATGGATCGGCGCCGGCCTTCGTATACCGATCGGTGAGCGAGCTGCGGGGGACGGATTCGGAGCAGGTATGAACCGCAGGTACGGTCACCGCAACGCCAAGCCGACGAGTCGAAACGGGAGTCCGTTTCGTCCGGACACAGCCCGGGAGATGCAGGCCGCGAGCCTGTCCAGCCCGTTCTTCAGGGAATGCTGGAATCGCGGATCCCGGATCACCTGGCAGCAGTTCATCGACCGCTGGGAACGGCATTTTCGCGCGCCCGGTCCACCGGAGTGAGAGACCCTTGACCTGACGATCGCCGACAGCGACGCGGTGCTTCCGGGCGCGGGCGCTGTCCACGCTTCATCCGGACGGACGAGGTGCTCGCGCTGAAGAGGCTGGGCCGCCCGTTCGGTCGGCCCCGGCGGGGACCTCATCTGAGTTCGCTGATGTTGTCGTCGCTCCGTCTCGGATTGGCACGAGCCTTGCTAATGTGATCCCTGGATCCCGGCGTCGCGTGGTCCGCTGCGTGGATCGGGTCAGTGACCGACCGGGACCGGAGGCGGCTCATGCGGATTCAGACCCGACTCTTCCTCGCGACCGCACTTCTCGTGCTCGCGTTGACTGCGGTTCACTGGTGGCTCCACCAGCGGCAGCTCGAGGCCATGGAGGCGGAGCTTGCATCGGTGGCGACGGCTGTCGGCAAGGACCTCTTGACCGGGGCGCCAGAGGTGATGATCCGACGACTGACCGACGACACTGACGCGGCCGCGTGGGTCGAGAACGATCAGGCCGGTGGTGATGAGAAGCGACACGACGTCCATGTCATCGTGATCCCCGAAGACGCCAATGCCGAGATCACTCACCGGCTGAGGAAGAGCGTTGTGCGCCGTCCGGACGCGGCGCCGGGACCGGACCAGGCTGATGCCAAGAACGAGGTCGAGCTTCGGGTGGAGACGGAGGTCGTGGCCGATCGACTCGAGCTGATCCGAGACGGTGACGAGCTCCTCAAGGAAGGCGAGGAAGCCACCGGGGGAACGAATCCCAGCGATGCCCCTTCGGAGAGGAAGTTCGTACTCAAAGTCGTGGCCACAGACGACGGGACCGGCCCTTTCCTCGTTGTCAGCAGTGATGGTGGCCAGCTGCAACGAATCCCGATCCCCGTCGAACCGGCGGTCCGCTCCTTCCGCGCGACGATGCAACGGGGCGCGGCGGTGAGCGGGCTTCTCTTGGCCCTCGGACTGATCGGCGCGGGCGTTCTCGCGAACCGTGTCACGAGGCCGCTGCGTTCCCTGGCTGACGGCGCGGAGTCATTGGGCCGTGGCGAGCTCGGAACCCAGGTGCCGGTCACGGCAGCCGGCGAGGTTGGCGAGTTGCAACGAGCCTTCAATGTCATGTCGACCCGTCTCGCCGAGCTCGAGACCGAACGAGACGCGTGGCGGCGTCGCGAGCACCTGGCGCAGCTCGGCGACGTGTCGCGAGGGCTCGCCCACACGCTCAGGAATCCGCTCAACACGCTTGGTCTGGCGGTGGAGGAGCTGGCGGCGGGGAGCGACAGCCGAGACGATCTCGTCGTCACCGCGCGCTCCCAGATCCGGCGAATCGACCAGTGGCTCAGGTCGTTCCTCGCCCTCGGGGCCGAGGATGCCGCCGAACCGGGTCGCGAGGATCTTGGCGATCTGGTCCGGGAGGTCGTGTTCGAGGCGGTTCAGCAGGGAGTGCCGATCCGTCTCGAAAGCAACGACCGGGAAATGCCGGTGTCGGTGGTGGCGACTGCAGTGAAGGCAGCGCTGGCCAACTTGGTGGAGAACGCCGCCGAGGTGACACCCCCGGGGCGATCGGTGGAGATCGGCGTTCGTCGGGACGGCGATGCCGCGGTGGTAGCGGTCCGGGATTACGGGCCGGGTTTGCCGGAGGACGTCCGCCAGCGGTTGTTCGAACCGCACGTGACGACCAAGGTCGGCGGTTCGGGCATGGGCCTTTTCCTGGCGCGGCAGCTCGTCGTCGGGATGCACGGCGGCATCCTCGAGCTGACCGATCATCCGGGGGGAGGTACCATCGCAGAGGTGAAGCTGCCGATGATCGAGAGCGAACAGGTTTCATGACGCGTGACGCCGAGGTTTCGGTCCTGGTGGTGGAGGACGAGGCGCCACAGCGCAAGCTCATGGTGGAGATCCTCGCTCGTGAGGGCTTCAGAGTGGGTTCGGCGGGAACCGTCGACGAGGCCCTGAATGCCATCGCCGAGGAGGTTCCGGACCTGGTTCTGTGCGACTGGCGGATGCCCGGGCGCGACGGCGGAGAGCTGCTGGCCGAGGTGAGGCGGCGAGCCTTGGGATGCGGCTTCGTCGTCATGACCGCGTACGGCACGATCGCTCACGCGGTGGAGGCGGTGCGGCTTGGCGCCGACGATTACCTGAGCAAGCCCTTCGAGCGGGACGCGTTGCTGCTCTCGGTCCGCCGTGTGCTGCGGACGCGGCGGTTGGAGACCGAGAACAGACTGCTGCGGGACGCGGTCGGCGAGAGCGACCGCTTCGGTCGTTTGATCGGCTCGTCGCCGGTCATGCAGCGGCTCTACCGGACCATCGAGAAGGTGGCCGCGACCGACGCCACCGTACTCATCCTCGGCGAGTCGGGCACCGGCAAGGAGATCGTCGCGCGTACGCTCCACCGATCGAGCCGGCGAGGCGACCGGCCGTTCGTGGCGGTCAACTGTGCCGCGATCCCGGAGACCCTCATCGAATCGGAGCTCTTCGGTCACGAGCGGGGGGCTTTCACCGGTGCCCATCGGCGACGCCCCGGCCGCTTCGAGGAGGCGGCGGGAGGAACCCTGTTCCTCGATGAGATCGCGTCCATGCCGTTGCCGCTCCAGGCGACCCTGCTCCGCGTCCTGCAGGAGCGCACGGTCACACGGGTCGGTGGCGCGGGCGAGACCGAGGTTGACGTTCGGGTGGTCGCAGCGTCGAACCGCGACCTTCCGGCCCTGGTCGCCGACGGCGCCTTCCGCGAGGACCTCTACTATCGCCTCAACGTGGTCTCCATCGAGCTGCCGCCTCTACGTGATCGGCGCGACGACATTCCACTGCTTGCCGTGGCCTTTCTCGAGCAGGCGTCGGCGCGTCACGGTCGCGAGGTCGATCCGCTGCCGCCGGCTGTGATCAGACTGCTCCTGGAGCACGGGTGGCCGGGCAACGTCCGCGAGCTCGCGAACGCCGTGGAGCGGCTGGTGTTGCTCGCCGAGGACGGACGGTTGAGCATCGACGATCTACCACCCGTGATCCTCGGGGGGACCGCGACCGGTGTGACTGCGCCGTTTCGGCTGCCGGCGGAGGGCCTCGACTGGGAGGCCATGGAGGAGAGCCTGCTCAAGCAGGCCCTCGAGCGGTCGGACGGCAACAGAGCGGCGGCGGCGCGGCTCCTTGGCCTTGGCTACAAGGCCTTCCTCTATCGGCTCGACAAGCACGGGCTCGGCGGCGAACCGGACGCCTGACCGGTTAGCCCGGACTCTTCATGAGGTTTCGTCGCGAGGGCGACGAGGCCAGGGCGGATGCATCGCCTCCCGCAGCAGAAAGGTCGTGAATAGTCCGGGTTAGGCTCCTGATCTCGGGAGCCGAGCTCCCGAAATGGGGAACGGGTCCGGGCCGATCAACGGCCTCGGGTTGGCATGAGGGTTGCTCTCATTGGGATCGGGTGCGGTGAGGCGGTGTGACCGTGCACCACACCGACAGCATGGCGACGAAAGGAGAGACCATGAAGAGCAAGGGTTGGATGTACTGGCTGGTGGTCGCGGCGGTTGTGGTTCTGGCTGGCGCGGTCGTGGCCGCGGCGGAGGAGCGGATCGAGGTCAAGGTCGAGAACCGGGACGGTAACGAGGTGAAGGTCGACATCAACGGCGTCACCGAGGTGATCCGTCTCGACGATCTCGAAGAAGGAGAATCACGGACCTTCGATCTCGGTGACCACACCATGGTCGTGACCAGGGTTGGCGACCACCTGATGGTCGGGGACAACGTTCACACCTTCGATGCTCTCGGCGATGCCGGCGGCGCGCTCGACACTCTCGTGTGGGTCGATGGCGAGGGCGACCCCATGGAGAACAAGAAGGTGATCGTGATGCGTCGCGACGGCGACGGTTCTGGGGAAAGCACCTACACCGTCCAGCTCGATGGCGATGACATCGAGCTCGACGGCAATCTCGACGTTGAGGTCGAGGAGCTGACGGCCGATGGCCCGCACGCCATCTTCATCACCGACGGTGGAGATGGGAAGACACCGGTCGTTCTCAAGACTGCGATGTCTCACGCGGGCATGGTGAGGTATCGCTGCGAGGAGACCGGATCGGAGCTGCTCGTTCCCAAGGACAAGGCCTTCTCCGACAGCTACATCTGCCCGGCCACCGGCTGCGTCATGACCCGAGTCGACGAACCGGAGGTCAAGGTCATCAAGATCCGCAAGAAGGTCGAGTCCGGCGACGAGTAATCGGTCACCACAAAGAACCTCCTGTCGCGGGCCGCGCCAGAGATGGCGCGGCCCGCCTTTTCTTGGGTTTGCTACGATGTGTCTTCCAGTCTCGCCCCTCGTGCGCGTCCCCCCGTCGGGCCGGGCGCCCGAAATCGACACGAACAACCGAAACGAGGTGATCGATGCAGAAGGACCAGGGAAGCCCTCGCCCCCGGTTTCGAGCCTATGGCCGGCACCACGTCGACCGACTCCCCGCTCTCGCCAATCTCACCCGAGAGCAACGCGACGCTCTCAAGGCGGTCGCCTCTGTTCTTCCGTTCCGTGTCAACGACTACGTGCTCGACGAGCTCATCGATTGGGCTGACATCCCGTCGGACCCGATCTTCCAACTCGTCTTTCCCCAGGTCGGGATGCTCGTCCGAGACGACTACATCCGACTCCGTGACCTGGTGACAGCCGGCGCTCCGGACGAGCGCATCCAGGCCGAGGCGCACACGATCCAGATGCGGATGAACCCACACCCGTCGGGCCAGCTCGAGCTCAACGTGCCGACCGTCAATGGCGAAGCCCTACCCGGTTGTCAGCACAAGTACAGGGAAACGGTGCTCTACTTTCCGGCCCGAGGCCAGACCTGCCACGCCTACTGTACCTACTGCTTTCGTTGGGCTCAGTTCGTGGGAGTCGACAGGCTTCGGTTCGCGGGTCGCGGGGCCGAAACGTTGGCCCGGTACCTTGCGGCCCACTCCGAGGTGTCCGACGTACTGTTTACCGGTGGCGACCCGATGATCATGTCGAGCACCGCCCTTCGCGCCAACATCGAACCCTTGCTGGCGCCGGGGCTCGAGCACGTCCGATCCATCCGAATCGGAACCAAGGCCCTCACGTTTTGGCCCCATCGGTTCACCAGCGATCGTGACGCCGACGACGTGCTGCGGCTCTTCGAGAAGGTCCGACGAAGCGGCCGACAGATCGCCCTTATGGCCCATTTCTCGCACCCGCGCGAGCTCGAGCCGCAACCCGTGCGCCTCGCCCTGCGACGGATCATCGACGCCGGGGCCGTGGTGCGTTGCCAGGCGCCGTTGACCCGTCACGTCAACGATGGCGCCGCCATTTGGGCCGAAATGTGGCGGGAACAGGTGCGACTCGGACTGGTTCCCTACTACATGTTTGTCGAACGCGACACCGGACCGAAGCACTACTTCGAGGTCCCTCTCGCACGGGCATTGCGGATTTACAGCAACGCGCTGTCCCAGGTCTCGGGCCTCGCCCGAACCGTCCGGGGCCCCTCTATGTCGGCAACCCCAGGCAAGGTCCTTGTCGACGGTGTGGCGACCGTCGGCGACGAACAAGTCTTCGTGCTCAAGATCATCCAGGGGCGAGACCCGGAGTGGACGAATCGCGTGTTCTTCGCCCGTTTCGACTCGACCGCGACGTGGCTCGACCAGCTGGAACCCGCCCTCGGGAGCGACGAGTTCTTTTTCGAGCCGACCATGCGTGCGTTGGCCGCGGGTCTCTGGCAGCCCGGCTGGGTCTTGGGCGATGAGGAAGAGGAAGAGCTGACGGCCTGAGCGCCGCGCGGCGACCGTTACAATGGCCTTCGACCTGCTGCGTCGTATCTCTGGAGGTGCATGATGGCTCACGTTCTGACGGGACGGACGGTCTTGGTGACGGGTGCGTCAAGTGGGATCGGGGAGGCTGTGGCCGAGGCCTTCGCCGGCGCCGGATGCCGGTTGTTGCTGGTCGCTCGTCGTCGTGACCGGCTCGAGGCCCTCGCGCGGCGGCTGGAAACGGAGCTCTCGGCCGAGGTCTCGGTCGTGGCCCTCGACGTTCGCGACCGAGCTGCGGTCGCAGCCTTCGTCGATGGTCTCCATCCCCGCTGGGCGGCGGTCGACATTCTGGTCAACAACGCAGGTCTCGCGCGTGGTCTGTCGAAGCTCTGGGAGGGCGATGTCTCGGACTGGGAGGAGATGCTTGACACCAACGTCAAGGGCCTGCTGTGGGTGACCCGGGCGGTGCTACCCGGAATGGTCGAGCGAGGCACCGGCCACGTCATCAACATCGGCTCGATTGCGGGCCACGAGACCTATCCCGGGGGCAACGTCTACTGCGCGTCCAAGCACGCGGTCACCGCCATCAATCGGGCACTCAACATCGACGTGCTCGGGACCGGCGTCCGAGTCAGCTCGGTCGATCCAGGCTTGGTCGAAACCGAGTTCTCGGTGGTGCGCTTCCACGGCGATCACGAGCGTGCCGACGCCGTGTACGATGGCCTCGAGCCACTCGCCGGACGAGACGTCGCCGACGCGGTGCTGTTCTGTGCGACTCGGCCGCCCCACGCCAATGTCCGAGAGATGATCCTGATGCCGTCGGCCCAGGCGGCGGCGGTCCACGTCCACCGAGTAGGTTGAAGGTGCGGCGCGCGCTGTTCATGGCCACCGGCGCCAACCGGGGGGCCTGGTACGCCGGGCTCATGGGCCCGCTGGCCGACGCAGGAATCGACTTCGAGCTGATGACGGGAGTCTCGGCTGGAGGCATCGCCGCAGCCTGGTTCGCCGCCGGCGACGAGGCTGCGCTTGTCGACTCGTGGCGGCAGGCCGACCCGTTCCGGGTCGCGCTTCATCCCGCGCTCAGCTTCGGTCGCCGGCGAACCGTTGACCACCTGATCCGGACCATCACCCTGAGGACGATGGATCTCGAGGCCGCGCGGACCTCACCGATCGAGGTCCGGATGGCGGCGGCTCGCATCATCGGGCCGGGCCTGCCGCTGCCGAGATTCGAGCTCGCCGTCTTCGGCAACCGGATGGCTCGCGATCGTGACCACTTCGGACTGATGCTCCGGGCCACCGGGTTCGTCCCGTGGATCAACGGTCTTCGCGCCGCGGTCGAGATCGACGGTGAGCGCTACATGGACGGCGGCCTCGTCACCCGGACGCCGCTCGAGATCATGCCCGAGGGCGAGTTCGACGAGCTCTGGATCGCCGCCTGCTCGCCGAGCGGCGCCGTCGAGCTCGAACGGGCCCTCGCCAAGAACCGGCGCCGGGAGCGCCTGGTGGTGATCACCCCAGGTGAGGAGCTTCCGGCAGGCCGATGGACCATGGACTGGCCGACCATCGAGCGGACCATCGAGATGGGTCGCGAGGACATGCGCCGGGTGATCGCGAAAGCGACCGGCAGCGCCGGGAACGTGGTGTACGGGACGAGTGAGGCGGCGTTGACGGCGGTGCTCGACCATCGGAGCCCGTCTTTGAAATGACCGCTGAGGACTACAGGGTACCGACGATGAGCTTGGACCGGGAAACGAGCCGGGCCACCGGACGAGCCCTGATCATGATCGGCCCGATCGCGCTCGCCGGTCCAAGAGCGCGGTCCGGCGCACGCCGATGATCGCCGTCGTTCATGGGTCGGCGAGCCGTCGAAGCGCTACAATCCGCCCATGAAGCTCCCAACTCACTCCATCATTGGCAACCGCGAGGTTGAGGGTCCGCGCACCATCACCTCCGTCAACCCAGCCACCGAGCGCGAGATCGGGACCGTGTCGGCGATCGACGCCGCTGGGATCGAGCTCGCCGTGGAAGCCGCCAGGACCGCGTTCCCGTCCTGGGCAGCGACACCGGTATCCGAGCGCCAGGCCGTTCTCGCCCGCTGGCTCGAGATCATGATCGCCGAGAGCGAGGAGCTGGCGGCGCTCATGTCGGCGGAGAACGGAAAGCCCATCTCCGAGGCGCTCCTGGTCGACATTGTGCCTGCGGCCTCGACCCTCGAGTACTGGGCGCGGACGGCGGATCGCCACCTCGCCTTCCGGCCGGCGGCGCCGGAGCAGCTGCTCTTTGCCCACTGGCGG
>Ga0316576_10002825_pt1 | contig 9993 bp, 7 predicted proteins | sample S0NA_FD_203075 | JGI IMG/M metagenome (GOLD analysis project Ga0316576, IMG submission 203075) | Rhizosphere microbial communities from salt marsh grasses in Alabama, United States - S0-2_050615r3r5 | ecosystem: Host-associated > Plants > Roots > Rhizosphere | place: USA: Alabama | collected... | reverse complement strand
CTCTCGGCGTCCTGACGCGCACAAAAAAGCCGCCCGTAGGCGGCTGATTTGCATGTGTTTTCTGGTGGCTACGGCTAGATTCGAACTAGCGACATCGGCATTATGAGTGCCGCGCTCTAACCAACTGAGCTACGTAGCCGGGAAAGACCGCGAAGGATAGCCCGCGAGCGCCCGTACGTCAATGCCTATGCGACGATGAGGCCGCTCCACGGCCGGCGCGCCGAAGGCCGCGGTGGGGCCTCGTGCGTGGGTCAGACGTTGAAGCGGAAGTGCACCACGTCGCCGTCCTTGACCACGTAGTCCTTGCCCTCGCTGCGCAGCTTGCCGGCCTCCTTGGCACCCTGCTCGCCGTTGCAGGCGACGAAGTCATCGTACGCGATGACCTCGGCGCGGATGAAGCCGCGCTCGAAGTCGGTGTGGATCACACCGGCGGCCTGGGGCGCGGTGGCGCCGGCCGGGATGGTCCAGGCACGGCATTCCTTGGGGCCGGCGGTAAAGTATGTGTCCAGGCCGAGCAGCCGGTAGCCGGCACGCACGACGCGGTTCAGGCCCGGCTCGTCCAGGCCCAGGTCTGCAAGGAACTCGGCGCGCTCGTCCTCGTCGAGCTCGACGATCTCCGCCTCGATGGCGGCGCAGACCGGCACGACGACGGCCCCCTCGGCCCGCGCATGGGACTGGATGCGATCGAGCAGCGGGTTGTCGTCGAAGCCGTCCTCGGCGACATTGGCCACATACATCACGGGCTTCGCGGTGAGCAGGAACAGCTCGCGCAGCGCCGCGCGCTCATCGATGCCGAGGTCCATGGCGCGCACCGGACGGCCCTCGTCGAGGTGGGCCACGACCCGCTCCAGCAGGACCTTGCGCGCGAGCATGGCCTTGTCCCCGGTCTTCGATTGCTTGACGGCCTTGTCCAGGGCCTTGCCGACGCTTTCCATGTCCGCGAGCGCGAGCTCGGTGTCGATGACCTCGATGTCGCGGATGGGGTCGACGCCGCCGGAGACGTGGACCACGTCGTCGTTCTCGAAGCAGCGCACCACGTGGGCGACGGCGTCGGTCTCGCGGATGTTGGCGAGGAACTTGTTACCAAGTCCCTCCCCTTTGCTGGCACCGGCGACCAGGCCCGCGATGTCGACGAACTGCATCGTGGTCGGCACCACGTGGGCCGGCTTGACGATGCCGGCAATGACATCGAGCCGCGCGTCGGGCAGCGGCACGACGCCCACGTTCGGGTCGATGGTGCAGAACGGATAGTTTTCCGCCGCGATGCCGGACTTGGTCAGCGCGTTGAACAGGGTGGACTTGCCCACGTTGGGCAGCCCGACGATGCCGCATTTGAATCCCACGGTGGCTCTCGATGGTGGCTCTTCAGCAGTAGGCCGGACGATCCCGGACAAAGCCCATCATATTAGCGCAACGGCGCACCGAGCCGCCACGGCCGGCGGCGGGCCGCCGCGCCGAGCCTGGCCGCGGCCTCAGCAGCCGGCGCTGTCGTCGCGGTGGTAGATGTCCTCGAAGCGGACGATGTCGTCCTCGCCCAGATAGCTGCCGGATTGCACCTCGATCATCTCCAGCGGGATCATGCCCGGGTTCTCGAGCCGGTGCTGGGCGCCGACGGGGATATAGGTGGATTGGTTCTCGGAGAGCAGGAAGCTCTTGTCCTCGCAGGTGACCCGCGCGGTGCCGGAGACGACGATCCAGTGCTCGGCGCGGTGATGGTGCATCTGCAGCGACAGGGACTCGCCGGGGTTCACGGTCAGACGCTTGACCTGGTAGCGCTGTCCGGCGTCGATGGACTGGAACGCACCCCAGGGCCGGTGCACCCGCTGATGGTGCCGGTGCTCGTCGCGCTGGGCGTCCTTCAGGAACTGGGTCACCGCCTTGACGTCCTGTGCGCGCTCCTTGCTCGCCACCAGCACCGCATCCGGCGTCTCGACGATGATCAGGCCGTCGACGCCCACCGCGGCGACCATGCGCTGCTGGGCCAGTACCAGATTGTTGGAGCAGTCGTGCAGGAAGGCGTCGCCATCGAGCACGTTGCCCGCGGCATCCTGCTCGCGCACCTCCCACAGCGCGGACCAGGCCCCCACATCGGACCAGCCGACGCTCAGCGGCAACACCAGCGGCGGATGCTCGGCGAGCGCCCCGCCCCCGGACAAGCGCTCCATCACCGCGTAGTCGATGGAATCGCTCGGGCAGCCCTTGAACAGCTCGGCGTCGACGCGCACGAAGTCCCCATCCGCGCGACCGCGGGCCAGTGCGGCCTCCACCGCCGAGCGGACGTCCGGCCGGAAACGGCCGATCAGGTCGAGCCAGACCGATGCCCGCAGCATGAAGATGCCGCTGTTCCAAAGATACTCGCCGGATTCCAGATAGCGCTGCGCCGTCTCCAGGTCCGGCTTCTCCACGAAGGCATGCAGGCGGAACGCGGGTCCCGTCAGGTCGGGCGCCGGCATCGCCTCCCCCTGCTGGATGTAGCCGTAGCCGGTCTCGGGCTTGTCGGGCACGACCCCGAAGGTGATCACCGCGCCCTGCTCGGCGAGCAGACAGCCGTCGGCGACGGTGCTGCGAAAACCGGGCGCGTTGGCGATGGTGTGATCCGCGGGCATCACCAGCAGCACCGGGTCGGCACCACCGGCCTCGGCCTCCAGTGCCGCGAGGGTCAACGCCGGCGCCGTATTGCGCCCGAGCGGCTCCAGAATGATCGACGCGGGCTGCCGGTCCATCAGCCGCAGCTGCTCGGCCACCAGGAAACGATGGGCCTCGTTGCAGACAACGATGGGGTCGAGCAGATGCAGGCCCTGCCGGGGATGCTCTTCGACCAGGCCGTCCAGCCGCCGGACCGTTTCCTGCAGCATCGTATGCTCCCCGGTCAGCGGCAGAAACTGCTTCGGGTAGGCCTCCCGCGACAGGGGCCAAAGCCGGGTGCCGGAGCCTCCGGACAGGATGACGGGCTGTAGCGACATCGATTAACCCCGCGGACGTGCATGGACAATGTCCGCGATTAGAACAAGCGACCCGGGGGTGGTCAATTCCGCCCGATCGAGCATCGGTTACGGGGTTTGATATGCTTACCGACAATCATAAGTGGCAAGACGACGCACAAGCACGGTGGACACTCGCCCCTTTGCTCAGCCGGTGATCGAGGGCCTGGATGTCGAGGGACTGCTCGATCGCATCAACCACGACCAAGAGCTGATGTGCGACATCCTGCGTCGCTTCGCCAAGTCCCAGCGGGAGTCGGCCGCGTCGCTGCCTGGGCTGCTGGTGAGCGATACCGAGGCGGCCCGACGGCGGGCCCACGAGCTGAAGGGCATGCTCGGCAATCTCGGCGCCTCAGCGCTCTTCGAGCAGGCTGCGCAGCTGAGCGCGCAATTGCGCGAGCAGCGCATGGACGGCGCGGCGGAGCTGGCGGCGGCGCTGCAGGCCGGTATTCCGAAGCTCTGCGACTCCATCGACGCCGCCCTCGGCGACGCGCGCCCGCACGCGCGCCACGTACACGATCCGGCCAGACTGGCCGATGATTTCCGCGCCCTCGGCCGACTGCTGCGCTCCGGGCGCGCGCGTGAGGCGCAGCGGCTTGCGGCGGAGCTGTCCGCGTCGCAGCTGCCCCCCTCCGACCGCGAGCTGATCGACGCGGTCGCGCCGTTGATCGAGGTCTATCGCCTGCGCGAGGCGCTGGTGCAGCTGCGGGCCGGGCGCGATGTCTGAGCACAAGGCGAAGCTGCTGGTGGTCGATGACAACGAGAGCAATCTCGACGTCCTGCTCGGCCTGCTCGAGCCCTACGACGTGATCGTCGCGCTGGACGGCAAGAGTGCGCTCGACCTGCTCCAATACGAGATTCCGGACGTGATCCTGCTCGACATCGTCATGCCCGGGATCGACGGCTACGAGGTCTGCACGCGCATCAAGCAGAATGCGTTGTGGCGCGATATCCCGATCCTGTTCATTACCGCCAAGACCGACGAGGCAAGCCTGGTGCGGGCCTTCGACGTTGGCGGCTGCGACTACGTGACCAAGCCCTTCCGCAGCCGCGAGCTGCTCGCCCGGGTGCGCATCCAGGTGGAGTATCGCCGGGCGATGGAGCAGCTGCGCCGGGTTGCGGTGACCGATGAGCTGACCGGCCTGCCCAATCGGCGCGCGTTCTTCGAGCGGGCGGCCCGCCTGTTCGACGCGGCGACTGTCCGTCCGATGCCCCTGGCCGCGCTGATGCTGGACCTCGATCACTTCAAGGCCATCAACGACCGCTATGGACACGCCGTCGGCGACCAGGCGCTGCGCTGCTTCGCGCAGGGAATCTCGCGGCAGCTGCCGCCACATGTGCTGGTCGGGCGTCTCGGCGGCGAGGAGTTCGCGGTCCTGCTGTCGGCCGGCGACGCGTCCCGGGCGGACGCCCTCGCCGAGCGCATCCGCCGCGCCGTGACCGAGATGCGCCTGGAGCCGCCCGCCAACGACGTACGAATGACCGTGAGCATCGGCGTGTCCCAGCTGCGCGAGGGCTCCGAAGACCTCGACGACCTGCTGCGCCGGGCCGACGACCGCCTGTTTCAGGCCAAGCGCAACGGCCGAAACCGTGTCCGGCACGTCACGCGCACGCCCTGACGGGGGCTGCGCCCGGCGCTTCGAGCGCGGGCGGCGATGCAGCATCTTCATGGGCCGCGGTGATGGCCCGGCGCCGGAGGCAACGTAGATGCAGATCGAGACCTTGGCCTATGAGCCCGGAGCGGGCTGGTCACCGCAGCCGTTCCCGCCGCTCGACTCGGCGCGCACCCTGGTGGTGACGTTCGGCGCGGGCGGCTACGGCGATTCACCGGAGCCGATCCTCGAGCTGCGCCGCGCCTTTCCGCTGGCGACGATGATCGGCTGCTCCACCGCCGGCGAGATCCTCGACGCCCAGGTCTACGACGGGCGCATCGTCGCCGCGGTCTGCCGCTTCGCCCGGACCGAGGTGCGCGGCGCGTCGGTCGCGATCCGCAGCGGCGCGGACGCGGCGGCCGGCAGCGCACTGGCGCAGCGGCTTGCCGGCCCGGACCTGCGCGCGGTGCTGGTGCTCTCGGAAGGGCTGCTCGTCAACGGCAGCGCCCTGGTGGCCGGAATCAACGCAAAGCTGCCGGAAGCGGTGATCGTCACCGGTGGGCTGGCCGCCGATGGCGATCGGTTCCAGCGGACCTGGGTGCTTCACGACGGACGGATCCTGCGGCGCCACGTCTGCGCCGTCGGTCTCTACGGCACCGCTGTGCGGGTTGGTCACGGCTCCTGCGGCGGCTGGCAGAGCTTCGGTCCTGAGCGTCTGGTCACCCGCGCCGACGGCAATGTGCTCCAAGAGCTGGACGGGCGTCCGGCGCTGGCCCTGTACAAGGATTACCTCGGGGACCTCGCCGATGGGCTGCCCGCGGCCGGGCTGCGCTTTCCGCTCGGCCTGCGCGCCTCCGAGGACGACCACCGACTGCTGGTCCGCACCATCCTGGCCACGGATCCCGGCGCCGGCTCCATGACCTTCGCCGGCGACATGCCGGAGGGCTATCGGGCGCGGCTGATGCGGGCGAGCCTCGGCGCGCTGATCGAGGGCGCGGAGCAGGCCGCGCGGCAGGCCCTGGCGCGCGGCGGCCCCGGGACGGCGCTGGCCGTCGCGATCAGCTGTGTCGGCAGGCGCATGATGCTCGGCGAGCGCAGCGACGACGAGCTGGAGGCAACGCTCGATACGCTGCCCGGCGCGACCACCCAGATCGGCTTCTATTCCTACGGCGAGCTGTCCCCGTTCGATACGGGCAGCTGCGACCTGCACAACCAGACCATGACCTTGACCAGTATCAGTGAAATCGACCCCGGTTGAGCCGCCGCTGGCCAGCGACAGCAAGCCTGACCGGAGCGCCGGAGAGCCGCTGGACAGGCTACTCCTGCGCCAGCTCCGGCGCGCGGGGCTGTCGCCGGACCGGCCGCCCGCCGATGCAGCGTCCTGGCGGGCACTGCTGCTGCGGGTGAGCCGCAGCTATACCGCGGACAAGCAGGACCGCTACCTGCTGGAGCGCTCGCTGGAGATCTCCTCCAGGGAGATGAACACGCTCTACGAAGACCTGCGCCGCTCATCCGCGTCCGAGGTCGCGGCGGAGCGGGACAAGCTGCGCGCCATCATCGACGGCTTCAGCGACGGGTTTTGCAGGCTCGACCTCGATGGCCTGCTGGTGGATGCCAACCCGACCGCGCGCAGACTGCTCGGCGCGGCGCTAACGACCTCGCGGCAGCCCGTCCTGGAGCGGCTCAGCCTTCGCGACGGCAGTACGCCGGCCGCGCTGCTCGCCGCTGTCATCGGTGGCCGCAGCATCCGCGACGAGCACGCGACGCTGCTCGTCGACGACGGCGGGCAGCTGCCGGTGTCGACGCTGCTCTATCCCATCCGCCAGGAGGGCGCAATCACCGGCTGCGCGCTGTTTTTTCGCGACATCACCCCGCGGCTGCAGGCCGAGCTGACACGCCGCCGGCTGGAGCTCGCCGTCGAGGCCAGCGCCGATGCGATCTACGTCACCGACCCCGATGGCTTGATTCAGTACGTCAACCCCGCCTTCACCGCGATCTGCGGCTGGACCGCGGAGGCGGCGATCGGGCAGAAGCCGAGCATCCTGCGCAGCGACGAGACGCCCCGCCACGTGCACCGCGACCTCTGGCGCACGATCACCAGCGGGCGCACCTGGCGCGGGCGCCTGCTCAACCGGCGCCGCTGTGACGGCGACGCCAGCGAGCATTACTGGGCGCAGACCACGGTCGCCCCGATCAGCGGCGACGACGAGAAGCTGCTCGGCTACGTCGCCGTACAGCGCGACGTCACCGCCGAGGTCATCGCCGAGCGTCGCAAGGAGCGCGAGGCGGAGCTCGCCGGCCTGCACGCCGGTATCGCCGAGGCCCTGCAGTTCGGCGGCACGCTCGCGCAGCGCCTCACCGCCGGCGCCCAGCGCCTGATGACACTGCCGGATTTCGATTTCGATGGCCGCTGGCTGATCGCCGTCGACGACCATGGCAAGCCGGCGCCAGTGGCGCAGCAGGGCGAAGGCCCGCCCGGGCTCGACCGGCTGCTCCGGCGCAGCCGCGCCGAAGGGGCGCCGCTGCGCCCGATTGCCGAAACGCGGCCGGGACCCTGCCTCCTCGTGCCATTCAGTCACGGCGGCAAGCACCCGGGCCTGTGCTGGTTCGGCCTGCGCCACGCGCAGGCGCTCGACGAGGCCAGCGAGGCGGTGCTGCAACTCGCCGCCGGCATGATTGCCGCGACCATTGCCGACGAGGAGGCCCGCCGCGAGGCGGACCTGGCCCGCCAGGCCGCGCTGGACGCGGCCTCCGCCAAGTCGCGCTTCCTCGCGAACATGAGCCACGAGATCCGCACGCCGATGAACGGCGTGATCGGTATGCTCGACATCCTGGCCAGCACCGATCTGGTCGAGGAGCAGCTGCCCTATCTGGAGACCGCCCGGCGCTCCGCGGACGGCCTGATGCGCATCATCGACGACATCCTGGACTTCTCGAAGATCGAGGCCGGCAAGCTCGAGTTGGAGCAGGCCCCGTTCGACGTCCGCCTCGCCGCGGACGAGACGGTGATGCTCTACAGCGGGCGCGCCCGGGACAAGGGCATCCAGCTCGGCTATCGGCTCGATGGTGCGCTCGAGCACCTGGTCGTCGGAGACTCGATGCGCCTCAAGCAGATCCTGAACAACCTGGTCGACAATGCGCTGAAATTCACCGAGCGGGGCAGCGTCACGCTGCGCGTGCGCCAGCTCGAGGCGCAGGGTCGGCAGGTGCGGCTGCTGTTCGAGGTGCAGGACACCGGGATCGGCATGCAGGGCAGCCGCATCGAGCAGCTGTTCCAGCCCTTCACCCAGGCGGACGGCACAACCACGCGCCGGTTCGGCGGCACCGGGCTGGGGCTCGCGATCTCACGCGAGCTGGCGCAGCTGATGGGCGGCGAGATGGGCGCCGACAGCACGCCCGGCAGCGGCTCGGTGTTCTGGATCGCGCTGCCGTTCGAGCGGCAGGACCCGCGCGCGTATGCCCGGCGCACGGCCCGGTTTCACGGCTTGCGCGTGTTGGTGGTGGATGCCGAGGATGCCAGTCGCGAGGTCATCGCCCACCACCTCACGGCCTGGGGGGTGGATTTCGAGGTCTGTGACGGCGCCGATGACGGCATGGCGCGGCTGCACGCCGCCGCCGACGGCCGTCCCTTCGACATCGCGATCGTGGACATGCGGCTGCCGGGGACCGACGGCCTCACCCTCGCCCGCCAGATCAAGTCGACGCCGGCGATCTCCAACACCCGGCTGCTGATGATGAGCGCCGACAGCAGCTGCGAGGCGTCGTTGCGGGCCGCGGGCCTGCGCTCCGTCATCGTCAAGCCGATTCGCCAGGAGGCACTACAGGCCTCCCTCGGGCGGCCGGGGGACAGGCATCCGGCTCCGGACCCGGCGGAGCGCGGCGCGCGCGACGCGCCGCTGCGCGGGCATGTGCTGCTGGCCGAGGACAACCCGGTGAACCAACAGGTCGCGGAGGGACTGCTGCTCAAGCTCGGTCTGTCGGTGGATACGGCGGGCGACGGTCTGGAGGCCTTGCAGATGGAGTCGCAGAACAGCTACGACCTGATACTGATGGACTGTCAAATGCCTCACATGGACGGCTACGAAGCGACGCGCAGGCTGCGCGCCGTCGGAGACAGGGGCGGCCCGCGACCGCCCATCGTGGCGTTGACCGCCAACGCGATGGCCGGTGACCGCGAGCGCTGCCTCGCGGCCGGTATGGACGACTACCTGGCCAAGCCCATCAGGCTGGAGCAGCTGCGCCAGACGCTCGCGAAGTGGCTGGCCAGGGAGTGACTGCTGCCGGTCAAGCGACGCCGAAGTCCGCGAAGGGCCGATCGCTGCCTCGCTGCCGCTCGACGAACGCGCGGTATGCCTGCGCGGGAATCAACACCCAGCCGCGAAAGCCTTCGTCGAGGCATTTGGTATTCACGCGCATCGGCCGATCGTGGGACACCTCGACCTGCATCAGGTCGTACTCGCCGATGTGGCCGCTCGGGTCCGCCAGGCGCGACTGGCGGCTCCACTCCTGCAGTTGGGGCAGCATGGTCAACAGGGCATCACCGGAGAGGTCGCTCAGGCGCGCGTGCCCCATGAGCAGCAGCCGCTTGTACTCCGTCTCCGGGTCGAAGCCGTCTTCGTAGAAATCCACCTGAAAGCTCTCGTCGAGCCGGACGTTGCCGCGGATCACCAGGTAGACGAACAGGTCGTGCAGGTCCTGCCAGGTCTGCGCCGGACAGTCGCGGCGGGCCAGCATCGCGTAGCGGACCTGCCGCCGCAGGAACTTGAACAGGTTGCGCAGCACCCAGTGCCGATTGTCGTCGGTGGACGCGGGAGAGGTGTAGCGGCGGCGGTCGAGCTCCTGGAACAAGCGCTTGAGGTTGAGCCGCATGACCTGATCGAGACGCTGCTCCGCGGTCAGGCCGTGCGCGGAGGCGAAGCCGCCGAGCGGCAGGCGGGGATTGGGGTTTGGCAGCGACGCCGCGGCCTTCAGCACCGGCCGCTTGAAGACCCGCATCAGATTCAGACGGATCTCGGGCTCCACGTCCGTCTTCGCGAGCCGGTCCAGGCGCATGACCATCAGCGGCAGCGCCTTCGCGACGCTCAGCGCGCGAAGCGACCGCAGCCACTCGATGGTTTCGCCCACATCGGTCAGGCCGCGGAGTGCGTCCGCGCACGCGGCGTGTGAGCTGTGTGTCCGAAGCTGTGTCACGACGTCTGCTCTCCAGCCTTATTTGGATTGCGATAGACCAACGCCTCGGGGAGCGCGGCTAAACCCGGCGAAGCAGGCGCAGCGCCCGTGGGGCGCCGAGCGCTTCTGCTGCCCGGGCAACCGGGGCCCGGACACCCGAGCGTACAGGAAGCCCTCCACCGCCGCGGGGACGTCCGTCGGGCGGCCCGCCCCCGCAGCGCGGCTCCGGGGCATTGATTCTGCTCTTCCTG
>Ga0316576_10002824_pt1 | contig 9994 bp, 8 predicted proteins | sample S0NA_FD_203075 | JGI IMG/M metagenome (GOLD analysis project Ga0316576, IMG submission 203075) | Rhizosphere microbial communities from salt marsh grasses in Alabama, United States - S0-2_050615r3r5 | ecosystem: Host-associated > Plants > Roots > Rhizosphere | place: USA: Alabama | collected... | reverse complement strand
GCGCTCGAACGCAGCTTGCTGCGATGGCACGTGTCGCAGCGGGCGTAGCCGTCTGCGGAAATCCCCAGCTGACCTGGCATCATGGCCTCCGTCCCCTCGAACGACAGGACCCCGATGCGTCTCCGTACGATTGCTCCACTCTCCGTCGCCCTTCTCGTCGTGCTCGCCGCCTGCGGCAGCGACGATTCGTCCAGCGGCGAGTCGACTCCTCCGGCCGGCGACACGACGACCGCCGACGGCGCCGGGACCGACGTGACCGCCGGCGAGGCGTTCCCGGCCGACCGGTGCGCGGCGAACCAGGAGGCGGGGACGATCACCTACCTGACCGGCTTCGACTACGCCGCCACGGCGTCGATCATCGATCCGATCGTGGCCGAGGCCGCCGGCTACTACGACGACGTCTGCCTCGACGTCGAGATCGTCGCCAGCTTCTCGACGGCGAACTACCCGCTGGTCGCCGAGAACGATGCGCAGTTCGCGTCGGGCGGTTCCTTCAGCGAGGTCGTCGCCTTCGCCGACGCGAACGACGCCGACTTCGCCGTGATGGCCGTCGAGGGGCCGACGGCGATCGACTCGCTGATCGTCAAGCCGGGCGTGGCGACCGAGCTGTCCGATCTCGCCGGCACCACGATCGGCGTCAAGGGCAAGCTGCCGCCGAGCGTCGCCGCGATGCTCGCCACCGCCGGATTGGTGGAGGGCGAGGACTACGACACCGTGCTCCTCGACGGGTTCGACCCGACCGCCCACATCGCGATCGACTCGATCGTCGGCTTCCCCGGCTACAAGAGCAACGAACCGGGAACGCTCGAACGAGCCGGCATCCCGTTCGACCTGTTCGACCCGCTCGACTACGACATCCCCGGCTCGTTCGGCGTCATCTACGGCAATCGACAGTTCGTCGACGACCATCCGACGGCCGCCGAGGACTTCATGCGGGCCACGATGCGCGGCCTGGCGGACGCGATCGCCGATCCGGAGGCGGCCGCGGCGACCGCGGTCGACCTGATCAACTCCGGCGGGAACCCGAACTTCCTCTCACCCGAGGGGGAGACCTTCCGCTGGAGCACCGACGCGGCCTTGATCACCGACCTCACGCCGGCCGGCGTGGGCTACGGCGTTCCCGATCAGACCGCGCTCCAGAACGAGCTCGACACCTACGCCGAGGTCGGGTTGTTCGGTGACGCAGCCACCCCGGTGGCCGCAGACTTCCTGAGCGACCTCCTCGACCGGATCTACGACGCCGACGGCGTGGTGATCTGGCCGTCCACCTGACCCTTGCTCCCATCGTTTGCGCTCCATTCCGGTGGCGCCGACCCAACTGGAATGCGACGCAAACGGGATCAGCGGAGCAGGTCGCGGGCGTGGGCGACGTCGTGACCGAGCTGGGCGATCAATGCATCGACGCCGTCGAACTTGCGCTCGCTGCGAAGGAAGTGTGCGAACTGCACCGTGGCCTGCTCGCCGTACAACTCGATGTCGACATCGAGGAGATGCGCCTCGAGCAGTGAGCTGTCGGCGTGCTCGTAGAACGTGGGGCGCCGGCCGAGATTGATCGCGCAGCCGTACACCTCACCGTTCGGCCGCTCGTACCATCCGGCGTAGACGCCGTCGGCGGGGAGGCACATCCCGGCGGGCACACCGACGTTGGCAGTGGGGAAGCCGAGTAGTCGACCACGCTGGTCGCCGGGGAACACCTCACCGCGCACCTCGTGCGGTCGCCCGAGCATCGCGTTGGCGCGACCGATGTCACCGCCGGCGAGTGCCCGACGGATGGCGGTGCTGCTCACCGGTTCGTCGATGCCGTCCATCCGGGGAACGAGCTCGATGGGTTCGACGTCGAAGTCGGACTCGGCTCCGATCTTGCGGAGCAGGTCGACGTTGCCGTCGCGGTGGCGACCGAAGTGGAAGTCCTCACCCACGACGACCACACGGGTCCGTAGGCACGTGACGAGCACGCGGTCGACGAACGACTCGGGACTCTCCGCGGCCTGCCGCTCGTCGAACGGAACCACCACCACGGCGTCGACGCCGGTCTCGGCGAGCAGTTCCATCTTCTGGTCGTTGCTCGTCAAGAGCTTCGGGGCCGACTCGGGCCGCACGATGCTCGCGGGGTGGCGGTCGAAGGTGACCACCACGGATCGCGCACCGATGTCGTCGGCCCGTCGGCGTACCTGGTCGATCACGGCCCGATGGCCGAGGTGGACGCCGTCGTAGGCACCGATCGTGATCACGGCCCGTTCGTCCTTCCACGGACAGTCCTGGAGGTCGGTCACGACGAGCACGTCGGCAACGCTATCGGCCCCCGGGGTGACACGTCCGGCCCGGGCCTTCGTGCTCGAACCGTCGTGCTCGAACCGTCGTGCCGCCTCAGGGCGGCAGGACGACCGCCGGTTTGGCCTGGCCCCGGAAGGCCTCGTACACGGCGAGCAGTTCGCCGTCCGGGCCGAACACCGCCCACGGACCGCCACCCTCCCACGCGTCGAGCACTCGACCGTTGCCGACCAGGGTGGCGACGCTGTCGTCGACGGTGACGGAGGCGAGCGATCGCACTGCGCTGGAGACCGGCAGCAACTCGCAGTCGTCGGGTGGCCGGGCTTCGTCGAGGGTGAAGTCACCGACACGGGTACGACGCAGATTGCGCAGATGGGCCCCGCCACCGAGCAGCGCACCGAGATCGTCGGCGAGCGTCCGGACGTACGTCCCCGCCGAGCACTCGACCTCGATGGCGAGCACCTGCGGCTCGGCCCAGCCGACCACGTCGAATCGATGGACCGTGACCCGACGCGGGTCGCGCTCCACCTCGATCCCCTCGCGGGCCAGTTCGTGCAGTCGTCGACCGCCGACGCGGATCGCCGACACCATCGGCGGCACCTGGTCGATCTCGCCGACGAGGTGGTCGTCGACGACTCGCCGAGCGTCGTCGATGGTCACGGTCGACATGTCGAAGGTCGCCGTCGGCTCGCCGGCCGCGTCGAGCGTCGTCGTGGTCGAACCGAGAACGACCTCGCCGACGTACCCCTTGCGGGTCGTCTCGACGAATCGCAGGAGCCGCGTCGCCTTCCCGACGGCGACGACGAGCACGCCGGTCGCATCCGGGTCCAGCGTTCCCGCGTGGCCGACCTGCCGCTCACCGAATCGCCGGCGCAACATGCCGACCACATCGTGACTGGTGGCGCCCGCCGGCTTGTCGACGACGGCGACGCCGTGCGTGGTCGCCGGCCGGCGGCGGGCCATCAGGACTCGGTCGATCCCGAGTCGGGCGGCGGGGTCGATGTCGAGGACTCGCGGTCGAGTCGAGCCTGATCGGACTTCAGGATGTCGTCGATGCGGGCGGCGGAGCGGATCACCATGTCGGGCCGGAAGTCGAGGATCGGTGTCTTCTTCGCCCGGATCTGCCGCGCGATCGCCGACTGCAGCCGGACCCGGTACTCGGCGAACGCCTCGAGGATCTCCGCGTCGCCCTCCTCGCCGGCGAGCGAATCGAAGAACACGATTGCCCGATTCAGTTCCGGGTCGACGTCGATGTCGGTCACCGTGACGAACGTCAGCCGCTCGTCGTCGATGCGCACGAGTTCGTCGGCGATGATCTCCTGCAGGGTCGTGGAGACACGAGCACTTCGCGAGTACTTCGGTGTGTTGCTCCGGCTGCTGCGTTTGCCTGCCATCAGGTCCCTCCTGCGGTCAGCTGTCCGAGACGGGCCGACGGCCGATCTCGGACAGGTCAGGTGAAGTCGGGAGCGACCCGGTTGGATCGCTTGAGTTCGGCCATCCCCGACATCGTCGCCAGCTTCTCGACGGCGTCCCACAGTTCGACCGCCTCGGCGCCGGTCGGCGCCTTCGAGATCACTGGGCCGAAGAAGCTCGCCTCGTTGTCGGCACCGGGATGGAACGTCAGGATCGGCGTCCCGAGGTCCTTGCCGGTGCGACCGAGCGCCGTCTCGGTGTCGGAACGGATGTGGGCATCGTGCGAGTCGTCGTCCGCGGCGGCCAGGTGAGCGACGTCGACACCCGCACCGTCGAGCAGTCGGCGGTACCACGCGAGCGAATCGGCACGAGCGTCGTCGCGCTGCCGGCCGACGTGCAAGGCCTCCCCGATCGCGGTGTACCAGCGGCCGACGGCCGACGGGTCGGGATCACCGAGCCGGATCGAGTCGGCGATCCGCAGGCCCTGATGACCGAGGTAGTGACCGGCCCGGTACTGCGGCGTGTACCACTCCTGCGAGTTCTCCTCGTTGACGATCCACAGCGAGATGAACCGCCACTCGACCTCGTACTCGCGCTGTTCGGCGACGTTGACCACCCATCTCGAGGTGATCCACGCCCACGGGCACACCGGGTCGAAGAAGAAGTCGAGATCGGCGGCCATCGACCCCAACCTAGCGACAGATCACGTGCGGGCGATCTCGACGTCCTCGTAGGTCTCGATGAGGTCGCCCGGCTTGAGATCCTGGAAGTCGGACAGGCCGACGCCGCACTCGAAGCCCTCGCGCACTTCACGGACGTCGTCCTTGAACCGCTTCAGCGAACTGATCTCACCCTTCCAGATGATCGTGCCGTCGCGGAGGAACCGGACCTTGGAACCACGGGTGATGACACCCGAGCGCACGTAACATCCGGCGATCGCGCCGATCCTCGGCACCCGGAAGATCTCGCGGACCTCCGCTTCGCCGGTGACCTGCTCCTCGAACTCCGGCTCGAGCATGCCGATCACGGCCTGCTCGATGTCCTCGAGGAGCTTGTAGATGATCTCGTAGGTGCGGATCTCGACGCCTTCCTGCTCGGCCAGCTTTCGGGCCTTGCCGTCGGGACGCACGTTGAACCCGATGATCGTGGCATTCGTGGCGTTGGCGAGCGTGATGTCGTTCTCCGTGATCCCGCCCACCGCGCGATGCACGAAGCTGATGTCGACCTCGTCGCGTTCGAGGCGCCGCAGCGACTCGGTGACCGCTTCCAGCGAACCCTGCACGTCGGCCTTGAGGATCAGATTGACCGATGCCTTCTCACCGGACTGGATCTGGGCGAAGATGTCCTCGAGCTTGGTGCCCGTCTTCACACGGGCGTCCTCGCGGAGGTGCTTGGCCTTCAGGCGCTCCTCGCGCGACTCGCCGACCGTCTTCGCGATCTTCTCGTCGGGCGCTGCGCGGAACTCGTCGCCGGCTTCGGGAACCGACGAGAGACCGAGTACCTGCACCGGCGTGGACGGACCGGCCGTCTTGACCTGCTCGCCCTTGTCGTTGATCATCGCTCGGACCCGGCCCCAGGCCGCCCCAGCGACGATCGGATCACCGACGTTCAGTTCGCCCTTGTCCACGAGCACCGTCGCCACCGGGCCGCGGCCCTTGTCGAGCTGGGCCTCGATGACGATGCCCTTGGCACGACCGGTCGGGTTCGCGGTGAGTTCCTCCAGCTCGGCGACGACCTGGAGCTGCTCGATCAGTTCGTCGACTCCGATGCCCTGGAGCGCCGACATCTCGACGACGATCGTGTCGCCGCCCCACGCCTCGGGAACGAGCTCGTGTTCGGCGAGCTGCGTGAGCACCCGTTGCGGATCAGCGTTCTCCTTGTCGATCTTGTTGACGGCCACGACGATCGGCACCTCGGCGGCGCGAGCGTGATTGATCGCCTCGATCGTCTGCGGCATGATGCCGTCGTCGGCGGCGACCATGAGCACGACGATGTCGGTGGCATCGGCGCCACGGGCGCGCATCTGGGTGAACGCTGCGTGCCCCGGCGTGTCGAGGAACGTCACCGAGCCGTGCTCGTTCTGCACCTGGTAGGCGCCGATGTGCTGGGTGATGCCTCCCGCCTCACCCTCGACGACGTTGGCGCCGCGGATGTGGTCGAGCAACGTCGTCTTGCCGTGGTCGACGTGACCCATCACGGTGATCACCGGTGGGCGTGGCTCCTGCAACTCGTCGTCGTCGGAGTCGTCGAACAGCTTCTGCAGCTCGACCTCCTCTTGCTGGCCGGGCTCGACCAACAAGATGTCGGCACCGACCTCGAGCGCGAACAATTCCATCTGCTCGTCGGCCAGCGTCATCGTTGCGGTGACCATCTCGCCGTTGTTGAGCAGGAACCTGACGACATCGGCGGCGGTGCGATTCAGCTTCGGCGCGAACTCCTGGGCCGACACGCCGCGCTCGATGACGATCGTGCCCGACGGGACGGGAGCGTCGGACGACGTGTACGTGGTGAACTGCGGCTGCAGCTCGTCCTGATCGCGGCGGCGACGACGACGACCCGTGCGGCGGGGTGGACGGCGCTGCCCACTGGGGCGGTTGCCACCCGGACGGCCGGGACCGCCACCGGGGCCGCCTGGACCACCGGGACCGCCACCAGGACGGCCACCCGGTCCGGGACGCGGCGTGAAACCACCGGGACGCGGACGTGAGCCACCGGGCCCACCACCGGGCCGTGATGCGGCCGGCCGCGCCGATCCGGGGGGCGGAGGAATCGGACGACCGCTCGGCGACAGGGGACGCCCTGGCGGCGGCGGGATGGCCTTGCCGCTCGGCGACAGCGGCCGGGCGGCAGGAGGCGCTCCCTCGGGTCGGTCGCCGGCCGCTCGACGGGCCTCGGCGGGAGCCACCTGCTGCTCGGGCGGGCGTCCGCCGGCGCTCGGCCGGGCGCTGGAGATCACCCGCGCGGACGACTCGGGCGACTCGGCGGTCGCAGCACTGGCGGCCGGCGTCTGCTGCTCGGCAGTGGTGGTCTCGGCAGCCGGCTCCGCTGGGGTCTGTGCAGCCGGTGCTGCAGGCTCGGCGGGTGCCTCGACCTCGCTCGCCTCAGCGGGTTCCTGCTCGGACTTCGCAGCCGGTGCGGACTCGGACACCGCCGGTTCCGGCGCCGTCGACGGCTCGGGTTCGGCGGGAGCCTCCGCGGCAGGCGCCGGCGCCGTGGCCGGCTCCTCGGTCGCCGTGGCCGGCATCTCGGCCTTCGAGGCGACCTCCTCGTCGCTCGCTGCCGCCTTCTTCGTGGCCGCAGTCTTCTTGGCGGCCGGCTTCTTCTTCGCGGCGGCCTTCTTCTTCGCCGCAGTCTTCTTGGCGGGCTTGGGCTCCTCGGGCTGCTCGTCGCGGGTCAAGCCGTCACGCTCCGCGCGACGGGTCACCATGTCGGCGTACGCCTCGGCGAGCGAGGACGACGGTCCCTTGGCGGCGACGCCCAGCACGCCGCAGAGGTCGAGGACCTCGGCGTTCGTCATCCCGAGTTCCTTCGCGAGCTCGTGGATCCTGATCTTCTTCGCAGCCACGTTGTCGATTCAACCTTTCCCTGTCGTTTTTGCCTCGCCCGTGCGGGAATCAATGCGCATTCGGGCGGTCGTCGCCGTCGGTCCGACGTCCGACGAGTTCTCTGATCGCGTCCTCGTCACCCGGCTCGAGGTCGCGCTTCCACGCCCGAGCGAACGCCCTGCGTGAGAGGGCGACGTCCAGGCACGATGCGTCGACGAGCCCACCATCGGTTCCTCGACACAGCCAGGCGCCTCGCCCATCGCTGGCGCCGCCGACGACCAGCCCACGATCCGAGTTCGTGACACGCACGAGCTCGGTCTGCGGACGCCGCCGCCGGCAGCCGACGCAGCTGCGAATGGGTTCGGGACGTTCGGTACCACTCAGTCGTCGCCACCGTTCTTGTCGGCGGGCTCGTCGTCCGCGACGCTGGCGCTTCCCTCATGAGTGGCGGGCTCGTCGGCGGCTTCGCTGCCCTCCTGAGTGGCGGGCTCGTCGTCCGCTTCGCTTCCCTCCTGAGTGGCGGGCTCGTCGTCCGCTCCGCTTCCCTCCTGAGTGGCGGGCTCGTCGTCCGCTTCGCTTCCTCCTCGCGCCGCGTCCGCCTCGTCGCTGGCGCTTCCCTCCTCAGTGGCGGGCTCGTCGTCCGCTTCGCTTCCTCCTCGCGCCGCGTCCGCCTCGTCGCTGGCGCTTCCCTCGGCGGTGTCGGCGGCTTCGACGGCGGCCGCTTGGGCAGCGGCTTCGGCGGCAGCTTGGGCTTGCCAGTCGGATTCGCTGATCACGCTGCCGTCGGCGGCATGCCACTCCATCTCGCCCGTCTCGACGTTGGCCCGCCACTCACCGTCGGCGTACTCGACGTCGGCGTCACGGCCGCCCGCCGGCACGCCCTCGGCGAGCTGCGTCTCGGAACGAATGTCGACGCGGACACCCGTCAACCGGGCGGCGAGCCGTGCATTCTGGCCCTCCCGCCCGATCGCCAGGCTGAGCTGGTGGTCGGGGACGATCACGTCGGCCGCGGTCCCGTCCTCGGAGATGTTGACCTGGGTCACCTTGGCAGGTGACAGCGCCTTCGCGACGAAGTCGGCCAGGTCCTCGCTGAACGGCACGATGTCGATCTTCTCGCCGCGCATCTCGTTCACGACCATCCGCACGCGGCCGCCCCGCGCCCCGACGCACGCGCCGACGGGATCGACGTTGTGGTCGTTCGACCAGACGGCGATCTTGGTTCGGTGACCCGGTTCACGGGCGCACGCCTTGATCTCGACGATGCCGTCAGCGATCTCGGGCACCTCGAGTTCGAACAGGCGCTTGATCAGACCCGGATGGGTGCGCGACACCACGATCTGCGGCCCCTTCGGCGTGCGGCGGACCTCGACGATGTACGCCTTCTGACGATCACCCTGGGCGGGACGCTCGAACGGCACCTGCTCGGCCTGCGGAAGAAGCGCCTCGACTCGTCCCAGGTCGAGCAGCGTGTAGCGGGCGTCGGTTCGCTGGATGATGCCGGTGACGATGTCGCCCTCGCGGTTCGCGTACTCCTCGAACTTGCGCTCCGACTCGACCTCGCGGATTCGCTGGCTCATGACCTGCCGGAACGTCTGCGCCGCGATCCGGCCGAGCTCCTCCTTCTTCGGAGTGTCGTCGCGTTCGTTGACCCAGTTGCCGTTCTCGTCGACGTCGTATGCGATGAACGAGAACTCCATCGTCTCGGGATTGACCTCGACGACCACTTCGTCGGCAGCGTCCGGACGCCGCTTGTACGCGGACGCGAGCGCGTCGACGAGGACGTGCAGCAGTGTGTCCTCGGAGATGCCCTTCTCCTGGGCGAGCATGCCGATGGCCTCGCTCATGTCGAGGTTGCTCATGACGGTTGCGTCTCCTTCTTCGATGGCTTCGGCGTCGACCTCTTCGCGCCGGGCTGCTTCCTGCCGGACTGCTTCTTGCCGGGTTTCGGCTTCGGACCCCACTCGAACACCGTGCGCGCCTTGTCGACGTCGGCGATGGCCACGACACGCTCGGCGCCGTCGTCGAGCATCAGCGTCGCGGTGCGGTCGTCGGCTGCCGTCAGCACCCCCTGGATCCGTCGGGGATCGGCCTGGGGGTCACGCAGACGGACGGTGACCGTCTTGCCGACCTCTCGCTGGTAGTGCGCAGGCGTGCGCAGTGGTCGTTCGAGACCGGGACTGGTGACCTCGAGCGTGTAGTGACCGGTGATCGGATCCTCGTGATCGAGCTCTCGGGAGATCAGCCGCGTGGCAAGCGCCAACGAGTCGAGCGTGATCCCGCTCTCGGATCCCGACGGGGTGTCGAGCGTGACCCGCACCGTGGCCCCACGGCGCTCGATGTCGTACAGGTCGAGGTGAAGGTCGGCAGCGATCGGGGCCACGAGTGCCTGGACGCGGTCGATCTCGGTCGATGCGCTCATCCGAACTGCCTCCTTTCAACAAACAAGGCGTGGGGCTCAGCCCCACGCCTTTCGGTCACGAACCAAATGGAGGCTCCATGATAGCAGCGGTGATCGCCGGATGGACAGGGCGCAGTCACGGGTGATCGCCGTGACGGAGCCGCTTGCCCATGCCGATCACGTCGTCTCTTGGGGTCCCGGGATCGACGGGGAGGTCGTTGATCCAGCGGCGGTGGCCCGCCCATCACCGAACCGACGACGCGAGACCCGTCCGTGGCGACGAGGAGCAGCCCATCCCCGACGACGTGGTTGCGCTCGATGTCGAGATCCGGGTCGTTCCAGGGACGGACGAGCTCGCAGCGCGCTC
>Ga0316576_10002823_pt1 | contig 9994 bp, 8 predicted proteins | sample S0NA_FD_203075 | JGI IMG/M metagenome (GOLD analysis project Ga0316576, IMG submission 203075) | Rhizosphere microbial communities from salt marsh grasses in Alabama, United States - S0-2_050615r3r5 | ecosystem: Host-associated > Plants > Roots > Rhizosphere | place: USA: Alabama | collected... | reverse complement strand
GAAGCAAGGATCTCTATCAACGGGCCCATGATGAGATGATCCGCATCCTGGAAACCTACGAACCGCCCCCCCTGTCGGACGGCGTTCTGACCACTATTCGGTCCATTGTGGACGAGGCAGAAAAAGAGCGAGGGGTTTTTAAGAAAGGGTAGAGATTCCGGCTTCCATGAGCGTTGCCGGCTCGCAGTGATGAGATCCCCGTTTCATTATCTTTGCAAAAAGCGGGGTCTCATTATTACTTTCCGCACAGGATCTCGGGAAAAAGCTTCTCAACGACAGTGCGTTACGATTACTGGTCTGCATTCGAGCGCAACTGTCTTGAGACTATGTGCAACTGCATCAGCAAAATCCAGGAACTTGTTGGAAGACAGGGGATTTTCTTGGAAAGGACGTGTAAAGATGAGGATTTATGTTTGTGTAAAGAACGTACCTGACACTGCCGAGAGCATCGCATTGACAGGCACTGCAGCATTCGATGAGTCTGTCAAGTTCGTTCTCAATCCCTATGACGAATACGGGTTGGAAGCGGCGCTCCAGATTGTTGAAAAACAGGGCGAGGGAGAAGTAATAACGGTAACCGTGGGAAAAGAAGCAGCCACAAAAACAATCCGCACTGCCCTTGCTATCGGTGCACATCGAGGAATCCTGGTAAAAACCGATGTCCAGTTTCTCGATAGCGGTCTGACCGCGCTGGCGCTGCAGAAGGCAATCGAACTGGATGGCTCACCCGATCTGATTTTCACCGGGAAAGAATCCGTAGACAGCGAGGGGTTGCAGACCCCCTATCGGCTGGCCGCAGCCTTAAAAATGCCGGTGATCAATGACGTTGCTGCCCTGAATATTACAGACGATGGGGCCGTCGTGGAACGTGAGATAGAGGGAGGGGCCCGAGAAGTGATCCGCCTTTCCATGCCGTGTGTTATTGGAGGCACCAAAGGAATGAACGAACCCAGACAGCCCACCCTTCCCGCCATTCTCAGGGCGAAAAAAAAGGAAATTAAGCAGATCGATATACATGAGCTGAACCTCGCTCTTGAAAAGGCGAAAACAACACTGGTAAAACTCGATCCGGTACCGGAGAGGAGCAAGGCCAACCTGAAAATGATAGAAGGTGACCCGCAGACAATGGCAGAGGCGCTTGTCCAACTACTCCAGGAAGAAAAACTTTTGAACGGCGTGGGGGGGGAATGATAGATGAAAAATGTAGGTGTTTTGATCGAGCTGGATGAAAAAGGTGTGCTGAAAGGAACCAACTTCGGCATGATCACCGCTGCAAGAGAAGCAGGCGCCGATGCCCTTTACGCAATCATTTCAAATGGTGATACCGAAAAATATAAGGACCGGCTTCAGCCTTACGGCGTCTCAAAACTGATTACCCTCTCCGCAGGTGATGATTTTGCTCACAGCCCCGATCTTCACGCGAAGGCGCTGATCGACGCTCTGAACCACTTTGATCTTCAGTGCCTTGTGGGCCTTTCAAGTGTGAAGGGAAGGGATCTCCTCGCCAGGGCTGCGGCCTTTTTGGATGCCCCCCTTGTTCTTGACTGTCTGGGATTTGATCTCACGGAAAAAACCGCACTGAAATCCCATTTCTCTGGAAAAACCGTGGCAACTATTCGGTTCAATGGAGACCACTTTTTCTGCGGCATCAGGCCGAATGCCATAGAACCAAAACCGGCTGCTGCTCCCTCTGATGCCCACGTCGAGGCTTTTCAGTCGAACGCAAAAGATCCCGGGCTCTTGAAAATAGAAAAAACCTTGCACAGTGAAAAAGATGTGGTTGAACTGACCGAGGCAAATATCATCATCTCCGGCGGTCGGGCCATGGCGTCTCCGGAAAACTTCAAGATCCTGCACGAGTGTGCCGCCCTGATCAATGCTGCGGTTGGTGCGTCCCGGGCCGCTGTAGATGCGGGGTATGTTCCCCACTCCATGCAGGTGGGACAGACCGGAAAAACAGTCAGCCCCAAGGTCTATATCGCCTGCGGCATATCAGGGGCTATTCAGCATTTTGCCGGCATGAAGACCGCCAAAAAAATTGTTGCTATCAACTGGGACAAGGACGCCCCTATCTATAATAAGTGCGATTACGGTCTGCCGGGGGACCTCTTCGAGGTGATACCTGCTCTTACAAAAGTTATCAAGGAGATAAAATCCAGGGAATCAGAATCATAATCACTGCGCTGAGACATTCTCTTCCCTTAAGAAAGAAGCACTGGTTCCACCATTTGATCCGCTTGAGAGAACTGAAAAGAAGGTATTGTATTATATTGAAGAACATATCTAGGGAAATTGGAGGAAATGAAATAATGAAAATTGGATTTATTGGACTTGGAAACATTGGTTCAGTTCTGGCCGGACATCTCGTCAATGCGGGTTATCCTGTCACTGTTCACGACCTCAGGCGTGAAGCCGCTGAGGGACTGATTGCCTCCGGCGCCCAATGGGCAGACAGCCCACGTGCAGTCGCTGAACTCTCGGACACGGTAATCACCTCGGTTCCCGGCCCTCCCCAGGTGCAGGCAGTGGCGGAGGGGGAAGACGGTTTGATTGCGGGCCTGCGTCCCGGTTGCACCTGGATAGACATGTCAACCACCAATACGAAAGAAGTACAACGGCTTGGCAGAATAGCAGGGGAAAAAGGCATCTCTTGTCTCGAGGCCCCCGTGACAGGCGGTCTGGCCCTGGCCAAGGAAGGCGGAATTACCATTCTGGTAGGGGGTGAAAAAGAAGTTTTCGATTCCCACTTGGAAATATTGCAGGTGATGGGAGGGAAAGTCCTCTATATGGGCCCCCTGGGAAGCGAAAGTGTGGTAAAAGTCATTTCCAACCTGCTCGCTTTAGGCCATTTGATACTGGCTGGAGAGGCATTCCTGTTGGGAAAAAGAGCGGGGATCGATCTTCAGGCCCTCTTTGCCGGCATACGGGCCAGCTCAGGAACCAGCTACACCATTGAAACGGAAATGCCGCTGGTCTTTGACGGTACCTATGACGTGGGGTTCTCCCTGGCCCTGGCATGCAAGGACCTGAATCTTGCCTATCAGCTCGGCCGTGAATTTGATGTCCCTCTGGAACTGGGCGGCTTGATTGAACAAGTATTCCAACGAGCAAGACTGCAATATGGAAATGAGACGAATTCCACCCAGGCGGTGAAACTACTGGAGGATGCATTAGGCGACTATCTGCGAGCAGAGTGATCTCCTTCGGCTACTCCATTCCGATGAGGAGCAGGCCGACGAGCAAGCGTAGCGTACCGCAAGAATTATTTTGCTGAACCTTTTTCGGCCTCCTTTTTCACAAAAGACAACTACTGTCTAAGAAAAAGGAGGCCGATATTTTCCCCCAATTCGTTAGAAAAAGGAAACTGCAAAACGCCCTCTACCACAACAGCGGATGCGAGGGAACCTCATGGCCATTCCCCTTGCCCGCTTCATCCGTTTCTCCTTGACAATAACCTGAAAGACGTTAGATTGTGGATTATTCTAGTAAAAGGGGGTGTGCACTTCACTCCGGCATGGCTCAAACAAACCGAGCAACGAGAGAGGAATATCAAAATGGGAAAAAACAATGAGGCTCTGATTTCCGAAAAAGACTTTCCGAACATGATTCGTGTTCGACAACGTTTTGAATCGGCACCCATAGCGGATATTCCGAAAGAGATCGACCGGCAATTCAAGAAACTGGCGCCCTTTACCGAACTGAGGAAAGACCAGTCTGTGGCTGTCGCGTGCAGTAGTCGCGGTATTGCGAATTACGGGAATATTGTGAAGGCTGTGGTCGAGCAACTCAAGAAATCAGGCTTGCGACCCTTCGTTATTCCGGCTATGGGCAGCCATGGAAGTGCGACGGCTGCGGGACAAAAAAAGGTCCTGGAACATCTCGGCATAACCGAAGCCTTTGTTGGAGCGCCTGTCCACTCATCCCTTGATGTGGTCCAGATCGGGAAAACCAAGGAACATGTCCCGGTCTATTTGGATAAGCTGGCAGCACAGGCAGATCATATTGTGCTTATCAACCGTATCAAGAAACATACTGATTTTGAACACAAGGAATTTGAAAGCGGCCTGTTGAAAATGATGGCCATCGGTCTCGGAAAGCAAAAAGGAGCCGCTACGTATCATCAGGCAATGCTCACCCACGGGTACCCGAAGGTAATTTCCTCAGTTGCCGAGAAGGTCCTTGAAGGGCAGCATATACTCTTTGGGGTCGGCGTAGTCGAAGACGGCTACGCCCAAACCGCCCAAATAGGAATCGCGCGTGCTAAGCATCTGGTGGAAATGGAGAAGGATCTTTTCAAAGTGGCAAAGAGACTCTCCCCACGCCTCCCTTTTGAAGATGCTGATATTCTGATCATCGATGAAATAGGCAAAGAGATAAGCGGATCGGGATTTGATACCAAAGTGGTGGGGAGAATCGGGCTGCCCCTGCTGACAAAGGATCCTGAAACCCCTCGAATAAAGAGAATTGTGACCTGTGACCTTACTGATGCATCCGATGGAAATGCCGTTGGCGTTGGCGTTGCGGATTTTATCACAGAACGTTTGCTGAAAAAAATTGACGTCCAAGCGCTCACCATCAACACCATCACCGGTGTGTGCCCTGAGATGGGAAAAATCCCTGTTGCTTTGGAAAATGATCGTGAGGCTCTCGAGGTGGCAATCAAATGTGTGGGGTTAATTCCTGTCGACAAGTTAAGAATAATGCGAATCAAGAATACTGCCCAGTTAAGTGAAATAGATATATCGGAAGGATACAAAGAGGATCTCTCCCAAAGGACCGACCTCGAAATCGCCCGAAAAGAAGGACCCATGATCTTTGATTCGGCCGGAAATTTCCCTCCCTTTTAGAAACAGACTATGCAGAACATGGAATGGAAACATTTTTTGGTTCCCCCAGAGGAAATCATGGCCAAAATCAGGCCGGGAATGACCATCTTTCTGGGGAGCGGCGTTGCTGAACCGCGAACGCTGATAAACTGTCTGGCTGAGTCCGGTCTTTCAAACACGAATGATCTGGGACTGGTTCAACTGACCAGTCACAGCGACTTTTTTTCTTTAAGAAAAGTCGACTGGAAGAGATTTCACCTGACGACTTTTTTCTCCAGTTGGGTGGCCAGTGAGGCGGTTGTTGCCGGGAGCGTCGATCTGATCCCGGCCCGCATTTCGCAAATACCGAGGATTGTCCGCTCCAGGCGCATTCCCTTAGATGTGGCCCTGATACAAATAACGCCGCCGAACGAGGAAGGCTACTGCAGTCTTGGCATGGCGGTAGACGTTGCCCGCGAGGCGATGGAACAGGCATCGCTTGTGGTGGGCGAAATAAACCCACAAGCTCCTTTTACCTACGGTGACACATTAGTCTCGGTTTCCAATTTTGATTTTCTCATTGAATCTACTGATCCCCCATCCTATTTTAAACGGCCTCCTGTGAGCAAAGTACTGGATCAGGTAGCATTCAATATTTCGCAACTTATTGAAGATGGAGATTGCCTTAATTTCTCCATTGGACCGCTCTTTGAAGCTCTGGGCAAGCATCTCATCAATAAAAGAGATCTTGGAATCCATTCGTCCTGTTTCACCGATGCCCTAATGGATCTGGTCAAGTCCGGTTCCGTCAGCAACTACCGAAAAACTACGTTCCGGGGAAAATCCGTTGCCTCCTACGCCTTGGGAACCCCTGCCCTCATGGCCTGGCTGTCTCACAACCCCCTGATCGAATTTCAGGGGGTGGAACAGGTGCTTGACCCGATCCAAATCGGGCGAAACGCCCATTTTGTACCTGTCTTTCTCGCCAAGAAAGTGGATCTTCGAGGAAGAGTAGCTTTTTCAATGGCAAAAAGGAGCATCACCTCAGGCCCCGGACAGGCGGCAGATCTTATCTCGGGGGCGGAAATCTCGCGTGGCGGACGCACCGTTTTCGGTCTCCCCAGCCGCAACCAGAGAGGCGAACCGAATATTCTTCTCTCCCTGAGGGACACGCGCAATCAATTCTATATGCGGGAGTCCATTGATCTCATCGTTACCGAATATGGTGCGGCGAACCTGCGATGGCGCACCCTCAGGGAACGGGCCCAGGCCCTCATTGATATTGCCCACCCAGACGACCGGCAACGCCTAGTAGAGGAAGCGAGGCAACGTGGGCTTCTTTTCAAAGATCAGATATTCATATCCGACAGTGCCCGTTTCTATCCATTGAGCATGGCGACCGAGCAGATTTTCAAGGACGGTCTGAAGGTGCGCTTCAGGCCGATCCGGCCTTCGGACGAAGAGGCTATGCGGCGTCTTTTCTACCGCTTTTCAGTAAAATCAGTCTACCACAGATTCCTCTATCCCATTTCCGTCATGCCCCATGAAAAGATACAGCATTACGTGAATGTGGATTATGCGCGGGAGATGTCCGTAGTGGCAATCGTCGGCGGGGCCGATACCGAGACCCTTATCGCAGAGGCCAGGTTTGTGAAAGACGAGCAAACCAACTACGGAGATCTGGCGTTCATCGTCGATGAAAAGTATCATGGGCGAGGTATTGCCACATACCTCTATGAATTGTTGGCGGGTTTTGCAAAAGAGCAGGGCCTCAAAGGGCTTACGGCCCAGGTACTGGAAACAAACAGGCCCATGATGAAGGTTTTTGAAAAGAGTCAGTGGCCTCCGACCCAGACCAGGCTGGAAAACGGCCTTTACAAGCTGATTGTCTCATTCGCCAAAACTCCATCCCAGGCAGGCTGAAACTCACTTTCACACATGGAACGAAAAAGGGCCGCTATCGCCTCTTTTTGCCGGAAACTCCCTTCACGGTTACCACCGGGCAGGGTGCCTGGAGAATAACGTATTGGGCGGTTGAACCAAACACCAGTTTATCCACTTTTGAGGTCTTTTCTATTCCCACAAAAATCTGATTGATCTCTTCATCCCGTGCAAACTTCACGATCTGTTCCCCTGCAGATAATGAGCCAATCAACAATTGCGCTGAAAAAAGGACCTCGCTTTCACCCATGATCTCGGTTAGTTCCCGATTTAATTCTTTCTCGGACTCCTCGATAAATGAGCGTTTCAGTGCGCTGTCACGCGAAATAGTCTTGACAATCTCAAGCCTCGCACCCAGGGCCTTCGCCTGTTGTTGCGCAAGCTTCAGGGCCTCTTTGGATTCAGCTGAACCGTCGTAGCATACCATGAATTTCATAGATTACCCCCATTCCCGTTCTTCGGGAAAAACCCAACTGATTTTATCCCATCAGCCATGATACCCCTTTCCTTCCGCCTCTCGTTTTTTGAGAAGGTTTTCGAGCCAATCAGGATCCATCTGCGGCACGGAGGAAAGAAGGAGTTCGGTATATTCGTGGTACGGCGGATCGAGAACCTTTTTTTTGGCACCCTTTTCGACAATCCTTCCGTGAAGCATCACCACAATTTCATCTGATATGACTTTGACCGTAGCAAGGTCATGCGTAATAAAAAGATAGGTAACTTCCAGTTCGTTCTGCAGGTCCTGCAAAAGTTTCAGGATACCTTTCGCCACCAATTGATCAAGTGCCGACGTCACTTCATCGCAAATGATCAGGTCCGGTTTGGCAGCCAGCGCCCGGGCTATGCAGATGCGTTGTTTTTCCCCCCCGGAAAGCTCCGTAGAAAATCGGTCTATATATTTTCTCGGAGACAATTCAATCATCTCAAGAAGTTCTACAATACGTTTTTCTCGCTCACTTCCCTTCATGCCAAAATAGAAATCCAACGGTCTGCCGATAACACTGCGTACCTTCTGTTTGGGATTGAGCGCCGTATCAGGCATCTGATAGATCATCTGCATCCGCCTCAGCATTTCTCGGTCGCGTGATTTGAGGGCAGGGCGGAGTTCTTCCCCTTCATAGAGGATCTTTCCCTTGAAAGGAGGAAGCAACCCGGTTATCACGCGGGCGAGGGTACTCTTGCCGCTGCCCGATTCCCCGACCAGCGCCACTGTTCTGGCCCGTCTTATTTCAAGATCAATATCTTTCAGTACTTCCTCTTTTCCGCTGTAGCTTGCGGAAACGTTTTCCACCTTGAGGACAACATCATCCCTTACGCCCGTCAGATCCCTATCCTCTCTGAGCGCCCGAACAGAAAGCAATTCCCTGGTGTAGTGCTCCTTGGGATTTGCCAGCATTTCCCGTGTGTAGTTTTCTTCGACGAGATCCCCGTATCTCAGCACCATAATGCGGTCTGCCAATTGTGCCACCACGGCCAGATCATGCGTAATATAAATGGCCGCCGTATCAAATTCTTTTGAAATCTGCTTGATCGCTGCAAGAACTTCTATTTGCGTGGTCACATCAAGAGCGGTCGTCGGTTCGTCAAACACGATAATATCGGGGTGGCATGCCATGGCCATTGCTACCATTGCGCGCTGCAGCTGCCCGCCGGAAACCTGATGGGGATAGCGGTATCCTATGCCTTCAGGGTCCGGCAGCAGGAGACTTCGGTAAATCTCCACGGCATTTTTTTCCGCCTCGGAAAAATGCATCAATCCGTGAGTCACCGGAGTTTCCGCATACTGCTTTATGAGACGATGGGCGGGATTAAACGAAGCGGCAGCACTTTGTGCCACATAGGCTATGCGTACTCCTCTGATTTCCCTCATGGCCTCATCGGAAGCCCCGAAAAGTTCTTTTCCGTCAAAAACGATGGAACCGGAGACAATACGACAGCCCGGCCGCGCGTAAAACATGGAGGAAAGTCCGAGCGTTGATTTGCCGGCACCGGATTCTCCTATCAGGCCCAACACCTCGCCTTTTTTTAGGTACAGGCTGATGCCCTTGACAATCGGTATCCATTTTTCTTCACTGAACCCTTCAATCCAGATGTCTTTCATTTCCAGTATATGGTCCATGATCATCCTTACTGTTTGGTTTTATGAGTAGTCCCGAAGCCCACTGGTCAAGTCCAGATACCAGTCAACAACCAGATTTACCCCCACGGTCAAAAATGCGATTGCGGCCGCCGGCCAGAGGGGTGTCAGTATGCCAAAGGTAATCGCACCCGCATTTTCCCGAACCATTCCGCCCCAGTCGGCGGTTGGTGGCTGAATGCCCAGGCCCAAAAAGCTCAAATCGGCAATGAAAAGGAATACAAAACAGAACCGCATGCCGAACTCAGCGATGAGCGGTGCCATAGAGTTCGGGAGTATCTCACGTCGAATAAGCCACCAGATTCCTTCACCGCGAAGCCGTGCCGCTTCAACAAACTCCATCACAACGATGTCCATGGCCACTGCCCGTGCCAGGCGATATACTCGTGTACAGTCCAGAAGGGCTATCACCACAATGGTGACCGGTATTGAGGTGCCTGCGATAGCCAGCACCATCAAGGCAAAAATAAGCATAGGTATAGCCATGAGGATGTCCACGATACGGCTCAAAAGCTGATCGACCCATCCTCCCACTGTCGCCCCCAAGAATCCGAAAATAGACCCGGTGAGAAACGAAAGCATGGTGGTCACCAGTGCGATGAAAATGGTATTACGGGCACCATAGAGCATCCGGGTATAGATATCTCTTCCCAGCTGATCGGTACCCAACCAGTGGTGCGCTGAAGGTTGCAGCCACACATCAGCCACGATATCCGTCTCACCATAGGGAGACACGACCGGAGCCAATAGAGCCGCAGTAATGTTCAGCAGGATGATAAAGAGGCCAATACGGGCACCAAGTGGTATCTTCCGCAACGATTTTATGAAGCTCATGCAATTATTCTCCTTACCTTGGATTCCTCAGTTTCGGATTGCAAATAATCGACATGATGTCGGCCAGGAGGTTCAGCAATACATATACCAGCGCAAATACCAGGCCGCTGGCTTGCACAACGGGAATATCACGCTTGGTCACAGAATCAACCAGGAGCTGGCCCAAACCAGGGTAGACAAACACCACCTCAACCACCACCACCCCCACGATAAGATAGGCCATGTCGACCGCGACGACATTGATGACCGGTGACAGGGCATTCGGTAATGCATGGAG
>Ga0316576_10002821_pt1 | contig 9997 bp, 3 predicted proteins | sample S0NA_FD_203075 | JGI IMG/M metagenome (GOLD analysis project Ga0316576, IMG submission 203075) | Rhizosphere microbial communities from salt marsh grasses in Alabama, United States - S0-2_050615r3r5 | ecosystem: Host-associated > Plants > Roots > Rhizosphere | place: USA: Alabama | collected... | reverse complement strand
TCGGGTCCAATACCATCAACATCGTGCCTTCGGGAAGTGCCGAACTGATCTTCGGTTTCAACCTGGCCAAGCAGGATAATCCCAACATCAGTGAGCGGTTACGCAGCGTGCCCTCTTTCACATTCGACGAGAAGATCATCATGAACGTGGCCGGTTCCATCGGGGACAAAATGGCGATGGACATCAGCTACAACACAGAGGCCACCTTTGATTTCGAGAACCAGACCAAACTGGAGTATTCGGGAAAGGAGGATGAGATCATCAAGAAGATCGAGGCCGGGAACGTGAACATGCCCCTGCCGGGCTCCCTGATCAGCGGGAGCCAGAGCCTTTTCGGTCTGAAAACGGAACTGCAGTTCGGGAAGCTGACGGTGACCAGCGTCTTTTCCCAGCAGCGGGGCGAATCATCGGTGATCAATGTGCAGGGCGGGGCGCAGCTGAGTGAGTATGAGGTGACGGTGGATGACTATGATGCCAACAAGCACTATTTCCTCTCCGATTACTTCAGGGACCATTACAACCAGGCCCTCTCCAGGCTCCCCATCATCACCTCCGATGTGACCATCACCCGGATTGAGGTGTGGGTAACCAATAAAACCACCAATTTTGAGAATTCAAGGAACCTCGTGGCCGTCAACGACCTGGGGGAGGAGGTGCCCAAAGCGGACCTCTTCAGCCGGAATCCTGGCCAGCAGGGGAGTTATCCCAGGAACGAACTCAACAACGCCTACGGGCAGCTGACCACCACCTACTCGGCCATCCGCGATATCAAGAATGCCACCGGGGAACTCGAGGACGCCGGACTGGTCCTGGGGGTCGATTTTGAAAAAATCGAGAATGCCAGGCTGCTCTCCCCCAGGGAGTATACCTACAACGACAAACTGGGATACATCTCACTGAATACGGCGCTCAATACCGACGAGATCCTGGCCGTGGCTTATGAATATACCTATCGCGGGCAGACCTACCAGGTCGGGGAGCTTTCCCAGGCTAGCGGGATCAGCGCTCCTTCCTCGCTGATACTGAAACTGATCAAGCCCACCAACTTCACCCCCAACAGCTACACCTGGGGCCTGATGATGAAGAATGTCTATGCACTGGGGGCCTATCAGCTGAGTCAGAATGATTTTACGCTGGACGTTCTATACCGGGATGACAAAACCGGGAACGCCATCAACTACCTTCCGGAGGGTAGCCTGAACCAGACCATCCTGATCCGGCTGCTGAACCTGGACAACATGAACTCACAGCGGGATCCTTACCCCGACGGTATCTTCGATTTCATCACCGGTGTCACCATCAATCCGGCCAACGGACGGGTCTTCTTCCCGTTACTGGAGCCCTTCGGCTCCGACCTGGAAAGGATCCTTCGTGACAGCCTGGACGGGGAGAATGTGGACCTGGCCATTGATAAATATGTCTTCCAGGAACTGTATGACTCCACCAAAACCAAGGCGCAGCAGATCGCCGAGAAGAACAAATTCCTGATCGCGGGCGAATACTCCTCCTCCAACAGTTCGGAGATCATGCTGAACGCCATGAACGTGCCCCAGGGATCGGTGAAGGTCACCGCCGGCGGAAGGGAGCTGGTGGAGGGTCAGGATTACACGGTAGATTATACGATGGGACGGGTGACCATCATCAACCAGGGGATCCTGGAATCGGGCACCCCCATTCGGGTATCCCTGGAGAACCAGTCGCTGTTCAATTTTCAGACCAAGACACTGGTGGGGACCCACCTGGATTACCGGATCTCGGATAATTTTACCCTGGGGGCAACCGCCATGCACCTGACCGAGAGGCCGCTGACCCAGAAAGTGAACATCGGCGACGAACCGATTTCCAACACCATCTGGGGACTGAACGGAAGTTACAGCACCGAGTCACAACTGATCACCACCCTGGTGGATAAACTGCCTTTCCTGGAGACCAAGGCACCCTCCTCCCTGACGGTGGTCGGGGAGTTCGCACAGTTGATCCCGGGACACTCCAAGGCGATCGAGAAGGAGGGGAACGCCTACATCGATGATTTTGAGGCGAGCGAAACCTCCATCGATCTGAAGCAGTTCTCTTCATGGAAACTTTCCAGTACACCACGCGGTTTCTTCCCGGAGGCGTCCCTGAACAATAACCGGGAATATGGCTACGGACGGGCCAAGCTGGCATGGTACCAGATCGATCCGCTCTTCGTGAACAATGATTCCCGGACGCCGGGCTACATCAAGGCCAATCCCGATCTTCAGTCCAGTGCCTACGTCTATGAGGTGTATGAAACGGATATTTTCCCCAACAAGGAGAATCCCAACGGGATCCCCACCCGCATCTCTGTACTGAACCTGGCCTACTATCCCGACGAGCGGGGTCCATATAACTACGATTTTAACCGGATCGACGAGGACGGTAAGCTGCTCGACCCGGAAGAGCGGTGGGGGGGGGTCATGCGGGAGATCTACTCCAGCGATTTCGAGCAGGCCAACGTGGAGTTCATCGAATTCTGGCTCATGGATCCCTTTGCGGAGATGCCCGATCATGAGGGCGGGGAGCTCTATTTTAACCTGGGGAACATCTCGGAGGATGTGCTGAAGGACTCCCGCAAGATGTTTGAGAACGGGCTTCCCACCTCCGAGTTGGTGGAAAAGGTGGATACGACGGTGTGGGGGCGCGTTCCGCTGACACAGTCACTGGTCCAGGGATTCAGCGCGGGCGACGAGACCCGCAAGTACCAGGATGTTGGTCTGGACGGGCTCTCCAGTGAGGATGAGGTCCTGTTCTTTTCACGGGAGCCGGATGATTATCTGAACCGGATCGAGGAGCTGGCCAGCGCGGGGAGGATCTCCCCTGAAGCGAGGAATGCCATCTTTGAGGATCCTTCGTCCGACAACTACATGTACTACAGGAGTTCCCGGTATGATTCGGAGCAACTCGATATCCTGAGCCGTTACAAGAATTACAACAACCAGGAGGGAAACTCCCCCAGTGACCTGGACAATCCGGAATCCTATCCCACTTCGGGGACCTCCCTTCCCGATATTGAGGATATCAACAGGGACAACACGCTGAGCGAGGGAGAGAGTTATTTCTACTACCGCGTCGATCTCAACAAGAGTGAACTGCAGGTGGGCCGGAACAACATCGTGGATAAGGTGGTGGACAATGTGACCTATGAGAACGGGAGGAAGGCCGATGTGACCTGGTACCAGTTCAGGATCCCGGTCCATGAGTATGACGGGACTGTGGGGGATATTTCCGATTTCAAGACCATCCGGTTCATGCGCATGTTCATGACCGGCTTCAAGGATACCACTTTCCTCCGGTTTGCACGACTCGATCTGGTGAGGGGGGAGTGGCGCCGCTATGCATTGCCATTCACGGCAGGTGGGGAGGACTGGACCGGATCGGAACCACCGGAGGGGGCGCTGGCCATCTCGGCGGTAAACATCGAAGAGAATGCGGGGAAGGAGCCGGTGAACTATGTGCTCCCGCCGGGGTTCAATCGCCAGATCGACCCGACCCAGCCGCAGCTGAGGCAACTGAACGAGCAGTCGATCGTGCTGAAAGTGAATGAACTGGCCGACGGGGATTCCAGGGCGGCCTATAAGAATACGGAACTTGATATCCGTCAGTACAGGAAGATCAGGATGGAGGCCCATGCCGAAGCCATCCCGGGCATTTTCCTGGAGAACAATGAGCTGGTGGCCTTCATCCGGCTGGGTTCCGATTACCAGGACAACTACTACGAATATGAGGTTCCTCTGCAGCTGACTTCTCCCGGCAGGTATGACAACGACAGTGAAAGCGACCGGCTGATCGTCTGGCCCGCGGCAAACCGCTTCGAGATCGAACTGGACCAGTTCAAAGAGGTGAAGCAGGCCAGGAATCGTGAAATGAACGATCCCGAGAGCATGGTCACCATCAACTCGGTCTACTCGGTCATCGACGGATCGGGAAACCGCATTTCGGTCTCCGGAAACCCCAACATGAGCAGCATCCGCACCATCATGATCGGGGTGCGGAATCCTAAAAAGGGAAACAACCCCTGGGAACAGGATGACGGCCTGCCCAAGTCGGGGGAGATCTGGCTGAACGAATTGCGGCTGACCGATTTCAATGAAAAGGGCGGTTGGGCCGCCAACGGCCGTGCCACCCTGAAACTGGCCGATTTCGGGAATGTCACCGTCGCCGGAAATACCAGTCAGCCCGGATTCGGGAGCATCGAACAGAAGGTGCAGGAGCGGCAGCGGGAGCAGGTCATCCAGTACGACATCTCCTCCAACCTGCAGATGGGCAAGTTCTTTAAGCAGGAATTGGGTGTGAACATCCCGGTGTTTGCCAGTTATTCCAAGGCGATCGTCAATCCTGAATATAATCCGCTCGATCCCGACATCCCGTTGAAAGAGGCCATCGATGAGGCGGAGACCAAAACGGAACGGGATTCGATCATCAGGAACGCGCGCGATCTGGTGGAGCGAAAAGCATTTGCCGTCACCAATGTACGGATGAACAAAGCGGGAGTTCAGAAACATTTCTACAGCCTCTCTAACTGGTCGGCCAGCTTCTCCCTGAACGAAATGATGAGCCGCAACCCGAACCTCGACTTCTACAATACCCGGAAGGTGCGCGGGAACATCAGTTACAATTTCAACACACGTCCCCGTAACGTCCAACCATTCAAGTCGGTGCAGTGGATGAACAGTCCATGGCTGAGGCTGATCAAGGATTTCAACCTCAACTATACCCCGTCGAGGATCTCTTTCAGGACCAACATGGACCGCTATTACCTGGAGAAACAGGTTCGGAACATCAACAACCCGGGATTCATTGTGAAACCCACTTTCAAAAAGGATTTCTTCTGGAACCGCTATTTCGATCTGAAATTCGACCTCACCAGGAGCCTCCGGTTTGACTTCTCCTCTACCAACATTGCCCGGATCGATGAGCCGGAAGGACGCTGGAACAGGGAACTGGACACCTACGAGGCCTACAGGGATTCACTCTGGAGATCGATCCTGGCCGGGGGGCGGACCACCAGTTACTTCCACCAGATCGATCTCTCCTATACCCTGCCGATCAACAAGATCCCCATCCTGGACTGGGTCACTGCCAATGCACGGTACGGGGCCACCTACGGATGGGATGTGGGCCCGATCATTCCGGATGATCCGGTACTTGGCCCGGTGAACCTGGGGAATGACATCAAAAACTCGAATACCATACAGCTGAACGGCCAGCTCAATTTTCTGAACCTATACAACAAGGTCCCCTACCTGAAAAGCATCAATGACAAATACAGGAATGCGCAGAGCAGGGAACGGGAGACGGAAACGCGAACGCGGACGAAGGTCTACACGCGGGACAACCTCTACCTGAGGGAGGGAACACCCAGGTATGTGGCCCACAACCTGAGGACCAGTGACATCACTGTCGAGGTGGTGGATGAGAACAACCAGCCGGTGGAGGTCACTACAGAGATCCTGAGCGACACGAGGATCCGGATCACTTCGGAGCGTGCGGTCAGGAATGCCACCGTGACCGTGACCGGGACCATCGAGCGGGGTCAGAATCCTCTGATCTTCATTGCCGAATCGACGGTCCGTATCCTGATGGGATTGCGCAGTGTGAACCTCACCTGGTCGAAGAGCGGCGGGACCTTCCTGCCGGGATACCTGCCAACCACCGACGTATTCGGTTTTGGCATGCAGCAGTACAACGGGACCCTCACACCGGGATGGGCCTTCGTGGCCGGATGGCAGGATGAAGGATATGCCGAAAGGGCGTACCAGCGGGGTATTCTGACCACCGACCAGACGCTCAACACCCCGTTCACCCTCAACAACACCGACCGGTTCACCGCCCGGGCGACCATCGAACCGTTCAACGGTCTGAAGATCGACCTGACTGCCAACCGGATGTACGCCTCCAACCTTTCAGAATACTATACGGCCAATGATGAAGGGGAGCTTCCCCCTCCCGGGGAGCGTGGCAGGGTCCACAGCGGGAATTTCAACATGTCCTATATTTCACTGCGCACCGCCTTTGAGAAGATCGATGATCAGGTGGAATCCTCCAGCTCGTTCCTGTTGCTCAAAGATGAATACCGGATCGTGATCTCGCAGAGACTGGGTGACGAGTACAGGGACAATTCGGGGATCCAGCTGCCACCCGATTCCACCGATTCACGGTATGTTCAGGGATATGGGCCCACTTCGCAGGAGGTCCTGATCCCTGCCTTCCTGGCTGCCTACAGCGGGAAGGATCCTGGTGAAATCTCCCTCAAGGCCTTCCGGTCGATACTGGAGATCATGCCCAACTGGCAGATCCGTTTCGACGGGCTGGGCAAATTGCCCGGCATCGAGAATGTGGTGAACTCAATTGTCATGAACCATGCCTACCGATCGAGCTACAGTGTAGGCTCATTCATCAATAACCCGTTCTACCGCGACACGATCAACGGGGTGCCGGTGACAGTCGACCTTCAGGGAAACTTCATGGTGGAGCAGAACATCAGCACTGTCAGTATCAACGAGAACTTCAGCCCCCTGTTCGACATGAATATGGACTGGAAAAACAGCCTCACCACCCGGTTCGAGTACAGGAGATCAAGAACCATCGCCATGAACATGGCCAATACACAGGTAAACGAGGTGAACAGCGGTGAATTCATCGTAGGGGCCGGATACCGCTTCAATGAGGTCCAGATGATCATTAACCAGCGGGAATTCAACAGTGACCTGAATATCCGGTTCGATCTCTCCATGCGGAACAACCGGACGGTGATCCGAAAGCTGGAGGATCTGTCGGGCTCTGAGATTACGGCAGGACAGCGGATATTCAACCTGAAGTTGACAGCTGATTATATGCTGAGTGACAAGTTCACCATCCGGGCATTTTATGACCAGCGCCTGACCACCCCCTATATCTCCAACAGTTATCCCAATGCCAATTATAATGTAGGGTTCAGCCTGACGTTTACGCTTTAGGATCCGAGTGGATTTTCCTGTTGACGGACACTTTTCATGAAAGGAAAAAAGTGTTATTTTTAGGAAAATGTTAGCGGAGTTAGAGGAGTGATCTGGTCAGATACGGCTAGCGACCAACGAATAACGAATAACCACTTACTTCTAACCCCTGACTGGTAACCTCTAACTTACTTTTATGAACGTTCCCGATCAATTAAAGTACACCCGCGAACACGAATGGATCAGGGTGGAAGGCGATGAAATTGTCATCGGTGTAACCGATTTTGCACAGGGCGAACTGGGAGATGTGGTCTTCATAGAGATTGAAACGGAAGGTGAATCCCTTTCCAGGGGCGATACCTTCGGGACCATTGAGGCGGTTAAAACGGTATCCGACCTCTATATGCCCGTAGACGGGGAGGTCCTGGAGGTGAATCCTGCCCTTGAGGATACCCCGGAGCTGGTCAATTCCAAACCCTATGATGAGGGCTGGATGGTCCGTGTGAAGGTGTCAGACGCCTCCCAGCTGGACGATCTCCTGGATGCGGAGGCCTACCGGGAGCTGATCGGATAGCGCCGTTTTTTCGGCAGGGTTTTTGTGAATACCAGGGTATAAACCCTGACCCATGCAACTCCGAACCCTGATCCCCGTCATCTTTTTGATGACAGCTTCCTGCGCCACCCCGCAGAGCGTCACCCGTCTGGTCCCCGAGGCCCCGGAGGGCCGTTTCGAGGTGGGCCGTGAATACATCCCCCTGCACAACGACAGCGTTGATACCGAACTCGGATTTGATGGCCGTTCCGGCGATTTTCTGGTCTTTGATTTCGTGGTGGTCAACGGGACCCGGCAGCCATTGAAGATCGATCCTTCCGAATTTTATTTTGTGATCATCGACGATCCGATGGCCGATTCCAGCCTGCTGCCCTCCAGAATGGCGTTGCATCCCGATCAGGTCCTTCAGGCTTACGACAGTCAGTTGGAAAAGCAGGAGAACCGCAAGCAGGTCAATAAGGTCTTTGGATTCATCGATGCCGGCATCGGAATCCTGGCCACGGCTTCCGCATTTGCAGCCACCGACAACCCGGGCTATATCGCCGATGCGGTGCTGCAGACCATCGGTACCGCAGATCACTATTTGGCGGCTGACCGGATGATCGGTGCTCAGCTGGAGTCCATGAACAGTGAACGGGAGGTCGTCAGGGAGGAGCTGTTCAGACCGGTGGAACTCTCCCCGGGCAGGGTGGCCAACGGATTTGTCTATTTTCCTTCACCAGAGGCCAGGGGTTACCTGATGTTCTGCTTTCCCTTGCAGGATCGCCTGTTCCAGTATGTCTACAGACAGGAGTGAACGGGTCCTCTTTCCTGCATGCAGAAAGGGATGATCAACGCAAGCGTCCTCGCTGACGAATGGGATGGCCGCTACTCTCCTGAAGGGGATTCTTCCATGTCCTCGGGCGATTCATCTTCTCCGCCTGAGGGAACCCCTCCTGCGGGGAGCGGATCGCGGCTGATCTCCTCATATAGTTCCCTGTTTCGGACGATGTCCACCGCCAGGTACAGCGCATTGCGAAATGAGTCGGCCGAGGCAAGGTTTTTGCCGGCCAGTTCGAATGCGGTACCGTGAGCCGGACTGGTCCGTACCACCGGTAATCCGGCTGTGAAGTTGACCCCGTCCTCCATGCTCAGGGCTTTGAAGGGGGCCAGGCCCTGATCGTGGTACATGGCCAGCACCGCATCGAATCTGGTGAATTTCCCGGCACCGAAAAATCCGTCTGCGGGGAATGGCCCGAAAGCAGAGATGCCGGCCTTTTTCACCCGTTCAATGGCCGGCAGGATGATCGTCTGTTCCTCTGTTCCGAGTAATCCCTCGTCGCCCGCATGCGGATTCAGTCCCAGCACCGCGATGTGTGGTTTCCGGATCCCGAAGTCCTTCAGCAGCGAATGCGAAAGGATCTCCAGTTTCTTCACGATGAGATCCTCGGTAATGAAGGAGGAGAGCCGGGATACCGGAACATGTCCCGCTACCAGCCCTACCTTCATCAGGTTGCTGACCATCAGCATCATCACTTCCTGGGCCCCGAACCGGTCCTGCAGGTATTCTGTATGACCGCTGTAGGTAAAATCGGCCTGTTGTATGTTGTGCTTGTTCACCGGTCCGGTGACCAGTGCATCGATTTTCCCGGCTTCCAGTGCGTCGGTGGCTTCTTTCAGGGCCCTGAAGGAGGCGATCCCTGCGCTTTCGGTCGATTTACCCAGCTCCACCCGGATGTTGTCATCAATGCAATTGACAATGTAGGCCCGTTTCCCTTTTGCTTCGTCAGGGTGGTTGATCCCGGTGGGGGTAAAATCCTCGATGTCGAGTGCTTTCCGGTGGTAGGCCGTGACTTTGGATGATCCAAATATGATCGGGGTGCAGATCTCGACCAGCCTCTGGTCCATCAGAGTCTTGATGATCACCTCGTAACTGATCCCGTTGATGTCGCCCTGTGAAATTCCGATTTTAATTCTCCGGTCCATGGGTATTCATGTTAATGTGATCGATGGTATAGAAAATCGTAGAGGATCCTGACTCCGACTCCGCTGCCCCCTTTGCCCCTGTAGTTGAAAAGGGCCTTGTTAAATGCCGGACCTGCAATATCCAGGTGAATATAGGGATAATCGGTGAAGTGTTCCAAAAACTTTCCGGCCGTGATGGCTCCGGCATATTTACCGCCAATATTCTTCAGATCGGCAATATCCGATTTGAGCGACTCTGCATACTCTTCCCAGAACGGAAACTCCGCGATCCTTTCAGAGGTCCTTTCCCCGCTCTCTTTCAGCAGTTCCATCACTTCGCGGCCGGCATTGCCCATGCCCACGATCCCGAATTTATCAATGGCCATATGTGCCGAACCAGTCAGGGTGGCAAGGTCAATGACCAGTTCGGGGTCATATTTCCTGGCATAACTGAGTGCGTCGGCCAGCAGCATCCGGCCCTCGGCATCTGTGTTGAGGACCTCAACGGTGGTCCCGTCATACATGGTCACCACGTCACCGGGAA
>Ga0316576_10002820_pt1 | contig 9998 bp, 9 predicted proteins | sample S0NA_FD_203075 | JGI IMG/M metagenome (GOLD analysis project Ga0316576, IMG submission 203075) | Rhizosphere microbial communities from salt marsh grasses in Alabama, United States - S0-2_050615r3r5 | ecosystem: Host-associated > Plants > Roots > Rhizosphere | place: USA: Alabama | collected... | reverse complement strand
CCGGCGAGGAAGAGAATGAGGACGGATTCTGCCAGGTTGTGATCCAGAAGACCGCCGGTGCCGTGCTGATGGATCAATGAGCCGTCGCCTGAGGGCGTTATGTCACCAGGCGTCATTTTAGAATCGGAAGGATAGCACGATGACAACAACCACCATTGAAATGAAAGGAAAGAGAACAAGCTCCTTCAAGGACAAGGTCCAGGAGATCATCCCCGGCGGGGGAAATCTCGATCTGTGCCTGACCTGCGGAGCCTGTGCCGCCGGCTGCCCTGCGACCGGGCTTGAAGACATGGACCCCCGCAAGTTCCTGCGGATGTGCGCGATGGGACTTGACGAAGAGGTCACCAAAACCCCCTGGGTGTGGATGTGCACCATGTGCCAGCGCTGTATCTATGTGTGCCCGATGAAGATCGACATTCCCCAGCTGGTCTACAACGCCCGCGCCGAATGGCCGCGCGATGAGCGCCCCAAGGGGATCAGGGATTCCTGCGACATGGCCCTTAGAAACGAATCGGCCAGCGCGATGGGGACCGCTCCTGACGATTTCGTTTTCGTTGTCGAAGACGTGCTTGCCGAGTACCAGGAGTCCCAGCCGGAGTTCAAGGACATGGCAGCCCCGATCGACAAGCAGGGCGCCCATTTCTTCCTGAACCAGAACTCCCGTGAGCCCAACACCGAGCCGGACGAGCTGGTGCCGCTGTGGAAAATCCTGCACCTGGCCGGGGTCGACTGGACCTACGGCAGCCGCGGCTGGGCGGCCGAGAACTACTGCCTGTTCCTGGCCGACGACAAATGCTGGGAGCATGTCACGAGGACGTCGGCGAAACAGGCCGACGAGTTGGGGTGCAAGGTCTTTCTCAACACCGAATGAGGCCACATCACCTTCTCAGTCCGGGCCGGACTGAAAAAATTCGGAATCGATCACAACTTCGAGGTTGCCTCGATATACCAGTACTACGCGAAATGGATCCGCGAAGGGCGGCTGAAGCCCAGTTCCGAATGGAATCGCGAGCGCGGTATCAAGTTCACCATCCAGGATCCCTGCCAGATCGTCCGCAAGAGCTACGGGGATGAGGTTGCTGATGACCTCCGTTTCGTCGTCAAGTCGATCGTTGGCGAGGAAAACGTCGTCGAGATGACCCCCAACAAGTCGAACAACTACTGCTGCGGGGGCGGCGGCGGCTTCCTGCAGTCCGGTTTCCCGGAGGCGCGGCGTGATTACGGCCTGCTCAAGTACGAGCAGATCATCGCCACCGGGGCGGACTACTGCATCACCGGCTGCCACAACTGTCACGCCCAGGTCCACGATCTCGCACACTACCACGGCGCATCGTACAACACGGTGCATATTTGGACGCTGCTGTGCCTGTCGCTCGGCATTCTCGGGCCGAACGAGCGGACCTATCTGGGCGATGATCTGAAGGATGTGGATGTCTTTCATCCGGAGACATCACTCTATTAACCATCGATACTTGAAGCGCAAGGACGACTTACATTCAGTGTTAACCGGAGGAAGAGGATAATGAGCTTTCAGAAACGATTGTCAGCAAAGGAATTTGTCGTTCTGGCAGAGATGCATACCCCCAAGGGGGTTAACATCACCAGGCTGGTCAACGATGCCCGCCGTATCAAAGGCAGGATCGACGGCGTCGTGATCCCCGACATGGACAACGGCATCATGCGCATGAGTGCCCTGGCCGGCGGCGTGCTGATGCAGCAACAGGGGGTCGAAGCCATCATCCATGTCTACTGCCGTGACCGCAATCGCATGGCGCTGCAGGGCGACGTTCTGGCCGCCCATGTGCTGGGGGTCCAGAATCTGCTGGTCACCCACAGTGAAGACATGAGCCAGTCCGATCACCGCGAAGCGCAGCCCGTCTATGACATCGACGAGGTCGAGCTGATCGAGGCCATCGACGGTCTGGCCAACGGCAAGGACATGGGGGGGTTCGAGCTTGACGGGACCCCGTCGTTCACGATCGGCTGCACCATCGCCCCGTATGGCGATGACGCGTCGCTGGAAGAGGAACTGGAGTTGGCCCGCAGGAAGATCGAGGCCGGAGCCGGCTATGTGCTGACGCCGCCGGTATTCGACCTGCGCACGTTCAGACAATTCATGGATAAGGCGGGCGGCCTCGGGGTGCCGGTGATTCCCACCGTGTTCCTCATCAAGTCCTTGGCCATCGCTCAGTATATAGCCAATAGCGAGCCGGGGGCCAACATCTCCGAAAACCTGATCAGAAGAATCCGCAAGTCGTCCGACCGCGAACTCGAAGGGATCAAGATCGCCGGCGAGACGGTGGCTGGAATCAGGGACCTGGCCCAGGGAGTGATGCTGCAGACCCTGGGATGGGAGCACAAGCTGCCCGACATCCTCGATGCGGCCGGTATGTAGGACGATCCGATAATTTATCAGCGAAAGACTACCATGCAAAATCTAGATAGATCACATACCAGCAAACCGGTTCTAGTCGTCGGCGGCGGTCTTGGCGGCATCCGCACCGCTCTGGACCTGGCCGAAGCCGATAAGAACGTTGTGCTGGTGGATACCGCCCACAACATCGGCGGCCTGATGACTCAACTCGATCGAACTTTTCCGACCAACAACTGTGACCTCTGCACGCTGGCGCCGAACCTTTCGGAAAGCAACCGCCAGGAGCACATCAAACTGATGGCGATGACCAGGGTTGAGGCGGTCAGTGGAGAAAAAGGCAATTTCAAGGTGAGCCTGAAGACCGAGCCGCGCTACATCAACCTCGACAAATGCACCGGCTGCGGGGAATGCCTTAAGGCCTTTCCCGAGTGCGTGACCTTCACGCCCGGACTGGACCATCGGGCGCCCACCTGCATGCGTTATCCGCAGGCCACGCCGCAGGCCTACTCGATCGACCTAACCAGGTGCGGCGATGTCGAAGCTCTGGTGAAATGCTGCCCGACCGGGGCGATCAACCCCGATGATCTGGGTAGCCGCGGAGACGTGGCCTGCAGTTCCATCGTCCTGGCCCCCGGCGCCTCCTTGTTCGACCCGTCGGGTCTCGACTACCTGGGATACTCTGATCATGTTGACGTGGTCACCAGCCTCGAGTACGAACGCCTCCTGTCGGCCTCGGGGCCCACTTCCGGCCGGCTGCTGCGGCCGTCCACCGGCGAACCGCCGAAGCGGGTCGCCTGGATCCAGTGTATCGGCTCTCGCGGCCTGCAGCGCGGGGCCGCTCCCTATTGCTCCGGTGCCTGCTGCATGTTCGCGCTGAAAGAGGCGATGGTGTCCAAGGAACGATTCCGTGAAGATATCGAAACGACCATCTTTTACATGGACATGCGGACCTTCGGCAAGGATTACGAGCGCTATTATCAGCGGGCGAAAAACGAGTTCGGCGTGCGTTTCATCCACAGCCGGCCGCACTCCGTGCTGATGAACGAAGCATCGGGCGGCATCGTTCTCGGCTATACCACGGACGATACACCCAAACTGCTCAGCGAAGCGTTTGACATGGTGGTACTCTCCATCGGTTTTCGGATCGGCGACGAGATGCGCAGCCTAGCCACGATGCTTGGTATCGACGTCAACGACTCCAGCTTTCCGGTGCATCCGGGGCTGAACCAGGTTGAGACGACCCGGCCGGGCATATACGTGGCCGGGGCTTTCGAGGCACCAAAAGACATCCCGGAAACCATGGTTCAGGCCAGTGCCGCCGCCTGCATGGCCGGCAAGGACGTGATCCCGCTTGAAAAGGAGATTGAAGAAGCACCGGCCCTGCCGCTGGAAAGAAACGTGGTCGGTGAGCAGCCCAGGGTCGGCGTGTTCATCTGCGACTGCGGCGAAAATATCGGCAGCGTCATCGACGTTGAGAAGCTGGCGGAGCGAGTCTCCGTTTTCGAGCATGTGGCGGTCGCGATGGCGGCGGGGCACGGCTGCAGCCGCGAGTCGATGGAACAAATCCGCCAGACCATCGAGGAACAGGAAATAAACCGCGTGGTCATCGGCGGCTGCTCCCCGCGCACCCATGAGGCCAAGTTCCAGGACCTGATCCGCAAGGCTGGACTCAACAAGTACCTGCTCGAGTTCGCCAATATCCGGGATCAGGTAACCTGGGTCCACTCCCATCAGCCCGAAAAGGCCATGGCCAAAGCCGAGGATCTGCTCAAGATGGCCGTCGGCGCGGTATGCAAGGCGCACCCGCTGGCCGAGCACAGCCTGCCGATCAACAAGAACGTGCTGGTTATCGGCGGCGGCGTGGCCGGAATGACCGCATCGCTGGAACTGGCGGATCAGGGTTTCAGGGTCTATCTGGTCGAACAGAGCAACAGGCTGGGCGGCATCGCCGCTAACCTGAAAAGGACGCTCGAAGGCCATGACGTGCAGGCGTTTGTGCACAATCTTATCGAGCGCACCCAGTCCCATGACTCCATAGAGGTGATCATGGGCGGCATGATCGTCGATCACACCGGCATGCCCGGCATGTTTACCACCGGCATGCAGGTGGGTCGGCAGATGTTCTACCGCCAGATCGAACACGGCGTCACCATACTCGCCACCGGCGCACTTCCCAACCGTCCAAATCTGTTCGGGCTTGGCACCGGCAAGCAGATTGTCACCCAACTGGATCTGCAGACCACCATCCACGACGACCCCGAGAAGGTCAGATCCTGGGAAAACGTGGTGATGATCCAGTGCGTCGGTTCTCGCACCGAGGACAATCCGAACTGTTCGCGGATCTGCTGCCAGAACGCGGTGAAAAACGCACTGCACCTGCTCGACGTGAATCCCGATGTGCGGATTTTCGTGCTCTACCGCGACATGCGCACCTATGCGTTCCAGGAAGAGTACTACCAGAAGGCCCGGGAACGGGGGGTAATTTTTGTCAGGTACCAGCAGGATCAACCGCCGCAGGTCAAGCTGGTCGGCGATCATGTCGAGGTCACCTACAGAGACATCATCCTCGGACGTGACGTGAAGGTTACCGCCGACTGCCTGTGCCTGAGCACCGGACTCATCGCCAATGAAGATTCCAACGAGGAAATGGCCAGGATCTTCAAGCTGCCGCGCAGCGAGGACGGTTACTTCCTCGAGGATCACATCAAGCTGCGGCCGGTCGATCTGCCGGTGCCCGGATTCTTCGTGGCGGGCACCGCACATGCGCCAAAACTGATTAGCGAAAGCCTCGTCCAGGCTCGGGCGGTGGCGTCGCGCGCCCAGACCATCCTGGCCCGCGATGCGATCAACCTCGGTGCGGCAACGGCAAAGGTCGACGGCAAGCTCTGCGCCGCCTGCCTGATCTGTGTCAGGGCGTGCCCGTTCAACGTGCCGTTCATCAACGCCGACGGCTATTCGGAGATCGACCCGGCCAAGTGCCACGGCTGCGGCATATGCGCGGCAGAGTGCCCGGCTAAGGCGATCCAGTTGATGCAGTTCGAGGACGACATGATCATTTCAAAATTAGAACAACTTTTCGAAAAGGTAGAAGCATGAAAGAACAGTTCGAACCCGTAATCGTGGCGTTTTGCTGCCATTACTGTGCCTATACGGCGGCGGACATGGCCGGGAGCCAGCGACTCGTCTACCCGCCAAACGTGAAGATTATCCGGGTGCCCTGCTCCGGCAAGGTCGATTCGATCCACATCCTCAAGGCTTTTGAGAAGGGTGCGGACGGGGTCTACGTGGCCGGCTGTCTGGATGGGGACTGCCATTTCAAGAACGGTAACGACAAGGCATCGCGTAAGGTCGCCCAGATGATGCGCTACCTGGAGGAAATTGGCATCGAGCCTGAGCGGCTGGAAATGGTCAAGATGTCGGCCGGTATGGGGGAGCGTTTCGCCCGCATTGCGACCGAGATGACCGAGAAGATCAGGAAGCTGGGCCCGAGCCCCATCAAGGCCGCCGCTGCTTGATGAAAGCTGATGCGGAGTGAACATACAAGGAGAGTGAACCACAATGATTACAGCTGAACGAAAACCACTCGAAGAGATACTTGCCTACATCAAGCCGTTCAAGCGGATTCTCTTGCTTGGCTGCAATGAGTGCGTGACGGTGTGCGCGGCTGGCGGCAGAAAGGAGGTTGGAGTACTTGCATCGGGGCTGCAGATGAGCCGGCTCAAGGACGGCAGCTCAATCGATATCCGCGAGCATACGCTGGAGCGGCAGTGCGACCCGGAATACGTGGAAGAGCTGGTGCCGATGATCGACTCAGCCGATGCGGTGCTGTCCATGGCCTGCGGCTGCGGCGTGCAGCAGCTGGCCATGCGCTTCAGGGACAAGCCGGTGTTCCCGGCTGTCAACACCAAGTTCATGGGCGGTTCCGACCGCCACGGCGTGTGGACCGAGCGCTGCCAGGGATGCGGCGACTGCCTGCTCGGCCTGACCGGCGGCATCTGCCCGATTGCCAAGTGCGCGAAGCATCTTATGAATGGACCCTGCGGCGGATCGGCGGGCGGCGTCTGCGAAATCGGCGACGACGTCGACTGCGCGTGGCATCTGATCTGGGAGCGTCTCAAGGCGCTGGGACTAACCGATCAGTATATGGAGATCATGCCGGCCAAAGACTGGAGGCCGGCCGGAGGTGGTGGTCCGCGCAAGATTATCAGGGAGGACTTAGCAGAATGAAAACCGAAAGCAAGCTCGAAAAAGTACTGGCTGCCGGCCATCTCGCTGTCACCTCGGAGTGTGGTCCTCCCCGGGGGGCGTCGGCCGAAACGGTCATTGAAAAGGCCAAATACCTCGATGGTGTTGTGGATGCGGTGAACATCACAGACAATCAGACCGCCATGGTGCGCATGTCGAGTTTCGCCGGGTCAGTGCTGGTCAGGCAGCAGGGTATGAACCCGCTGCTGCAGATGGTCACCCGGGACCGCAACCGGCTGGCGATGCAGGCCGACATCCTCGGCGCCTACGCGCTAGGCATCAACACCATGCTGTGTCTGTCCGGCGATCACACCAGGTTCGGCGATCACCCGATGGCAGCCAACGTCCACGACATCGACTCGATCCAGCTGATCCAGATGGTGAAGAAGATGCGGGACGAGGCAAAGTTCCAGGGCGGGGCGGACATCAAGGGGGTAGTTCCGAAGATGTTCATCGGCGCCGCCGCCAACCCCTTCGCCGACCCCTTCGAACTTCGGGTGATGCGGCTCGCGAAGAAGATCGCCGCCGGTGCCGACTTCATCCAGACGCAGTGCATCTTCAACATCGACAAGTTCGAGAAATGGATGGAAGGGGTGCGCGGTATGGGGCTGCACAAGAAGTGCTATATCCTGGCCGGCATCACGCCGATGAAATCAGTCGGCGCGGCCCGCTACATGAAGAACCGGGTGCCCGGCATGGACGTCCCGCAGGAGCTGGTCGACCGCATGGGCAGCGTCGACAAGGAGAAACAGCCGGAGGAGGGCATCGACATCTGCCTCGAGACCATTGAGCGTCTAAAGCAGGTCGAAGGTGTCGCCGGCTTTCATATCATGGCCATAGACTGGGAAGAGAAGGTCGCGGAGATTGTCAAGCGCGCGAATCTTTATCCGAGACCCCAGGCGTAACTGAGTAGATTCTATAAAACGGGAGGATTACACAGATGAGTGATCAACAATTGATACTTGTTGTCGACGACGATACCGATCTGGTGGAAGCGCTTGCGATGAAGCTCGAAAGTGAGAATTTCGCCGTCGCCAAGGCCTATGACGGAGTCGAAGGATTCGACAAAATCAAGGAACGGCGCCCGGCGCTGGTCATCCTGGACGTGATGATGCCGAGAAAGGACGGCTACCAGCTCTGCGACGAGCTGAAAAACGACGCTGGTTACAAGGATATTCCAATTATCCTGCTGACCGCCGTGGCCGAGGCGGTCAACTCGACCAACTATACGCATATGGGCGGGAAAACGACCCTGGCGGATGACTATGTCCCCAAACCGATCGACCTTGATAAACTGATGGAGATCGTCAGGGACAACCTCTAGAAGACCGGCCCGGTCTCCCGCCCGACGGGAAGCCGGGCCATCCTCACCGATGATGGACGAGCGGTCTTATCTCCAGCCTGAATCGGGGCGGAAGCTGGGCCTGGGGGGAATCAAGTTCAGCGACGCCCAGTCGCGCCTGGTCTTTCGCCCCGTCGGCGGCCTTGCTGCGCTGTCGCGAATTCTTGCAGCCTTCGCCGGAAAGCGCATCAACCTGCACCAGCTCGTCTTCCGAAAAATTCCTGTTGGCGGAGTCGAACTCTATCTTGCCCGGAATGCATATCTGCAGAACCGGAGCCTGATCGACGGCGAACTGGATTCGCACGGCCTGGCCCCGGCAGAAGTTGCCGAACCGGTGGGAACGCTCACCCTGTTTCCGCATGCATCGAGCATGGAGGTGTTGCTGAAGGTGATAGGAATTGCCGTTGGATCCGGTCTGCCGGTTCACAGCATGTGTTCGTCGTTGTCGGCGCTCTGCATCGCGACCGACGCGGAGCGGCTCGACGAGCTGGCCGGCGCGCTCCTGGAAGTATTCAGCCTGCCCGACGGTCACAGCCCCTTCAGGTACGAGCAGTCGGATCTGGACCGCAGACTGACCGGTGGACAGGGACGGATCGTGGAGACCATTGCCAGATACTGGGAGCAGGTCATCAGGATTTACGGTTCGAGTTTGAAAACCGGATTGACCGGAGTTAGTGTTTCAGCCGATGGCGACCGCCTTCTAGAGGTGATAGGTGAGCTTGCCGACTGCCGGATTGCGAGGTTTTTGATGGTGGAGCTGACCGGAACCGAATCGGGACGATACAGCCTGCAGCTGATCTTCGACCCGGAACACCAGCATGGAGCGGCCGCGGCACTGAGTTTTGGACTAGAACGCATTGATAATATTGAATATTATGTTTGGAAAGGACTGGAACTGCTGTTTTTCCACGGTCCCCATTTCCAGGACCGCTACGGAGTCATGCATACTGCCGTAGCAGCTCTGTCCGAGGCGTCTGTTGAGATATCTTCGGCAATCTGCTCGGGAACCGGTGTCCACCTGGTCGCCAAGGAAGAGGCTGGAAGACATATGCTCGACGTATTGGGTGAGGTTTTTGTTGTTCCGTGAGCCTCGACCAGATAACCATGGGGGACAGGCTTGGGCCGTTCCACTCCTAGCAACAGGGATCTATAAACATCGGAGATGGAATTTATTCTGTCCCCTCCTCAGTGATGACAGAGCAGACCGACAGAGCGGATGACTGGCGATTCAAGCTGTTTGACTCGCTGTCATTCCCGACCCGCATCCTCAAGCCGGACGGCACTATTATCGCCGTCAACAACGTGTTTCTGGAGCGAAGCGGCGACCAGGAAGCGGAGGTCATCGGCAGCACATGCCGCGTCAACAACCTGAAGCATTTTCCCAATCAGTCGTTTCCGTGCACTAATGGCGAAGATTGCCCGCTGTGCCGGACCGTTATCCGGAAAATGAGCCAGTCGGTGCTGCTGCACACCACCGGCGATGATGACGAGCCGCACTGGGAGGAACGGGTATTCTCCCCGATTCTCGGAGGGGACGGTGGGGTCGAGTATGTCATAGAGTCCATTCGCGACGTCACCAACGTGAAGCGTATCGAGAAGCTGTACATCGACATGCGCGAACTCATCGATAATGTCGTCCAGAGCTCGGTCAGCGGCATTATCGCCGCCAATCGCAAGGGCGATATCATCCTCGCCAACGAGGCGGCGGAAGAGCTTTTCGGTTACACCGCCGAGGAAATCCGACGGGTGAACATCGAGGATTTCTATCCACCCGGCGTTGCCCGCGACATCATGAAGATGCTCCGAGACGAAAAACTCGGACGCAAGGGCAAACTGCCGGTAACCCATTTGGAGATCATCTCCAAGCAGGGCGAGAAAATCCCTGTGGAGATGACCGCCGCGATTATTTATGAGAACGGCGAAGAGGTCGCGACTGCAGGTATCTTCAACGACCTCCGGGAGAAGCTGGCGGTGGAGCAGAAGCTCTACGAAAGCAGGGTGAAGATCGGCCAGGCCGAGAAGATGGCGTCGCTGGGA
>Ga0316576_10002818_pt1 | contig 10002 bp, 6 predicted proteins | sample S0NA_FD_203075 | JGI IMG/M metagenome (GOLD analysis project Ga0316576, IMG submission 203075) | Rhizosphere microbial communities from salt marsh grasses in Alabama, United States - S0-2_050615r3r5 | ecosystem: Host-associated > Plants > Roots > Rhizosphere | place: USA: Alabama | collected... | reverse complement strand
AAGCTCCAGCGCCAGGGCAGGATGGGAACGTGGCCGCCGATCAAGGGCCAAGAGGCGGTTCAGGCGGGCGTCGCGCTCGCGATGGACGAGTCCGACTGGCTGATTCCCGCCTTCCGAGAGCACGGCGTGATGCTCCTCCACGGAGTGCCCGGACACCTGCTCTACGCCTACTGGGCGGGTGATGAGCGGGGCTCGTGCTTCCCCGAGGAGGTCCGGTGTTTTCCGGTCGCGGTGCCGGTCGCCAGTCAGTGGCAGCACGGTACCGGCGTCGGCCTGTCGCTGCGCCTGCGTGGCGAGCGCGCCGCGGCGGTGGCGTTCGGTGGCGACGGTTCGACGTCGGAGGGCGATTTCCACGAGGCGCTGAATTGCGCCGGCGTCATGAAAGCGCAGACGGTGTTCGTGATCCAGAACAATCAGTGGGCGATCTCCGTGCCGCTGCACCAGCAGACCGCGTCAGAGACGCTGGCCCAGAAGGCCCACGCCTACGGTATTCCGGGCATTCAGGTGGACGGTAACGACGTGTTCGCGGTGTACGCCGCGGCGCGCGACGCCCTCGAACGCGCCCGGTCGGGCGGCGGTCCGGCTCTGATCGAGGCGGTGACCTACCGTCTCGGCGATCACACCACGGCGGATGACGCGAGTCGCTATCGAACCGAGGACGAGGTGCGCGACTGGGAGGCCCGGGACCCGATCCCGCGGCTGCGCGGCTTCCTCGAGGCGCGTGGGCTGTGGGACGACGCGCAGGACGACGTGCTCGGTGAAGAGGTCGCCAAGTGGGTGGACGCCCAGGTCACCGCGTTCGAGCAGATGGAACCGCAGGACCCGCGTGACCTGTTCACCCACATGTACTCTGACATGCCGCCACACCTCGCGGAGCAGATGGAAGCGCTGGTCGGGGAGGTGGAGCGATGAGTACCCAGGCGGCGACGGACAAGTCAACGGACGCAGGGCTGCACGCGGTGCCGGAGAGCGCCACGCAGAAGCTGACGATCGCCCAGGCGGTACGCGACGCGATGCGCGACGAGATGAGACTGGACGACCGCGTGCTCGTCCTCGGCGAGGACGTGGGAGTCGACGGCGGCGTGTTCCGCGCCACGGACGGCCTGATCGAGGAGTTCGGGCCCGACCGGGTGATCGACACACCGCTCGCGGAGAGCGCCATCATCGGGCTGTCCGTGGGTCTCGCGGCCACAGGATTCCGGCCGGTCGCCGAGATCCAGTTCATGGGGTTCGTCTATCCAGCCATCAACCAACTGTTCTCGCATGTGGCGCGGCTTCGCAACCGGAGTCGCGGGCGTCTGAGCGTGCCCATGGTCGTGCGCATGCCGTACGGCGGTGGCATCCACCCGCCGGAGCACCACTCCGAGAGCTACGAGAGCCTGTTTCTCAACACCCCCGGCATCAAGGTCGCGGTGCCTTCGAACCCCTACGATGCCAAGGGGCTCCTGGTGTCCGCCATCCGCGATGACGACCCAGTACTGTTCATGGAACCCAAGCGGATCTACCGCGCGTTCCGGGACAATGTCCCGGATGGCGCGTACACCGTGCCGTTCGGCAAGGCCGCGATCGCCCGCGAGGGCCACGACGTGACGATCGTGTCGTGGGGTGCGATGGTGCGGGTCTGCCTCGACGCTGCGGAGGCGCTGGCACGCGACAACGTGTCGGCCGAGGTGGTCGACCTGCGGACCCTCAATCCCCTGGATCGCGACACGATGCTGGAGAGCGTGGCGAAGACCGGGCGCGCGGTGATCGTCCACGAGGCGCCGCGGACCAACGGCTTCGGAGGCGAGCTGTCGGCGTTGATCATGGAGCACGCGCTGTTGCAGCTGCTCGCGCCGGTGCAAAGGGTCGCCGGCTTCGACACCGTGTTCCCGCTGGCACAGAACGAGAACCTGTACCTGCCGAACCGCGAGCGGGTCATGCAGGCGGTGCGTGCGACGTTGGACTTCTGAGACCGCGTTCGGGGCGCCCCCGGCCCGGCCGGGGGTACCATGAACGCACGTGGCTCCGGTCCGAAGTCCGAGGTCGCCTATCGGAGGAGACGGCATGGCGTTCGTATTCAAGTTTCCCGACGTCGGCGAGGGCATCCACGAGGGTCGGGTCGTCGAGTGGCTCGTCGCCGAGGGTGACGCCGTGTCGGAGGACCAGCCGGTGGTCAAGGTAGAGACCGACAAGGCGGTGGTGGAGCTGCCGTCTCCCCGCGCGGGGACCGTGCTCGCGCTGCACGTGGCCGCGGACACCGACATCCACGTCGGGGATGCTCTCGTGACCATCGGTGACCCGGGCGAGCAGGTGGAGGCCCCGGGGGCCGTGGCCGACGCCGCCATGGCCGAGGCGTCCGCTCCGGCGCCCGTCACCGGTGGAGCAGCGGACGAGCCGCCGGTGCGTCCGCACGCCCGTCGTCCGGCGGCGACGCCGAGAACTCGTGCGCTGGCCCGCAAGCTCGACGTCGATCTGGCGAGGATCGCGGGGAGCGGGCCGGGTGGCCGGATCACCGACGATGACGTGGAACGCGCGGCGGCCGCGCCGGCGACCGTTCCGTCGGCCGCGCCGCGGGCCGTCGGTCCCCCCGCCGCGGGCACCGTTCAGGTGACCGAGGACGGCCCGGTCGAGCGCGTCAAGATCTCGCACCTCCGCAAGGTGATCGCCGGCGCGATGCGGACCTCCAAGCAGGTTTCCGCGCACGTCACCCACGTCGACGAGGCGGACGTGACGGAGCTGGTGCGCGCCTATCGTGACCTGAAGCCCGCGATCGCGGCCGAGGGTGTCAAGTTCTCGATGCTGCCGTTCTTCCTCAAGGCGGTGGTCGCGGCGACGCAGAAGTTCCCCGTCTTCAACGCGTCGGTCGATGAAGACCGCGGTGAGATCGTGCTCAAGCGGTACCACAACATCGGCATCGCGGTGGACACCGACCAGGGCCTCATCGTGCCGGTGGTCAAGGACGTCGACCGCAAGGACATGGTGACCCTGGCGCGGGAGGTGGCCGATCTCGCCGAACGCGCCCGTGAGCGCCGGCTCGGCCTCGACGAGCTGAAAGGCGGCACCGTCACGGTCACCAACATCGGACCCCTCGGCGGGGTGTTCGCCACGCCGATCATCAATCAACCGGAGCTGGCGATCGTGGGCCTCCACCGCATCCAGCAGCGTCCGGTGGTGGCCGACGGCGAGATCGTCGTCCGAGACATGATGTACATGAGCGTGTCGTTCGATCACCGGTGGATCGACGGCGCCGACGGCGCACGGTTCATGACCGAGCTCGTCGGTCTCGTGTCCGATCCCCGCAAACTGCTGGTGAGGTTGTGATGGTCGTCGGATCCGTGTCCCGAGGATGTGACGTGGTGGTGATCGGTGCCGGGCCGGGCGGCTACGTCGCGGCCATCCGTCTCGGCCAGCTCGGCAAAGACGTCCTGCTGGTCGAGAAGAACGAGCGGCTCGGGGGCGTGTGCCTCAACGTGGGCTGCATCCCGTCAAAGGCGCTGATTCACGCGTCCGACCTCGCCTACGAGGCCTCGCACGCCGAGGGCATGGGCATCACCGTCGGTGACGTGGCGGTGGACCTCGGCGCGATGGTGCAGTGGAAGGACGGGATCGTCGAGCGGCTGACCGGTGGCATCGCCCAGCTGTGCAAGTCCAACGGCGTCGAGGTGCTGCAGGGACGCGCGGAGTTCCGTGGTGACCGGACGCTGGTCGTGGACACCGCGGACGGACAGGTGGAGGTCAACTTCCAGCAGGCGATCATCGCGACCGGATCGTCGCCAGTGGAGCTGGACGGCTTCCCCCACGACGGTGCATCGGTGATCGGGTCGACCGAGGCGCTGTCGCTGCCGGCGGTTCCAGGGCGTCTGGTGGTGATCGGCGGTGGGTACATCGGTCTCGAGCTCGGCACCGTGTACGCCAAGCTCGGCTCTACGGTGACGGTGGTCGAGTTCCTGCCGGCGCTGACGCCGAACCTCGATCCCGAGGTCGGCACGGCGCTCGGCCGTCGCTTGAAGAAACTCGGGGTGGAGGTACTGCTCAGCCACCGCGCCGAGCGGTGGGAGCCCGGCGAGCCAGGGCATGTCATCGTCACCGACGCGGACGGCAACGAGAAGAGCCTCGACGCGGACGTGGTCCTGGTCACGGTGGGACGCACGCCCAACACCGCGGGTCTGAATCTCGGCGCCGCGGGCGTCGCCACGGACGACAAGGGCTTCATCTCGGTGGACGACCGCATGCGGACGAACGTGCCCGGAATCTACGCGATCGGGGACGTCGTCGGTGGGGCGCTGCTCGCCCACAAGGCGTACCAGGAGGCGAAGGTCGCGGCGGAGGTCATCGTCGGCGAACCCGCCGCGTTCGACAACGTCGCGGTTCCCGCCGTGATCTACACCGACCCGGAGGTGGCGTGGGCCGGTCTGACCGAGCAGGAGGCGCGCGACCAGGGGTTCAACGTGCGCACCGGTACGTTCAACTTCCGCGCCTCGGGGAGGGCGATGTCGCTCGATGCGACCGACGGGTTCGTGAAGGCGATCGCGGACGCCGACAGCCAGCGGCTGCTGGGCATCACCGCTGTCGGGCGAGGCGTCTCGGAGTTCATCGGCGAGGCGACGCTGGCCCTCGAGATGGGGGCGTTCCTCGAGGACGTCGGCCTCACGATCCACCCCCATCCGACGATGTCGGAGGCGCTGCAGGAGGCGGTCGAGGCGGCTCTCGGCAAGGCGGTTCACACCGTCAACAGGTGACGCCGACGGGTCGCGTGGACCGGGAGGCGGGTCAGGGAGGACATCGCGGTGGCGCATCGGACCTACGACGACTTTGTCAGGGAACGTGAGGAACTGACCACCCTGACCCTCGAGCGGGCGAACCTCGAAATCAAGCGGTTCTTCTCGCTCGACAGTCAGACCTACCGTGAGGGCGAGCTCGACCGTCCGACCAAGGAGCTGCTCGGCCTCGTGGCCTCGATGGTGCTTCGGTGCGACGACTGCATCTTCTACCACCTCGGGCGGTGTCACGAGGAGGGCGTCACCGAGGGGCAGCTCCAGGAGGCGTTGGCGATCGCCCTGGTGGTCGGCGGTTCGATCGTGATCCCGCACCTTCGGCGAGCGGTCCGGGCGTGGCAGGAGCTCTCCGGGGACGCGGACAGGTGAGGAGGGTCGTCCCCGCCGGATCCGACGCGCCGAGATCCTGGTAGGCTTCGCTCATGAATCCGCTGCGTCCCGGCGCCGGCTGGATCGAAGTGATCTCCGGGCCGATGTTCTCGGGCAAGTCGGAGGAGCTCATCCGAAGACTGCGGCGCGCAGCGATCGCGCGTCAGCGGCTGCAGGCATTCAAGCCGCAGCTCGATGACCGGTACTCCGACCGTGACGTGGTGAGCCACTCCCGGTGGCGTGTGCCGTCCGAGGCCGTGCAACGCGCCGAGGAGATTCTCGAGAGGCTGGACCCGCGCACGGAGGTCGTGGGAATCGACGAGGCGCAGTTCTTCGACGACGCCCTGCCCGGCGTCTGTGCTCACCTGGCACAGCTCGGCAAGCGGGTGATCGTCGCCGGCCTCGACATGGACTACCGAGGCGTTCCGTTCGGACCGATGCCCGAGCTGCTCGCGATTGCCGAACGGGTCGACAAGATCGCCGCGATCTGCACGCGGTGCGGCGCCCAGGCGGCGTACACGCAGCGGTTGACCGCGGACGAGGCCCAGGTCGTGGTCGGGTCGGGTGACGTCTACGAGGCGCGCTGCCGCCGATGCCACGAACCGGAGGGCGCGACGGTGGGGTTCGAGCCGTGGCTCTTCCCGCCGGACCCGGAGCTCGAGGAGGACTCGTGACCCGGGCGCGGCACGGCTGGCTGCTCGCCGGCGGGGCGTTCGCCCTGATCACCGTTCTCGGGTGGTGGATCGCGCCCGGCGGTGCGGCGGCGGTGCTCGGAACCGTCGCTCTGTGCGTGTGGCTGGCGTTCACGTTGCCGGTGGCGCTGTGGCGACTGTGGCGTCGGCTGACCTACCGCGTAGGGGTCCGGCTGTTCCTGTCCTATCTGCTGCTGGGGGTGACGCCGTTCCTGTTCGGTCTCGCGATGGCGGCGATCGCGCTGTACATCCTCGCGGGTCAGTACACCTCGGTCCGTGTGGGCCTGGACGTGGTCGCGTACGTCGAAGACCTCCGCACCGAGTGCGTCCGGGCCGCGGACACGCTCGAGACGGACGGGCCCGTCGTCGCTCGCTCCGCGCTCGACGCGATGCGGGCAGACCCCCCGGCACCATGGTCCGAGCTCGAGTGGATCCTCGTCGACGCCGGACGGAGCGACCGGTCGGCGGGGCTCGACGGCGTCGAGGTGGCGTGGCCGCCGGTGGGACGGGAACCGCGGCTCGTGACGACCGGGAAGCGGGTCTTCGGTGTGGTCGCGGTGGGCACCCCGGTCCGCGGCGTGGCGTTGCTGCTGCCGCTCGACCGGAGCACCAGTGGAGCCTTCAGCCGCGACGCGTGGTACCAGGCGGTGTTCGTCGGAGGTGACGGCGAATCCGGGGAGTCCGGCGACGTGGAGGTCTCCGCGTCCGCGGCACGGGAAGGCGCCGGAGTCAAGCTCCAGGCAGACGACGCGGGCGCCGACGAGCTGTTCGGGCCCTGGCCACGTCCGTCGGAGCGGCTGCTCGATCGTCCGTTCATCTGGTGGTTCCGCAAGCCGGTCGGGGTGCTCGACCTCACGACCGGCCAGCCGGTGGATGACGTGGACACGGTCATCTTGATGCGGACCTCGCCGCGGGCGGTGTGGGATGACTTCGTGCTGTCGAGGCCAGAGCTGAGCGAAGGCTTGCAGGCGGTGATCATCGGGGTCGCGTCGTTCTTCCTGCTCGTGTACGCGGTGGCGCTGCTGATCGCGGCGTCGATGATCGTCTCGATCACCCGCGCCACGTCGCGGCTGACGCGCGGCGCCGGTCTGGTCGCGGCCGGCGACCTCGACCACCGCATCCCGGTCCGGCGTCAGGACCAGCTCGGCGACCTGTCAGCCAGCTTCAACTCGATGACCTCGTCGGTCCAGTCGATGCTGGCGGAGGTCGGAGAAAAGGAACGGCTCGCGCGCGAGCTCGAGCTCGCCCGCGAGATCCAGCGCAGCCTGCTGCCCGAAGCGGCGCTGCGCCACGGACCGGTGACGCTCTACGCGGCATTCCGTCCCGCGACGGAGGTCGGTGGAGACTACTTCGACGTCTTCCCCCTCGAGGCCAACAGGCTCCTGGTGGCGATCGGCGACGTTGCGGGACACGGACTGTCGACCGGGCTGCTCATGGCATCGCTCAAGGCACTCCTGGCGGCGCTGGCGGACGAGGGCTACCGCGGCGTCGATCTGATCCGCAGGGTCAACGAGGTGTTCCGGTCGCAGCGGCCGGAGCGGACGATCGCGACACTCGCGGTGGTCGACATCGACCTCGCCGAGCGTCGTCTCGAGATCACCAACGCGGGCCACCCTCCCGCCATGCTGGTCGATCCCGACGGGCGCGTGACCGAGGTCGGACGTGGGTCGATCCCGCTCGGCAGCCCGTTGTGTCAGCCGACGACCTCTCGGGCCGGGTTCGAGAGCGGCAGCCGGCTGGTGTTGTACTCCGACGGGGTGGTCGAGGCGCCCGACGCCGAGGGAGAGCCTTTCGGGTACGACCGGCTGGTGGACATCGTTCGACGGTCGGCAGACAGCCCGTCCGATGCGGTGATCGGCCAGGTGCTCGCGGCGGTGGAGGAGTACCACGGCCGACCGCGACCCGTGGACGACATCACCGTCCTGGTCGTGGACGCCGGCTCGACGCCGCCGCGTCCCGACTGACACGCGCGGCCCGCACCGTCCCGGTGCGCGTCGTATCATGACCGATGATGGCGGTGGAGCTGCAGGCCGGAATGATGGTGGGGCGGTACCGGCTCACCCGGAGAGTCGCGTCGGGAGGGATGGGTGCCGTCTGGGCGGCTCTCGACGAGCGACTCGACCGGGAGGTCGCGGTCAAGCTCCTGCCGCGGATGCTGGTCACCGATCCGTCGGCGGAACGCCGCTTCGAGCGCGAGGCCCGGGCCATGGGGAGGTTGCAGCACCCGAACGTCGTGGCGGTCTACGACGTCGGTACCGCAGACCCCGGGACCGGTGAGGAGCTGCCGTACCTGGTCATGGAGCTCATCGACGGTCGGTCGCTGGCCGACCTGATCGGCGAGGGTGCTCTCGAACCGCGGCGCGCGGCCGCCGTGATGCAGCAGGTCGCCCAGGCGCTCGCGGCGGCGCACACGGCGGGCGTCATCCACCGTGACCTGAAGCCGTCCAACATCATGGTGGCGACGGACGGACACGTGAAGGTCCTCGACTTCGGCCTCGCCCGGCTGATGCGGTCCGACGGCCGGGGCATCGAGGACACGCTGACCGTCCCGGGAATGGTGCTCGGATCGTGTCCCTACATGGCGCCGGAGCAGGCGCAGGGGAGGTCGGTGTCGTCGGCCTCCGACCTGTTCTCGGCGGGCGCCGTTCTGTACGAGGCGCTCGCCGGCGTGCGCGCCTTCCCGGGCACGACGCCGATGCAGGTCCTGCAGTCGGTCGTGCGCTGCCGTGTCACTCCCCTGGAGGAGGTGGCGCCGGACACGCCGGCGGTGCTCGCGGCGGTGGTCGAGCGGTGTCTACAGCGCGAGCCGGACCGACGGTACGCGTCAGCGGCGGATCTCGCGGACGATCTCGGCCGGTTCCTCCAGCAGCAGGCGCCCGTCGTGCGGTCCGGTTCGACGGTGCAGTACACCTCGGCCTCGGTCGAGGCGTTCTCACGCAAGCGGCGGCGAGATCGCTGGCTGTGGTCTGTCGTGTCCGGCGTGACGGCGGTCGCCGGGCTCGCCGTCGGCGTGATGCTTGCGAGGTCCGGATCGGAGCCGATCCGCCCGGATCCCGGGCTCTGGTCCGTGCGCGAGATCATCCGGTCGCAGGGGATCGTGACCGATCCCACCTGGAGTCCCGACGGGTCGACGATCGCTCTCCACCACAGCGTGCCCGGGCGTTCCGAGATCGTCGCGGTCGACCTCGCGTCCGGGGAGCGCTGGACGCTGGTCGAGTCGGCCGGTTCTCGTTCGTTTTCCGCCCCGCGGTTTTCACCGGACGGTCGCGCGCTGCTCGTCAAGCTCGTCGACGGCGAACACCACGAGCTGCAGGTGCGGCCCGCGATCGGCGGCGAGCCGGTGGCGGTGCTGGCCGATGCGCTGCACGGCGCCTGGGTGGACGCGTCGCGGGTGATGTTCTCCCGCCAGGTGGGTGGCAGTCTCCCCCGGCTGTACGAGTGGCGGGTCGACACGGGCGACATCAGCGAGGTGCCCGGTCTCGATCGGGAACGGGCCTGGTGGTCCGCTCGCCCGGGCCCGCGGGGTGGTCTCGCGGGGCTCTGGGGGCCCTCGGATGCGCGTACGGGGATCCAGCTGATCGGACGTCGGGGCGGGGCGAAGGACGTGCTGCAGCCGGGGGGTCTCCTGCGGGGTGTCGAGTGGTACCCGACGGGCGACAGCCTGGTGGCGTCCCTCGAGGGCGGGTTGGTGCGCATCGACGCCGACGGCGTCCATCCTCTGCTTCCCCGGATGGAACGGGTCTGGGATCCGTCTCCTTCTCCCGACGGGTCGAAGTTGGCGGTGACCCGCAGAGACGAGGTGACGGATCTGATCGCGGTGGATCCCGACGGTGGGGGGTGGAGCTGTGTCCAGTGCCGCGTCCCGAACACGGGGTGGGGGAGCCTGTCGATCGACGGCAGCATCGCGTACCGAAGAACAGTCGCGGGGACCTCCGGACTGTTCCTGATCGACTCCGAGGGGGTCGAACGTCGGCTGACACCGGCGGACGAGGACGCGTCGTGTCCCTCGTTCTCCCCCGACGGTCGCCGCGTCGCCTACCTGGTGACGGGCGGGGACACCACGACCCTCGAGGTGATCGCTCGCGACGGCGGTCCGCCGTTGGTGCTGGCCGAGGACGTGGAGGCGTCGGAGTACCCGAGCTGGTCGCCGGATGGTCGGTTCATTGTTCACGCCGGGGGCACCC
>Ga0316576_10002817_pt1 | contig 10003 bp, 5 predicted proteins | sample S0NA_FD_203075 | JGI IMG/M metagenome (GOLD analysis project Ga0316576, IMG submission 203075) | Rhizosphere microbial communities from salt marsh grasses in Alabama, United States - S0-2_050615r3r5 | ecosystem: Host-associated > Plants > Roots > Rhizosphere | place: USA: Alabama | collected... | reverse complement strand
TTCTGCGAAACGCCTGCTCGGTCAACGCCAAGCTGGTGACGACGGCGACGAGCAGCGTGGCTTGCCCGAGCGCGGCACCGGCCAGGGAGAGCATTCCGAGAGCGGCTCCGTGAACCGCGAGACGATAGCCGCGCAGTGCAACCGCTTCGGTCGCATGCCAGAGCACCAGCATCGCGGAAGAGGTGATCGCCAGCAGCGCCGCGATCCAGGCAGCCCACGCGACCGTCCCGACCACTGCGGAGATTCGCGCCGCAGAGACAGCGATGACGAGCGCCGCCACCCAGCGCAGGCCCGCGCTGGCGCGTAGACCGAGGACATGGGCCAGGGTTCGACAGTGGGCCAACGCGTCTCCCCGGCGATCCTTCTCATAGTTCGACTGGAGGTAGACCGCGGACCAAGCACCGGTGACGACCAACACCGGCCAGGAGCCACCCAGTGCGGTAAGCAGTGACTGCTCCGGAGTGGCGGCAACCCTCCCGATGGTGGCGGCAGTCGCGATCAGCGCTCCGTGGGCCAGGTTGCCCAGGAGGGGGATGGGCTTGGCAGCACCGTAGCCGAGCATCAGCACGGTTGATGCGATCACCAGCAGGTACGCTTCCGGGTGCAGCAGCAGTGTGAGCGTGGCGACCGCCAGCCCAGCGCCGATCGCCACGGTCATCGTCGGACCGTCCGGCAGCAGGCCTCGAACCGCCGGGCGTCCCGGCGCGTCCACGGCGTCCGCTTCGGTATCCATCAAGTCGTTCAGGATCTGTCCCACACCCCAGCCGAGCCCGGCGGCAGCCGCAGCTGCTGCGACTCGCCAGCTGAGCTCCAGGTTGGGCGCGGCTGCGGAGCCCGCCAGGCTGGCTCCAGCTGGAAGCGCGAAGTAGTGAGGGCGCGTTGCCTCCAGGAGCGCCGCCAAGAAGCGGCGCGGCGGAACACCCAGGTGCGGCCGACCGCGCAACGCCTGGCCGGAGTATCGATACGCGGCTTCCAGCAGGACGCTCAGTCCGCGAGACCTCATGGCTCCGCCACAGTTCGATCGGGCTCCTGATTCGGGACCGGGCTGCCGTGGGGCAGCGCCTCCTCGCCCTGGTCGCCAGGCTCACCGGTATCCATTGGTCCCACCCAGGTCGGATCGTGGCTGACCGAGGCCAGCGGGGCAATCAGGGCGGCCAGCGTGAGCATGAGAGCGAGCGCCGGAATGTCGGTCGCGCCACGGGCCACGAGCGCGAAGGCGATCAGTGCGTGGATTGCATGGCCACGACGACGGCTGCAGAGCACGATGGCCGTAGTGGCCAGAACACCCAGCTCCATGGCGAAGCGTGCCGGCGGGCCCAGAAGCGGTGTCGGGTGTCGCGTCAATTCGGCCAACGACCGCGCGGCCAGCACCTGCCACAGTGATGCATTCAACTGAGACCCGCGCAGCGCGCCCCAGCTTCCCAGGACGACGACCGCCAAGACGATGCCAGCAACGACTGCGGCGCGGCCCGGGCGGCTTGCGCCCAACCAGACGACCACGATGACCAGCGCCGTCGTATCCAGCAGCAGTGCGGTCGAAGCGAGCAACCGGGCAATCCAAAACACGGTGGGCAGGGCCTGTTCGCTGGCCTGGACCGCGACCACGCGTGCAAGGACCTGCAAGGTGGCTGCCATCGCGGCCAACGCGAGCACGAACCCTGACGCGCGCGTGGTGGCGCTGCGCAGTGCCGGCCACGCGGCGGAACCGGCCAGCGCTGCGGCACAGAAGCCCATCCCCAGGGTCCACTTCGACGCGATCGGGCCGCGGGCAGCGGCCAGCACGAGAGTGATGACCCCCGCCGCCACGGGCGCGGACCAGAGGCGAAAGACCGGTCCCAGACGAGCGTCGCGGAGTATCGCCAGGAGCAGCCAGAGCCCCGCCATGCATCCGGAGATCACGAACAGCTGTGATAGAAACGCTGCCGCACGGTCGCTCGCCACGATCCACTGCTCGATACCCGTCATCGAACCGGGCAGTGCCGGCGCGACTCCCCGGGCGACGAAAGCCGTCAGCACGCAGAGCATGGCGAGTGCGCGCAGCGTCCGTCCGGACAGCCGCGGCGTCGCGAACAGCGCCGAGTCGAGCTGCGGCGGCTTCGGTTCTTCCGCTTCCGGCCTGATGGACGCGGGGGGCTCCGTGCCGGGTGGTGGCGATGGTGTCACGCACTGCCTCGACGGCTACCGTGGCGGCGCCGGGACGCCCGGGGCTCGGCCTTCCGGGCAGCGGCTGTACGGACGCAGATGGGGCTAGCCAGAGTGCTTGCGGTGTACCGCAGCGTGGGACGCCTTGCCAAGTGTGTGCTCTGGTGCAGGAGGCTCGGTCTGGCCGGTTCGGCTGTCCACGGGGGGCGGTCGCTCTTCGGGACGGAACGGATTCCGTCGAGGCGGGGTGATCTTCGGGGGTGCGGGCTTGGGCTCTCCCTTGATGATGTACGGCCGCGCAAAGTAGGTGGAACAGGCGTAGTACGGATTCCGGTGAAACTCCCAGTGCAGGTAGACGTTGCCATTGGGGGACACGATTGCGGATGGGGCCGGACCGAAGGGTGAGGCCCGCTGCACCGACTCCAGCGCGCCGATGTCGAATGCCGTGACCCCGCTCGTCTTGGTTATGCCCATCTGCACGATGCGTCCGTCAGCCGGGTTGAGCACGATCTCGACGTGCGACGACATGTCCCATCGGTTCATGGGATGAGTCTTCGGCAGGCTGTCGAGGGACGGCAAGAACGTGTCCGCAAATATCGGGTGGATTCGATTGTGGATGTGGTTCAGGTAGTTGGCGAAAGGCACGCGAGCCGTGTTGAGCGCCGTCTGATTCCCCGGTTTCACGTGCGGCACGTAGTTCTCGATGGCTGCGCGCCAGCGCTCGATGCCGAGCTTGCGCCAGGAACCACGGTGCTTGCTCCGTCGACGCTCACCGTCGCGCTTCTTCTCTTGGCGCAGCCGATCTTGCCCGATGGCTGCCACCGCAGTGTGTGGTGTCAGGTTGAGATTGACGCCATTCTCGGTCAGCCCTGGGGCACCGAGACCCAGCAAGTCGTCGAGCTTGCGCCGCCGAGGTGGTAGTCGCTTCCGATTGGTCTGGCGTCCCTGCTGACCGCGACGAGCCACACGCTCCCTGCCCATGGTGAACGAGCCGTCGGGTGACGTCAGCCTTTCCGCTTCGCCTTCCACGGCCGACTGAGCCTCCTGGGGGGGCTGGTGCCGATGCGGCGGCTGTGGAGCGGGACGCCGGGAAGCGGGAGGCTGGGCACGCAGTGCAACCCGGGGCGGCTGCTCAGCGGCAGGGTCGCGTGGCGGTTCTGGAGCGTCCGTGGGGGTGACATCGGGATCTCCGGGTCTGTCTTCCGACTGCCCAATGCGAGTCTCATCCGAGTCTCCGGGGTTTTCGTCTGGCCCCACGTGCCGGCCCCCCGGATTCGGGTTGGGATCGTCCTGATCCGTGGAAGTGATGCGAGCTTGAGTCTGCTCCTTGACCCGGTTGGCTTCGTTGCCGATGAACTCGGCGTCGGGATTGTCCTCCTGGTTCTTGTCCTCGACGTGTTGTCGCACCGCGATGCGCCGGTCCTGCTGGAGCTCCAGGATCTGCTTGGGAGCTTCCTTCTTCTTGGGCGTTGCTTCGTCCAGGCTCGGCTCCTCGGGCTTCTCCTTTGGAACCGGCGCGACGACCACCGGCGGCTCGGGTGGCTTGGCTTCCTCTGGCTCGGGCGGTTCGAGCTCGGCCTGCTGCTGGTGCTCTCGTGCTGCCTCGTCCTCCGGCGCTTTGGTCGCGTCGTCCTCTTCCGTCGCCCGGTCCTCGTTGGCGTCGTCGCGAAGCTGATCGTCGAGCAGGGCGACCTCCAAGGGCTGCCCGAAGAGCGCGACCTGCTGCTGGACCGAGCGCGCGAAGTCGCGAACGAGCAGCTGCTGCTCTATCCAAGTCGACGCTCGATCAGCCCCGCCGGCGAACATGATGTGCCCGAGGATCGCCGTAGCGATCCAAAGGAACATCGGGACATGTGGCTCGCGGGTCATACGCGCACAGAGCAGGCGACGAAGTCTCCCGCCGCCCTGCGATGAAAACCTAACACCGGCCCCTTGGCCCAGCAATCGGGCGCGGGCACCCGCGCTGGGGGAGAGCTGGCCTGGGGCAGGGAGCGGCGCCGTCCGACTGACCCGGTAGCGGGATGCGCTTGCCCTCCGGCGGGCACTCAACTCACCAGCATTCTTGAGCTTCTGCTCGCGGGTGCCAAGGCCGAGCCCTGGGAGCGCAGCGCGGTGCGCCGAGCGGCGTCTCAGAGCTTCGCGATACTGGACCAGTGTTCGGCGATCTCGGCTGCGGACCAGATGCCCGCGTCCCTCTCTTTCACCAGACCGCGGCTCTCCACCAGCCGCAGCACGCTCAGTCGTGGCCCGGCCACCGCGAGCACATGTCCGGTCACCTTGCCGCAGAGATCGCTGGATAGGAACAACACGGCTGGCGCGACGTGGTCTGGCGAGACCTCATCGAGCTCGGCGAGCGCCTCCTGCTCTGCAGTCTGTCGCGTGCGAGCCACGGGGGCGACGGCGTTGACCGAAATGCCGTACCGTTGCAGCTCGACCGCGGCCGAGCGTGTCAGGCCGTACACGCCTGCCTGAGCCGCGGAACCCGCGGACTGGCCAAAGCTTCCCAACAGTCCCGCCTTGCCCGTGGTGTTCACGATTCGCCCGGCGCCGCGCTGCCGCATCCAGTCGGCGGCCGCCTGCATGGAGAACAGAGTGCCCACGAGTAGCGCGTCTGCCGCCCGGTGCCAGGTGTCGACGCCGATTTCCAGCAAAGACTCATCACTCCGCGTTCCGGCGTGGTTCACCAGCACGTCGACCGCTCCGAACTCGTCGAGAGCGTGTTCCACCACAGCTCGCCCGCCAGCCGGCGTCGCCACGCTGTCGGGATGGGCGACGGCAACACCGCCGGCCGAGGCAATCTCCTCGGCGAGAGAGCGAGCGACCCCCGGATCGGCACCCGTTCCATCCGGCGCACAGCCCACGTCGCAGACCACCAACCGAGCTCCCTCACGCGCGAAGAGCAGGGCAGTCGATCGACCGATGCCGTTGCCGGCGCCGGTGACGATCGCAACCTTGTTTTCCAGTAGGGGCATCGGCTCGCGTGAATACAGCAGATCCGTCAGGCCGGGAACCGAATGACCTCGGTCCCGCGTTGCCCGGACGGCCCGCCGGGATGGCTGCCGGGTGACGTCCCGCCTGGCTTCACGTACGCTCGCGCCCCTCATGTCTCGACGTCGGATCTTGGTTACCAGCGCCCTGCCGTACGCGAACGGGCACATCCACATCGGCCACTTGGTGGAGTACATCCAGACCGACATCTGGGTGCGATTTCAGCGCATGCAGGGACATCGGTGTGTCTACATGTGCGCGGATGACACCCACGGCACCGCGATCATGATCCGCGCTCGTCAGGAGGGACGTAGCGAGGAAGAGCTGATTGCCGACATGAGTCGCGCGCACCAGCGGGACTTCGCGGGGTTCGAGATCCAGTTCGACAACTACGGCAGCACGCATTCGCCGTCCAACCGCGAGGTGTGCGAGGAAATCTGGCGTGCGTTCCGGCAGGCCGACTTGGTCGAAGCGCGTGACGTCACACAGCTCTACGATGCGGAGGCACAGACCTTCTTGGCGGATCGTTTCGTCAAGGGAACTTGTCCGAACTGTGGCGCCCAGAATCAGTACGGTGACAACTGCGACGTGTGTAGTGCCACGTACGCGGCTACCGATTTGGGGGACCCAGTCAGCACCCTCAGTGGCTCGAAGCCCGAGACGCGCACCGCCCGCCACTTGTTCGTCAGCATCGAAGCGCACCATGCCTTTTTGGATGAGTGGAGCCAGTCGGGCGGGCACCTACAGCCGGACGTGGCCAACTACCTCAAGGGTCAGTTCCTGAAGAAGCCGTTGCGCGATTGGGACGTTTCGCGACCCGCACCCTACTTCGGGTTCGAGATCCCCGACGAGCCGGGCAGCTACTTCTACGTTTGGTGGGATGCGCCCATTGGCTACATTGGCTCCACCAAGGATTGGTGTGCACGGACCGGAGAGAGCTTCGATGCGTGGTGGCGGTCCCAAGACACGGAGATCGTGCACTTCATCGGCAAGGACATCACCTACTTCCACACGCTGTTCTGGCCCGCGATGCTGAAGACCGGGGGATTCGCTTTGCCCCGGCGGGTGCAGATTCACGGTTTTCTGACCGTGAATGGCGAGAAGATGTCCAAGACCAAGGGGACGTTCGTGCTCGCCTCCACCTATCTCGAGCACCTGGATCCCGCCCACTTGCGCTACTACTACGCGAGCAAGCTCGGACCCGGGACGGACGATTTGGATCTGAACCTCGACGAGTTCAGCTCGCGAGTGAACTCCGACCTCGTCGGCAAGGTCGTGAATCTGGCCAGCCGCACGGCTCGGTTCGTCGAGAAGGCAGGGTTGGCCGAGTCGTATCCCGAGGATGACGGCCTGTTCATGCGGGGTGTGCAGGCGGGACGAGAAATCGCCGAAGCCTATGAGGAATGTGACTACGCGCGCGTCACTCGTCTCGTGCGCGCCTGCGCCGACCGGGCCAACGAGTATATCGACCGGATGGAACCCTGGAAGCTCGCCAAGCAACCAGACCAGATGCAGAAGATGCGCGACGTGTGCACGGTGGGTTTGAACCTGTACCGCCAGCTCGCCGTCTACCTGGCCCCAATCCTCCCGCGTCTGGCCCAACAGAGTGCCGAGCTCCTGCACGTTTCCCTGGACCGTTGGGACGTTGCCGAGAACCCGGTCGCCGGCACACCCGTGAGCTCGTTCAAGCACCTACTGCAACGGGTGGATCCCAAGAAGGTACAGGCGATGATCGCCAAGACGGCGGATGCAACCGCCGACGCAGCGCAGGCCAAGGCCACTGCACAAGGCGCCGAAACCAACGCTGGTGGGGCGCTGGCCAAGGAACCGCTGGCGCCGGAGTGCACCATTGACGATTTTGCGAGAGTCGATCTGCGGGTCGCCGAGATCGTGGAGGCGAGCCACGTGCCAGGCGCCAAGAAGCTGGTCCGGTTGGTGGTGAGCCTCGGCGGCGAGGAGCGGCGCACGGTATTTGCCGGGATCAAGGAAGCGTACGACCCCGACGGCTTGGTGGGACGTTTGGTGGTGATCGCCGCCAATCTCGCTCCCCGCCAGATGAAGTTCGGCACGAGCGAGGGCATGGTGCTGGCGGCCGGTCCTGGTGGTAGTCAGATCTACCTGCTTGCGGTGGACAGCGGCGCCCAGCCGGGCCAGCGCGTGCATTGAGCTACTTTCCGGCGCGAAACCAGCTCCGGATGACGTGTGCCCCCCACCGGGTGAGGGCGCACGTCGTCCTCCGAAGCTCGAGCTATCGCCGACTAGCGTTGTCTTTCCGGGGTCTTTGACAAAGACTCCGCCCCACCACGCACACGTAGGATTCCCGCGCGCCGGGCCCCCCGCGTGCCTGCACGCGAGGGTTGCGCGTGGGCGGGGCCCCACCCCAAGACCGTTGCGTCAGAGATCACTGTATCTAGCGCCGGGAACGAGCTACCGCAGCCGAGGACTCCCCGGGGCGAGATGGCGGTAGTTCTCGATGGCGGACTCGAGGGACGTGGTGACGTAGCAGTATCGGCAGCCGCAGAGGCAGGTGTTGTCCATGCCGATGTCGACGCTGCGCAGGCATCGGCACGACGAGCGTGACGGCGCGGGCGGCAGCTCGGCAATGACCCGGGCGCGTTCGCCAGCATAGCTCGCAAATAGCTCCGCACCGATGCACTGGGAGCGCGGTAGGGCCGGGAACAGCTCACTCGAGTACTCCGGATTGCAGCACACCCGTAGCTCGATGCCGTGAGTGTGGGCGATGCCAGCGAGGTCACGGAGCAACTCCGCCACACCCCTGGCCACCGGCAGCTCGGGGTAGTTGCGGGCCACGGTCTTGTGTCGAAGGGGATCGGCCTTCCGATATTCGAGGGTCGGATCCGGCATTCGGCGGATGGCCTTGAGGTAAGGCTCCACCACCGACACGTTCACGACGCGGGTGTATCCGGCGAGCTGTTTCGCGATCTCGGCGAACCGCTGGCGGTGATACTCGGCAGAGTACCGCTCGCTCAGCAGGATGGGGTCGTACCGCCACTGGATGGCGTCCACATGCGGCAGGACCTGGGCGACCGCACGGAAGCTTCCGATCGATCCTGCGAGACTCGGGCGGTGCGGCTCGACCTCGCGGCCGTATCCGTTGAGAGTGAATTGAAACGCGCAGGGGATGTCGGCTGCCAGCAACTGTTCGAGCTGCGCCTGCAGGGGGCGAGCATCGCGCGTCCAGAACAGGAAGCCGAGCACGTCTTCCAGGGCCAGGGAGGTTCGCCCCTCCACTCCAAAGGCGGTGCGGTGCTCCGCGACGCCCGCTGCCAGCCTCTCGGCGAACCACCGCGCGTGATATCGCGGCACGTCACAGCGACGAGACGCGCTGACCAGCACGGCAGACTTCGACAACGGAGACGCCTGCATGGGCTGGTGATAGCGGGTGATCGGGTGGTGCGCACGTCGGTCAGCCGCCGAGCTCTGCTCGGAGGCTGACCGTAGTGCCGTGTATGTTGCTGTCGCACAAACGGTGACGTTGGGGACCACTATCCACTTCGTGAACCGCACCGGGCACCCGATCCCGGTCGGGGGCTGGTTGATACGTCCCAGAGCCAGATCGACGCCCGGCGCCCCGAGTCGGCTCGACGCTGGGGTCACGCTGCTGCGTCGGTACGCTGGTTGTTTGTTCCACCGCGACCTTTTGTCCGGTTGCCCGGTTTCCGCCGTAACTGTCACAAGTGGGGTTGCCAGGGGTCGCTGGCAATGAGCTATTGTGAGTTGTCCGTGGTACTCCGTGTGCAAGCACTGGGCAGGATGGAATCGATAGAAAGGTCCTCGCGCGGCTCGATCGCCAGCAGTGGTGCCGAGGTCGGCTGTCCGCTGACGAATGGGTCCAGCGCGCGGCTGCCTGTGCACGCGAGGCGACGGCAGCGGGGGCGCCTGGTGGCGGTGGGTGTGGCAGCGTGGCTCCTGCTCTTCGCTGGCACGGCGGCTGCTCAGGGCGGTGCCGAGGCGAAGGTTGCGGCGCGCCGTATGGCAGAAGAGGCGGCAGACCACTTCGACGCTGGGGACTACGAAAAGGCGCGCGATCTCTTCCAACGCGCGTACCAGTTGCACCCGGCACCTACCCTTCCGCTGTGGGAGGCCCGGGCGCTGGTGAAGCTGGGTCGACTCGTGGAGGCGGAGGAGCGATACACCGAAGCCGGCCGCTACGAGCTCCAGTCCGATGACCCGGACATGTTTCGGGCTGCGGTCGAAGAATCCGTTGCCGAGGTGGACAAGCTGCGCAAGCGCATCCCCAAGGTCAAGATCGTGATCAACGGTCTGGCGCCCAACGACCCTGCGTTGGAGGTGAAGATAGACGGGCGCCGGATCAACCCGGCGCTGATTGGCATCGGGGCTCCCGTCGACCCGGGCGATCGAGTCATCACGGCCGAAGTGCACGGCAAGGAGCAGGCGAAGGTCAGCATCAATCTCAAGGAACGGGACCGCAAGCAGATCGAGCTGGACGTGGGCGACGGAGGCGATGGCACGCCGCCCGCGACAGACACGCCAGCTCCGGAGCCGGCGCCGACCGAAGCGACCGCCCCTTCGCCATTCGCCGATACCGAAGCGCCTCCGGGGCCGCCGCCGGAAAAAGATGACTCCGGAGGGGGTGGCGTCCAGACCACGCTGGGCTCCTTCACTCTGGCGCTGGGCGTCGCTGGGATCGGGACCGGTCTCGTCGCCGGGTTCATTGCCGTCAACAAGAACAAGACGTTGCGCGACAACTGCGTCGACGGCGCCTGCCCGCCCGAATACCACTCCGACCTCGAATCGTTCAGAACCGCGCGTACCATCTCGACCATTGGCTACGTGGCGGGAGCCGTGGGGGTCGTCACAGGAGTGGTGCTGCTCTGGACCGCCCCATCTG
>Ga0316576_10002816_pt1 | contig 10008 bp, 5 predicted proteins | sample S0NA_FD_203075 | JGI IMG/M metagenome (GOLD analysis project Ga0316576, IMG submission 203075) | Rhizosphere microbial communities from salt marsh grasses in Alabama, United States - S0-2_050615r3r5 | ecosystem: Host-associated > Plants > Roots > Rhizosphere | place: USA: Alabama | collected... | reverse complement strand
GGCGCGGGCCAGAGTGCCGACGGGGACGTCATCGAGGTCCACGACGCCCTCGAGCTGACGCCGGGGCCGGAGGAGCCCGGGCTCGCGCGCTACCTGAAGCCAGAGCCCCTCATCGAGAGCGACGCCCCTCCCATTCGCGACGAGGCCGCGCGAGCCACGGAGGACGCGCCGGACGAGCCCCGAGCCCGCGCCGAGCGCCTCCTCCGGTACGTGCACGCCTTCCTGGACAAGAAGCCGACGGTGAGCCTGCCCTCCGCCCTCGAGGTTCTGAAGACCCGGGTCGGGGACTGCAACGAGCACACCGCGCTGTACGTGGCGATGGCCCGGGCCGTGGACATCCCGGCGCGGATCGCGGTCGGCCTCGTCTACCTCCGGGGAGCCTTCTACTATCACGCCTGGGCCGAGGTCTGGCTCGACGAGGGCGACGAGCGCGGCCTGTGGCTGCCCGTCGACCCCACCCTGAACCAGTTCCCCGCCGACGCCACCCACGTCCGCCTCGCCCGGGGCGGGCTGGACCGGCAAGCGGCCATCCTGGGGCTGATCGGCCAGGCCGAGCTGAGCGTGCTCGACGTGGAGCTGCGCCCGGGCTCCACCCCCATCCTGGTCGGGCGTCCGACCGCCGACCTGACGCCTCTCGACCTGCCCTTCCCCCGGCGCGACGGGCAGGGCCCGAGCTGCTGGTCCTCTCCGGCGCGCTGAGGTCGCAGGGATGATTCACCTCGAGGGACTGGCCAAGACGTTCGGCCGCTTCACCGCGGTGGACGACGTGAGCCTGGACGTTCCCGCGGGTGAGATCCACGGCTTCCTGGGACCCAACGGCGCCGGCAAGACCACCACCATCCGCATGATCGCGGGCCTGCTCCAGCCCACCCGCGGCCGGGTCACCATCGACGGGCACGATCTCGCCCGCGAGCCGGAGGCGGCCAAGGGCGCCCTCGGCTTCATCCCCGACCGCCCCTTCCTCTACGAGAAGCTCACCGCGGCCGAGTTCCTGCGCTTCCACGGGGGTCTGTACGGGCTCGAGGGCCAGGGGGTCGAGACGCGGGCCCGGGAGCTTCTCGAGCTCTTCGAGCTCACGGGCTGGCGCGACGAGCTCGTGGAGAGCTTCTCCCACGGGATGAAGCAGCGCCTCGTCATGTGCGCCGCCTTCCTCCACCGCCCCCGGGCAGTCGTCGTGGACGAGCCGATGGTGGGCCTCGATCCCCGGGGGGCCCGCCTCATCAAGGAGATCTTCCGCCTCCAGAGGCAGAAGGGCGTGGCCATCCTGATGAGCACCCACACCCTCGAGGTCGCCCAGGAGATGTGCGACCGCATCAGCATCATCCTCGGTGGGCGCATCATCGCCCGGGGAACGGTGGAGGAGCTGCGCGAGCTCGCCGGTCACGACGACGCCCAGCTGACCCCCGTCTTCCTGAAGCTGACCGGGGGGACTGGCCTCCAGGAGATCGAGATCTGACCTCCGCCTTTCCCTACCTCCTGCTCCCGACCTTCTGGAGCGTACGGAACCGGGCCCGCCGACGCGAGCGGGGCGACGGCCTGCGCGCCTCGCTCTTCGGAGGGATCGCCCTGGCCGTGGCCGGCGCCATCTTCGCCGCCGTCTTCTGGCTCACCTGGCAGCTTCTCGCCTACGAGGAGCTCGGCGACTACCTCATCCGGCTGGGCCTGAGCTGGCTCTTCCTCACCTTCCTCTCCTTCGTGGCCTTCAGCGCGGTGGTCACCTCCCTCTCCACGTTCTTCCTCTCCGAGGACCTGCGCCTGCTTCTGACCGCCCCCGTCCCCGGCGACCGCCTGTTCTACTCGCGCTTCGTCCGGGCCGTGGGCCAGTCGGCCTGGATGGTCGTGGCCTTCATCCTTCCCGTCCTGCTGGCCGTCGGCCTCGCCCGCTGCGCGCCGGCGAGCTACTACCTGGCCGCGGTCCTGACCGTGGTCCCCTTCGTATTGATCCCCACCGCGGCCGGCTCGGTGGTGACCCTGGTCCTGGTCAACGTGTTCCCGGCCCGCCGGGCGCGGGACATCCTCATGTTCATGGGGCTGCTGTTTGCCATGGCCCTGGTGGTGCTTCTCCGCTTCCTGCGCCCCGAGCGCCTCATGAGCGTCCAGTCCCTCCCCGACGTGACCGCCTTCTTCGCCACCCTGCAGTCGCCGGTCACCCCGCTCCTTCCCTCCTTCTGGGCCGGGGAGAGCCTCTTCGCCGCCCTCGGCGGCACGTGGGACACGCTGCACCTCGGGGCCCTGTGGACCAGCGCCCTCGCCGGCACCGTCGTGGCCCGCGCCGCCTACGGCCGGCTCTACTTCCCGGGCTGGAGCAAGGCCCAGGAGGCCCGCAAGGCCCGCTTCACGCGGCTGCGGGGGCTGGAGGCCCTGGTAAGACGGCTGCCCCTGGGCCCGGCGCGCCGCGCCCTCCTCGTGAAGGACCTCAAGGTGTTTCTCCGGGACACCGCCCAGTGGTCGCAGCTCCTCCTGCTCCTGGCCCTGGCCCTCGTCTACCTCTACAACTTCAGCGTCCTCGACCTGGACCGCCTTCCCTATATGAGCCGCATGGTCAAGGGCCTCTACGCCTTCCTGAACCTGGGCATGGCCGCCTTCGTCACCTCCGCCGTCGCCGTTCGCTTCGTGTTCCCGGCGGTCTCCTCCGAGGGCGCCGCCTTCTGGATCGTCCGCACCTCCCCCACCGAGATGGGCCCGTTCCTGTGGTCCAAGTTCTGGACCGGCTTCGTGCCCATCCTCGTCCTGGCCGAGGGCCTCACCGTGCTGTCCGGCCGGCTCCTGGGGGTGCACCCCTTCCTTCAGGTCCTCAGCGCCGTGGGCATCGCCTTCATGGCCCTCGCCCTCGTGGGCCTGGCTGCCGGGATGGGGGCCCGCTACCCGCGGTTCGCGGCCGAGAACCTGACCCAGGTGGCGGGCTCCTACGGCGGGGTGGCCTTCATGGTCCTGGCCGTCCTCTACATCCTGGTGACCGTCGTCCTGCTCGGTGTCGCCGCCCGGATCTATCTCCGTGCCCACTTCTACCAGATCCCGATCTCCCCGAGTGGCCAGGCGTGGATGCTCACGCTGTTCGCCCTCGCCCTCGCCCTCAGCCTCCTCACCTTCTGGCTGCCCCTCCGCCGGGGAGTCCGCGCCCTCGACGAGCTGGGCTGACGGGCCCTCACTCTCCAACCGGGGAGCGGCGTGGGAGGGCCCCGGGCTTCCGTGAGCGGCGGCGTCGGGAGCGCGACCTCCCCGTTCGCGCTAGAATCCCCACGCGTTCCCGCCAGGAGAGCATGGGTTGAGGTTGTCGACCGGACAGCGCCTCGGTCCGTACGAGATACTCGCGTCCCTCGGAGCGGGTGGCATGGGGGAGGTCTACCGAGCGCGCGACACCCGCCTCGGGCGGGACGTCGCCATCAAGGTCCTGCCGGAAGCGGTGGCCGGGAGCCCGGAGCGGCGCGAGCGCTTCGAGCGTGAGGCCCGGGCGGTGGCGGCCCTCAGCCACCCGAACATCCTGGCGCTTCACGACGTGGGTCACGAGGGCGAGACCGTGTACGCGGTCATGGAGCTCCTCGAGGGAGAGTCCGTCCGCGAGAAGCTCGCCGAGGGGCCGCTCTCGCTTCGCAAGGCCGTCGACTACGCCGTCCAGGTCACCCGCGGCCTCGCCGCGGCCCACGAGAAGGGCATCGTCCACCGCGACCTGAAGCCCGACAACCTCTTCGTCACCCGCGAGGGGCGGGTCGCGATCCTCGACTTCGGCCTCGTTCGCGACATCTCCCCCCACCCGTCCGCCGACGACACCCGCTCCCCCACGTTGTCGCCACCCACCGAGCCGGGCCAGGTCGTGGGCACGGTGGGCTACATGTCGCCCGAGCAGGTCCGGGGCGAGCCCGTGGACGCCCGCTCCGATCTCTTCTCCCTGGGCCTCGTGCTCTACGAGATGCTGTCCGGGAGGCGGGCCTTCCAGCGCGACACCGCCGCCGAGACCATGACCGCCATCCTCCGGGAGGAGCCGCCCCCGCTCCAGCCCGGCTCGGGCTCGACCGCCGCCCCCGTGCCCGTGGGAGTGGAGCGCATCGTCACCCGCAGCCTGGAGAAGAGCCGCGACGAGCGCTTCCAGTCGGCGCGGGACCTCGGCTTTGCCCTCGACGCCACGGTCGCCGGGGGGGCTACGACCTCGTCGGCGGTAGAGACGGTCCCCCGCGCCACGGTCCCCCTCTGGCGCCGGGCCCTCCCGCTGCTCTGCCTCGGGGCCGGGATCGCGGCGGGGGCCCTCCTCGGCCGCGCCCTGGCGACACCGCCCGCGGGCGAGCCGGCCCGGGTGCGCCCTCTCACCTTCTCGGGGAGCGACCTCCAGCCCACCGCGTCGCCCGACGGCCGGATCGTGGCCTTCACCTCGTCGCGGGACGGCGTGCCCCGCATCTGGATCAAGCAGCTTCACGGAGGCGGCGAGGCGCCGCTGACCGAGGGGCCCGACGCCCGGCCCCGCTTCTCGCCCGACGGGTCCAGCGTGCTCTTCGTGCGCGACGAAAGCGGCCGGCAATCCCTCTATCGCATCGGGCTGGTGGGGGGAGCGCCCCGCCGCGTGGCCGACGACGTGCGGGCCGCGGACTGGTTCCCGGACGGGGAGAGAGTGGCCGTCCTGCGGTCGCCCTACGACTCCGAGAACCTGTCCTTCAGCCTGGGGGTGCGGGAGCTGGAGAGCGGTCAGGAGAGGACCCTCCTGGAGTCCGAGGGCCAGAGCCTCTACAACCTGCGCGTCTCCCCCGACGGCCGCCGGGTGGCGGTGATCCAGGGTTCCATCATTGGCAACAGTCAGTACCAGCTCCTCCTGATCGACGTGGAGAGCGCCAGGGCCCACACCGTCACGCCCCCGAGCTTCACCCTGGGCTGCCTCTCGTGGACCCGGGACGGCGATCGCCTCGTCCTCGCCCGGGCCGGGAGCGTCACCGGGGACGCGGCGGGCGTTCCGGGGCGCGTGTTCACCATCGAGGCAGCGTCCGGCGCCGAACGCTCCCTCTTCTGGAAAAGCGGCCTCTTCCCCCTCACCGGCGTGGGACGGCGCTTCGGGACCTGCGACGTCCTTTCACCGGGGACCCTCGTCTTCGACGAGGTGCAGTCACGCATGAACCTGCGGGAGGTGGGCGCGGGAGAGCCCTCGACGGAGCCGCGAATCCTCACCGCCGGAAGCAGCAGCGACCGTCAGCCCGCCTACTCTCCCGACGGCGCCCGGATCATCTTCTCCTCCAATCGCAGCGGCAACCTCGACCTGTGGGCGATCGAGCGGACGACGGGTGCCCTCGTCCAGCTCACCGACGACCCCGCCCAGGACTGGGACCCGGGCTTCACCCCCGACGGCCGACAGGTCATCTGGAGCTCGGACCGGTCCGGGAGCCTCGAGGTCTGGATCGCGAACACCGACGGCACGGGGGCGCGGCAGCTGACCCACGACGGGGCGACCGCCGAGAACCCCACCGCCACTCCCGACGGCGAGTGGATCGTGTACGCGAGCGGCCACCCCGACCACGTCGGGCTCTGGAAGGTCCGTGACGACGGGAGCGACGGGACCCGCCTGGTGCCGGGCACCCACCTCGTGCCCGAGGTCTCCCCCGACGGGCGGCACGTCCTCTTCATCGCCAACATGGGGCCCACCCGGCGCCAGGTCCGCGTGGCCCGCATCGACACGGGAGAGGTCGAGCCCTTCGCCATCGACGTCGAGTGGTCGACCGGGGCGAGCAGCCAGGTCCTCTGGGGCCGGAGCCGGTGGCATCCCGACGGCCAGGGGATCTACTTCGTGGGGCTCGACGAGAGGGGGCGCTCCGGGGTGTTCCTCCAGGACTTCGTCCCCGGCCGCGACACGAGCGCCTCGCGCCGTCCGGTGGCCGGGTTCTCCTCGCAGTACATGACGGAGTCGCTGGGCGTGTCCCCCGACGGACGGAGCCTGACCATCTCGACACTGCACCAGACCGGCGGCCTGGCGTTGGCGGAGGGCGTGGCGGGAGTGGAGCCGCCGCGGGCGCCGAGGGGCCGGTAGACGACTCTTCCCCAGGGCGCCGGCCCGTGATCGGGTCAGAGCCTCGCGGTGGTCCCCCGTTGGCTTCGAGGCGAACCAGGAAGGACTGCTAGAATGGAAGGCTCACCATGACCCGCAGGAATCCCACCCGTGAGGTGCACGTCGGCTCCGTCGCCCTGGGCGCCGGGCACCCGGTGGCGGTGCAGAGCATGTGCGCCACGCGCACCCAGGACGTGGACGCCAGCGTCGCCCAGGCCGAGGCGATCCGGCGGGCCGGGGGCGCTCTCGTGCGCCTCGCCGTGGACAGCCCCAGGGACGTGGACGGCCTCGTGGAGGTGCGCCGCCAGACCCGGGCCAACCTCGTCGTGGACCTCCAGGAGAGCTACCGCCTGGCCGAACGGGTCGCTCCCTTCGTGGACAAGATCCGCTACAACCCCGGACACCTCTGGCACCACGAGAAGGAGCGCCCGGCCCGGGACAAGGTCGCCTACCTGGTGGACGTGGCCCGGGAGCACGACCTGGCCATCCGCATCGGGGTCAACTGCGGCAGCGTCGACCCCGAGATGAAGGCCCGCTTCCCCGAGGACGACGTGCAGGGCATGGTGGAGTCGGCCCTCGAGCACTGTCGCCACATGGACGACCTGGGCTTCGACCGCTACGTCGTCAGCCTCAAGGACTCCCACCCCCGCAAGGTCATCGAGGCGAACCGGCGCTTTGCCGCCGCTCGTCCCGAGGTCCCCCTCCACCTCGGAGTCACCGAGGCCGGGATGCCTCCGGAGGGGATCATCAAGACCCGGGTGGCCTTCGAGCAGCTCCTCTCCCGGGGTATCGGCGACACGATCCGGGTCAGCCTCACCCTCCCGAATCCGCGCAAGCACGAGGAGATCACGGTCGGCCAGCAGATCCTCGACGACATCGCGGCCGGGCGCTTCCGCTCGGTGCCGGTCTTCGACGACGACACCTTGAACATCGTCTCCTGCCCCTCCTGCTCGAGGGTGGAGAACGAGCGTTTCGTCGACTTGGCCCGACAGGTGAAGGAGATGACCGCCTACGCGCAGTCCCACGCGCTGACGATCGCGGTCATGGGCTGCCGAGTCAACGGCCCCGGGGAGACGGACGACGCCGACCTGGGCCTGTGGTGCGGGCCCACTCACGTGAACCTGAAGCGCCAGACCGAGACGCTCGGGGCCTTCGGCTACGACGACATCCTCCCCCGCCTGAAGCAGGAGCTGGACGCCCTCATCGCGGCCCGCGCCGCGAAGCCCCAAGACTGACCCGTTCGCCAACGCGAGCGGGTGGACCGTCCCAGGGGGGAGCTTCTGACCCGCTCGCTAACGCGAGCGGGTGGACCGTCCCAGGGGGGAGCTTCTGACCCGCTCGCTAACGCGAGCGGGTGGGGTGCTGGCCGTGGGCCTCCAGGTCGGCGTCCACCATCATGTGGGCGAGCTCCTTGAAGGTCACCCGGGGCTCCCAGCCCAGCATCCGCCTGGACTTGGAGGGGTCGCCGAGCAGAAGGTCCACCTCCGCGGGCCGGAAGTACTTCGGGTCGACCTTGACGTGCTCCTGCCAGTCCAGCCCCGCGTGGGAGAAGGCCTCCTGGCAGAACTCCCGCACCGAGTGGGTCTCGCCAGTGGCGATCACGTAGTCGTCGGGCTCGTCCTGCTGGAGCATCCTCCACATGGCCTCGACGTAGTCCCCGGCGAAGCCCCAGTCCCGCTTGGCGTCGAGGTTGCCGAGCCTCAGCTCCTTCTGGCGACCCTGCTTGATGGCGGCCACGGCCATGGTGATCTTCCGGGTCACGAAGTTCTCGCCGCGCCGGGGAGACTCGTGATTGAAGAGGATCCCGTTCGAGACGTGCAGCCCGTAGCTCTCGCGGTAGTTGACCGCCATCCAGTGCCCGAAGACCTTGGACACCGCGTACGGGGAGCGGGGGTGGAAGGGGGTCTTCTCGGTCTGCGGGGTCTCCTGCACGAGCCCGAACATCTCCGAGCTGCCGGCCTGATACAAGCGGGTCTTCAGCCCGATGTCGCGGGCCGCGTCCAGCACCCTCAGGACTCCGATGGCGGTCACGTCGGTGGTGTACTCCGGCATCTCGAAGGACACCTTCACGTGGCTCTGGGCGGCCAGGTTGTAGACCTCTTCCGGACCCACCGCCTCGAGGGTGCGCACGAGGCTGTTCTGGTCCACCAGGTCACCGTAGTGCAGGGTGAGCCGGTCACGGATGTGGTCGATCCGCCAGGTGTTGAACGAGCTGCTGCGGCGGACGAGTCCGTGCACCTCGTAGCCCTTCTCGAGCAGCAGCTCGGCCAGGTAGCTGCCGTCCTGGCCGGTGACACCGGTGACGAGCGCCTTCTTGGAACCCACGCGCTGCCCCTCCCTCAAGCCGTGCCGGCGGAGCGCCGGACAAACATCCGACTCTACCCTGACCCTCGGCTCACGGTCAAAGAAGCGCCGAGCCGCAGTGGATGGGACGGCCAGGAAGGCCCAAGGGGAAAAAGAAAGGGACCGCTTCCCCCGGCCGGGCCTTGTCTCGGGCGGCGGGGCTCCTCGGGTCCCGGCCAGAGCTCCCTCCAAACTCTGTCCGAAGCCCGTGGCGCCGTCCGATCCGTAGCAACGTCACGACCGAGGGATGCGGCCCCTCGCTGACCCGTAGGAATGCACGTCTCGGGCCAGGCCTGAAGAATTCCCTCAAGTCATTGTAAAACCTGTGGTTATGCAGTTTTTCGGTCGAAGGCGCCAAGCTCCTGAAGTCGCATTCATACAACATTAGATTATCGATTCCGCAACACCGACCGATGATGACGGCTCGTCTACCCGCATTCCGTGCCCGATCGTGCCGGGTGGTCGCCCCCTCCGGGCCCGGCGTCACCGTGTCGTCGGGCCGCCGTCATCCCAGGGCCCCGAGTCATGTTGCAGTTCGGCCCTATCCTCGCAACTCATGCTCTTCATGAGCCGTTCCACTGATGGGGCAATGGGCGGAGATCCGGCCGGAGGGGAGCTTCCCGCCCCGCCTCTTTCACTCGCGCTTCGCGGGCGACTCGATCCCCAGGCGCTTCATCTTCCGGTAGAGGTTCGTCCGCTCGATCCCCAGGTCCCGGGCCGTGTTGCCCAGATTCCCCCGGTTCGCCGACAGCCGCTCCAGGATGTACTGGCGTTCGAATCGAGAGCGCGCCAGCTTCAGGGGGACCGGCGCTCCATCCTCGGTGGGGGGCGCCGACGCCATGTGGAGGGCGTCCATGACCTCGCGGTGGGTCACCGTGTCACCCGCGACGATCACTGCCAGCCGCTCCATGAGGTTGCGCAGCTCGCGGACGTTGCCCCGCCAGGGCAGCTGGGCGAGGAACTCGACCGCCCGCGGCGTGAGCCGCTTGGGCTTGAGGTCGTTCTCGACGCTGCCCAGGCGCAGGTAGTGCTCGGCCAGCAGAGGGACGTCTTCGCGACGGGCGCGGAGCGGCGGCAGCACGATGTTGACCACGTTGAGACGGTCGTACAGGTCGTCCCGGAACTGCCCCTTGTCGATCTCCTCCACGAGGTTCTTGCTCGTCGCGGCCAGGATGCGCACATCCACCGGTCGCGACTGCGAGCTGCCGACCGGGGTCACCTGGCCTTCCTGCAGCGTCCTCAGGAGCTTGACCTGCATGACCAGGCTCATGTCGCCGATCTCGTCCAGGAAGAGGGTCCCGCCGTCGGCACTCTCGAAGGTGCCGCGGCGGTCGGCAACGGCGCCGGTGAAGGCCCCCTTCACGTGCCCGAACATCTCGCTCTCGATCAGCTCGGCGGGAACCGCCGCGCAGTTGAGCTCGACGAACGGCTTCTCCCGCCGGGGCGAGTGGGCGTGGATGGCCCGGGCCGCCAGCTCCTTCCCGGTGCCGCGCTCGCCACAGATGAGCACGCGGGCTCGCGTGGGCGCCACCATGTCGACCAGCTGGTAGACGCGCTGCATCGCCTCCGAGCTCCCGACCATTCCGTAGCGGGCCCCTTCGAGCGTGCGCTCGAGGGCGGGCTCCTCCCCGGCCGGCAACGGGGTG
>Ga0316576_10002815_pt1 | contig 10008 bp, 6 predicted proteins | sample S0NA_FD_203075 | JGI IMG/M metagenome (GOLD analysis project Ga0316576, IMG submission 203075) | Rhizosphere microbial communities from salt marsh grasses in Alabama, United States - S0-2_050615r3r5 | ecosystem: Host-associated > Plants > Roots > Rhizosphere | place: USA: Alabama | collected... | reverse complement strand
TCGCGCCCTCGCCGTCGGCGACGATCGCCGTGGCGAGGGCCTCGCAGACCTCGGTGACGGCCACGGTAAGGGCCGCCGATTCCTCCGCCATCGAGGCATCGATGGTCGGATTCCCGAGGGTCCCGGCGGCAGCCAGCACACAGGCGTCGTTGGTGGAGGTATCGCCGTCGATGCTGATCGCGTTGAAACTGCCGGCCACGGCCTGCTCCAGGCAGGCCTGAAGCAGCCCCGGGTCCACGGCGGCATCGGTGGCGAGGAACGCGAGCATCGTGGCCATGTCGGGACGGATCATGCCCGCCCCCTTGGCGATGCCGGTCACGGTCGCAGTCCGCTCGCCCAGCCGGAAGGTCCGGGTGGCGCGCTTCGGCACCGTATCCGTGGTCATGATGGACCGGGCGGCGGCATCCCACCCGTCCTCGCGCAGCGCCGCCAGCAGCGCCGGAAGCGCCCCGGTGATACGCTCCACCGGCAGGTACTCGCCGATGACCCCGGTCGAGAACGGCAATACCTGCTCCGGGGAGCAGCCAGCCTCCGCGGCCAGCGCGGCACAACAGGCGCGCGCATCGGCCAGGCCGCGTGAGCCGGTGCCGGCATTCGCGTTGCCGGCGTTGATCAGCAGGAAGCGCGCCGGCGCGGCACCCAGGTGTGCACGCGCGATCGTCACCGGCGCGGCCTGGAACGCATTCCGGGTGAAGACGGCGGCGCAGCAAGCGCCATCGGGGAGCGCCATTACGACCAGGTCATCGCGATCGTGATAACGGATTCCGGCGGCCGCGGCGGCAACGCGCACGCCGCGGATGATTCCCGCGCTCATCGTCCGGCCCCGGGCGGCGCGCCCTCGCGCCGACTCGCCTGCGCCAGGCTTAGGCGACCTTGCCGTGACACTGCTTATACTTCTTACCGGAGCCGCAGGGGCAGGGCTCGTTACGGCCTACCTTGCGGCCTTCGCGAACGAACGGCTGGTGCGCCTCGGCGCCACCCGCCGTGGCCGCCGCCGCCGAGCGCCGCTGCGGCAGCCCTTCCGGGCGCTGGTCCTGCGCGTCGGGCGCCGCGCTGTCGCCGAGCCCGTTGAAGGCCTCGTGCTTGAACTGGAACTCCTGCTCCGGCGGGCGCTGCGGGGTCAGTTCCTCGGGCATCTGCACCTGCATCCGCGACAGGGTCCGAACCACGTCCTCCTTGATGCTTGCGAGCATGGCCGTGAACATCTCGAAGGCCTCCCGCTTGTATTCCTGCTTCGGGTTCTTCTGCGCATAGCCGCGAAGATGGATGCCCTGGCGCAAGTAATCCATCTGCGCCAAGTGGTCCTTCCACTGGGCATCGAGGGTCTGGAGCATCACCGCCTTCTCGATCTGGCGCATGGTGGCAGCGCCGACCAGCTTCTCCTTCTCGGCGTAGTGGTGCTCGATGGTCTCGGCGATGCGCTTGCGCAACGTCTCCTCGTGCAGATCGTCGTCCTCGTCAAGCCAGCGCTGGATCGGCCAGTCGCCGCCGAAGAAATCGGCCAATGCCTTGCTGAGGCCCGGCACGTCCCACTGCTCCTCCAGGCTCTGCGGCGGGATGTGGCCATCGATGAGCTGGGTCAGCACATCGTTGCGCATGGCGACGATGGTCTCGCTGACATCCTCGCCGTGCATCAGCTCGCGGCGCTGCTGGTAGATGACCTTACGCTGGTCGTTGGCGACATCGTCGTATTCCAGCAGTTGCTTGCGGATGTCGAAGTTCCGCCCCTCGACCTTGCGCTGAGCATTTTCGATGGCCTTGGTCACCCAGGGGTGCTCGATCGCCTCGCCTTCCTGCATGCCGAGCTTCTGCATCATCGCGCCGACCCGGTCGGAGGCGAAGATGCGCATCAGGTTGTCCTTCAGCGACAGGTAGAAACGGCTGGAGCCCGGGTCGCCCTGGCGCCCCGAGCGGCCCCGCAGCTGATTGTCGACGCGCCGCGACTCGTGCCTCTCGGTGCCCACGACGTGCAGGCCGCCGGCGCCGATGACGCGGGCATGACGCGCCTTCCAGTCGGCGCGGATGCGCTCGCGCTCGGCATCGTCGGCGGCCTTCTCGAGCTCCGAGTCCAGGTTGCCGCCGAGGACGATGTCGGTACCGCGGCCCGCCATGTTCGTGGCGATGGTCACCGCGCCCGGCTCTCCGGCGCGGGCGATGATGCCGGCCTCGCGCTCGTGCTGCTTCGCGTTCAGCACCTCGTGGTCGATCCGTTGCTCCTTGAGCAGCCGTGACACCAGTTCCGATGCATCGATGGATGCGGTGCCCACCAGCACCGGCTGGCCACGCTCGATGCAGTCCCTGACATCGTCGATGATGGCCCGGTATTTCTCTTCCTGCGTTAGGTACACGAGGTCGCCGCGGTCTTCTCGGACCATCGGCATGTTGGTGGGGATGACGACGACTTCCAGGCCATAGATCTGCTGGAATTCGTAGGCCTCGGTGTCGGCGGTGCCGGTCATGCCCGAGAGCTTGGGATAGAGCCGGAACAGGTTCTGGAACGTGATCGACGCGAGCGTCTGGTTCTCCTGCTGGATCGGCACGCGCTCCTTGGCCTCGACCGCCTGGTGCAGCCCCTCGGACCAGCGGCGGCCGGGCATCGTGCGGCCGGTGAATTCATCGACGATGATGATCTGGCCGTCGCGGACGATGTAGTCCACATTCTTCTGGAACAGCGCGTGGGCGCGCAGCGCCGCGTAGACATGGTGCATGAGCACGATGTTGCTGGCATCGTAGAGGCTCTCGCCCTCGCCGAGCAGGCCCAGGTCGGTGAGCATCTGCTCGACCTTCTCGTGACCTTCCTCGCTCAGGTACACCTGCCGCGCCTTCTCGTCCACCGAGAAGTCGCCGGGACCGAAGTCCGGCTGCCCCTCCTCGTTGGTGATCGGCTCCTGGCGAATCAGCTTGGGAATGATCTGGTCGATCTGCGTATAGAGGTCGGTGCTGCCTTCGGAGGGGCCTGAAATGATCAGCGGCGTGCGCGCCTCGTCGATGAGGATGGAGTCGACCTCGTCGACGATGGCGTAGAACGGATCGCGCTGCACCCGCTGCTCCGGCGTGAACGCCATGTTGTCGCGCAGGTAGTCGAAACCGAACTCGTTGTTGGTTCCGTACGTGATGTCGGCGTGATAGGTCTCGCGGCGTGTACAGGGACGCAGATGCCGGTAGCTGCCCGGCGCCTCGGCCGGCTCGTAGTCCGGGTCGTACACATAGGAGGCGCTGTCGGGCCCCATGCCGCCGGACGAGTTGATGACACCCACGCTCAGACCGAGGAAGTGGTAGATTTGCCCCATCCAGGCCGCATCGCGCCGGGCCAGGTAATCGTTGACCGTCACGACATGTACGCCCTTCTCGGGCAGCGCATTCAGGTATGCAGCCAGGGTCGCGACCAGAGTCTTGCCCTCACCGGTGCGCATCTCGGCGATCTTGCCGTCGTGCAGCACCATGCCTCCGATGAGCTGCACGTCGAAGTGGCGCATGCCGAGCACCCGCTTGCCGGCCTCGCGCACGACCGCGAAGGCATCTGGAAGCAGATCGTCGAGGACCTCGCCATTGGACAGGCGCCGGCGGAAGTCGGATGTGCGGGCGCGAAGCGCGTCATCGCTCAGCGCAGCGATCTCGCCCTCGCGCTCATTGATGCTTTCGGCGACCTTCGACAGGCGCTTGACCAGGCGGTCGTTGCGGCTGCCGAAGACCTTCTTGAACAGCTTCAAGGCCATGGTCCCCTCCGGGACTTGGGAAAAATATCCGGATGATACCGAATTCCGCGGGATGCCGCAGGCAACCGAGCGGACGGAACGGGAACGGTGGCGGCCTGGACAGGGGGCTTACGACGATCGGCGCCGCCCCGCGGAAGCGGAGCGGCGCCGGTCAGAGACGGAGCTGGGCGGCCCGCTAGAGGCGCGCGACGCGGGACTTCTTGCTCAGATCGAGATAGCTCATCGGGTCTACGGCCTCGCCGTTGCGGCGGACCTCGAAGTGCACGTGGGGACCGGTGGAGCGCCCGGTGGAACCGAGCTTGGCGATGACCTGCCCCTTGCGCACCAGGTCGCCCTCCCGGACCAGATTGCGCTGATTGTGAGCGTAGCGGGTCTCGAGGCCGTTGGGATGTCGAACCTCGACAATGTTGCCATAGCCGCTCTTGCGTCCCGCAAAGATGACGAGACCATCGGCCATGGCAACGATGTCGGAGCCGGGCTTGCCGGCGATGTCGATGCCCTTATGCATGCTGCGCCGGCCGGTGATCGGGTGGCGGCGGGAGCCGAACTTGGACGTGACCACCCCGCCGGTCAGCAGCGGCCAGCCCTCGGGGATCGAGTGGCTCTTCAGGTCCCGCTCCATGATCAGCGTCTCCAGCAGGACCAGCTTTCGCTTGCGGTCGTCGAGCTCCGCGAGCACTTTGGCGAGGTCCTGGGCGACCTCATCGATTTGATTGTCGCGCAGGCTGGTCTTTTCGGGGCCGCCGGCCGGCGCGGGCTTCTCGAAGTCGAACTCGTCCGCATCGAGCCCGGCCATCTCCACCAGCCGCTGACCGAGGGCGTTCACCCGCAGCACCTCGGCCTGGAGCTCGCCGATGCGGGTGGCGATGCTGTCGATATGGGCTTGCACCTCGTGACGCTCCGCATTGAGGCCGCGGCGGTCGGCCTCGAGCAGCGCCAGCAGAGCCGGATCCGCGGACTGTCCCGCGACGGGCTCCGCAAACCGGTATTTGCCCAGCCAGAAACCGGCCCCGCCGGCGGCCAGGCCGACGATCATGACCACCAGCAGGACCGCAGACGCATGCCCGCGCTGATCTGTGTTGAAATCGTATGCTCGCATCATAGCTCCGTCAGTGTTCGGTGGTTGACCGCGGCGACGGCCCCAAATCAGGCCTCGCAGGTGCGGCAACAACATGCCGCCCGACGCTGGCGGTACCGTTTCAGTGCGATGTCGCGGGCCTAGCCCACGGCCGAAACGCAACCACGAGGGTCACATCCGTTGTCGGCCACAACGACCCGGCACATACGCGGCCATCTCCGGCGCAGTGAGGCCGTCGCGGCACTGCTCGATGAAATCGAGCGCCGCGAGCGGCTGCTGGCCGTGATCCGCGCCACGGTTCCCGCCGCGTTGGCGGCACACTGCCGCCAAGCCGGCCTGGAAGCGGGCCGGCTGACGCTTCTTGTGGATTCCCCCGTCTGGGTAGATCGACTGAGGTTTCTCTCGCCTCAGTTCATTGACGCCCTGACTGCAAACGGCGTCGAAGTTCGCGAATGCCGAGTGCGGGCTGCGCCCGGCGATGCACCGATCGGTGACGACCGGCCCCCTGGTGCGCGGCCGGCCCCGTCTCCGGTGGCCCGCAACTGCCTGGAACAGGCGGCGGCGGCCATTGGCGACGGCGATCTGGGCCGGAGCCTGATGCGGCTGGCACGGTCCTGCGACCCTCCGCCGGCACCCGGCCATGACACTCAGCCCACGGCCAGCGGCTGCGAATAGCTGATCGGCAATGCCTGTGGATCGTCGAACGTGACCTCCTCCCAGGCCGCCTGGTCGGCGAGCAAGGCCCGCAGCAGGCGGTTGTTGAGCGCATGGCCGGACTTGTGGCCGCGGAATGCCCCGATCAGCGAATAGCCCAGCAGATACAGGTCGCCGATGGCGTCCAGGATCTTGTGCTTGACGAATTCGTCCTCGTAGCGCAAGCCTTCGTCGTTGAGAACGCGGAAGTCGTCGACGACGACGGCATTGTCCAGGCTGCCGCCAAGGGCAAGGTTCTGCTGACGCAGGGCCTCGATCTCGCGCAGGAAGCCGAAGGTCCGTGCACGGCTCACCTCTTTGACGAAGGATGTCGTCGAGAAGTCCACCGTGGCGGCTTGCGAGCGCGACGCAAAGGCCGGATGATCGAAGTCGATCGAGAAGGCCACTTTGAAGCCGTCGAAGGGCTCGAATCGGGCGAACTTGTCGCCGTCCTCGACCAACACCGGGCGTTTGATGCGGATGAACCGCTTGGGCCGGTTCTGCTCTTCGATACCGGCGGATTGGATCAGGAACACGAACGGACCGGCACTGCCGTCCATGATCGGCACCTCGGCGGCGCTGACGTCGACGTAGGCGTTGTCGATCCCGAGTCCCGCGAAGGCCGACAGCAGGTGCTCCACCGTCGAGATGCGCGCCTCGCCGTTGGTCAGCGTCGTGGACAGACGAGTATCGCCCACGTTGAGCGGGCTGGCCTTGATGTCCACGGGCGGATCGAGATCGACCCGCCGGAACACGATGCCGGTATCCGGTGCCGCCGGGCGCAGAGTCAGGTACACTTTGTCGCCGGTGTGCAGGCCCACGCCGGTCGCCCGGATCACGTTCTTCAACGTTCGCTGGCGTATCATTTGGTTTCCTCCCGGCGCGACAGCTTCCGACGCGGCGGAGTGCATAAATTGACACTCGATGCACGACGCACGCGGCCCCGAACGACCGGGGCACAAAAAGACACGCGCGTCGCCTCCCCTTCATATTAGGGTTTTCCCGGATTTTTAGCAAGTATTGAGTGAGATTGCAAGCGAAATGTTTGATTTCGCTCGCAATCGTCCCCCTGGGGATTGTCCTAGGTCAACCCGCGGACACACTGTCTCAATCGGCCTGGCGGCGCAGGAACGCCGGAATGTCCAGGTAATCGAGGTCACTCCCCGCATCGCCACCGCCGGCCGCTGCCCGCTTGTTGCGGATGTAGGCGGGCTGGTCCATGTCGCGGTAGTCCGGCGCCATGCTGTCATCGGCGTCGTTGGTCACCAGGCGCATCTTCGGCTCTTCGCGCGGCGTGACTCGCTCCAGGCGGCGCTCGCCGAGACCGGTGGCGACGACGGTCACGCGCAGCTCGTCCTCCAGCTCCGGATCGATGACGGTACCGACCACGACGGTCGCCTCGTCGTCGGCAAAGTCGCGCACCGTATTGCCGACCTCGTCGAACTCGCCGATGGACATGCTGAGACCCGCGGTGATGTTGACCAGGATACCGCGGGCGCCGGCCAGATCGATATCCTCCAGCAGCGGGCTGTTGATGGCCTTTTCGGCGGCCTCACGGGCGCGGTTCTCGCCGGTGGCGGAGCCGGTGCCCATCATCGACACGCCCATCTCGGACATGACCGTCTTCACGTCGGCGAAGTCGACGTTGATCAGGCCCGGCCGGGTGATCAGCTCGGCGATGCCCTGGGTGGCGTTCAGCAGCACGTCGTTGGCGGCCTTAAACGCATCCAGCAGGGTCATTTCCTTGCCCAGCACCGCGAGCAGCTTCTCGTTCGGGATCGTGATCAGCGAGTCCACGTGCTTGCCCAGCTCGGAGATGCCGTCGCCGGCCACCTTCTTGCGCCGGCCGCCCTCGAACGGGAACGGCTTGGTGACCACGGCCACGGTCAGGATACCGAGCTCGCGGGCCACGCTCGCCACCACCGGAGCCGCGCCGGTGCCGGTGCCGCCGCCCATGCCGGCGGTGATGAAGACCATGTCGGCGCCGTCCAGCGCGTCCTTGATACGGTCACGGTCCTCCTCGGCGGCACGGCGGCCGACGTCCGGATCGGCACCGGCGCCGAGGCCCTTGGTGATGCCGGCACCGAGTTGGAGGATGGTCTTGACGGTGCAGTTCTCCAACGCCTGCGCATCGGTGTTGGCGCAGATGAAGTCGACGCCCTCGATGTTGGCCGCGGCCATGTGGTTGACTGCGTTGCCGCCGCCGCCGCCGACGCCGATGACCTTGATGACGGCGGTCTGGGTCTGGGTGTCCATGAGCTCGAACATGTGGTTTACCTCACTGGTTGTCTGCTGTTGCCGCTGTTGCCGTGTCTACGCGATTGAATGTCTGCCGGGCGGTCCCGTCCCCGGAACCACGGCGCACGCCTGAGCCGAGCGCACCGGCTCGCGTGCAGTGCCGGCGGCGCGCGGCCGCCGGCTGGTACGAGGCCTCCTGCCCCGCGGATGGATACGCTGCGGCGGCTCATCTCAGTCCCCGCCGCTGAACCATTTGCGCATGCGTGCCCAGACGCCGGCGCCGGAGCCGAGGTCCCCGCCGCCGGCGAATCGGTGCTGCTGGGCATAGATGAGCAGGCCGACGCCGGTGGAATAGACGGGGTCGGCGATGGTGTCCTCGAGGCCCGTGACGCCCTGAGGCAGGCCGATGCGCACCGGCATGTGGAAGAGCTCCTCGGCCAGCTCTTGCAGGCCGTCGATCTTCGCGCTGCCCCCGGTGAGCACGACGCCACCGGCGATGAGGTCCTCGAAGCCGCTACGCCGGAGCTCGCCGTGGACCAGCATCAGCAGTTCGTCAAAGCGGGGCTCGACCACCTCCGCCAGGGTCTGGCGCGACAGCTGCCGGGCCGGACGCTCGCCGATGCTGGGAACGTCGATGGTTTCGTTGCCGCCCTTGGCCGACAGCGCGCAGGCGTGGCGGACCTTGATCTGCTCGGCGTGCTGGGTGGGCGTGCGCAGGGCCACGGCGATGTCGTTGGTGACCTGATCGCCGGCGATGGGGATCACCGAGGTGTGCCGGATGGCGCCGTCAGTGAACACGGCCAGGTCGGTGGTGCCGCCGCCGACGTCCACCAGGCAGACACCGAGCTCTTTCTCGTCCTCGCCGAGAACGGCGTAGCTGGAGCTGAGCTGGCCGAGGACCAGGTCGTCCACCTCCAGTCCGCAGCGCCGGATGCACTTGACGATGTTCTGTGCCGCGCTGACCGCACCGGTGACGATGTGCACGCGCGCCTCCAGGCGCACGCCGCACATGCCGATGGGCTCGCGGATGCCCTCCTGGTCGTCGATGATGAATTCCTGCGGCAGGATGTGCAGGATCTTCTGGTCCGCCGGAATCGCCACCGCGCGCGCGGCATCGATGACCCGGTCCACGTCGGCCTGGTTCACCTCGTGCTCCTTGATGGCGGTGATGCCATGGGAGTTGAGGCTGCGTACATGACTTCCGGCGATGCCCGCGTGCACGGCGTGGATCTCGCAGCCGGCCATCAGCTCGGCCTCCTCCACCGCGCGCTGGATGGACTGCACCGTGGATTCGATATCCACGACCACCCCCTTCTTCAGGCCGCGCGACGGGTGGGTGCCGATGCCGACGATCTCGATGGTGTCGTCCGCCTTGATCTCCCCAACCAGGGCGGCGACCTTCGAGGTGCCGATATCGAGACCGACGACCAGGTTTTTCTCACTGCGTCTGGACATTCAGTTCAGCTCCGCTTGGGCTCTGTCAGGGCGGCCACCCGCTCGGGATGGCCGCCGGTGTTCGTGCTCGGCAGCCAGCGCACGGCCAGGCCGTTGCTGTAGCGCAGGTCGATGCGCTCGGGCATGCCGATGGCCTCGATCTGCGGATAGGCCGCGACCAGGCGTTCGAAGCGCGCCTCGATGTCGTCGGTGCCGAGCATCAGCTCGGTTCCGCCGAGCAGGATCAGGCTCCAGTCGCCGCGGGCATCGCGGGTCACGCCGTCGATGACGAGACCGAGGGCCATCAGCCGCGGCCCCCAGTCGATGAACCGCTCGACGACGGCCGGCGCCTGCTCGTCGCTGGGGGCGTCGAGCCGCGCCAGACCGGCGGGCAGGCGGCCGTCGCGGGGACGAAAGACGATGCCGTCGGCGGTAACCAGGCCGTTCTCGCCCCAGCGCGCGACCGCCTCGTGCTCACTGACGGTGACCTCGATGCGGTCCGGCCAGATGCGCTGCACCGCGGCCCGGTGGATCCAGGGCAGCGCCTCCACCTCGGTCTTCAGCGCGGCCAGGTCCTGGGTCAGGATGCCGCCGGTGATGTGTCCGGCGATGGTCTCCTCCAGCGACTGCCTGGAGAGCCCGTGCATCTCGCCCTCGACGGTAACGACGCGGATGGGCAGCAGCCGCGGCTCCCACTGGAGCGCGACATAGCCCGCGCCGGCCAGGGCTGCCAGCAGAAGCACCGCCGTGAACAGGCGCCCGAGAAGCGTGCCGCGGCTCGGGGGCGGCGGAGTGTGCGTCTGCGCGCCGGGTGCGACCGTCGGCGTCTCCATCAGCGGCCCTCCGGGC
>Ga0316576_10002814_pt1 | contig 10010 bp, 9 predicted proteins | sample S0NA_FD_203075 | JGI IMG/M metagenome (GOLD analysis project Ga0316576, IMG submission 203075) | Rhizosphere microbial communities from salt marsh grasses in Alabama, United States - S0-2_050615r3r5 | ecosystem: Host-associated > Plants > Roots > Rhizosphere | place: USA: Alabama | collected... | reverse complement strand
TTGCACGGAGGCGTACTTCGGTACGCCACACAAGGAAACCCGAAGGTTGACGCCAAGATTGCCGAAAAGCGCCGTTTCTAGACGGGAACTAACCCAGGCTATTCACCAAGCTTCCGCTGCGGTTGGCGATGCACAGCACCCAGCGGTGCCTTGTAGGCCTTTGGTGGTTCTTCGTGCTCTTTGTGGTTCAATCCCCTTCAACTCGGAACAGGGCGCTGACGGCGAGGGCGGCGAAGGCAGCGAGGGCGAAGGCCGGAACGAGCTCGTACAGGTGGTGCAGGCCCCAGCGAGGAACCAGCGCCCAGGCCGCGAGCGTCAGGCCCGCGGCGGCCAGAACCGCCGCACTGTGGCCGAGCTCGAAGGCGCCGGTGACCCTTCCAAGAACTAGGAGCGCCGCCGCCGCCACGATCACCATCCACCAGAGACGACCGAAGAGCAGCGGATCGACAGTGGTCGGGTCGGTGAGCGTCGTGATCCCGAGCTTCCACACCACCGTCACACCGGCGCCGGTGAGCATGCAGGCGAGGGCGCCGTAGCGATTAACCCAGGAGTCGCGCAGCGCGAGCAACGTCAGCGGCGCAAAGCTCGCGCCGAGGCCCGACCAGGCGAAGAGCACGAACCAGAACACGACGCTTTCGCCACGCAGCGCGATCAGCACCCCAAGCGCTCCGACGACCGCGACCGTGATCCGGCCGAGGACGAGGCTTCGGCGGTCGTCGCGTGCCTTGCCGAAACCCTGCTCGACCAGGTCGTAGGACACGGCCGACGCGGCCACCAGCAGCTGCGACGACACTGTGGACAGGATGGCCGAGATGACCGCTGCGAGCAGGAGCCCGGCGACGATCGGGTGGGCGAAGGCGAGGGCCAGGGCCATGAGGGCGCGCTCGCCGTCGGCGAGATCGGGGAGCGACACCCGGCCCACCAGGCCCACCAAACCGGCGCCATAGAAGACGGCCACTCCCCACAGCATGGCGATGATCTGCAGCCGTTGCACGTCGCGATCGCTGCGGGTCGCCATGTACCGGGTGACCACGTGCGGCATCCCGGGGTAGCCGAGACCGATGCCGAGCTCGCCGACAACGAAGCCCCAGAGGGCGGGGCCGACCCGACCGCCCGTGGCGGTGAGGTAGTCCGGGTCGATGGCGCCGAGGCCGTCGAAGAGGGCGCTGAAACCTCCGATTCGCGCCACCGCCCACAGGGGGAGCGCGAGCAGCGCGGCCGCCACCAGCAGACCCTGAAAGAGATCGGTCCAGGCCACCGCGCGAAAGCCGCCGAGCACTGTCACGACCGTGATCACCGCGGCGCCGATGAGCACGCCGACGAGGTAGCCTCCGCCAGTCGACCCGAACCCGAGCGTGCTCGAGAAGGCCTTGCCGGCGGCGGTCATCTGCGAGGCGACGTAGATCATCATGCACACGAGAATGATGGTGGTGGCGGTTAGCCGCAGGACGTTGCGCGGGTCGCCCCAGCGGCGAGTGATGACGTCGGTGAGGGTCACCGAGCCGTATTCTGCGGACAGCGCGCGCAGTCGCGGCGCCACGACGTAGATGTTGACCAGGTATCCGAGCAGGCACCCGGGTGCGAACCACAGACCGGACACGCCATGGGCGTAGGTCATCCCAACAGCACCCAGGGTCACCCACCCGGACTCGGAGCTCGCGGTGGACGAGATACCGGCGGCCCACGGCCCGAGGCTGCGGCCGGCGAGGTGGAAGTCCTCGCCGCCGTGGGTTCGACGCGACGCTCGCCAGCCGATGGCGAGGAGCACACCGAGGTAGAGCACCATGACGACGCCGACTGTGGTGACGGTCGATCCCTCGAGACCGGTCACAGCCGCCCCCGCAGCCGGTCCCGCACGGCATCACCCACCACCAGCACGGTCAACACCAGGGGGAAGACCCAGAGAAGAAGATGCGCACCGAGGGACAGATGTGGCTGATCCATGGCGATAAGCTTAGCCGGTCCCGGTCCAGAAACTCTGGTCGGAACAGCGTCGTTCCCGATCTCGATCCAGTCCCCCTTTCCCGTTCCCGATCCCGGACCCGGCGTGGTCAACGGCGGCAGCGACAGATCACTGTCGCCGATTGCTGACCCGGTCGCTGGTTGCCGTTCGCACCGGAGCGGGTGCTACACTCCCGCAACCATGGCGGGGGAGGTCACGATGAGATGGACCCGGATGGCCGCAGCGGCGGCCCTGCTGGTGCTCGCGGGCTGTGCGGCGAAGATCGAGGCCGAATCTCCGTTTCACGTCATGCTGGTCAACGACGACGGCATCGACTCGCCCGGCCTGGCGGCGATCGCCGAGGTCCTGGTCGCGGACCCCGCCTATCGGGTCACCGTGGTGGCGCCGGCGGAGCAGCAAAGCGGGGTCGGTCACGCAATCGTGATCCGCCGCGAGGTCGCGGTCAGCCCCCATCCCGATGTTGGAGGCGCGACGGCGTGGTCGGTGGACGCGACACCGGCCTCGGTGACAGCAGTCGGCCTCACGGTTGTGCTCGCCGACGAGACCCCGAACCTCGTGATCTCGGGAATCAACAAGGGCGAGAACGTCGGCCGCGCGGCGTGGTACTCGGGAACCATCGCAGCCGCCCGCGAAGCGGTGCTGCGGGGCCTTCCCGCGGTCGCCGTGTCCCTCGAGCTCGACTGGGCAGACCCGAAGCCGGACTGGTCGACCGCGGCCGCCCTGGCCAAACCGATCATCGACACCGTCCGAACCAGGGGACTGCCCCCGGGGATTCTCCTCAACGTCAACGTCCCGCGGGACACGGCTGCCGTCCGCGGTACCCGGCTTGCCGACCTCGAGCTCGCGCCCGACGCGGTCAGCCGCTACGAGGTCGACCGCGAGGCTGACGGCGTCCGTTGGGTGACGAGCCGGTGGGCGCCGCCCGCGGCCGGAGCTCCCGGTTCCGACGTGGCCGCCATCGCCGAGGGTTACATCCCCATCACGCCGCTGACCCTCGACCAGACCGCCTTCAACACGCTCCCCGATCTCATTGCCATGGACCTCGAAGGGCCGGTTCCCCCCCGGTGACGAGCTGGCGCGAGGCGCACACCGGGCTTCGACGCGGGGCGCGAAGAGCGGAGTGGACAGCAGAAACCGAACGAGCTAGAGTGATGGCCCCGCCGAGGACGGCGTTTCCGAGCGCCGAGAGCGCTCGCCTCCCGGCGGTTCCCTGGAGGACGGATGGCACGACGCATCACGCGCAAGCAGCTCAAGCAGAGCGACGAGTTCGTCTCGACCGTCGACTCCTTGGTCCAGTGGATGTCGGAGAACTGGCGCCCGATCGCGCTCGGTATCGCCGGCGTCTGCGTCGCCGCGGTTGCCTGGTGGGGGTTCAACACCTGGAGCACATCCCGCAGCGACGACGCCTCGTACGCGCTGGCCGACGCCGTGACCACCTTCGAGGGTGGGGACCCCACCAGCCAGCTCGAGCCAACCGGTGATGAGGCGGCCGCCGAGGCCAAGTTCAACGAGGTGATCGAGCACTACGGGCGGAGCGACCAGGCCGACATGGCTCGAATCTACCTGGCCCGGATTCACTTCGACCGCGGTGAGACCGACACGGCCAGGGACATGCTGGTCGGCCTCGCCGAGCGCCATCGTGACGACGTCATCGGCCGCCTCGCCACCCTCGACCTGGTGCATCTTCGGATCGCCGCCGGTCAGGCCACCGAGGTCGCCGCCGAGCTCGAGGCCATGGCGATCGGCTCGAACCCGCGACTGCCGCGGGACGTTGCGCTTTTCGAGCTCGGCCAGCTGTATCTGGCTGAGCAGAAGCCACAGCAGGCGAGTGAGTACTTCCAGAAGCTGGTCGACGAGTTCCCGGAATCGCCGTACCTCTCGCTCGCCCGTCAGCACCTCCAAGAGGCCGGCTGACGACGGCCGGCGCGTCACCCTGGTGCAGCTGTGAGCTTTGTTGAGGCCATCGCGCGCAAACGCGACGGCGATCGCCTCGATCGTGACGATGTTCGTGCCTTCGTCGCCGGCGCCACCTCCGGCGATCTGCCGCCCGAGCAGCTGGCGGCCATGCTCATGGCCGTTTGCTGCCGGGGGATGTCCGCAGAGGAGACGTCGTGGCTGACCGACGACATGCTGCGCTCGGGCGACAGCTGGGAGCTGGGCTCGACTCGCCCTGACGCCGTCGACAAGCACTCGACGGGGGGCGTCGGCGACACGGTGTCGCTGGTGCTGGCGCCTCTGCTGGCCTCGGTCGGGGTGCCGGTCGCGATGATGGCCGGGCGAGGGCTCGGACACACGCAGGGAACTCTCGACAAGCTCGAGGCCATCCCCGGTTTCCGCTGCGACCACGACCGCGCCGGGCTCGACCGTCTGCTCGATGAGGCGGGGGCAGCGATCGTCGCCCAAACCGCCGATATCGCACCCGCTGACCGCGCCCTGTACGCCCTGCGGGACGTCACCGCCACGGTGCCCTCGCTGCCCCTGATCGTCGCCTCCATCATGTCGAAGAAGCTCGCCCTCGGCGCGGCCACCCTGGTCCTCGACGTCAAGTGGGGACGGGGCGCGTTCCGCGAAACCGTCGCCGAGGCCCATGAGCTCGCCACCGCTCTCAGGCAGGTGGCGCGCACCGCCGGGGTCGCCTGCGAGGCTCTCATCACCGACATGAACCAACCCCTCGGTCCCGCGCTCGGCACCGCCAACGAGGTCCGGGCCGCGACCGACGTTCTCGCCGGCGGCGGCGACCTCCGGCTCCGCGACGTCAGCGTCTGCCTGTCGGAGCAGGCGATGGTTCTGCGGGGATTCGAGGTCGACGATGCCCGTCGACAGCTGCGCGCGAGCCTCGACTCGGGCAAGGCCCTCGCCGCCTGGCAACGCCTGGTGGCGGCCCATGGCGGCGACCCCGACCCCGAGCGGCTGCCCCGCCCGGCTCGGACCCTTCCTGTCGTCGCCGGTCGCGACGGCTTCATCACCGGGGTTCGCGCTGCCACCCTCGGCCGGGTCACGGCCGCCGCGGGTGCCGGCCGCAGTCGCCGAGACGAGGCCCTCGCCTACGGTGCCGGCATCGCGATCCACGCCCGGATCGGAGATTGGATCGCGAACGGTCAGACCCTGGCCACCCTCGAGCTCGGCGAGCGCGCCGTCGATGCCGACGCCCTCACCAGCCGGATCGCGGCAGCCTTCGAGATCGGTGACGACCGGGTCGAGCCGGCGGAACTCATTCTCGGCACGGTCGACGAGGTCGGCCGGCAGGGCGCGATCTCCGACTGATCCACCCCTCTTCGTCGTGATACCCTGCGACCGTATGGCGAATCTGCAACGAGCATCCGCGTTCGTCGCGAGGGCGATGAGGTCCCGCATGTCGCTCGCGGTCGAACCTCAGGGGCTCGGCAGGTCGAACAATCAGGCGCGTCGGCGGAACCGTCACGGTGGCGAGCGATGGTGATTCGGTTCGGGACGTCCGGGTGGCGCGGTGTCATCGGTCGCGAGGTGACCTTCCGCAACGTGCGGATGATCACCAGCGCGCTCATCGACATCCTGCGCGAGAACCACCTCGAGCAGGCGCCAGTCGTCATCGGGTACGACACTCGGATGCTGTCGGAGAAGTTCGCCCGCGCCGCCGCCGAGCTGATCGCGGCGGCGGGGGTCCTGGCCGAGCTCGCGAGCCGTGACCTGCCATCGCCGGTGCTCGCCGCTGCGGTCATCGAGCGCGGCGCCGGCGCCGGCATGGTGTTCACGGGCAGCCACAACGCGCCCGAGTACAACGGGCTCAAGGTCTACACCGGTGACGGCATACTCGCGCCCGACGCCGTCACCGATCGGCTCGAGGCGCGGGTCGCCGAGCTCGAGCGGGACTACGACGGCACTTTTCTCCCGAACGCCGAGCTGATCAGCAGCATCGACCCGAAACCAAGCTACCTAGCGCGCCTCCAACCGCTAATCGACTGGGACGCCATCCGGTCGAGCGGCATCAGGATCGTCGTCGACTCCCTGTTCGGAACCTGCCGCGAGTACCTCGACCACATTCTGCTCGAGAATGACATCCCCATCACCGTCATTCACAACACTCGGGACCCGTACTTCGGCGGCTACGCCCCGGACTGCACCTCGGTCAACCTGTCCCGTCTGCGCGACGTCATGCGCGGCGCCGATGCCGACCTCGGCCTCGCCACCGACGGCGACGGCGACCGTTTCGGGGTGCTCGACCGCGGCGCCAGGATGTGCGACTCATCGACCGCCATCGCTCTGGTCCTGGACTACCTCGCCCGCCGCCGCTCCTTCTCGGGCGCGGTCGGACGTACCCTCGCCACCTCGTCGCTCATCGACGCGGTCGCCCGTGAGCACGACCTGGAGATTGTCGAGACGCCGGTCGGCTTCAAGCACTTCGGCCCGTTACTGGTCGACGGCAGACTCGAGTTCGCCGGCGAGGAGTCGGCCGGTCTTGCCTGGGCCCGTCACCTGCCCGAGCGCGACGGCATCCTCGCCAACCTCCTGGTCGCCGAGATGGTGGCGGTCGAAGGCAGGGGCCTGGCAGAGCTCGCCCTCGACCTCGAACAGAGGGTCGGCGCCTTTTTCTTCCGGCGGACCCAGATTCCGTTGACCCGGCGGTCGCGTCAGATCTTCGAGCGTCGCCTCAAGCAGAAGTGGGCCACTATCGGTGGCCTCGAGGTGGTCGAGGTTGATCGCCGCGACGGCCTCAAGCTGGCCTTCGGTGGCGGCAGCTGGTTGGCGATGCGTCTCGCCGGCACCGAACCCAAGATTCGGCTCTACGCCGAGGGACGCACATCCGAGGAGATGCGGCACCTCATGCATCTGACCCGCCAACTCTTCACCGATCGGAGGCTGTAGCCATGTTCGACATCGAATTCGTCAGCGGTCGGGAGGTTCTGGACTCCCGCGGCAACCCCACCGTTGAGGCCGAGGTGGTGCTGTCGGGCGGTTTCGTCGGCCACGCCATCGTCCCGTCAGGAGCATCCACGGGCTCGCGTGAGGCACTCGAGCTGCGGGACGGCGACCCCGACCGCTATCTCGGCAAGGGGGTGCTGCAGGCGGTCGACAACATCAACGGCCCCCTCGCCGAAGCCGTCGAGGGGCTCGACGCCCGCGACCAGCTCGGTGTCGATCAGGCCATGCTCGAGGCCGACGGCACCGACAACAAGGCAGGCCTGGGCGCCAACGCCATCCTCGCGGTATCGCTGGCCGTGGCCAAGGCGGCCTCCGAAACCTCGGGCCTGCCCCTCTACCAGTACCTCGGCGGATGCGGCGCTCGCGAGCTGCCCGTGCCCATGATGAACATCGTCAACGGCGGCGCCCACGCCGACAACTCGGTGGACTTCCAGGAGTTCATGGTCACGCCGGTCGGCTTCGGCACCTTCTCCGACGGGCTACGCGCCGGAGTCGAGGTCTTCCACAGCCTCAAGAAGGTGCTGGCGGCCCGCGGCCTGGCAACTGCGGTCGGCGACGAGGGCGGCTTCGCGCCTGATCTGCCGTCCAATCGGGCGGCGCTCGAGCTGATCATGGAGGCCATCGAGAAGGCGGGCTACGCTCCGGGCGACGAGATCGGTCTCGCCCTCGACGTCGCTGCATCCGAGCTCTTCGCCGATGGTGTCTACAACCTGCCGGGCGAGGGGCGCTCCGGGCTTTCGGCTGACGACCTCATCGCCACCTATGCCGAGCTCGTGGACAGCTTTCCGATCCTGTCCATCGAGGATGGGCTCGCCGAGAGCGACTGGGACGGCTGGAAGCGCCTGACCGACGCGCTCGGCTCGCGCATCCAGCTCGTCGGCGACGATCTCCTCGTGACCAACCCAGCCATCATCGCCGAGGCCATCGACCGCGGCATCTGCAACTCGGTCCTCATCAAGCTCAACCAGATCGGTTCGTTGACCGAGACCATCGACGCCATCAACATGACCCACAAGGCCGGCTACACCGCGGTCATCTCCCACCGTTCGGGCGAGACCGAGGACACAACCATCGCCGACCTGGCGGTGGCGATGAACACCGGCCTGATCAAGACCGGCTCGGCGAGCCGCACCGACCGGATCTCCAAATACAACCGTCTGCTCCGGATCGAGGAGGAGCTCGAGGACGCCGCCCGCTACCGCGGCCGAGCTGCACTCAAGCGCTGACCCGATGGCCGCGGCGACATGAACCGCCTGCCGCTGATCCTCCTCGCGGTCGTGGTCGTTGTCGCCCTCGGCGTGCTCTCGAGCATCGTCACCCAGGGCTTCGAGGACATGGCCCGGGCCGAGGACGAGCGGCAACAGCTCGAGGCCGAGAAGACCCGCCTCGAGGGTGAGATCGAGGCCCTCGAGGACACGCTCGAGGCCCTCGCCACCGACCCCGAGGCGGTGGAGTCCTTGGCCCGCAAGGAGTTGCGCTATGTCCTCCCAGGCGAGCGGGTCGTCATCCTCGCCACACCGACTCCCGAGCCGCTTCACGTCGCCTTGACAGACCCCACCCCCACCCCGATCCTCACCCTCCCCGACTGACGCGGGGTGGAGCAGTCCGGTAGCTCGTTGGGCTCATCCCTTGCCAGGGAAGAATCGAGTGACGACATCATCGCCGCAAAGCGGGGATGATTGTCGGCACCGATTCTGAGCGGCAAGGCTTCGAGGAGCAGCCGAGGGCTGCGACTCGAAGAACCCGGCCACGGCGGCGGTACGGCCACACCGTTGTCGCGAAGCGAGAACGGTCGTGGGCGTTCGCTGACGGGGTCGAACAGGCGATCAATCTCCGTTAATCCGCGGTGAAACCGCGGATTCCCAAGTCAGAGTGCCCACCGGAGTCTCCTTGACAGACACCCACCCCCCACCTATACTTCCCCTCCCTGACGCGGGGTGGAGCAGTCCGGTAGCTCGTTGGGCTCATAACCCAAAGGTCGCGGGTTCAAATCCCGCCCCCGCAACCAGCATGTATACGACCTCCTCGAAGTCGAGGAGGTCGCTTTATTTACGGGATAATCACCCGGCAGAGTCCGACTTGAATCTGCGAGCGCGGAGCCTCGATTCAGCCACCCGCTCGCATGGTCTTGAGGTCTTTCGTGGTCAGGGCCTTGCCCCCGATGGCCCACTGTCCACTGGGGACGTCATGGACGCGCACCCAGGTCACGCCGCGCATGATCTCGCCTTCAATGGCGACCATTGTGTCAGTGACCTTGCTGATCATGTTCTGTTTCTCGGCAGCGCTGAAGACGCCCTCGATGACATGGATATCTATTAGGGGCATTTCACTGTCCTTTCTCTCGTCCGTCGCCGCAGCGAGAGTCCGCGGCTGACAGAGGTGGTGAATGGTGGCAATCGGTGCCACCCTTGAACACGTTGAAACGTTGGATGACGAGGGTGCCGATCACTCACCTTCCCTCGTCGCGGAAAGCACCACTATCTTCGATCGTCACACCGTGGGCTGAAGCTGGACATCGTCAGCCGTACCTATGGCTGCTGAAGAAAGAGGTTCATCCACAACAGCATGGCACAGATGAACGAAGTCCAAAAAGCCAACATCCGGTGAAGAAAATGATTGCTCGTGAGGTGGACAAAGGCCTGCGCATATCTCAGGGCAACAAACAGCCATGCAAATACGAGCCCTGGAAGACCCTCAACACCGAGGCTGATATAGAGAGCACACGCCACGTAGAAAAGAACAGGCACCTCGAACATATTGTTGAAACAGCGAGTCGTCACAGTGACTCTTTCTGGGACTTCCTGTCCTTGCATGAGCTTGAAGTACTTGTACTTGACTTCACCACTGCGGACGCCGACAAACCTCGCCCGTGCGGCGACCAGGCCGACGACAAACGTCAGCAAAACCATCATGAACATGGGGTAAAACAACCTGTTCCTCCTCGCTTTCCTCGGAGCTTGATATCGCTCAAGATCGAGTGATCACCTTTGCCGTGATCAGACGCGCTAGGCGGCGTCGGCTTTTTCCCCGGCGTTCAGCTGGAAGGCCACATCGACGCCGTTTTTCAGCGTGTGGAGGACGACGCAGCATTTTTCGGCCGTCTGCACCAGCTCTTCGACCTGCTTGGGGGTCACGCCGGGACCGGGCA
>Ga0316576_10002813_pt1 | contig 10010 bp, 8 predicted proteins | sample S0NA_FD_203075 | JGI IMG/M metagenome (GOLD analysis project Ga0316576, IMG submission 203075) | Rhizosphere microbial communities from salt marsh grasses in Alabama, United States - S0-2_050615r3r5 | ecosystem: Host-associated > Plants > Roots > Rhizosphere | place: USA: Alabama | collected... | reverse complement strand
GCATGAGGTTCTCCGCCACGGTCATGACCGGCACGAGCTGGAAGTGCTGGTGCACCATGCCGATGCCGCGGTGGATCGCGTCCTTGGGGTCCTTGATCGGGGTCGTGTCGCCCCTGACGCTCACCGTCCCGGTGTCGGGGGTGATCAGGCCGAAGATCTGGTTGACCAGAGTCGACTTGCCGGCACCGTTCTCGCCGAGCAGGGCGACGATCTCGCCTCGGTGCACGTTGATCGTGATGTCGCGGTTGGCGTGCACCGGCCCGAAGCTCTTCGACAGGTGCTGGATGTCGAGAAGCACCTCACCGATGACGCCCTCGCCGAACCCGGACTGCTCCGGGGGCAGCTCGCGCGCTGCGTCGGTCGTGGCGATCCGCTCGAGGTGGTCGGCGCTGGTGTCGCTGTGGCCCTCTGGGTGGGGTGTGCCCTCGGTCTCGGGCGTGCCCGGCTCGCGGGTCGGGTCCGACATCACTGGTCTCCCTTCACGTAGGGCTGTCCGACTGCTCCCGGCGGCCGGACGCGTCCCGCGGCGAGCCCGAGGAGGACGAGCACTGCCACGTAGGGCAGCGTGGCGAGGATCTGGGGTGAGGTGATGGCCGCGAGCGTCCACTCGAGGAAGCCGCTCGGCTCCCCGGTGACCCCGAGGCCGGACTGCTGCAGCTGCGAGGCGATGGCGTTGACGAAGCCGAAGAACAGTGCCATCGCGAACGCGCGCAGCGGTCGCCAGGCGCCCATGATCATGATCGCGAGGGCGAGGAAGCCCCGGCCGGCGGTCATGCCCCGCTCGAAGGTCGACGAGGCGTCCATCGAGAGGTACACGCCGGCGAGGCCCGCCAGCGACCCGGCCAGGGTGACGTTGACCAGCCGCAGCCGCTCGACGTTGATCCCGGCGGTGTCGGCCGCTGATGGGTACTCGCCGACCGCGCGTGTGCGCAGGCCCCAACGGGTGTGGAAGAGCAGCAGGTGCACACCGACGGCCGCGATGATCGCGAACGAGGCGATCCAGCTGCGCCCGCTGAAGAAGACCTCACCGACGAGTGGGATCTCCTGCAGCAGGGGGATGTCCAGGTTGGGGATGAGGCCGGGGAGGATCTCGCCCGGTGAGTAGTAGAACGACGTGATGCCGGTCGCCACGATGTTGAGCACCACACCGGCGATGATCTGGTCCATCCGCCAGCGCACGGTGGTCCATGCGAGGAAGCCACCCGCGATCAGGCCGCTACCGACCCCGGCGAGGACGCCCACGAGGAGCGAGCCGGAGTAGGCGGCCGCGAAGAACCCCGCGAACGCGGCGATGAGCATCTGGCCCTCGATGCCGATGTTCACGATCCCGGAGCGCTCGCCGATGACGCCGACCAGCGAGGCCAGCACGAGGGGGATGGCGTAGCCCCAGGCGGCGACGAACATCGAGGGCGCGATGTCGTTCGCGGCGTAGTAGAAGACGTAGGCGGCGACGAGGACGACGGCGACCACGACCACGGTCGTGCGGTTCTTCGAGACCCAGCTCATCTCAGGACCCCCAGCTCGTCGAGGCGACACTGACCTTGTCGGCACGGCTGCGGAAGATCCACTTGCCGAGCACGGGGATCGAGACCATCAGCAGGATGAGCGCGAGCAGCAGGTCGACGATCTCCGGGGCGATGCCGGTGGAGAACTGCAGGCCGGCGGCCCCGGTGCGCAGGATGCCCACGAGGAAGGCCGCGGGGATCGTCGCGATCGGGTTGGCACGCGCCAGCAGGGCGATGGTGATGCCGTCGAAGCCGAGCGAGCCGACGATCGCCGGCTCGAACCGGTGCAGGGTGCCCTCGGCCTCGAGCGCCCCGCCGAGCCCGGCGAGTCCGGCGCCGAAGGCGAGCGACATCACGATGACCCGGTTGATCGGGATGCCGGCGTACCCGGCAGCGCTCTTGTTCGCCCCGACGGTGTTGAAGCGGAAGCCCATCGTCGTACGCGAGAGCATCCACCAGCAGAGGACCGCGAGGCCCACGGCGATGACGAAGCCCACGGGGATGCCGACGATCGACCCGATCCGGGCGGACTCGGGGATCGCCTCGGTCTGGGGGATGCCGCTCGTCTTCGACCGCTCGGCCTGGAGCGGCCCGACGACGAGCCAGAACGTCACCCCCGCGACGATGTAGTTGAGCATGATCGTCGAGATGACCTCGTGGACGCCCCGGTAGGCCTTGAGGACGCCGACGAGAGCGCCGACGGCGGCGCCGAAGACGATGCCGACGAGCATTCCGAGCAGGGCACCGAGGAAGCCGGCGCCACCGGCGAGGTAGGCGACCCAGGCGCCCATGATGGCCCCTGCGACGAACTGGCCCTGTCCACCGATGTTGAAGAGTCCCACGCGCAGCGGGAGCACGACGGCGAGCCCGGTGAGCACGAGCGGCGCGGTCTTCTGCAGCGTCCGCGTGAAGGCGCCGGGGTAGACGAGGGCCTCGCGGAGCAGCGTCTCGTACGCGTACCAGGGGCTCACGCCCTGGGCCCGGATGAGCAGGGCACCGATGAGGAGCGCGATGACGAGGGCGACGACGATGACGACCGCGCTCTGATGGGCGATGAGGTAGGCGAGGGCGCCGCCGCGCGACTGCTGCTCCTCGGGCGGCTCGTCGCCCGAGGGTGGTGGCGCCGCCTTCTCCGTCGTGGTGTCGGACATGGGTCTCCAATGACTCGGGTGCGGGCCACAGTCTGGCGTGTGGGCGCCTCCGTGGGAAGTAGGACGTGCCCGGGACCGGCGAGGGGGCAGGCACCCGGAACCGGGTGCCCGCCCCCTCGCGTCAGGTGCGGGTGGTCACGCGAGGTGACCGGAGCGCGCGCCTCAGGAGTCGACGCCGGTCTCCAGGGTGCCGTCCTGGAGCTGCTTCACGACGTCGTCGACCTCGGTCTTCACGTCGGCGGGGACGACGTCCTCGAAGTCGTGGTACGGCGCGAGACCCACCTGGCCGACCGTCTGCAGGCCCTCGAAGTCACCCGACTGGGCGGTCGTGATGGTGTCGGTGACGCCCTGGGTGATGAGCTTCATCGCCGAGGTGAGCAGGCACGGCTGGGCCGCCGGGACGGTGTCCCACTGGTCGGTGTCGACGCCGATGCAGAACACGTCGGTGCCGGCACCGGAGGCCTTGGCGACCTCCTGCAGGGCTCCGTTGCCGGTCTGGCCGCCGGCGCCGAAGACGACGTCGGCGCCCTGGGAGAGCATCTTCTTGGCCTCGCCCGCGCCCCACACCGGGTCGGTGAAGGCGTTGTCGCCGGCGGGGTGGAACACAGCGGCGACGGAGATGTCGGGGTTCACGGACTCGGCGCCGTTCTTGAACCCGTCGGCGAACGCCGTCACCGTCGGGATCTCCTGGCCCAGGACGTTCCCGAGCTTGTTGGTCTTCGTCATCTTCGCCGCGAGGAAGCCGGCGGCGTAGCCGGCCTGGTCGGCCGGGAAGATCAGGCCGGTGAGGTTGGTCGCCTCGACCGCCTTCGCGTCGTAGAACTGGTCGACGCCGATGAACTTGGTGTCGGGGCTGCCCGCGGCGGCCTCGGCGGTGGCGTCGACCATGAGGAAGCCGACGGTCACGATGACGTCGTAGCTCTTGTTGGTGAACTGCGAGATGTTGGCCGCGTAGTCCTTGGTGTCCTGGGTCTCGATGTACTTGTAGAAGCCGCCGAGCTCCGCCGCGGCCGCCTCAGCGCCCTCGTGCGCGGACTGGTTGAAGCTCTTGTCGTCGACCTTCCCTGTGTCCGTGACGAGGCCGATGCAGAAGACGTCCTCGCTGGCGCAGTTCGAGTCGTCCGCGGGGGCGCCGTCACCACCGCCACTGGCCGAGCCTTCGCTGCCGGAGGAGCCGGTGCTGCCGCCACAGCCCGCGAGGGCCAGGGCGAGCGCCGCGGGAGCCGCGACGAGGAAACGCGTGGACTTCATGGAGGATCTCCTTGGACTTCGGGTGGGTCGAGCAGATGCTACGTGCTGCGCGCGCGCGTACAGCACCGGGGCCATAGGTCGTTGCGGAGCCGTTACCGTCGGCGCGTCGCGGGAGTGACGGGCGGCACGCAAGGGATGCGAGATACCTGGCGATTCCGTCCGCCGGACTCACCAACCGGGGGCGGACGACCAGCCCGCGTCGACGGCGAGGACGGTCCCCGTGACCCCCGAGGCGGCCGCAGAGGCGAGGAACACCACGGCGGCCGCGACCTCCTGCGGCTGGACCGGACGCCCGAGCGCGCTCGCGGCGCGGTAGCGGGCGACGCCCTCGGGCCAGTCACGGGCGAGGCCCTTGCGGTCCACGAGACCCGGCGCGACACCGACGACCCGCACCCCGCGCGGCCCGAGCTCGTGGGCCGCGGCGGCCACGAGGTGGTGCAGTGCCGCCTTGGTCACGGCGTAGGGTGCGTGGCCGGTCGCGGGCCGCCACGCCTCGATGCTGCCGACGGCGACGACCACACCGCCGCGCCCGCTCGCCACCATCCGGACGGCTGCCCGGTGCAGCAGCGCGGCGGTGGGTCTCAGGCCTCCGCGGTAGTAGGCGTCCCAGGTGGCGGTGTCGAGGTCGTCCCACGCCGTGGGCTCCTGGGGGAACGCGCTGAGGACGACGACGTCAGGACCCCCGCCGAGCGCAGCCCCACACCGGTCGAGCAGGCCCTCGCAGGCCAGGTCCAGGGCGGCGGGCTCCTCGACGTCGAGGTCCGCGTGCAGGGTCGCGCCGCGGCGTCCCGTGGACTCCACGGCCGCGAGCGTGCTCGCGGCTCCGTCGGGGTCGCCCCGGTAGTGGACCGCCACGTCGTGCCCGGCACCCGCGAGGGCGACGGCCACCTCGCGGCCCAGGCCGCCGCTGGCGCCGGTGACGAGCGCGGTCACCGGGTCCTCACCGCATCCGCCCGACCGGCCGCTCGCGGACGAGCGCGCGCACCTCGACCGCGAAGTCGGGGTACCGCGCCACGAGCGTCTCGCGCCGACCGAGCTCGAAGTACTCGGGGCGGAACGCGGGCGCCGTCCAGCACGACACGAGGGTCCACTCCCCGAGGGTGGACGCGCCCATCCAGGTCTGACGCCGCACGAGCACCTGCGGATGCTCGGGCCCGATGTAGTTGAGCACGCCGGAGCCCCCTCGGCGGAGCCGCAGGAGCGCGGCCGGCGCACCGGCGAGCCACTGCCACCCTTCGTCGACGGTCAACCGGTGCATGGCCGAGAAGCCGTCCGGCGCGGCCGTGAGGAGCACCGTGGCGGCCGAGAGCTCCTGGGTCCGCGGCCCCTCGGCGATCCAGGCCCCCTCCTCGGGGATCGGCGTCATGCCGAGCCGCTCGATGACGTCCGCGGCGGTCTCGGCGTCCTCCGCCGGGGTGCGCTCCGACGGGTCCGGCAGGCTCACCCGGCACCCGCCGCGACGCGGGCCCGCTCGGCCCGCTCGCGCACGCGCCCGAGCAGCCGCGGGACGTCGAGCCGGGTGCTTCGACCGGCCCGCACCACGGGATCACCGTCGACGAGGACGTCGGTGACGTCCGCCCGCCCCGCGGCGAAGACGAGCAGCGCGTGCACGTCGTGCACCGGGGTGAGGTGCGGCCGCTCCAGGTCGACCACGACGAGGTCGCCGCGCTTGCCGCGTTCGATGCTCCCGACGAGGTCGTCGATGCCGAGGGCTCGGGCGCCCCCGACGGTGGCGGCGCGGAGCACCTCGTGGGCGCTGGCCACGTCCGGGCGACCACTCGTGAGCCGCGCGAGCAGGGCCGTCTGGCGCATCGCCTGCCACATGTCGAGGTCGTTGCTGCTCGAGCACCCGTCGGTACCGATGCCGAGCCGCAGCCCGCGGTCCACGCTCTCCTCCCAGGCCAGGGCGCCGCTCGCCAGCTTGAGGTTGGAGCCGGGGCAGTGCGCGACCGAGGCGCCGGCTGCAGCGAGGCGCTCGCCGTCCCGGGCCGACAGGTGCACCCCGTGCGCCGCGACGACCGGCAGCGCCCCCGTGAGCCATCCGGCGGCGTCGAGGAGCTCGGTGGGGGTGCGTCCGTCGTAGCGGCTCGCGATGTCGGCGTTCTCGGCCGCGGTCTCGGAGACGTGGGTGGACAGCAGCCCGCGGGATCCGCTGCGCACGACGGCCGAACGGAGCTGCTCCGCCACCTCGGCGAGACCCTCGGGGCCGCACGTGTACGTGGAGTGCGGCATCGCGGCCACCGGCACCTGGGGTCCGCCGTCGCGGGCGACCTCGTCGGGCCAGGCGTGGAGGAGCTCGAGCCGCTCGTGCCAGGCCAGCCCGTCGGGTCCGGGGCCGTCGAAGAACACCGGTCCTCCGACGTGCCGGGCGCCGGCCGCCACGGCCCCCCGGTGGGCGGCGTCATGGTGGAAGTACATGTCCAGCTGCGTCGTGCAGCCCCCGAGCAGGGACTCGAGCGCACCGAGGGTGGCGCCCAGCTCGACGGTCGGCGGGTCCATCACCGCCGCCTCCGCCGCCCAGACCCGGTGGAGGAATCCCTCGAGGTCGACGTCCTCGGCGAGGCCCCGCAGCAGGGTCATGGGCAGGTGCGTGTGGAGGTTGACCAGACCGGGCATCACCAGGCTGTCGGCGGCGTCCACGACCACGTCGGCGTCGGCGTCGATGCGCTCGTCCGCGGGGGCGACCGCGGTGATCTCGCCGTCGTCGACGGTGATGGTGGCGTGCTCCAGCACGGTGTCGGCGGCATCCATCGTCACCACGTAGCGGGCGTTCTCGACGACGACGCGACTCATCCTCGGTCCTCGGCGGGGAGGCCGGCCCGCGCGCGCACGAGGGCGTCGAGGACGGAGAGGACGGTGGAGGCGGATGCCCGCAGCACGTCCTCGATGTCCTCGATCGTGATCGCCTCGTCGGTGTCCGCGACCCCGGTGGCCGGGTTGACGACGAGCGAGACGGCGGCGTACCGGAGCCCGGCCTCGATGGCCAGCGTGACCTCCGGGACGCCGGTCATGCCGACGACGTCGGCGCCGGCGAGCCGCGCGAGGCGGATCTCGGCACGGGTCTCGAAGCGGGGCCCCTCGAAGGCGGCGTAGACCCCGCCGTCCCGGATGGGCACCCCCGCCGCAGCGGCGGCGGAGAGGATCTCGGCGCGGATGGCGGGGTGGTACGGCTCGAGCACGTCGGTGTGCACCACGCCTTCCGGACCGCTGCCGTCGAAGAAGGTGAGCGGGCGCTGTCGCGTGAAGTCGATGAAGTCGTCGAGGCAGAGCAGGTCGCCGGGGCGCAGGTCCGGGTCGACCGAGCCGGTGACGTTCACGGCCACGACGTCCCGGCATCCGAGATCGGCGAGGGCCCGGATGTTGGCGCGGTAGTTGACGAGGTGCGGCGGCACGGAGTGGGCCGGTCCGTGGCGCGTGAGGAACACCACGGGCACGTCGTGCCACGTGCCGTGGGTGACCTGGGCCGGGCCCCACGTGGTGGACACCGTGTCGACGACGCGGTCCTCGAGGGTGTCGAGGTCGGAGAACCCGGTGCCGGCCACGATGCCGAGCGGCGCGTGCGTCATGACCGACCACGCTACCGGCCCGCAGCGTGGTCAGCCCTGCCTCCAGGGCGGTGGCCGATGGCAGGATGCCCGCATGGGACGTGTGGCCGTGGCGGCGACCGGACCGGCTTCTCTGCGTGCCGGCGAGGAGCTGGCCCTGGCCGGGGGGAACGCCGTCGACGTCGCCGTGGCGGCCGCGCTCACGGTCATGGCGACCGAGCCCGGCATCGTCTCCCTCGGCGGTGGGGCGTTCCTGTCGGTCTGGACGGCGGGGGAGGACCCGCTGGTCATCGACGCCAACGTGGAGATGCCGGGGAGGGGACTTCCCGCCGAGGCCTTCGGTGACGGGGTCCGCAGGGTGCACACCGAGTACGGCGGCGGGGTCACGATGTACGCCGGGCACGGGTCGGTCGCGACGCCGGGAGCGGCGATGGGGTGCCAGCTCGCCGTCGAGGAGCTGGGCTCGGCGTCGTGGCACGACGTCGTGGCGCCGGCGGCCCGCGCCTGCCGCGAGGGCTACGTCATCGGCAGGGCCGCCGCCCGGTACCTCGACTTCGTCGCCCCCCCGCTCTTCGGCCCCCAGCCGGAGGCCTACGACATCGTGACCCGTGATGACGGCTCGCCGTTGCGCGCCGGCGACGTGAGGACGAACCACCTGCTGGCCGATGTCCTCGACCTGGTGGGGCACGACGGGTCGTCGGTGCTCACCGTCGGCGAGGTCGGCCGGGCGATGGTGGCCGACATGGAGCGGTGCGGCGGCATCGTCACGAGCCGCGACCTGGCCGAGTACGCACCGCTCGTCCGGCCCTCGGTGCGCCGGACCGTCGGCGAGTGGGACCTGGCCGTGAACCCGCCACCGTCGGTCGGCGGTCCGATGCTCGCGGTCATGCTCGGCGAGCTGGGTCGACGCGGGCGGGTGGAGTGGGAGGACGTCATCGAGATCCAGGAGGCGGTGCTCCGCTACCGGCTCCAGGTGCACGACCACGAGAGCGACCTCGACGCCGCGGGTCACGAGCTGCTCCTGTCGGTGGACAGGCACGGGCTGGCCGGGCTCCCGACATCGGCGTCGACCGCCCACGTCTCGGCCGTCGACGCCGAGGGGACGGCGTGTGCGGTGACGATGTCGGCCGGGTACGGCTCCGGGTTGACCGTCCCCGGAACCGGACTGCTCCTCAACAACGCGCTCGGCGAGCCCGAGCTGAACCGGCTCGGTCTGCACTCCCTCGCCCCCGGGACGCGGCTCGCGTCCAACATGGCTCCGACGACCGGCCGGACCCGCGACGACCGGGTGCTCGCCATCGGTTCCCCCGGGGCCGACCGGATCACGACGGCGCTGATGCAGGTGCTCGGACAGGGCTGTCTGCACGGCGCCGACCTCCAGGACGCCATCGACGCCCCGCGGTTGCACGTGCGCTTCGACGACGAGGGCACGCCGGTCGTCGAGCACGAGTCCGACCCGGGGATCGAGGCCGCCATCGCGGCGTCCGGTCTGGCCTCGCGCGACCACGGCGAGATGTCGATGTACTTCGGCGGGGTCGGCGCCGCCTACCTGCGCGAGGACGGCACCCTGCAGGCGGCGGGCGACCCGCGCCGCGAGGCAGCCGTCGCGGTGGTCGGCTGACTCCCCGGCGGCCGGGCCGCCGACGGTGTCAGGACAGCGTCGCGCCGGTCACCATCCAGCGGTCGGTCCGCACGCGCAGCCACATCAGCGCGCCCCGGGCGGACATGAAGAGCGTGAAGGCGACCCACAGCCAGATGACCGCCTGCACCTGGCCCTCGACGGTGCCGCCCTCGAGGAGCCAGTCCCCGGCCGCCCGCACCGCGAGCGCCAGGGGCAGGTAGATGACGAGCAGCGCCGCCATCGCTCGGGCCAGCCACGGCCCGTCGCCGGCGCCGATCAGCACGCCGTCGACGACGAAGACGAAGCCCGAGAGCGGCTGGGACAGCCCGATCACGACCAGCCCGGCCGCGATCGCCGACTGCACGGCGGCGTCGGTGGTGAACAACGGTCCCACCCAGGGATGGACGGCGAGGACGACGAGCCCGAGCACGATGCCGACGAGCACGCCCCAGCGCAGCATCAGGCTGGTCGCGGCGCGGGTGGTGTCGACGTCGCCGGCCCCGAGGGTCTTGCCGGTGATCGCCTGGCCGGCGATGGCGATCGCGTCGAGGGCGAAGGCGAGGAAGCTCCAGATGGTCGCCGTCACCTGGTAGGCGGCCAGCGGGACGTCGCCGAGACCCGCCGCGACCCAGGTCGTGAGCAGCAGCACCGCGCGCAGCGCCATCGTGCGCACGAGGAGCGGCACCCCGCCCCGCGCCGCCGCGAGCACCCGGCCCGGGTGGGCCCGCAGCGGTACCGACTCGCGCGCCGCCTCCCGCACGAGGATCGTCAGCAGAGCGGCGGCCATCCCCGTCTGGGCGATCACGGTGCCCCACGCGGAGCCGGCGATGCCCCAGCCGAGCCCGTGGACGAACCAGATGTTGAGGACGATGTTGAGCGAGAAGCCGGCGACGGCTGCGACGAGCGGTGTCCGGGTGTCCTGGAGCCCACGCAGCAC
>Ga0316576_10002812_pt1 | contig 10012 bp, 9 predicted proteins | sample S0NA_FD_203075 | JGI IMG/M metagenome (GOLD analysis project Ga0316576, IMG submission 203075) | Rhizosphere microbial communities from salt marsh grasses in Alabama, United States - S0-2_050615r3r5 | ecosystem: Host-associated > Plants > Roots > Rhizosphere | place: USA: Alabama | collected... | reverse complement strand
GACCGGCCCCGACCGGGAGCAGCTGCGCGGCATCGCGCTGGAGCTCGCGACGCTGATGGCCGAGCTGCCGCTGACCCGGCAGGTCAATTTCGATTGGATGCAGCCGGCTCGCGAGCTGACCATCCGCATCGACCAGAACGAGGCGCGGCGGCTCGGCCTGTCCTCGCAGGCCGAGGCCACCGTGCTCAATGCCAATATCACCGGCAGCACCATCACGCAGGTACGCGACGACATCTTTCTCGTCGACGTCGTCGCGCGCGAGGTGGGGGGCCAGACCCTGTCCACCGCGAGCCTCCAGACCCTGCCGGTCGCCCTGGCCGATGGCCGCACGGTGCCGCTGAACCAGATCGCCACCTTCGAGCTCGGCCAGGAGCTGCCGCTCATCTGGCGCCGCGATCGGGTACCGACGCTCACGGTGCAGGCGGATACCGCCCCGGGCGTGCTGCCGGAGACCGTGGTCGGCGCGCTCGCGGACCCTATGGCCGGGCTGGCCGAGCGCCTGCCGCCCGGCTACAGCATCGAGCTGGGCGGCACGGTGGAGGAGAGCGCCCAATCCCGCGCATCGGTGCTCGCGGTGGTGCCGCTGATGCTGTTCTTGATGCTGACGCTGCTGATGTTCCAGCTGAGGAGCTTCCCGCTCCTGGTGATGGTGCTGAGCGTGGTGCCGCTCGGGTTGATCGGCGTCGTTGCGGCGCTCTTGGTCTCCGGCAGTCCGCTCGGCTTCGTCGCCATCCTAGGCATCCTCGCGCTGATCGGCATGATCGCGAAGAACTCGGTGATCCTGATCTCGCAGATCGAGCAGGAGCGCGCCACCGGGAGACCGATCTGGGACGCCGTGGTGGACGCGAGCACCTCGCGCGTGCGCCCGATCATGCTCACCGCGCTGTCCACGGTGCTCGGGCTGATCCCCATTGCGCCGACGGTGTTCTGGGGGCCCATGGCCTTCGCCATCATGGGCGGACTGTCCGTCGCGTCGCTGCTGACGCTGCTGGTGATCCCGACCCTGTATGTCACCTGGGAGTCGCTGATGGGCCGGGACCTGCGGAAAGGATCGCCGCCGCCTCCAACCGCGCAAGCGACATGAGCGTGTCGGAGCCGGCTCGCCCAAGGCTGCAAGCAACGCCATCTGGCGCGCGGCTCTAAGCGCCGGCAAGACCGCCCTGCCGGCGCGCTCGCCGCCGGCATCTTCCTGCGGAACCGATGTGGCGGACTCCGTCTCATACGGGGCCCCGACTATCGACCATTCCGCGCCTGGCGTTAGTGCTCCGCCCTGCCGGAGCACCAGTGCAACAGGGCACGGGTCCGGAGACCGTCTCTGGCTCTGGTCGTTGTCGTAATCGCGATCGTGATCGCGGTCTCAACCGGACCGATGGTCGGCGACGACGCCGGCTACGACGACGACAAAGGGCAACCGCAACGGCAACGGCAACGGCAACGGCAACGACGGAGACCGGTCCCGGGATCTCCGCAGCGCAGCACCAGTGCCCGGGCTGGACCCGAAACGCTTCGCGTCCCCGCTTGTCGCATGACGGAGAGGCCGCATCACGCCGGCCGCCGATCTCCGCCGCCGTCGGGTCGTCTTTTCGCGTCGCACCCGCGTTTCAGATGACTCCGGCAGCGGAAACCCGTTAGACTATCCAGTTCAGTTTCTTACCGGGGGTTCCCATGTTCGACACCAGCATGACCATCGAGGGCTACGACGACGAGCTTGCACAGGCGATCCACGACGAGGAGCGCCGCCAGGAGGAGCACGTCGAGCTGATCGCGTCCGAGAACTACGCGAGCCCGCGGGTGATGCAGGCGCAGGGCTCGGTGCTGACCAACAAGTACGCCGAGGGCTACCCGGCCAAGCGCTACTACGGCGGCTGCGAGTACGTTGACGTCGCCGAGCGCTTCGCCATCGAGCGGGTCAAGGAGCTGTTCGGCGCCGACTATGCCAACGTGCAGCCGCACTCGGGCTCGCAGGCCAACGCCGCGGTGTTCATGGCCCTGTGCCAGCCCGGCGACACCGTGCTGGGCATGAGCCTCGCCGACGGCGGCCACCTGACCCACGGCGCCAAGCCGAACTTCTCCGGCAAGCTGTACAACGCGGTGCAGTACGGCCTCGACCCGGCCACCGGCGAGATCGACTACGCCCAGGTCGAGCGTCTCGCGCAGGAGCACAAGCCGCGCATGATCATCGCCGGCTTCTCGGCCTATTCGCGTGTGGTCGACTGGCAGCGCTTCCGCGACATCGCCGACAGCGTCGGCGCCTACCTGATGGTGGACATGGCCCATGTGGCGGGCCTGGTCGCCGCCGGCGTCTACCCGAGCCCGGTGCAGATCGCCGATGTCACGACCACCACCACGCACAAGACCCTGCGCGGCCCGCGCGGCGGCCTGATCCTGGCGAAGGCTAACCCGGAGTTGGAGAAGAAATTCAACTCGCTGGTCTTCCCCGGCACCCAGGGCGGCCCGCTGATGCACGTGATCGCGGCCAAGGCGGTGGCCTTCAAGGAGGCGCTGGAGCCCGGCTTCAAGGACTACCAGCGCCAGGTGGTGCTGAACGCCCAGGCCATGGCCGAGGTGTTCCTCGCCCGCGGCTACGACGTGGTCTCCGGCGGCACCGACAACCACCTGTTCCTGGTCAGCTTCATCGAGCAGGGGCTGACCGGCAAGGATGTGGACGCCTGGCTTGGCGCGTCCAACATCACCGTCAACAAGAACGCCGTGCCGAACGATCCCCAGTCGCCGTTCGTCACCAGCGGCATCCGCGTCGGCACGCCGGCGATCACGACGCGCGGCTTCGGCCTGGAGGAGGCGCGCGAGCTGGCGGGCTGGATGTGCGACGTGATCGACGCCCGCGGCGACGCGGCAACCATCGACTCGGTCAAGGCCAAAGTGCTGTCGCTCTGCGGCCGCTTCCCCGTCTACGGGCAGGCCCGGGGCGAGGGCTGATCGGCCTGCCGCGGCGCTCGTCGGACCGTCCCGATCATGCGTTGCCCGTTCTGCGGCGCCCAGGACACCAAGGTCGTCGACTCGCGGCTGTCGGGCGACGGCGACCAGGTGCGCCGGCGCCGGCGCTGCGTGGTCTGCAGCGAGCGCTTCACGACCTATGAGACCGCGGAGCTGAACCTGCCGCGGGTGGTCAAGCTCGACGGCAGCCGGGTGCCGTTCGACGGGCGCAAGCTGCGATCGGGCATCATGCGCGCGGCGGAGAAGCGGCCGGTCAGCACCGAGCAGATCGACGCGGCCGTCGCGCGCATCAATCGCGCGCTGCTCGGCAGCGGCGAGAGCGAGGTCACGTCGCGGCGCATCGGCGAGCTGGTCATGGACGAGCTGCGCGGGATGGACCAGGTCGCTTACGTCCGGTTCGCGTCGGTCTACCGCAAGTTCGAGGACGTGGCCGCGTTTCGCGAGGAGATCGAGCGTCTCGAGCGCGGGCCGTCGCCGGAGGAGAAGCGGGCCCAGCTCGATCTGCTCGCGGAGTTGGAACGCAAGTCGTGACGCGGACGGACGACCTGCGGCACATGGCCCGCGCGATACAGCTGGCGCGGCGCGGACTCTACACCACCGACCCCAATCCCCGCGTCGGCTGCGTGCTGGTGCGTGACGGCGCCGTCGTCGGCGAGGGCTTCCACCGGCGTGCCGGCGAGCCCCATGCGGAGCGCAATGCCATTGATGCCGCCGGCGAGCTTGCCCGCGGCGCCACCGCCTACGTGACGCTGGAGCCCTGCTGCCACCACGGGCGCACCCCGCCGTGCACCGATGCGCTGCTGGAGTCGGGCATCGCGCGGGTGCTGATCGGCATGGAGGACCCGAACCCGCTGGTCAGCGGCCGCGGCATCAGCCGGCTGCGGGCCGCCGGCGTCGCGGTCGAAACGGGCGTGCTGGAGCAGGCGGCCCGGGCGCTGAACCCGGGGTTCGACAAGCGCATGCGCGGCGGACTGCCGTATGTGCGCTGCAAGCTCGCCGCAAGCCTCGATGGGCGCACCGCGATGGCCAGCGGCGAGAGCCGCTGGATCACGTCCGCGGACGCCCGCCGCGACGTGCACCGGCTGCGGGCGCGCTCCTCGGCGGTCATCACCGGCATCGGCACCGTGCTGGCCGATGATCCGTCGATGAACGTGCGCCTGGGCCCGGAGGAGTTTCCGAGCCTCTGGCCGGAGGAGCCGCCGCGCCAGCCGCTGCGCGTGGTCGTGGACAGCGCGCTGCGCATGCCCGCCGGCGCCCGTATGCTGCAGCTGCCCGGCGCGACGCTGATCGCCACCTGCGAGGACAGTCCTCGGGCCATCGCCCGGGCCAACGCCGCTGGCGCCGAGGTGCAGGTCTTCCCGAAGGACCCCAGCGGGCGGGTGGACCTGCACATCCTGCTCTGCTACCTGGCGGAGCGGGAGATCAACGAGGTGCTGATCGAGGCCGGACCGACGCTCGCCGGTGCCGCAATGCAGGCGGGCGTCGTCGATGAGCTGCGGGTCTACCTGGCCCCCCACCTGATGGGCGCCGCCGCCCGCGGGTTGTTCGAGCTGCCGGGGCTGGAGCGCATGGAGCAGCGCATCCCGCTGCGCCTCGGCGACGTCCGTCGGATCGGCCGCGATCTGCGCCTGACGCTGCGCCCGGTCCGGGAGGACTGATCCCGCCCGGCGGCTTGGCCCGGGCCGCCCGCGGCCCCACTGATGTGTCCTGAGCCAAGGCCGCGGGAAGCCGCCACCTGCCGCCCGACTCGCAATCCGCCCGTCGAGCAACCGCCAACCGAACAGCCGGAGGAGATCCCGATGGACGATCAGCAGAGGATCGAGCTGGAGGCCGCCGCGTTCCGCGGTCTGGTCGCCCACCTGCGCAACCGCACCGACGTGCAGAACATCGACCTGATGAGCCTGGCCGGCTTCTGCCGCAATTGCCTGTCGAAATGGTACCTGGCCGCGGCCCGCGAGCGCGGCATCGGCATGGACATGGACCAGGCCCGCGAGGCCATCTACGGCATGCCCTACGCCGAGTGGAAGGACCAATACCAGACCGAGGCGACGCCGGAGCAGCAGCGGCTGTACCGGGAGAGCGCGCCGAAGCACGCGGTGATCCCGATCCCGGATTGACGCCAGGTGTCCGACAGGGGCGCGACCGGCGCCCTCTATAGGAGCGCCGCCCCCGGCGCGACCGGCGGTCCGCCTGACCACGACGCGGTCGCGGCGAGGGCGCCGCTCCCGCGGCGCGACCGGTGGCCCATGTAGGAGCGCCGCCCCCGGCGCGACCGGCGGTCCGCCCGACCACGACGCGGTCGCGGCGAGGGCGCCGCTCCTACCGGGCGTTCGTGGTGAGGTGATCGAGGATGGCCCGCCAGCGCGCGAGCTTGTCCGCGTAGGACATGCCGGCATGGGCCGGGCTCGTGGATGGCAGGCGCAGCCGCTCGATCCCGCGATGCCTGTCCGCGAGCCCGGGGAGCACCCGCCGGCGGTATTCGCGCTCCGCGGTGCCGCCGTTGAACGCGATCAGCCCGATGCCCGGACAGGCGTCGAGCAGCGCGCCGAAATCGTTGACCCGGACGCTCTCCGGGCGAATGCTCGCATCCAGACTGCCCGGGCGCTCGCAGGCCGCGATGACGTCCCAGAGCGCGATGCCGGCAGCGGCCAGCGCCGCGGTGCGGGCCGAATACGCGCTGTCCGGCGGCAGCCCCAGCAGCTCGCAGAGGATCGGCCAGAACGCGTTGCGGGCATGCCCGTAGTACTGCCCGAGACGCAGCGATGCCTCCCCGGGCATGGAGCCCAGGATCAGCACGCGGGGGTGCTCGCCGAGGATTGGGGGGAAGGCGGTCTTGAGGGCGGGCGACATCGGGCTCGGGGGGCTTCTGGGATGCGCAGGTCAAGGGATGATGCGACGCGCGGTCGGATGACCCGGCCTCGCGCGGGCGCCTCACGCGGTCAGGATCACGATGACGCCGGCAAGCATCACGGCGCCCGCGGGCAGGCGATTGCGTAGCCCGGGCTCGTGGAACAGGAAGGCGCCGTAGAGGATGCCGAACAGCAGGCTGCTGCGCTTGACGGCGATCATGTAGGCCACCTCGACGCGCTCCAGCGCGGCGAAGTGTGTGACGATCATCACCGCGTTCAGCGCGGCGACGCCAAGTACGGCCCGGGGCCGGCGGAACAGACGCGGCAGCGCCCGGCGCAGCGGACCGCGCTCCGCCGCCCCCGTGCCGCGCAGGCCGGCCAGCGCGAACACCAACGGCATCAACAGCCCCAGGGTCAGAAAATAGAACGCGCCGAACTGCTGCGGCGGCACGTATTGCAGCACGACCTTGCCGAGCGTCGCGGTAACGGCGTACAGCAGTGCCACCGCAAGCATCATGCGCGAGCCGGGCTCCCAGAAGATCGCCGCCAGCGGTGCGAGCCAGCTGCGCCAGTCGTCGCGGCGGGCGTGCTGCACGTTCAGCAGCCAGGCACCGATCACGACGAGCACGACGCCGATCACACCGACGGGTGGAATCCGCTCCCCGAGCAGCCAATCGGCGATGCCCAGCACGAACACCGGCGTGAAGGCCAGGAAGGGCACCGTCAGCGACAGCGGATGGTCGCGGATCGCGGCCATGTACAGCAGCATCGAGACGATCTCCAGCGGCCACATCACCAGCATCCAACCCCAGAACGCCGCCGGCAGCTCGGTCAGGGCCGGCATGCCGGCGAGCAGCGGCAGCAGCAGCAGGCCGGTCAGCGAGAAGCGCACCAGCGCCAGCTCCCGGGCCGAATAGTCCTGCAGCCAGCGCTTGGTGGCCGCATCGGCAGACGCGAGGCTGAGCGCACAGAGCAGCGCGAGCAGAAGCCAGTCCATCGCGGGGCGCGGGCTCAGGCGTCGCCGGCGGCGGCGGGGTCGAAGCTGTAGCCGAGCAGCTCGATGTCCCGGGCGAAATGCCGGGCGACCAGCTCGCGGGTGCCGTCGTCGTAATAGCGCCGGTAGTCGCGCTGGCGGTCCTTTGCCTGGCGGCGGTGGGGCAGGTGGATACCGCGCAGGCCGATGCGCTCGCAGGCGGTGGCGAAGTCCTGCTCCAAGCGCTCGTAGCGCCCGATGAAATCGACGACGATGGTGCCGTGCAGGTCGATCAGGTAATCGGTCTGAAGCTCGATGGAGGTGTCCACGTGGAACTGGTAGGGTCGCTCAGGGTCCAGCTTCCAGCGCAGGAAGTCGCCGAAGTCCGTGTGACCGCCCAGGTATTGGGGCCGCTCCCGGCGGATGTGGTGGAAGGAGCTGACCTGGAGGTCCCAGGGATTGCGTACGAAGGCGAACTTGAACAGGCTGTCGAAGTACTCCCGCGGCAGCAATTCCTTGGCCGCGACGATCTTCGCGTGCCGCGGCAGCTTGGTGCCGATGCGATGTCCGCTCAGGTGACTGAAGCGGCTGCAGAGGAACATGGGCCAGTACCAGGGATCGGCCCAGCGCCGGGCGGCCAGTGCCGCGCGCACGCTGGTGCCGCCGGTCTTGGCGATGTGCACGAACAGGAAGCGGTGTTTCGGAGACAGCAGCATCGGCGCATTGTAGCCGGATCCCGCGGCGCCGGCCGGTATCCGCCGCAGCACGGCCGGGGGAGGGGCGCCGGCGTCGCTGCCGCGTGCTCCAGGGGGGCTCCAGGGGGGACGGACCGCTGTTGAGCTTCGCCCGATCCGGTATCCTGCCGGTCGTGACCATCGGACTCGTTCATTCGGCAGACTTATTCATTCGGCGAGGCCGGAAGCCGGCAACCCGCGTCGACGGGCCTGCCCGCTGTCGTTGCCGTGCTCGCACTCGCGCGGATTGCGCACCGCGACCGCGACAACGACATGGCTCTGCCAGGCTGCTCAAGGCTCTACAACAACGGGAATGATTCCCCGAGCATCGCGCCCATGCGCCACCCCCTGCGTCTCCTGATACTGATCCTGCTCGCGGTCGCGGCCGCAGGACTCTGGTGGTGGCTGTCACGGCCGCAGCCGGTCGCGGTTCGGGTCGAATCCGTTACGCGGGGTCCGGTGGAGGAGGTGGTCGCGAACACTCGCGCCGGGACCGTGAAGGCCTGCCGCCGGGCGAAGCTGGCGCCCGGCACCGGCGGGCAGATCGCGACGCTGCCGGTGCACGAGGGCGACCGGGTACAGGCCGGCCAGCTGCTGCTGGAGCTCTGGAACGAGGACCTCAAGGCGCAGGTCCAACTCGCCGAGCGGGAGGCCGAGGCCGGTGAGGCGAGCGCCCGTGCCGCCTGCCTGAATGCCGATCAGGCCGAGCGCGAGGCGGACCGCCAGACCCGGCTCAGGCAGCGCAACATGGCCTCGGAGGAGGCGGTGGACCGGGCCATCACCGCGGCCCAGGCCGGCCGCGCGGACTGCGAGGCGGCGCGGGCGACGGCGCGTGTCGGCAGCGCGCGGCTCGGCGTCGCGCGGGCCGAGCTGGAGCGCACCCGGCTCACCGCGCCCTTCGCCGGCGTCGTGGCCGAGGTCTCCGGCGAGCTGAACGAATACGTCACGCCGTCGCCGCCGGGCATCCCGACGCCGCCGGCGGTGGACCTGATCGACGATAGCTGCTTCTACATCTCCGCCCCGATCGATGAGGTGGACGCCGCCGCGGTCCGCCTCGGGCTCGACGCCAGGGTCACGCTCGATGCCTTCGGCGAGCAGGAATTCGCCGGTACGGTGCGGCGCATCGCCCCGTACGTGCTGGACCTGGAGAAGCAGGCCCGCACCGTCGAGGTGGAGGTGGTGCTGGCCGACCAGCCCGAGGACCGCCCGCTGCTCGCCGGCTACAGTGCCGATGTGGAGATCGTCGTCGACCGGCGCGACGACACGCTGTCGGTGCCCACCGCCGCGGTGCGCCCCGGCGAGCCGCCGACGGTGCTGGCACTGGGCCGGGACAGCGGCCTGCTGGAGACCCGCGAGATCGAGACCGGCCTGGCCAACTGGGACCGCACCGAGGTCACCGCGGGACTCGCCGAAGGGGATGCGGTGGTGCTGTCTCTGGACCGTGACGGCGTCGAGGCGGGCGCCCCGGCGGTGGCGGACGATGCGGCCGGCTCCTGAGCGGGTGGGCTGACCCCCGATGATCGAGCTGCGCGGCATCGAGCGGGTGTTCCAGGTCGGCGACGAGACCGTGCATGCCCTGCGCCGCGTGGATCTCTCCATCGGCGATGGGGACTATGTGGCCGTGATGGGACCGTCCGGCTCTGGCAAGAGCACGCTGCTGAATATCCTCGGCCTGCTGGACCGGCCGGACGCGGGCAGCTACCGGCTCGACGGCACCGAGACCACCACCCTGCCCGAGGAAGGCCGCGCGCGGCTGCGCCGCGAGCGCATCGGGTTCGTGTTCCAGGCGTTTCACCTGATCCCGCGGCTGAGCGCGCTCGAGAACGTGGAGCTGCCGCTGATCCTGGCGGGCGTGGCGCCCAGGCCGCGCCGGGAGCGGGTCGCCGCCGCGCTCGCCGCCGTGGGGCTCACGAACCGGGCCGGGCACCGGCCGGACCAGCTCTCCGGCGGCCAGCGCCAGCGCGTCGCCATCGCCCGCGCGACGGTCATGGAGCCCGGCCTGATCCTGGCCGACGAGCCCACCGGCAACCTGGACCGGGCCAGCGGCGACGAGGTCATCGGGACGCTGGAGGGGCTCAATGAGAAGGGGCTGACCCTGATCGTCGTCACCCACGACCCCGCCCTCGGCGAGCGCGCCGGCCGCCGTGTCCGCATGGACGACGGCGCCATCCTGGGACCTCGCGCTGCGTAGCCCGTGGCCGCCGCCAGGCGGCACATCCGGGCCCGGGTGTGAGATCATCGGCGCCCACGCGAATCCTCAGGGGAGCGAGCGTATCCAGAGCCGTGACCTCCGGGGCACGAGGCGGCGCCCGGTCGCGGTGGCCAGGTCTCCCAACCGCGCTCGACGGCTCGCAACTGTGCTGATCCATCAAGTTGGCTGATCTCGCTGAACGGCTGCGCTCCGGCGCGATCTGGTCCTACTTCCAGAGCGCGGGACTTGCGCTGATCAACTTCGCCGCGGGCATCGTGCTGGCGCGTTTGCTGGAGCCGTCGGACTTCGG
>Ga0316576_10002811_pt1 | contig 10014 bp, 10 predicted proteins | sample S0NA_FD_203075 | JGI IMG/M metagenome (GOLD analysis project Ga0316576, IMG submission 203075) | Rhizosphere microbial communities from salt marsh grasses in Alabama, United States - S0-2_050615r3r5 | ecosystem: Host-associated > Plants > Roots > Rhizosphere | place: USA: Alabama | collected... | reverse complement strand
CAAAAATGCGGTCCATCACACCCGGTTCGATTCCCCCGCCGGTATCCGCGACCGTCAGCCGCACGTGACGCCCGGGGTTCAGGCCGTCGTAGCGCATTGCCGCAGCGCGATCCAGGAAAACGGGATCCAGCATGACTTCCAGGCCCCCGGGGCCTTCTCCCATGGCATGGGCCGCGTTTGTGCAAAGGTTCATGAGCACCTGATGAATCTCGGTCAGATCCGCCAGGATCATCTCCCCATCACAGGTAATGTGCTGCCGGATATCGATGGTCGTAGGGATGGTCGCCCGCAGCAGCTTCAAGGATTCCTTGACAGCGGCGCTCACCCGAACAGGTTTTCTCTCCGCCGGCGCGATGCGGGCGAAGCTCAAAATCCGGTTTACAATGTCCTTGGCCCGCAGGGACGCGCTACGGACCTCCTGCAGGTTCCCTGCCGCCAGGCTCCCCTCGGAGATCTCATCGAGGGCCAGTTCGGTGTTGCCGATAATGATGCCCAGGATGTTGTTGAATTCGTGGGCGATGCCGCCGGCCAGGGTGCCGATGGATTCGATTTTCTGTGATTGCCGAAGTCGCTCTTCCAGCTCCAGCTGCTGGGTAATGTCCCTGATGAGGTTGATCGTCGCCGGCCGGCCCTCCCAGGTTGTCTGCGCCGAATTGATCTGAACCCGCAATTCGGCACCGGCCTTGTTGATGATCCGAAAGGCATAGTCTGAAGGCGGGTCCTCGCCATTCAGTCTCTGACGATGCCTCTCGACAACCAACGCCCTATCATCCGGATGGATCAGATGGACGAAGGGCATCGCGCGCACCTCGTTCTCAGCGTATACCGTCATCTCTATCGTTTTCGGATTGGGGAACTTGATGAGGCCGTCCTGGGCGATGAAGATCGCTTCGTTGGCGGTCTCGACCAGGAGGCGGTATTTTTCTTCGCTCTCACGCAGGGCCTTCGCCACCTGCCTGCGTTCGCCGATTTCCTGCTGAAGCTCCTTATTGGTCCGCGTCAATTCGGAGGTGCGCTCCCTGATCCTCTCCTCCAGATGGGCCTTGTGCCGCTGCAGTTCTGTTTCCGCCCGGTCTTTTTTCTCCAGCTCCCTTTAGAGCCGCAGACTCAGGTCGCACATCCGCCCAACGATCAGGTTGATCAGCAGCAGGAAGAATATCGACACCTTGTAGGGCGTCTTTATCTTTGCAGGCGCAGTCCACAGACTGAATTTTGTCTTCGACCCTGCCAAGGGAGCACCTCCCGTCAGCGCAATGAAGCGCCAGGAGTGATCGGCCGCCGGTCGGCTATCAGCGCGACTTCCCTGACCCGGATATGTCTTGCCCCTGAATGCCGTCAATGATGATGCAGTCTTCTCGCTGCTCAATCCCCCGGCACTTATCGTGTGATCTTTGCCGGATCTGCCGGAACTATCCTATTGCAGCAAATGCTTATATCTTGATGATGGAGACTGGTTCACCGGGAATTCTTTGGTTTCCCCGACCCCATTATGTTTTCGTTTTACAAGTGGCTTCAAAACCTCAGATCGCGTACGAGGGCAAGGCGCAGCCTGATGAAAAAACGCGGCATATTCAAATATGTGAGTATTTTGAAGAAGGCTGCAACGCCGCAATCGGGCGTTAGATGTGGTTTTGCAGCCACTTGTAGAGTTTTATGCCGTAAAGCCTTCCAGTTTATCAATAGCCTCTAAAAGCATTTCCTTAGTTACTTTGTACGGCATGTTCCCCATGCCTGGACTCGTAATAGCCTTTTCGACGACCGTCTCCGAGATATCTCCGCGTTTTAGATTGAGATCTCCCAGACATGTTGGGAAACCGATTTCCTTGTAGAAGGGATATAGCTTCCGGATTTCATCCTGATCGTCGTCCATCATAAGAAGAAACAAAATCCCATATGCGATAACTTCCCCATGAAGATGGTTCTCCTCGATTTCCGGCAATGCTGTCATTCCGTAATAAAGCCCGTGGGCCGCGGCACTATTGTTATTCTGGCCGACCAAAAGGGAAGCATACCCCGTGCTGACAATATTGTTGAGCATGATTTCCCGCAAGTCGGGCGAATCGATTCCAGCCTTATTGTCGCTGACCGCCTTGATGCCGTATTTCAACGCCGGCTCCGCACATAACAGGCTTATTTGCAGTGCCATTTGGGTTGAGTGAAAAATGGTTTCGTTTCTTGTCGCCACCTTTGATTCATAATATTTGGCCATCGCATCGCCAATACCTGCCCATTGAAATTGCCAGGGTGAGTTGGCAATAATCGTTGTATCGATAAAAATATGGACAGGGCTATGCGCCATGTGAAGGATTTCAGCAAACTCTCCATTTGGTTTGTAAATGACGGACAAGGCGGTTGTAGCGGCGCAAGTAGATGCGATCGTAGGAATTGTAATGATCGGAATTTGCAACTTCTCGGCCAAACCCTTGGCGGTATCAATGGCTTTACCACCACCAACGCCTATAATCAGGTTGGAACGGTTCCTTTCGGCTTCGTTTAGGAGCGTGTCGATGTTTTCATAGCTTGCTTCCCCGCCATACCATCGGGTGTGGAAATCAATCCCCCCGTGCAGCGTCAAGGCTTGAACAACTTTTTCTTTTGATTTCTCAAGGGCTGTTTGGCCCCCTACAATCAATGCCCTGTCACCATAATTTTCCGCTATACTTGGCAGAGAAGAAATGGCGTCCTGGCCAATCGTATAGTTCGGGATGTCAACCGTATATTGTGACCCTGTCATTTTCTCTCCCCTTTCACTTCGGGTTTCGGTTCTCTAACCACAACCACAGGCCCAAAGCATATTGCGAATCCTGAGCCTATAAACCTCGTCAAGCGAAAACTCCGCGCCTATCATAGTCTCGATCCAATAGCGTCTCTTGCGGACATGTGTGTCAGGTGCTGTCCGTATATCTTCCAGCAGAACACCCGTTTTTTTCAATGACTCTCCTGGAGGCTAAATTGTCTTCGTCACACGTAACAAGTATACGGGCAATACCAAGTTGGCCTGCAATGGGCAATGTGAGTCGCAGCATCTGAGTGGCATAACCACGATTCCTCTGGGATGACACGACTCCGTAGCCTACGTGCCCGCCGTATTGCAATAGAAACTCATTCAGTTCATGTCTGATTGAAACCCGTCCAATGATTGTGTTCCCAACCACTCCTACCAGGAAGGTGTTCGGTACAAACTTCTCAGGAAGCTCCTGACCCTTCGACCAGCAACCCAGTCGCCGGATATACTCGGCGAACGCCATCGACTCCTCGAAGTGAAAGGCAAACAGCCATTCCGGTTCCTTCTCTTTGAATTCATCGAAGGCATGGCGAAATGGAATCTCGTCGGCAACGCGAAGTGGTCGGAGTCTTAGAGTGCTTCTTTCCATTTTTTCTCTGTGGCATAACGTTGAGGCTAAGCGGCGCACGAAAGGAGGCGAAGCTGACTGAATTGCTTACGGTTGAGCCGCGTGGCAGGCCCGACCGTGTTGGAAGTCCCTGCCAGGGCTTACACTTGCCTAACGATATCTACCGAGATTTCCACTGCCGGAACCGCTCCTCTGTTCTCAAGCCAGTGTAGGGTGTTCCGATCCTCAGGCCAGCCCACTCCCGGCCTATAGTCCGTCGCGAGGCCATTTCGATGGTCAGTAATCGTTCCTTGCAGTATGTAAACGATGCCGGGTCTGTCTCTATGGTCGTGAATCGGGCCCAAGACGCCTCCAGGTCCGATGGTCACCATACGCATTCGAAGTTGGCGCCCCGCCATGCCCTCGATCTCAGGGCCAAGGTCTACCGTTTCAAGTAACTTCACCGTTACACCTTTCGTCTCAGGTGCCACCTGTTCGCTACTCATCTTGCATTCCTTTCAGTACTTCCAGCGTCTAAATAATGATTAACAGGCAATTTTTCCGAATATTGGATATCGGCGGGATCCTTGCTTGTTCACATGGCCGTTATTGGTTTCTTTATAGCAGGTTATCCAGGAGGGGTCTTCTTGCTCAGGAGAGGCGTATTCGAGGTTCGGATCGTTCCCCGGATGTATTTAATTGTTGCTTTGAACCCAATAAGCTTTCGGCGTCTCTTTGACTATCCCCTATTTCGATTTGAGCTTCACGAACACTTGTACATGCTCGCCTGATTTCACGTTTTTGATCTCGACAGATCCAAGGGCCGCGACAAGGTCTTTCATTTTTGCATACCCGTAAGCACGGGGGTCGAAGGAAGGATTGGTCTTCGATATCTGAGAGCCTACCATCGAAAGCGCGGCCCACCCATCATCCCGTGCAACGGCATCAATCGCGTCTTTGAAAACCTTTTTGAGGGCGGTCAACTTCTTGGTCGCTGTATTCGGCAGGCCTTTGCCTTTCTTGGGGCTTTCTTTCAGCACTTCGAGGTAGACGAATTTATCGCATGCGGCTACGAATGGCTCCGGCGTTTTTTGTTCACCGAAACCATAGACTGTAAGCCCATCCTGGCGGATGCGTGTGGCCAGGCGCGTAAAATCGCTATCACTTGAGACGATGCAGAATCCCTCGAAATTCTTGCTGTAGAGAAGGTCCATCGCGTCTATGATAAGGGCGCTGTCGGTTGAATTCTTACCGCTGGTATAGCTGAACTGCTGCTCCGGTTGGATGGCGTTCTTATGGAGGACGGCTTTCCAGGATTTGAGGCTCGTCGTCGTCCAGTCGCCATAGGCCCTCTTGACGGTTGGCGTGCCGTATTTGCTGATTTCCTTGAGCAGTTCGTCAATCACGGAAGCCATGGCATTATCCGCGTCTATCAAGACCGCCAACCGATCGGTTTCGCCGTTGCTCATTGTTTAGCTTCTCCAGATCAAATAAAATTAATAGAAATTTATAGGTTAAGGGCGCATCCCTTATCCCTTCTGTCAGTGAGTCTCCTCCCGGATAACAGGTGGCCTAAGGTAGCCCTCTCGAAGGGGACTTGGATACGGTGGGGAAACGGGCCGTTAATAAATACCTTTGTTTGCGGACTCCGCCAGCTTTTTAATTGCCCCCCACCAAATAAAAGGGACCATTACGAGGAGTGTCAAAGCAAGAATGGACAATCCAATGTAGTAGATCTGTTTTATTTTTTCAAATCGCACACGGTCCTGATTTGATATGCCTGCCCTATCTTCAAAGTGCTTTAATAGCATCTCCGAGACAAGAAATACGGTCGATACGATCGCTCCAAAAATATACGGATTCAGCTTGTACCTTGTAAAATCAAGGCTATTGATAATTTCGGCATAGAGGACCCCAAAGACGAAAAACGCGATCGTGCAAACAATCATTCGTAACATGGCGATGCCATTATCTGGATATGTTATGGTGTTTCTTATTTTCCAAGCTGTAAGCTTGGGACAATCCTCTTATCCCCTCTTCCTAATCTGAAAAAGTGTAGACCTGTTTTGGTTTTCACGGTCTTGGTGAGGGGTTTATACTATTATTTTCCCTGTATTTTTCTGGTCTTGTGTTGGTTTAATTGGGCCCTAGATTTATCCAACAACAGCGGTGGCCGGATTCAGTCGCCGTAAAGATTCTTTAGACATTTGGCATTTTGCCAATTAGCATACAAGAGAGGTAGATATGAATAAGACAACGCGTTTTTTGACCATAGGACTGGTTTTGTTGACCCTGCCCATGAGCGCTTTTGCCGGCAGCTATTCCAAGAGTAGCGCCAGTGGAACGAATACGAAAGATATCGTCGACACGGCGGCATCGGCCGGCTCCTTCAACACCCTGGTGCAGGCCCTACAGGCCGCTGATTTAGTTGACACGTTACGGGGCCAGGGGCCATTTACCGTTTTCGCACCGACGGACGAGGCTTTTGCCAAGCTTCCCGCGGGTACCTTGGAAAACCTGCTTAAACCCGAGAATAAAGGTCAACTTCAAGCTATTCTGACCTATCACGTGGTGGCGGGCAAGGTGATGTCTTCGGACGCGGCCATGTTAAACTCTGCCAAAACAGTCAACGGACAGAGTTTCCAGATTACGAAGTCCGGATCCGGTCTAATGGTTGACAACGCCCACGTAACCAAGGCCGACATCATGACCAGCAATGGCGTAATTCACGTGATCGATGAGGTCATTATACCGCAATAGGTTCAACAACCCGGCAGATGTGAGCATTATCTTTCGGGTTATTTGATAGGGGCAGGTCTTCGTCAGTGGACCTGCCCTTTTTTATGGGCGGGCGGACGTTCCCGGACCTGCCGTCCCGATGGCCTGGAGACGCGGCCGAAAGACCTGGATCATTTCATCCCAATGGGTATCGCGGCTGAAAACATTGGCCCGGTAAAGAAATTGGTGGGTCTGGTAGATATTCTCGGGAACCAGGGGGTGGGACAGGTAGATGGAAACACCGGTGGCCGAACAATCCGGCGTGCTGCGGGTATAAACCAGGATACGCTGTGCCAGAACAGTTAACACCCGGTCGCAGGCGGACTGCAGGTCTGGTTGATGGATGCCGGCCCGTAGATGCTGCACAAAGCCTTGCAGGTCGTAATATTCAAGATTGAGGAAACTGGCAAAAGGCTGGGTGGCGGACAGAGCGGCCCGCATGGCCCTCACCACCTGGGGGTCATCCACATGGCGGATGAGCTGGCGGGCTAGATTATCCAGGGCCTTCACCAAATGCGGCATGGCCCTCGCGTCCAGCAGGGCCATGTTGCCGGCATAGCGGCAGGCCTTGTCCGATTCGCCATTACCAGGTAGCAGCACATCTTTTTCGTAGCTGTTGACGTGGCTGTCCACCAGCGCCCGGCCCAGATTGCGGATGTCGGCCCCGGGCCGCTCTTTCAACCGGGCGATGAGATTTTCGAAGCGGAGTCCCCGGATCTGGTAGCGCCCCGGCGGTTTGTTCACGAGGCGGATCTCGTCCTGGCTGCTGACCATGAAATGGGTCACATCACTCAGGGTGTAGCCCACCTCCACCATGTTGGCCAGACAGGAAAACAGCACCATCAAATCGAAGCGCCGGCTGTTGAGGCCCTGTTTGAGAGCCCTGTGAAACTGATTCATGGTCAGTTTGCGTCCGCTGGTGTCGTCCCGGGAAATGGAAACCGTCTTGGTCGGTACCTCCGCCTGATAGCAGCGGGTGTCGATGACGCCTTGGCCGTGGGCAAAGGTATAGAACAGGTAACGCCGGGCCGGGAAACGATCCAGGGCCGTGCGTACGAAACGCTCTAGGGTTTCGGGGGCGCCCAGATCAGCTTCGCCCCATTCCTCCAAAACCGGTGACGTAATCCGGCCGATCTGTGGATCAGCCTGCAGATGCACCAGGCGGGCCCGGGACCAGACCGCATCATAGGGCGCAAGCCATTGCGGGTGCCCATCCACCAGGGCGATGACGTTGACCGATGGGGAAGAACCGACGGTTTCCATCATGTCCAGGGCATGCAGGACCTCCAGGGCCAGATCGTTGTCGCCGTTCATGTAGCAAAGGATGGTGACCTCGGATAGGGGCCGCGGGGCAGGGGAAGCGCTGAAACCCGCCGTGACGATTAAGAAAAACAATAAACAAACGATTATCGACAGCTTGACTATCTTATACCCAAGCATTGGTCATAATTCCGTTAATTATGTTCGATGGTACCGGCAATTTCCCTGGCTTGCGTGTCGCAAACCTTAAAGGCACGGAGAGCATCGATCTGAATAACCTATCGGCACTTTTCAGGATGTCAATATAGGGAAAATGATGGGGTGCTGCTTGCCCAGACGGTAGAGACGCGTAGAGACGTAGAGACGGGACATTCTAAATTCCCCCTGTCTGGTGGCCCGATTTCACGCGAACAGTCAAAACAAGGACCTATTTTAAGTGTTTGTGCAGAAATTGCTTCACAAGTTCAATGGCGGTTGCGGCTGCCTCCGGATTGTATAAATATCGGTAGCCCTGCCTCGATCCCCACACGAACTCGCCGTCTGCCCCCTCGAAGTCAAACGCGTGGTGAGCCTCTTTGAGGATTTTAAGGACCACTTCCTCCGAGGCCGATTCAATCGGGAGCATGGCCTTGCACAGATAGGCATGGGTGACGTTATCTTTTTCACCGATAACGACCAGCAGCGGCGTGTTGAGGTCTTCGATCTTGGTGTTGCACAAGGGATAAAACGCGACGGCGGCGGCAAATTTTCCCCTCACGGTCGGCGTGGCCACCAGGTGATTGACCACCGTACCTCCCTGAGACCAGCCGAGCAAGGCGATCCGCTCTTTATCGGCTCGCGGTAGCGAAGCAAGATATTTTTGGGCGGCCAGCGCATCCCCGGCGCGCAACTCGATCAGTTTCGAATACGGGATGTTTCCGTAGTTGTTTTGCATCGAAATGCCCCGGCCGCTGAAACTGTCCACCTGGAGCACGATATAGCCCCAGGATTGCAGCCGATCCACCCAGGGCCGGTAGCTGTCGGGAACCCACCCGGAGCCACCGTGCAGCATGATCACACAGGGGCGAAGACCTCCTTGGTCGGGAAGCGTAAGCCATCCCTTGACCGGCAGCGTTCTCTCCTGATTTCCACCGGGATGGCCGTAAAAGGAGACGGCTTCGGAACAATGACCGCCGGTGGTCATCAATAAGAGTGACACGGCGAAGACCGCCGCGCACATCGCTTCAACTGCACATCGCGATCGACCTGTCATGATTTACCGTTTTCAGTAAAATTCAATTTCCCTTCGCGCCCATCTGGAACCAGGGATAATCCAACCAAAAATCAAAGCTTCAAATAACATCCCCCCAATAGGGCTATGCAACGCCGGCATCGGGTATTTTGGGGCCCTTCATATTTCTATATACGTATTCCTAAAAACCTTCCATCGAGAAGTGCGATAGATATTCATGCAGCTCTGCTCTTTCCTCTTCGCTCAACTCAGGACACTGCGTCTCATCTTTGGCCCCCTGAACCACCCAGGTAGCAAACACCATGCAGGTGGGCGCACCGCATTTTTTGCAATTCGTTTTGGGCAGTCGTTTTAAAACCTCGACAACCTGGGGGCGTTCGGCTTTGGTGTAGCGCGGCTCGATCTTCTCGCGGTTTTCCCAGGCATCGTTGATTTCCCGCATGATCCAATCGATGATCTTCCGGCCCTGGGCCTCGTCCGCCACGGCGTTGACCGTGATCGTGCTCTCCGTGACCGAAATCAGCCTGCCCTCGTTCCGGAAGGTGATCGACGGCGGATCGGGGGTGAACTGGTCGCCCTCGATGACCGCATTCAGGTAGGGAATGGCGCAGCCCACGTCCTGATCCAGCCGGGCGATGCAGTTGACGCTCTGGGCGGCGGGCATGCAGTGGTTGTTGATGACATCGAGCTGGTAGCTTTGCAGCAGCATGGTTTTGGCCGTTTCGTTGGGTTGGATTTTACATGCGTATGAAGCAGCCGTCTTGAAAGTATCTAGCTCAAAATACTGCCTCCCGAAACCAGGAGCTTTTATTATTGCCATTGCGGCTAATGAGGATGGGATGCCGGCTACTTTTTGAAATCTGCGTGTGAAATACCTCCCACCTACCACCTTGCGTCACATCTGTAAAGGTTCACACTCCTCGAATGGCATCCAATCTTATTGATGTTGTTATGAATTCTGAAACCGAGCGAGCGAATGACGCTATATCTGAGGATGAACGCGCTATTAAAATCAAAAATCGCCCATTTGGGGGATGCCTGCACTTTCTTTTATTCATAAACATACTCAAAGGTGAGACCCACCAGCACAGTTGCATGCCTCAGGTAGCCCTTCAAAGCGCGCTTGAAGACGGTTCTGACTTTTTGGTTTTTGTATTTCCCTTTGTCCCGCGCTGAGCATCGGCGGGGCGGACGGAATAAAGCGCGCGGACCTGTCTGAGTCCGCCGTAGCCAAAGCGTAGGTGGGCGAGTTTCCGCGTGCTCCGGCCGCATCGTCGACGCGCAGGATTAAGCGGGACACGGGCGTGTTCTTTTGCTTCGTTTTCTTATGTGACCATCTGTCAAGCTCGACGGTAGTTCTTTGAAATAATCCCCTCAAAGGTGGATCTCAGGCTATCGCCTTTTCTTATTCGC
>Ga0316576_10002810_pt1 | contig 10014 bp, 9 predicted proteins | sample S0NA_FD_203075 | JGI IMG/M metagenome (GOLD analysis project Ga0316576, IMG submission 203075) | Rhizosphere microbial communities from salt marsh grasses in Alabama, United States - S0-2_050615r3r5 | ecosystem: Host-associated > Plants > Roots > Rhizosphere | place: USA: Alabama | collected... | reverse complement strand
GCAGGCTTTTACCTTGTTATTGGTTACAGATCCGTTTTAAAAAGTCTGAAACATAACCTGCTGCACCGTGTTCTTCCTTTCGATCAGGCGTTTGATTTTCTTTTGATCCGCCGCAATCGTTTTCCAGATCCTTGGCACGCAGCAAATACAAACTGATGTCCAGCTCGGCATCAAAATGCTCCTCGTTGAATAGCAGCCCGTAGTGGTCCTCGCCCAGCTCCTCTTTGATGAATTGACGAATGTCCGGCCTCAACTGTTCGGCCTTCTCGCCAAATTCAAAATCCATTGACGCGCCCCCTCTTGCACGCACCCAATAGCATGAGTTATTTTGTTCATTGTGTTTATTGAGCGTGTTACTTTCATGCTGCCCCCCAAAGAAAATCCAAGCCTTCGGCCGGAGTTTCTATTGTCCCTTCTATTTACGCTTCCGTTGCAATGCTACATGCTACGATTTACCGAACCCGGCGATTCGTTCCCCTGCATCCGGCCCGACACCCTCGCTGTGCACGATCTCGTACCTCAACCCTTCCGCCAGGGACATCCCGTCGGTTTTTTCCAACAGCCGTTGCGTTCCTCTCTGAGTACCAACGATTCCATTTCTCTCACCATTATTGATTAATCCCCTGGTAGGTCTGACGCATGTCGCGTTTTAAAATCTTGCCCGTGGGGGTCTTTGGCAGCGCCTCCACAAAGACCACGGCCTTGGGCACCTTGAAACCGGCCAGTTCCTTTTTGCACAGCGCCACGATCTCCGCTTCGGTGATGGTCTCGCCCTCGCGCGGTACGACCACGGCCGTGACCGCCTCGACCCACTTTTCGTGGGGCGTGCCGATCACCGCCACCTCCTCCACGCGCTTGTCCAGGTAGATGGCCTCTTCCACCTCACGGGTGGAAACGTTCTCGCCGCCGGTCTTGATCATGTCCTTTTTGCGGTCCACCACGCTGATGTAGCGGTCCTCGTCCAGCACACCGATGTCACCGGAGTGAAACCAACCGCCCTTCATGGCCTCGTCGGTCTTTTCCGGCTCCTTGAAGTACATGATCATGGCGTGGGGTCCGCGGCCGCAAATCTCGCCGGGGGTTCCGGTCTGGTCTATGCATCCGCCCATGTCGTCCTCCAGCCGGGTTTCCATATTGAGGCCGCCCATACCGGCCGATCCGAGTTTGGTCAGGGCGTCTTCGGCCTTGAGGATGGTGTGGTAGGGAGCCAGTTCGGTCTGACCGTAGTAGTTGTAGATCTTGCACCCGGGCAGGCGCTCCATGAGCTCCTTGAGCACTTCCACGGGCATGATCGAGGCCCCGTAGTAGCACTTGGTGAGGCAGGACAGGTCGTAGCGCCCGAAGTCCGGGTGGCGCAGAATGCCGATCCAGACCGTGGGCGGGGCAAAAAACATGTTGGCCCGGTAGCGGTCTATGGTCTTGAGAATTTCGCCCACGTCCGGTGGCATGAGGATGTTGGTGCCGCCGGTCATGAACGTGGGGTTGAGAAACACGTCGCGCTGGGCGCAGTGGTAGATGGGCAGGGCGTTGACGTTGATGTCGTTGCTGTCGTAACCACCGTCGACGATGCATCCCATGTACTGGGCCAAAAGGGCCTGATTGCTGATGATGACCCCCTTTGGATTGGACTCGGTGCCGCTGGTGTAGGTCATCTGGCAGGGGTCCTCGATGTGCAGGATCACCTCTGGTTCGGTGGCCGGGGCCTTGGCCGCCCACTCGTCGAATACCAGGAACCGGTCATTGGCCGGCGGCTCTCCGGCCCCCTGGTCGGACCAAATGAGGGTTTCCACCGTGGGCATGTCGCCGAGCACGTCCTGCACCAGTTCGAACAGGGCGTCTTCCACCACGAAGACCTTGCTCTCCGAGTGGTTGATGCAGTAGGTGATGTCCGGCCCCCGCAAAAGGTAGTTGATGGCCAGATACACCGCGCCGATCTTGCAGCAGCCGAGCCAGACGAGAACGTGGTGGATGGTGTTGTGTGCCAGAATAGCCACGCGGTCGTACTTTTCGACCCCCAGTCCGGACAGGGCGTTGGCCACTTGGTTGGCGGCCGCGTCCAGCTCGGCATAGGTGAGGGTCCTGTCACCGAAGATGAGCGCCGCCTTGTCCGGCGTGTGGTAGGCGGTCCGGCGCACCATGTCCGCGATCACCCACCGGTTGACCCGGTTGTAGCGATCCATGAGAAATTCGAGGTTTTCCTTGTTCAGGACATGGAAGCGTTCCCTGTCCGCATCTGTCAAGGGGTTGTCGGTTGCAGTCATGAGAGTTCCTTTCGTGATGAGGGGTTTATACCGGTTGCCACAAGGCTATTCCATACTAGAGGCCGTCCCTGATATTTTCAAGACGGCATATCATTACTATTCTGCACGGCTGTCGCAGTGCCCAGGCGGATTGATGATGGTTCCAACACGCCACTCTAAAAGCGTCAAGGGCATATCGCCGGATGATTCAAGGCGTTGCAACTATGGGGTGAGTTGTATCCCAAAGTGAGTCAATGAATCAACGCTCCTTCCATTCGGGGACGCGTTTCTCCAGAAAGGCGTTGACCCCCTCCTTGGCATCGTCGGTGCTGCACAGCCTCGCAAATGCCTCGTTCATGTAGGCAAAGGCTTTCTGATATTCCAAATCTTCCGCCGAATAATACGCCTTTTTGGCGATCTGGACGGCAAGCGGACTCTTTCTGGCCAATGTGACGGCCCAGGCATGCGTTTCTGTTTCGAGATCTTCCTTGGGAACCACGCGGTTCACGAGGCCCATCTCGGCCGCCCGGTCCGCCCCGATCAACTCGCCGTACAGCAGAAGTTCCAGGGCCCTTTTGCGCCCCACGGACCGCGCAACCGGGAGGACGGGCCCCACGCAGTTCAACCCCACGTTAATCGCCGTCAGGCCCAGCCGGGCATTGTGTGCCATGACCGCCAGGTCGGCGGCCGCCACCAAACCGGCCCCATTGGCCGCGGCCACGCCCTGCACCTGCGCGATGACCGGTTTGCCGATGCGACTGATGCGCAACAAGGGCGTCTCCATGCGTTCGATCCAGTCCCGGTATTCCAGGGCGCTCTTTCCAGCCATTTCGCCCACGTCGATTCCGGCACAGAAAGCCCTCCCGGCGCCCTTTACGACGATGACCCGCACGTCCCTGCGCGCATCCAGGGATTGCAGGGCCTGGTCCAACTCCAGGGCCATTTCCGTGTTGAACGTGTTCATCTGTTCCGGGCGGTTGAGGGTGATCTCCCCCACGAAATCATCCCCGGTTTTTTCGATAAGCGAACGATAAGCCATATATACCTCCTTTTTGCATTCCTGCTGCCGCGTTCATTTTTGTAAAGTATCGTTTGCAATTTTTCAAACAAATATATATAAATGTAACACTTAGAGAGTGCAAAAATATTGTTTCTATCCTATTTTCTTTATTATTTTACAGTTCGTTAAATAAAACAAGATGCCCTCCCCACCCGGGGGATGATACCGTTCCGGTTGTGAAATTGTTTGAGGTTTTTTAGCGCCCGTTATACCGAACCGTTCGAACCCATGTAACACATGCATGCTCACGATGGTACTGCCGTTTTTTTCAGCGGTTGTTCCTTTTTGGCCTTACGGACCCTTGGAACCGTTTTTTCACGGCCCGAACGGTATTGTTTATCGGAGGTCGATGAACCTTATCGGGACCTAGATCGATTTAGGTTGTAGTTACGTTATCTTATATTCGCGTGCGGAACCCGCAGCAAGCTGCGGGTTTTGTGCCAGCTTAAGCGGGTCAAAGGTAATCGGTCATGTTCAATGAAATTGTTCAGACGGTCCTTTCCGGAATCTCCATCGGATGTGTTTACGGTCTGGTGGCCCTGGGCTTCGTGTTGATCTTCAAGGCTACCGAAGTGATCAATTTCGCCCAGGGCGAATTGCTGATGATCGGCGCCTTCATCGGCTACAGCCTCGTTGGTGTGCTGCATATCTCCTACTGGGCCGCCCTGTTGATCACAGTGGTGATCATGGGGGGGATGGGCATGCTTCTCGAACGCACGGTGCTGCGCTCCCTGGTGGGGGAACCGGTCTACGCCATCGTGATCGTGACCATCGGCCTGTCTATTTTTTTCCGGAGTGTCGTCAGCATGGTGCCCGGATGGGGTACGGACACCTATGGGTTCAAGACCCCTTTCACGGACAAATTCATCCGCAGTGGGGAACTGGTGGTTTCCTGGGAATACATCTCCATCGTGGTTCTCACCCTGATTTTGATCACGGTCCTTTTTGCCTTCTTCCGCTACAGCCGCATGGGAACAGCCATGCGGGCCACCTCCCAGAACCAGCTGGCGGCCGTCTATATGGGTATCAGCGTCACCCGTGTTTTTTCGCTTACCTGGACCATCGCGGCCGCCCTGGGCGGCATCGGCGGCATCCTGCTGGCCCCCATCACCTTTGTCCACATGAACATGGGCTTTATCGGCTTGAAGGCCTTTCCCGCGGCGGTTTTAGGGGGGTTTAACAGTTTGCCCGGTGCCATCGTCGGCGGTCTGATCATCGGTGTCACCGAAAGCCTGGCCGGCGTCTATCTGCCCGAAGGGTGGAAAGACATCGCCGCCTGGATCATCCTGATCGCTGTTTTGATTGTCAGGCCCCAGGGCTTGTTCGGCATCCAAGAAAAGAAAAAGGTGTAGATCCCATGCGCTTTTTGATGAAAACCGATTATTACGAGGACATTCGCCTGTTCAAATACGGCAGCACCATTTTCTGGTACCTGACACTAGTGGTGGGCTGCGTGGCTTTGCCCCTGGTTCTGGACGAATACCTGCTTTCCCAGTGCACCTTCATCTGCATGTACGCCGTAGCCGCGGTCGGCCTGATGTTGCTAACCGGCTACACCGGCCAGGTCTCCATGGGACACGCGGCTTTTTTCGCCATCGGCTCCTACACCTCCGCCATCCTGACCGCCAAAGGGGTGCCCTTTCTTATAGCGTTGCCAGCGGCCGGCGTCATGGCCGCCATCGTGGGTGTAGTCGTCGGACGGCCCATCCTGCACCTGACCGGATTGTACCTGGCGATCGCCACCATGGGCTTTGCCTTCATCATCGACGAGGTCCTGGTGCGTTGGGAAGGCCTGACCCACGGCAACATGGGATTCATCGTGGAGCCCGCCTCCATCGGCCCTTTCATGCTGGACACGGAAATCCGCTTTTTTTACCTGAGCCTTATCGTATTGATCCTGACTCTTTTCGCGGCCCGCAACATCCTGCGCAGCCCCACGGGACGGGCCATGATCGCTATCCGCGACAGCGAGGTGGCGGCCGAAGCCATGGGCATCAACCTGGCCAAGTTCAAAACCCTGGCGTTTGCCATCAGCGCCTTTTTCACCGGGATCGCCGGCAGCCTTTATGCGCACAAGATCTTTTTCATCAATCCCGAGAGCTACACCATCATGTTGTCCGTGGAACTGTTGGCCATCGTCATCATCGGCGGCCTGGGCAGCCTCCACGGCACGGTCTTCGGGTCGATCTTCTATATTTCTCTGCCGCAGCTGATCATCATGAGCAAAGACTACTTGCCGGCATTCGTCCAGAACCAGACCGGTCTCCAGCCGGCCTTGTTCGGCCTCCTCATCGTACTGGTCATGCTGTTCGAGCCCATGGGCATTTACGGCCGCTGGCTCAAGATCAAGTTCTACTTCGAAATGTTTCCCTTGTACAAAAAGGATTCGTTCAAACGCGAGAAAAAATACCAGAAAGCGGAGAGGCGCTAGATGGCCCTATTCAGTGCAAACGACATCTCCATCAGCTTCGGTGGCCTTAAAGCCTTGAACCGGATCAATTTCGAGGTGCAAAACGGCGAAATATTCGGGATCATCGGCCCCAACGGAGCCGGCAAGACCACCATTTTCAACTGCATCAACCGCTTCTACGATCTGGACGAAGGGGCTTTCTTCCTGGAGGGCAGGGACATCTCCAAGGTCAAGGCGCATCGGATCGCCGACATGGGGATTGCGCGTACCTTTCAGAACATCGAGCTCTTCAAGAACATGACGGTGCTGGACAACCTCATTTTAGGGCGTCACCGCAAAAGACGTTCCAACATCCTGACGGAAATGATCTTTTTAAAGCCCGTGCAAAGGCAGGAGATCAGGAGCCGGGAAAAAGCGGAGGAAGTCATCGACTTCCTGAATCTGGAGGCCTATCGGGAACAGCTGGTCGCCAACCTCCCCTACGGGGTGCAGAAGACCGTGGAATTGGGCAGGGCCCTTGCCATGGACCCCAAACTGCTGCTCCTGGACGAACCTACTTCGGGCCTGAACATGGAGGAATCGGAAGACCTTTCCTTCTGGCTGAGTGACATCAAAGAGGAGTTGGGAATAACGGTCCTGATGGTTGAGCACAACATGCGTTTTGTCAAACAGACCACCGATCATCTGCTGGCGATCGATTTCGGCGAAGTCGTCGCCCAGGGGAAAACCCAAACGGTCCTCAACGATCCGGAAGTGATGAAGGCCTATCTGGGGGAGGAAAATGCCCGTACTTAAAGTTCGCAACATCGAAACCTACTACGGCCCCATCATGGCCATCAAGGGCGTGTCTTTCGACGTGGAAGAAGGCGCTATCGTCACCATCCTGGGGGCCAACGGCGCCGGCAAGACGACCATTTTGAAGACGATCTCCTCGGTAATGGATCCGGAAAAAGGCACCATCGAATTCATGGGAGAACGCATCGAGGGGATGCCTCCGGAAAAAATCGTTGCCCGAGGCATTGTCCAGGTGCCCGAAGGCCGGGAGGTGTTTCACGACCTGACGGTCAAGGAAAACCTGATGATGGGCGCCTTTCTGCGCAGGGACAGGGGCAACCTCAAAAGAGACCTGGACATGGTCTACGACTATTTCCCCATTTTACAGGATCGCACCGCCCAATTGACCGGGGAGATGAGCGGCGGCCAGCAGCAGATGGTGGTCATCGGCCGGGCCCTGATGTCTCAGCCCAAGCTGCTGATGATGGACGAGCCGTCGCTGGGATTGTCGCCACGGCTGGTCAAGGAGATCTACGAAATCATCGAACGGATCAACTCGGAGCACAAAACCACCATCCTACTGGTGGAGCAGAACGCTCCCATGGCCCTTTCCATCGCCAGCCACGGTTTCGTGCTGGAGCTGGGCAGGATCGTTATGGACGACACCTGCGAGGCGCTCCTGGCCAACGAGGATGTCCAGGAGTTCTATCTGGGCATCAAGGAGGAAAGCGTTCGGGGAACGAAACGCTGGAAAAGACGCAAGAAGTGGCGATAATGGTTGCTTCGCAACCATTATTTTACGCGGCAAAGCCGCTATTCATACAGCAAATTATCACAAGAATTGTAGTTACAAGGAACAATTCCTTTTTATCGTAAGTAAGGCTTTTAGAGGCAGGATTCATGGCCAGCACAATTCCTGAACATTGCAACACCATCCCCAGGTTGTTTCGGCACCGGGTCGACCAGTGGGGGGACGAAACCGCCCTGCGGGAAAAAGTGTACGGCATCTGGCGCAAAATCAGTTGGCAGGCTTACGGCCTGAATACCCGGCACACGGGATTTGGACTGATTCACTACGGACTAGAACCGGGCGACCGGGTGGCGATCATCAGTGAAAACAATCCCGAGTGGCTTTACAGCGACATGGGAACCCTCAGTGCCGGGGGGGTGAGCGTCGGCATCTACCCGACCGACTCCCCCCAGCAGGTAGCCTATGTGCTCAACCACTCCCAGGCCAGATTTTACATCGCCGAGGACGAGGAGCAACTGGACAAGGTGCTGGAGATGCGGGAGAGCACGCCGCATTTGAAAAAAATTGTCGTCATGGACATGGAGGGCCTGCGCCACTTCGAGGATGAAATGGTCATCAGTTTCGAACAGCTGCTGGCGGACGGCAAGGCCCTGAGCGAGCAGCAGCCGGGTCTCCTCGAAGAGCGTATCGAAGCCATCCAGCCGGAAGATCTGGCCATCCTCATCTACACCTCCGGCACCACGGGACCGCCCAAGGGCGCCATGATTTCTCACCAGAACATCCTGAACACGGCCCAGATGCAATTTGACATCGTTCCGGGATATAAGGACGACGAAGTCCTGTCGTTTCTGCCGCTGTGCCACATCGCCCAGCGCATGGTGTCCGTTTTCACGCCGCTGCTGTCCGGGGGCAAGATCAATTTTGTCGAGGAGATGGACACCATCCCCCAGAACATGCGCGAAATCTCGCCCACGATCTTTTTTGCCGTCCCCCGCATCTGGGAAAAATTTTACTCATCGCTGATTCTGGCCATGAAGGAATCCACGTGGCTGGAAAAGGTCGCTTTTGACTGGGCTGTCAACATCGGCGGCAAGGTGTCCGATCACACCTTGAACGGTAAAAAGGTTCCGGGCCACCTCGCCCTGCTGTTCAAGATCGTGGACCTGCTGGTGCTCAGAAACCTCAAGAAAAGCATCGGGCTCAACCGGGTGAGGTACTGTCTTTCAGGGGCGGCCCCCATTTCGCCGGACCTCCTGAAGTTTTACCACGGTATCGGCCTCGACATCCGCGAAGTGTTCGGCCAGACCGAAAACTGCGGACCCACCACCATGCACTACAAGGATGACGTCAAATTCGGCACCGTGGGCAAACCGCTTCCCCAGGCACAGGTCCGCATCGCCGATGACGGCGAAATCCTCCTAAAGGGGCCCCATGTGTTCATGGGGTATTTCAACGACCCGGAAAAAACAGCGGAAACCGTGGTGGACGGGTGGCTGCACACCGGGGACGTGGGCAGGATCGACGGAGACGGCCACTTAATCATCACCGATCGCAAAAAAGACATCATTATCACGGCCGGCGGCAAAAACATCACGCCTTCCGAAATCGAAAATCAGCTCAAATTCAGTCCCTACATCACCGATGCGGTGGTGATCGGCGACGGCCGCAAGTACCTCACCGCCCTGATCATGATCGACGACGAGAACGTCATGAAATACGCCCAGGAAAACCGGGTGCCGTTCACCACCTATGCCAGTCTGACCCGGGCCAAGGAGGTGGTCGACCTCGTCCAGGCAGAGGTGGAAACGGTCAACAAGCAGTTTGCGCGGGTGGAAACCATCAAGAAATTCCGTTTGATCGATATTCAGCTGACCACGGATGACGATGAAATCACCCCCACGGGAAAACTGAAGCGCAATTTCATCAACGAGAAGTTCAAAGCGGTGATCGAGGAAATGTATTCAGGCGGTGGTCGCTAACCGAATACACATAGTGTAAACCTCAACGTTGCAACGTTGAGCTAAATGACACTCTAACCAAAATGAGGAGGTGCACGATGAAGAACAGATGGATTGTCGGACTTTTTGCACTGGTCATCGTAACCGGACTTGCCTGCAGCGCAAGTGCCGAGGTAGGGGTCACGGACACGGAGATCGTCATCGGGTCCCACCAGGACTTAAGCGGCCCCATTGCCGGCTGGGGCACCCAGACAAAGATGGGCCTGGAACTGCGCGCCAAGGAGATCAACGACGCCGGCGGCATTTACGGCCGCAAGATCAGACTGATTGTCGAGGACAACGCCTACGACCCTAAAAAAGCCATCATGGTGACCAACAAGATGATCAGCCGGGACAAGGTGTTTGCCTTTGTGGGCAACATGGGCTCGCCTACGGCCGGGGCCACCAAACCCATTATTTCTCGCAAAAAAATCCCCCAGATGTTTCCGTTGACAGCCGCTTCCCTTTTCTTCGAACCCTATGACCGTTACAGTTTTGCCGGATTCGTGCCCTATTACGATCAGGTGCGCTGCGCCGTCAAATATTTTGTGGAGCAGAAAGGGTACAAGCGCATCGGCATGATGTACCAGGATGACGAGATGGGCCACATCATGATGAAGGGTCTAAAGGATCAACTGGCGGTCCACAACCTGGAGCCGATCGCCACCGAGTCCTACAAGCGCGGGGCCACCGATTTCAGCTCCCAGATCGCCAAGCTGAAAAAGGCCGATGTGCAGCTGGTTTGTCTGGCAACCGTCATCCGCGAGACAGTGGGTGCTTTG
>Ga0316576_10002809_pt1 | contig 10014 bp, 9 predicted proteins | sample S0NA_FD_203075 | JGI IMG/M metagenome (GOLD analysis project Ga0316576, IMG submission 203075) | Rhizosphere microbial communities from salt marsh grasses in Alabama, United States - S0-2_050615r3r5 | ecosystem: Host-associated > Plants > Roots > Rhizosphere | place: USA: Alabama | collected... | reverse complement strand
TGCCGCAGCCGGATGCCGTCCCGAGCTGCCATCGTGACCAGCTCCTCATGCAGCGGCCCGTCCGGCATCGGCGTGAAGGTGTTGAACAGCGGCTCGACCAGGACCGGGACAACGAAGGTGAGCACGACCGTCAGGGCGGCGGCGGCGACAGCAGCGAACGCCCACCACCAGCTCGGCGCGAGGCGGGTCAGCGTGTAGAACCCGGCGAGCGCCCCCGAAGCGGTCACAACGGCCACGGCGACCCCCTTGAGCATCTCGAGCGACCACCCGCCCCAGTCCTGGGTGGACAGGCCGTGGCCGCGCAGCACGATGTGTCTCCATACCGCGAACGGCAGAGAAACCGACCACAGGATGAACAGAAGGGCCAGTCCGCCCAGCACGGCCTCGGCCAGCCAGTGTTCGTGGAATGGCCGGCCCATCCCCGCGACGATCCGGGCACCGGCCGGAGTCGACCCGAGGAGCAGGATCACCGCCAGTCCGGCCGTCATCGAGCCGTATACGCTGGGGCGCAGCGCGGCGTGCAGCGCCCGACCGCGGGCGACCACGTCGTCCGGGATGTCGCGCAGCGCCGCCGCCCGGGCCTCCCGGGTCGGACCCGGCACCCGCCAGGGCACCAGGGTGAGCGCAGCGACAGCCAGCCCGATGCCGACGCTGCCCAGCGCCACCACGGCCCACCATGCCGGGGTCACGGCATTCCCCCTCCCCGACACCACGGCAGAGCCACGCCGGCTCACGACGACCCGTACAGGCTACGCGCACGATCCGCTGCCGCGCCGGTCCACCCGGTCACCCGCCCGATGTCACTTCCCGACGGCTATCCGGCGGCGACCTGCCCGCGTGCAACGCGGCGGCGTGGGATGCCTCCGGAACGACCGCTGGGAGGGTTGTGGGGGTCCCCACCCCACGCACTCTCCTTCGTATCCCACCACCGGGTCCACCCCTGGGGGTGATCCGACATCTCGGTTCCAGCGGTGTGCTGGAGGTGCCGGCCGAGGGTCGCGCCGGACCCACCCGACAGGAGGCACCCATGGACCCGCTGATCGTCCCCTCGATGCTCGCGGCAGACCAAGCGCGGCTCGGCGAGGAGGTGGCGGCCATGAAGGCGGCCGGCGCGGACCGTGTCCAGTGGGACGTCATGGACGGCGTCTTCGTGCCCAACCTCACCATCGGCCCGGACGTCATCGCGGCGGCCCGCCCGCACTCCGACATCGGCTTCGAGGTCCATCTCATGGTTGCCGACCCGGACCCCTTGCTCCCCCGCTACGTCGACGCGGGGTGCGAGCTCGTCATCGTGCACGCGGAGTCCTGCACGCACCTGCACCGCACCCTGTCCCGCATCCGCGAGCTGGGGGCACGCAGCGGGGTCGCGCTCAACCCCCACACTCCGGCGGCGACGGTCGCGCACGTCCTCGAGGTCACAGACCTGCTCCTCCCGATGACGGTGAACCCCGGCTTCGGCGGCCAGACGTACATCCGCGCCGTCGAGCCGAAGATCCGCGAGCTGCGCGCGATGGTGGACGACTCCGGGCTGGACATCGAGATCGAGGTCGACGGCGGGATCACCGACGAGACGATCGCCGGTGCCGCCGCCGCGGGTGCCGACGTCTTCATCTCCGGCTCGTGGCTACGCGGCTACGCGCAGGGCGAGGCGGCGGGGGTAGCCCGGTTGCGCGAGGTGGCCCGGGCTGCCGTCGCCGCGACAGGGGCCGCATGATGACGACCACGGCACCCGTCACCACCACGGCGACCACACCCGAGGAGGACGCCCTCGCGGTCGCGACGCTCCGGCACCTGGCCGTCGACATGGTCGAGGCGGCGGGCAGCGGCCACCCCGGGCTGCCGCTCGGCGCGGCTCCCCTGGCGTGGACACTCTGGAGCCGGCACCTGCGCCACGACCCGAGCCGCCCCGACTGGGCCGACCGGGACCGGTTCGTCCTCTCCGCCGGACACGGCTCGGCACTGCTCTACGCCCTACTGCACGTCACGGGCTACGACCTCCCGATGGCCGAGCTCCAGCGCTTCCGTCAGCTCGGCTCGCTGACCCCCGGTCACCCCGAGGTGGGCCACACCCCCGGGGTCGAGACGACGACCGGGCCGCTCGGCCAGGGCCTCGCCACCGCCGTCGGGATGGCCGTGGCGGAGCGGATGGCCGCCGCGCGGTACCCGGGACTGGTCGACCACCGGACCTTCGTGCTCGTCGGCGACGGCTGCCTCATGGAGGGCATCAGCCACGAGGCGGCGTCGCTCGCGGGCACCCTGGGCCTCGGCAAGCTCGTCGTCCTCTTCGACGACAACGACGTCACGATCGACGGTCCCGCGAGCGACACCTGCCGCGACGACCAGACGGCCCGCTTCGCCGCGCACGGTTGGCACACCCGGCGAGTCGCGGACGGCGAGGACCTCGACGCCGTCGACGCCGCGATCACCGCGGCGCTCGACGACCCCCGACCCTCCCTCATCGCGGTCCGCACGGTCATCGGCCGCGGGGCTCCCGGCATCGAGGGAACGTCCACGGCCCACGGTGCGCCGCTCGGCAACGACGTCGTGGCCGCCATGAATGCTGCGGAAGGCTGGGAGCACCCTCCGTTCACGGTGCCCGACGACGTGCGCGAGGCAGCCGCCCGGCTCGCCGCCGCCGGACGCGCGGAACGCGAGACGTGGGAGGAGCGGCTGGCCGCCATCGCCGAGACCGACCCGGCTACCCATGCCGAGTGGACCCGAACCCAGGCCGGCGAGCTTCCCGACCTCGGCGAGGTGCTGCGCGACGTGGACGTGAGGCCGGGCGCTGCCACCCGCCAGTCCTCCGCCGCCGTGCTCAAGAGGCTCGTCGCGGCGGTGCCCGAGCTCGTCGGCGGCTCCTCCGACCTCGCGGGTTCCACCGGCACCGACACGGGCCGGGCGGACGTCACCGCAGAGGACGCGAGCGGGGCGAACCTGCGCTTCGGCGTCCGCGAGCTGGGCATGGCCGCCACGATGAACGGCATCGCCCTCCACGGCGGCTTCCGCCCCTTCGGCTCGACCTTCCTCGTCTTCAGCGACTACCTCCGCCCGGCGCTACGGCTCTCGGCCCTGATGCGCGTGCCGGTCACCTATGTGCTCACCCACGACTCCGTGGCGGTCGGCGAGGACGGGCCGACCCACCAGCCCGTGGAGCACGTCGAGGCGCTCCGCGTCATCCCGGGCCTGCAGGTGCTACGCCCGGCCGACGGCCTCGAGACGGCGACCGCGTGGCGGATGGCACTCGAGCGCACGGACGGCCCCACCGCGATCGTGCTGACCCGTCAGGCCGTCCCGGAGCTCCCCGCCCGAGACCGTGACGTCGAGATGCTGCGGGCCACGGGCTCCCGCGTGATCCGTGCCGCGGACGACCCGGACGTCACCCTCCTCGCGTCCGGGTCCGAGGTGGCGGTCGCCGCGGCCGCCGCCGAGCGACTGGCCGGGGAGGACGTCGCCGCCGAGGTCGTCTCGGTGCTCGACCGCCACCGCTGGGTCGCCTCGGGCGGACCGGCGAGCCGCCGGGGACGTGTGACCGTGACCGTCGAGGCCGGGGTCACCTCGGGGTGGGCCGCGTTCGCGACTCCGAGGGGCGCACTCGGCATCGACGGGTTCGGTGCCAGCGGCAAGGGCGCAGAGGTCATGGATCACTTCGGGATGACGCCGGCGGCCGTGGCCGATACCGCGCGGCGGCTGCTGCGGTCCGCCGACCACGAGGTGGGTTGAGACGTGCGACGACTCGAGAAGGCCCACGGGCAGCCGGTCGGGTGACGGCGGTGGGATCTCTGCGTGCGGTCGTCCTCGACGTCGACGAGACCCTCGTCGCGAGCGAACGGCATGGTCACCGCGTCGCGTTCAACCTCGCCTTCGCCCATTTCGGGCTCCCCGACCGGTGGGACGACGGGACGTACCGCGAGCTGCTGCGGGTCTCCGGTGGCCGGCCCCGGCTCGTGCACTGGTTCACGCGCCATCGGGTGGAGCCACGGGCGGCCCGTGCACTGGCGAGCCTGGTCCACCGGCGGAAGACCGAGATCCTCGCGGAGATGGCGACGAGCGGTGACATCCCCCTCCGGCCGGGGGTGGCCGACCTCGTCGCCTCGCTGCACGCGAGGGGCACTCCGGTGCACCTGGCGACCACCGGCACGCGAGAGTGGGTGGAGCCGCTGCTGGAGCGGCACTTCCCGGAGCGCCCGTTCGGGGTCGTCGTGACGGGCTCCGACGTGCCCGAGCTCAAGCCCCATCCGGCGGCCTACCTGCAGGTGCTCGCTCGCACCGGGGTGCCGGCATCGGCGGTCGTGTCCGTGGAGGACTCCCGCAACGGCCTGGTCGCGGCGCACGCCGCCGGGCTGCGCTGCGCGGTCACCGTCGGCGACTACACGGACGCGGACGACGTGGCGGCAGCAGACCTGCTGGTCCCCGACGCCACCCATCTGCGGCCGCGGGACCTGGAGGCGCTCGTCTCGGCGCCCACCACGGGGAGGTCCTGACCACGCGGAACGCAGCGGGACGGCAGGCGACGCCTCATCGGGTGATCAGCGCGGTGTCGGGGTGGAAGGTGACCCAGGCGAACCAGAACGTGTCCAGGAACCTCACGGGTCTCAGCTCGGCGCCCCGCATCGGCCCGGACGAGGCACGGCCCAGCACCGTCCAGGTGCTCCCGGTCTCCCGGTCGACGACCTCGGCGTCGCGTGCCTCGAGGTGCAGCCGACGCCCGTCCACCTCGGGGTCGAACGCGACGACCGTGCCGATCTCGGCCCCGTCGGGGATCGAGTCGGCGTCGAGCGCGGAGGCCTGGCCGGGGCGGTGCCACATCACGACGTCGCGACCATCCACGGTCACCTCACGTGGTGGCCGTCCGACGAGGAGGCTGCGGACCACCGCGACGCTGTCGGCGCCCTCGCCGAGCCCTACCACCCGCTCCTTGACCGGGAGCCGGGCGTCGGCCTCCACGGGCAGCTCGAAGAGCAGGTCCCCGCCCGGGTCGTCGTAGCCGGTGTAGGGGTTGGTGCCGTAGGGCCGTGAGAAGCCGGTGTCCTGGGAGAGGACCGCGGAGTCCGGATGGGCGGCCGCGAAGTCCCGCCAGCCCACGGGTCCGATCGGGATGGCGGTGAGCTCGACACCCGTGAGCACCCCGACGGAGGCCTCGCCGGTGAGCTGGGGCCACAGCGACTCCGTCTGGCGGTCGTACATCACGAGGTTGTCCGCGTAGAGCATCCCGGAGGTCCCGAACGACAGGACGCCGTGCCCGTTCACCGACCGTTCGAACGCCACCCCGGAGTTGCAGAGCGGGCAGTACGTGACGGCGACGGGAACCCCTCCGACGACGTCGTTGACGATCTCGTGCCAGGTCAGGACGCGCACCGGGTACGCCTTGGTCTCGTCACCCAGGGTGAGCACCAGCACGGGTTCGTCGTCCGAGAGCCAGTCGACCTCCGTGGCCGTCTCGAACCGGGGGTCGTCGATCGGGGGGATGCCGTCGGGCGGAGGTCCGCCCTGCCGGAGCTCCCCGACGTCGATCAGCGGCGTGGGGAGCTCGGGGTTCCCGGGGTCGTCGAGCGCCGACGGCACGTCCTCGCGAGACGCATCGGCCGACGGCCCCGCGAACCGGCCGTCGTCGACGCCGGCCGAGCATGCGCCGACGAGGGTCGAGACCAGGACGGCGAGCAGCAGTGCCCGACGACTCCTCATCGTGGCCACCTCCTGCCCACGGGTCCGTACGCACCGGCACCCGGACGCGTCCAGCATGCGCGGGGACCGGCCGGTCGGCCCAGGGCCACCGCGACCCGGTGACCTCGCCGTAAGGACCCCCCTCCCCACCAACCTTCTTGCCGGCTGCCGGGACCTTCTCCAAGCGAGGGGAAGCGAAGGCGTCGCCCGGCGAAGGTTCCGACCCGATGCGGGATGCCGCGGCAGCGGCGCAAGCGCCCACGCCGGGGGCTACGGGGGCCCGGGCTCAGTCGCCGGCCGCGGGGTGGGCGTCGGGCGGACCGGCCGGGAAGCGGTGCACCTCCTGTGGCCAGCCGACGGCGACAGCGATCCTGCCGGCCCAGTAGCGGGCCTCGGCATCATCCGGCACATCCACGACGACGAAGCCGCCGAGGTGCTCCTTGGTCTCGACATAAGGCCCGTCGGTGAACACGGGGGTGCCGCTGCTCGGATCGACGCCGGCCACGAGCGTCGATGCGTCCAGCCCGCCGTTGCCGAAGACGAAGGCCCCGGCGGTCGTCATCTCCTCGATGACGGCCCGGCCGGCGGTCCCCCGCTCCCGGATGTCGTCCGCCGTGAGAGCGGGAACCCACTCGTCGTTGAAGGCGATGAGGTACACGGCCATGCTCAGCTCCTCGGTCCACGGGCGGCCCGGACGGCCGCGGTTCACTGTCACCACGAACGCGGTGGAGTCGACACGACACGTCCCGGCGGCTCGCGTGCTCACCCGTCCTTCCACAAGGGCTCACCCGAGCTCCCCGCGCTTCCTCGTCAGGTACTCACGTTCGGCGGTGTTCGCGGTCGCGGCGATCGCGGCATCGTAGGCCGCACGCGCCTCGTCGCTCCGGCCGAGCCGACGGAGCAGGTCGGCGCGCGCGACGTGCCAGGCGTGGTAGCCCGCCAGCGGCAACCGGTCGACGAGGGCCAGGGCGACCTCCGGGCCGTCCAGCTCCGCGACTGCGACGGCGCGGTTGAGGGCGACGATCGGCGACGGGTCGAGCCGCGCCAGCCGGTCGTAGAGCGCCACCACCTGGGCCCAGTCGGTGTCCCGCGCGGTCCGGGCGTCGGTGTGGACGGCGTTGATCGCCGCGAGCACCTGGTAGCGGCCAGGGCGGTTCGTCGCGAGGCACCGGCGCACGAGCTCGTGGCCTTCGGAGATGAGCGCGCGGTCCCAGCCCGCACGGTCCTGCTCCTCGAGCGGGACCAGCTGCCCGTTCCGGATCCGCGCCTCGCGACGGGCCTCGACGAGCAGCTCCAGGGCGAGCAGGCCGGTCACCTCCGCCTCCTCCGGCAGCAGCCCGCGCAGGATCCGGGTGAGCCGGATCGCCTCACCGGTCAGCTCGGCGCGCACCGGCTCACCCCGGCCCGTCGCGAGATAGCCCTCGTTGAACACGAGGAACAACACCGTGAGCACCCCGTCGAGCCGCTCGGGGAGGTCCGCGGCCTCCGGCACCCGGTACGGCACCCTCGCGCTCGCGATCTTGCGCTTGGCGCGGGTGATCCGCTGCGCCATCGTGGTCTCGGGCACGAGGAACGCTGCGGCAGTCTCGGCCACCGTCAGACCGCCGAGGAGGCGCAGCGTCAGCGCGACGCGGGCCTCGGGTGCGAGTGCCGGATGGCAGCACGTGAAAAGCAGCCGGAGCCGGTCGTCCTCGACCGGTCCGGTCGATGCGTGCGGGGTGTCGTCGTGGGACATGACGGCCGCCTGGTGCTTCGCCTCACGCTGGCTCTCGCGGCGGATGCGGTCGATCGCGCGCCGGCTCGCGGTGGTGGTCAGCCAGCCACCCGGGTTGGGAGGGACCCCGGACGCGGGCCACCTCTCCATGGCCGCCACGAGCGCTTCGCCCGCTGACTCCTCGGCGAGGTCGATGTCACCGAACCGGCGGACGAGCGACGCGATGATGCGCCCGTACTCCTCGCGGAAGACGCGGGCGACGGCGGCGGCACCGTCCGGCGGTGGCCGGACGTCCGCCGCCTGCTCAGCCAAGGCCCTCGAACGGCCGGACCTCCACGGCGCCCCTGCATGCCCGTGACCCTTCCGCAGCGAGCCTGAGTGCTACGTCGAGGTCAGGGGCGTCGATGACCCAGAAGCCCCCCAAGGCCTCCTTGGTCTCGAGGTAGGGACCGTCCGAGTGCAGGGGCCGGTCCCCGCGGCCGTCGACGACGGTCGACGTGGACACCGGCTCGAGCCCACCGGCGAAGACCCAGTACCCGTCGGCCCTGAGCCGGTCGTTGAAGGCACCGGTCGCGGTCAACGCGTCGTTCATCTCCGCCTCGGAGCCGTAGTTGCCGTACTCGTCACGCTCGGCCGGTCCGTGGACGGCCAGCAGGTAGTGCGTCATGGACCTCTCCTTCGGTTCGTGGGCGGTCCCGACGACCGCCTGACACTGCCACGAACGGGACCCCACGAACACGACATGGTGCGGGAGATCGTCTCACCTCACGAGGGAGGCGTAGGCGAGCGAGAACACCGGGACATGGACCAGCGCCGGTGAGAGCGAATGCGCGACGACGAACCCGCCGGCCGAGGCCCGGGATCCCGCGGTCCGGAAGTGGGAGGACAGCGTGCCGAGGAGGCTCGAGGGATGCCAGACGTCCCAGCTGTTCAGCCGCAGGTACCGCCCGAGGTACACGCCGAACGCGGCCAGCACCAGTGCCACGGCGACGCCCAGCCACGACCGGGCCGGAAGACCTCCGCGTCGGCGAGGACGAGCGCGGCGAGGACGGGAGCCGACGAGAGTCCGATGTTGACGAGCATCGGCCGGTGGACCGTCACCCCCCCACAGACGTCCCCGAAGAACGACCAGCGTGGCTGCGTAGGCGTTGAGCAGCAGGACCGACCCGACCCCGCTCGCCGGTGCGCCCATGCCGACAGTCCTGCGCGCGCCGCGCCGACGTGCGGCCGGACCGGATCGAGGGGCGCCGGCGTGACAGCGCCGGACGGAACGTCCACGGTTCCGTCCGGCGCTCTCGCAGGTGGATGGCGGTGGCGGTGGGATTTGAACCCACGGAGGGCAGAACCCTCACACGCTTTCGAGGCGTGCTCCTTAGGCCGCTCGGACACGCCACCGCCGGAGAGGCTACCGGAGTCCCGCACAGCGTCCGAAATCGGTGCGGCTCCCCCTGCCCTCACCGTCTCTCGTGGGCTCTGGTTGCTCCCGTGGGCTCTGGTTGCTCCCGTGGGCTCTGGTCGCTCCCGTGGGCTCTGGTCGATCCCGTGCGGTGGCAGCGCTACGACGCCTCGAGCCGGCGGGAGCGACCAGAGCCCCCGGCCCGCTCAGCCTCGGTGATCCTCGAAGAACCGCCGGACGACCTCGGCGCACTCGTCCTCGAGCACGCCACCCACGATCTCCGCCCGGTGCGTGGCCCGGCGGTCCCGGGGGATGTCCCACACCGAGCCGCACGCCCCCAGCTTGGGGTCGAACGCACCGAACACCACCCTCTCCAGCCGGGAGAGCACGACGGCGCCCGCGCACATGGGGCACGGCTCCATCGTGACGACCAAGGTGCACCCCTCGAGCCGCCACTCCCCCACCCGGGCGGCCGCGATCCGGATCGCCACGACCTCGGCGTGGGCCGTCGGGTCGCCATCCGCCTCGCGCCGGTTGCGTCCCTCACCCAGGACGACGCCGTCCCCCGAGAGCACGACCGCGCCGACCGGGACGTCGCCGGAGTCGGAGGTCGCGGACGCGAGCTCGATGGCGCGCCGCATGCCGGTCGTCCAGCGCGGGTCGGGCGGAGGGGGCACGGAGTAAGTTTCACCCATGCGCGTGATCAACCCGGACCACCGGCTCATCGCCCACAAGCTGACCTACCTCCGGGACGAGCGCACCGACTCGCCCACCTTCCGCAGGCTCGCGGAGGAGCTGATGACCCTGCTCGCTTACGAGGCGACCCGCGACGTGCGCACCGAGCCGTTCGAGATCCGCACGCCGGTGGCCCCCACGACCGGCATCAAGCTGTCCAACCCCAAGCCACTCGTCGTGCCGATCCTGCGCGCCGGGCTCGGGATGCTCGAAGGGATGGTGCGGCTGCTCCCCAGCGCGGAGGTCGGGTTCCTCGGGATGCAGCGCGACGAGGAGACGCTCGAGGCAGTGACCTACGCCAACCGCCTTCCCGAGGACCTGTCGGGGCGCCAGGTCTACGTGCTCGACCCGATGCTGGCCACCGGCGGGTCCATGGCCGACGCCATCCACTACCTCGTCGACCTCGGCGCCGACGACATCACCGCCGTGTGCCTCCTCAGCGCCCCCGAGGGGATCCGGCATCTCGAGAAGTCGGTGGCCTCCATCGACTGCCCGGTCACCCTGGTGA
>Ga0316576_10002808_pt1 | contig 10015 bp, 9 predicted proteins | sample S0NA_FD_203075 | JGI IMG/M metagenome (GOLD analysis project Ga0316576, IMG submission 203075) | Rhizosphere microbial communities from salt marsh grasses in Alabama, United States - S0-2_050615r3r5 | ecosystem: Host-associated > Plants > Roots > Rhizosphere | place: USA: Alabama | collected... | reverse complement strand
TCACGATCACCTGGCGCTTTGGGACGCCGTAGCGCTCGGCAAACTCCCAGTCGCGCTGGTCATGGGCAGGCACGGCCATGACAGCGCCAGTGCCGTAGCCCATGAGCACGAAGTTGGCGGCGAAGATGGGCACAGGCTGCCCAGTGACAGGGTGGATGGCGTTCAGGCCGAGCCGATGCCCCTTCTTTTCCATGGTCTCGAGCTCCGCTTCCGTGGTACCGCCCCGACGACACTCGTCGATGAAGGCGGCGAGATCCGCGTCATGCTCGGCGCGGGCGCGGGCCAGCGGGTGCTCGGCGGCGACGGCGACGTAGGTGACGCCCATCACGGTGTCTGGGCGGGTGGTGTAGATGCCGAGCCGCTCATCCGAACCCTCGATGCCGAAGGCCATGTAGACGCCCTCGGACCGGCCGATCCAGTTGCGCTGCATGGTGCGAACCTGTTCCGGCCAGCCCTCCAGGCCGTCGATGGCGTCCAGCAGTTCCTGCGCATAGGCCGTGATGCGCACCGACCACTGCTCGATCTCGCGCTTCTCCACCGGGGCGCCGGAGCGCCAACCGCGGCCGTCGATGACCTGCTCGTTAGCGAGCACGGTCTGGTCGACCGGGTCCCAGTTGACCGTGGCCTTGGCTCGGTAGGCGAGCCCCTTGTCCAGGAGCCGTGTGAACAGCCACTGCTCCCAGCGGTAGTAATCCGGGTCGCAGGTGGCGAGCTCGCGCGACCAGTCATAGCCGAAGCCGAGCCGCTTCAGTTGGCCCTTCATCGTCTCGATGTTGGTGCGCGTCCATTGCGACGGCGGGATGCCATGCTTGATGGCCGCATTCTCGGCGGGCAACCCGAAGGCATCCCATCCCATGGGCTGAAGTACGTTCTTGCCGAGCATGCGCTGGTACCGGGCGATGACGTCGCCGATGGTGTAGTTGCGCACATGGCCCATGTGCAGCCGCCCCGATGGGTACGGGAACATGGACAGGCAGTAGAACTTCTCTCGGTCTGGGTCCTCCAAGGCGCGGAAGCTTCGGTTCGCGTCCCAATACTGCTGCGCCGCGGTCTCGACGGCGCCGGGATCGTAGTCGCTCTGCATGGCTTCTAAATGTCTCGTTCGGTCAAGGCAACGCAGGCCATGCCAGGGCACCGATCCGGCTTCGGGAGCGGTTCCGCAGCGGGTTTGGGGTCAAGTCGAGGTCGCAGCCGATCCGAATGCACCCGGTGGCCGTTGGGTTCCGACTGGCAGCGCCTGCGCAGTTGCTGGAGAGGATACCGTATTGCCGCCCGGCATTGGCATCCACCGCGGCCACGAGCAACCCGGCGCGGCGGAGCGCGAACGGCTCGACCGGGCCGGCGTCGCCGGACCCCGTGTTTTCGGGTAGTCTCCGCCCAGTGGAATGTGACTAAACAATGACAACGCGTGGAGGGGGCGGGCATGTACGTCAGACGACACCGCGGCCACACCTACTTGTACCAGGTGGACTACGGCGAAGAGACCTCGGTGGCGCGGATCATCGTGCGTAGCGACGCCGCCGGTACTGAGGGTCTGTTCCTAGTGAAGCAGGACGGCTCCCTGGAGCCCGCCGACGACCGGTCCGGCTTTGGTAGCAATACCCTGCGCCATGACGGCCTCTGGCCGACGCCGCCGCGGGAGGCTGTTCGCGATGCAGTGGTTATCGCCAGGCAGAAGGCACACACCGCCGAGTACCAATAGGCGGCACGCACCCCGCGGCGCTTCGACGAGAATCAGTGCGCGGAATAGCTGATTTTTTGAGCGCCCCAGTCCGACCGGGCGGCGACGTGGCGCCTCTGGTTGGGGCGGAGCGGCGCTGTTAAGCTTGACAGGGGGCTGTCATGCTTGGCCGATGCTCCGTTCTGACCATCCGATCCACCATCCGGGGCTCGGCTCGCGGGTGGCGCTGCCGGTGTGCGGGCGCCGCGAGCCGGGCCAGACGACACGGCTCACATCCAATGCGCCCATCGCTCTCCGTCCTCCGCCCCATCCTCACCGCCGTGCTCGTCGCCCTCGGGTGTCCGGTGGCTGCCGCCGACGATGCGGAGCAGGTCGACATCGTTGCAGAGCTCGAGCGGCTGGCGGCGGCCTACGGCTTCACCGTAACGGGTGACGAGCACTTGATAGACAGCGTCGGCCGAGCCGAGGGTGACGAACCCTTGCGCCGTGTGCGGACACTGCTGGAGAACTTCGATCACATCATTGTGCAGGACGGCCAAGGCGGCATCGAGCGCGTCATCGTGCTCGGCGTCGCTGAGCCCGGGTCGGGGCCGCCAGAGCCGATGGTGGCCGTCAATGGTGAGCCGCCGCCGGGCGCGCCCATCGAGCTCCCCACCATCCGCGATGGCAACCAGCACTCGGTGCAAGTGTCGCTCGAGGGAGCGAACGGCCGTCGCCTTCCCCGACTGCTGCTGATCGACACCGGCGCCGATACCCTCGTGCTGCCGGCGTCACTCATCGAGCAGCTCGGCATAGACGCCGACACCCTCGAGGAGCGAGAGGTACAGACGGCCAACGGCCTCGTTCGAGCGCGGACCGGCCAGCTCGGAGCCGTCTGGCTGGGGACTGAGCGGGTACCCAACGCGGCGGTGGCCTTCCTGGAAGACGAGAAGCTCGGCAACGCCGGTCTGCTCGGCATGAGCGTGCTCGGCCGTTATCAGATGACCATCGACGACCAGGGGAATCGACTCACGCTCACCAGCCGCTGACGGGCTTCAGCCGTAGCGCCGGCTCCTGGCGATAGAAAGCCGCGAGCTCCGTGTAGACATCCGGGTAGGCCGCGCGCAGCCGGTGTGGCAGCTCAAAAAATTGCTCGCTCACCACGGCGAAGAACTCGGCCGGCGATGTGGCGCCGTAGGGGTCCACCAGCGACAGCTCCGGCGCCGCATCGGCCTGCCGGGACAGGTCGTCGTAGGCACGTTGCATGCGCGCTGCCCAGGCGGCGGGGTCCATGCCCGCGTGCAGCGGCGGGCGGCCATTGGCGGCGCCGTCGGTCATGTCGAGCTTGTGCGCCATCTCGTGGATCACGACGTTGTGGCCGGTGCGCTTGCGCCCGGTCTGGGCATCGGCCAGCGACAGGATCACCGGCCCGCGATACCAAGCCTCGCCGGTCTTTGGGGCATCGTCCACCCACACCAGCCCGTTCTCGTCCATCACCTCCCGTACCGGCACGAACTCGTCCGGATAGACGATGACCGCGTGCCAGCCGCGGTACCAGGCCAGGCCCAGCTCCAGCACCGGCAGCGCCGCCTGCAGGGCCAGCTCCATACAGGTTCGCTGATCCAGCCTCACCCCGCCCGCGGCCTCGAAGGCCTTCTCGCGCAGGAACAGCGCGGCCGTGTCACAGAGCCGGCCCAGCGTGACGTCGTCGAAGCCGTCGAGCAGCGCCAGCTCCGCGCAGAGCGCCCGCCAGCGCCCGGGGTCGATCCTGGCGTGCGCCTGTTCCAGGCGCCGGCGGCGCCACCAGCTGCTGATGGGGTTCAGCATCGGTCGAAAACCGGTAAGGTCCTGATTTTGGAAGCCGCATAGTAGGCCCGAGGCGGCAGGTCGCTGTTGGGCCGCGGCAGCGGTGTTGGCGCGCGTCAAGCGCAAAGGGTACGGCGAGTCGTATCATGCCCGAATAGACAGACGCCGCCACGGATTCTCATGACCATGATCGACGCCGCAACCGCCTCCCGCACCGGTGCCGCGGTGCTGTTCGATGTGCTCTCGGAGCTCGGGGTTGCGGTGATCTTCGCGCACACCGGCGGGGCGGTGATCCCGCTGCACGTGGAGCTGAACAAGCGGCTGCGCCGCGGCGAGCCGGTGCCGAAAGTGGTGATGTGCCGCCAGGAGCCCGGCGCCGGCCATGCGGCGGAAGGCTATGCGCGTGCGTGCGGACACGTCGGCGTCGCATTGGCCACCTCGGGACCGGGGGCAACCAACCTCACCACGCCGATCGCGGACGCTTACAAGGACTCGATTCCCACCGTGTTCATCACCGGCCAGGTACCGAGCGGCGCCATCGGCACCGATGCCTTTCAGGAGGTGGACACCGTCGGCGTCACCCGTCCCATCTCGAAGCACAACTATTTGGTCAAAGATGTCGCCGACCTGGAATGGATGCTGCGCGAAGCGTTCGAGCTCGCCGGCAGCGGCCGACCGGGGCCGGTAGTGGTGGACATCTGCAAGGACGTCCAGCTGGCAACGCTGGCGGCAGCCAACGCACCGCGGATCCGGCACCGACTGGACGTGACCTTCGATGCGGCCCGCGCCGATGCGATCCTGGATGCGCTGGTGCAGGCCGAGCGGCCAGTGATCAAGGCCGGCGGTGGCATCATCCACGCCGAGGCCGCTGACGCCCTGTGCAAATTCGCCGAGCGCTTCGACGCGCCCGTGACCACAACCTTCAACGCCCTGGGCGCCGTCCCCCTCGCCCGGCCCGACAGCCTCGGCATGCCCGGCATGCACGGCACCATCCCGGCCAACTATGCGCTGCGCGAGGCGGACCTGATCCTGACCCTGGGCGGTCGTTTCGACGACCGTGTCGCGGTGCGTGGCTTCGCCGAGCGCAAGCGCATCGGACACGTGGACATCGACCCGAGCGAGATCGACAAGACGGTCAGGTGCGACTTCCCGCTGGTGGCGCCCTTGGGGCGGTTCCTGGACTATGCGCTGGCGTCCGGGCGAAGCGCCCGTCACGCGCAATGGATGGAGCGGATCCGGCAATGGCGCGAGCAGATGCCGTTGCCCTACGCCGCTGGCGACTATATCAAGCCCCAGGCGGTCATCGAAAGCCTATCGCGGCTTACGGAGGGCCAGGCCACCATCGTCACCGGTGTCGGTCAGCACCAGATGTGGACCGCGCAGTACTATCAATTCAGCCGGCCGCGGCAGTGGATCAGCTCCGGCGGGCTCGGGACCATGGGCTACGGCCTGCCGGCGGCCATCGGTGCTTGGTACGGTGACCAGGGTCACCCAGTGGTGCTGGTGGACGGTGACGGTAGCTTCCAGATGAATATGCAGGAGCTCGCCACCGTCGTTGCTAACCGCATACCGGTCAAGATGTTCGTGCTGAACAACAGCTTTCTCGGCATGGTGCGGCAGTGGGAGGATATGATGGACCATGGTCATCACCACGAGACCTGCCTCGCCCGGCAGTGGGACTGCGACGCGGACTGCACCCTGCTGGAGCAGACCTGCCGCCGCCAGTTGCCGAATTTGACCGCGCTGCGATCGGTCTATCCGCGGCTCACGACGCTGCGGGTACGTTTGCCGAGCAAGCTTGAGGAAACCCTGTCCGAGGCCCTAGCAGAACCTGGGCCCGTGTTGGTGGATGTGTGGGTGGACAAGGCGGAAAACGTGTTGCCCATGGTGCCCCCGGGGCAGTCGCTGGAGGCCATGATCGAGTCCTGATGTCCTTGATGGGGCAATCGTTATAGCAGCCGTTATGGCGAAGCGCGCGCGACGCGCGCGGTTACATTCAGCTACAATCCGTACTGTTATGGGCGCTGCCGAGCCGAGTCTTCCCCTTCTCTACCAGGCTGGCGCGGAGCGGTTCGTCCGCGGCGCCGGACCGACGCTGACGCGCGTATCGAAGCGCCTATGAGCTGTCGTGCGCGTGCGCGTGCTCGTCACCCAAGCGATGAGCCAGACCTTACTGTTACCACCTCGAGAACCGACCGCCTCCGGGAGGAAGCCTGAACAATGACCGCCTTCTCCAAGCTGCATGCCCAGAACCACAAGATCACTGAGCTGTCCAACGTGTTTTTGTATCTCGTGCAGAGCCGCGAGATGTGCGACACCGAAACCGCTTGTGACGTCTTCTTCGAGTACAGCTCGAAGGTGAAGGAGCACATCGAGCTCGTAGACCGCGAGCTTTGCGGCAAGCTGATCTCCTACCCGGACCAGACGGTCAAGAACACCGCCGACCGTTTCCTGTCCGGGTCCACCGAGATCAAGCGCATCTTCAACAAGTACCTGAAGGACTGGTGCAGCGAGTCCAAGCGTCGCCTCACCATCCGCAATCACGAGGCGTTCCTGACCGAGACCGAGCAGATGTTCGCGCTGGTGCTGGACCGCATCCAGCGTGAAACCGAGCATCTGTATCCGCTGATCCGCAAGCTGGAGGAGAAGCAGGCCGCTTAGGCGTTTACCGGTACTCTCGCCCGCCGCCTGCAAGTCCGCCGTCATCGGCTAACGGCCGCCGGCGGTTCGCGGCGGTTCCTTTTAGGTTCTCTGCGAGTCCCTATCACGATGAGTCGCACCAAACTGAGCGAGCAGCAGATCCAGAGCTCCCTGGCCGCCCTGAACACATCGGCCGCGTCGCCGTGGCGGGTGGTGGACGGCAAGCTGCACAAGGAATTTCAGTTCCGCGACTTCAGTGAGGCCTTTGGTTTCATGGCCCGAGTCGCACTGGCGGCCGAGACCATGGACCACCACCCCGAGTGGCTGAATGTCTACCGTACTGTCCGCGTCGACCTCAGCACCCACGACGCCGGCGGCATCACCGAGCTGGACTTCACTCTCGCCGGGCGTATGGAGACCATTGCCGGCTGAGCTGTCGCCGCTGGCGTCGTGTCACTGGATCGGCCCGATTCACGGCGCTTGGCGGTGTCGGGCCAACCTTCAGCGGGTTGCCTTCAACACCGTCTGGAGCGCTTCCAGCAGTGCCGTATTCTCGGCCGGCGTGCCGACGGTCATCCGCAGACAGTCGGTGAGTAGCGGGTGGGTGCCGTCAAGCTTCTTGATCAGCACGCCGTGGTCTAGCAGTCCCTGGAAGATGTCCTCGGCACGGCCGGGGCGGGTGCGCACCAGGATGAAGTTGGCATCGCTGGGGTAGGGTCTCAGGCCGTCGAGTCCGGCTAGGGTGACGAAGAGTCGGGTGCGCTCGGCACGGATAGCGGCGGTCTGCTCATCGAGCACGGTGCGGTGGCGCAGCGCGAAGTCGGTGCTGGCCTGGGTGAGGACGTTGATGTTGTAGGGCAGCCGAACCTTGTCGATCTCGCCGATCCACGCCGGCGCGCCGACGAGATAGCCAAGCCGCAGCCCAGCAAGGCCCATCTTGGAGACCGTGCGCAGCACCATTAGGTTGGGCCAGTCCCCCAGACGCGGCAGGAAGCTGTGGTCGGTGAAGGGGGCGTAGGCCTCGTCGACGATCACCAGGCCGCGGCTCGCCGCAATGACCTGCTCAATGGCGGCGGCGTCGAACAGGTTGCCCGTCGGGTTGTTCGGGTAGGCGATGAAGGTGAGCGCCGGTTGGGTGCGCTCGATGGCGGCCAGCGTTGCGTCAAGGTCCAGCGTGAAATCGTCGTGCTTGAGCGGCACGCCGACATAGTCCAGCCCGGCGAAGAGCGCGATCATGCGGTACATCACGAAGCCCGGGTCCAGCGACAGCATCTTCCGCCCCGGCTCGGCCACGGCCAGCGCCAGCATCAGAATCAGCTCGTCGGAGCCGTTGCCGAGCAGCAGGGCCATATCCGCCGGGATGCCCATGGCCTCGCGCAAGCGCTCTTGCAGCCGGTGGCCGTGGGGGTCGGGGTAGCGGTTCAGCTCCATATCCCGCAGCGCGGCGAGCCAGTTATCGCGGAGATCCTCGGGCCACGCGTACGGGTTCTCCATGGCGTCGAGCTTGATGAGCCCGCGCGCATCGGGAACGTGGTAGGCGCTCAGTGCCTGGATGTCGGGGCGGATCAGTTCAGCGGGTGTCATGGGGAAGTGCGCAGTGCGTCGAGCGAAGTGCGTGGCGTCGGCCTGAGAGCGCGTGCGGGCCTCGAACGGCGGATGATGGTGTTTAGCCTGGTCTTCGATCCGTCCACCGGCGTAGGGAGCTATCGCTCGGATGGCCGCAGCCCGGCTTCAACTGTCGGCATCTGATACTCGCCCGCACTCCGAGCCGGGGAAGTGTCAGTGTGCGGTGCGTTCCCCGCACTTCGCACTTCTTTATTCCTCCCGATACTCCGCGGACCTCGCATGCGCCGTTAGTCCTTCGCCCCGTGCCAGCACCGATGCGGTCTTGGCCAGCTCGGCGGCGCCGACGGCCGAGGCCATGATAAGACTGGAGCGCTTCTGGAAGTCGTAGACGCCGAGCGGCGAGGAAAAGCGCGCGGTGCCCGAGGTGGGCAGCACGTGATTGGGGCCGGCGCAATAATCGCCCAGGGCCTCGGCGGTGTGGCGGCCCATGAAGATCGCCCCGGCGTGGCGGATCTTCGCGGCCAGCGCCTCGGGGTCGGCGACCGACAGCTCCAGGTGCTCGGGCGCGATGCGGTTGGCGACCTCAGCGGCGTCTTCCGGATCGCGGGCCACGATCAGCGCGCCGCGGGCCTTGAGCGCGGCGGCGATGATGTCGCGGCGCTCCATCGTCGGCAGCAGCCTGTCGATGCTCGCCGAGACCTTGTCCAGATAAGCCGCGTCCCAGGTGATGAGGATGGCCTGGGCGTCCTCGTCGTGCTCCGCTTGGCTGAACAGGTCCATGGCCATCCAGTCCGGGTCCGTGCCGCCGTCGCAGAGCACCAGGATCTCCGACGGGCCGGCCACCATGTCGATGCCCACCTGGCCGAACACCGCGCGCTTGGCGGTGGCGACGTAGATGTTGCCGGGCCCGACGATCTTGTCGCACGCGGGCACGCGCTCGGTGCCGTAGGCGAGCGCCGCCACGGCCTGGGCGCCGCCGATGGCGAAGGCGCGGTCGACGCCGGCGATATGCGCGGCGGCGAGCACCAGCTGGTTAAGCTCCCCGTCCGGTGTGGGCACCACCATGACCAATTCCGGCACGCCGGCGACCTTGGCGGGTATGGCGTTCATCAGCACCGACGACGGATAGGCCGCCTTGCCGCCCGGCACATACAGGCCGACGCGGTCCAGCGGCGTGACCTTCTGGCCTAGCAGCGTGCCGTCCGGCTCGCGGTAGCTCCAGTCATGCATCCTTTGGTGCTCGGCGTAGGCGCGGATGCGGCCGGCGGCGCTCTCGAGCGCGTCGCGCTGCGCGAGCGGAATGACCTCGGCGGCCCGGGCGAGGCGCGCTGCCGGGATGGTCAGCGCCGCGGCGTCAGCCGGCTTCCAGCGGTCGAAGCGGGCGGTGTACTCCAGGAGCGCGGCGTCGCCGCGCGTGCGGATGGCGTCGATGATGTCGTCGACAGTGCGCTGCACGTCGCGGTTGGAGACGGACTCCCAGGCCAGCAGTGCGTCGAGCCGCGCGCAGAAGTCGGCGTCCGCGGTGCTGAGGCGGGCGATGTCGGGCATGGCGATGGTCCGGTGCGTGGGCGGTGGTGCCTGGGTTGACGGGCGCGGGTCAGGCGGCCTGTTTGTCGGCGACGGCCGAACGCAGCGCCTCCAGCAGCGCCGTGACGCGGGCGTGCTTGATCTTCCAGGACGCCTTGTTGACCACCAGGCGCGAGCTGATGTCGCAGATAAGCTCCAGCGGCACGAGGCCGTTGGCCTTGAGCGTGTTGCCGCTCTCCACCAGGTCCACGATCAGGTCCGCGAGTCCCACCAGCGGTGCCAGCTCCATGGAGCCGTAGAGCTTGATGATCTCCACCTGCTGGCCCTTGGCGGCGAAGTGGCGCTCCGCGGAACGCACGTATTTGGTGGCGATGCGTTGGCGGCGGTGGTCGGTGCGGCCGTCCAGCCGGGCGTCGGGCCTGCCCGCGACCATCATGCGGCAGCGGGCGATGCCGAGATCCAGAGGCTCGTAGAGGCCGTCGCCGCCGTGCTCGAGCAGGACGTCCTTGCCGGCGATGCCGACGTCGGCGGCGCCGTACTCCACGTAAGTGGGCACATCGCTGGCGCGGATAATGACGAGCTTCACGCGCGGGTCGTTCGTCTCGAGGATCAGCTTGCGGCTCGTCTCGGGGTCCTCCGCGGCGCGGATGCCCGCCGCCGCCAGCAGCGGCACGGCCTGGTCGAAGATGCGCCCCTTGGACAGGGCGATGGTCAGGGTGTCAGGCATGGGGAAGTACGGAGTACGAGCGGCGAAGTGCGAAGTGCGAAGTGCTTGGGCGCAATCGTGTGAGCGTGACTTCCTCGGCCCTCGGCCCT
>Ga0316576_10002807_pt1 | contig 10016 bp, 5 predicted proteins | sample S0NA_FD_203075 | JGI IMG/M metagenome (GOLD analysis project Ga0316576, IMG submission 203075) | Rhizosphere microbial communities from salt marsh grasses in Alabama, United States - S0-2_050615r3r5 | ecosystem: Host-associated > Plants > Roots > Rhizosphere | place: USA: Alabama | collected... | reverse complement strand
TGACGGTTCCGCGATCGACATGAAGGACACCGACGACGAGTACTTCCGGGCAGCCGAGGAGTTGGGTATCGACCTGTCGCGGCGCGAGCCGAGCAGCGTTGAAGAGGTCTAACGGACCAACGCAGGTCACTGCAAACAAGCCATACAGTCCACAAACGAGACAGCAAAGGACCACCACGTGCTGGACGTGAACTTCTTCGACGAACTGCGGATCGGCCTGGCCACCGGCGACGACATCCGGGCCTGGTCGCACGGCGAGGTCAAGAAACCCGAAACCATCAACTACCGCACGCTCAAGCCCGAGCGCGACGGCCTCTTCTGCGAGAAGATCTTCGGACCGACCCGCGACTGGGAGTGCTACTGCGGCAAGTACAAGCGGGTGCGCTACAAGGGCATCATCTGTGAACGCTGCGGGGTCGAGGTCACCCGGTCCAAGGTGCGTCGTGAGCGGATGGGTCACATCGAACTCGCCGCGCCGGTGGCGCACATCTGGTACTTCAAAGGTGTGCCGAGCCGGCTGAGTCTGCTGCTCGACATCGCCCCGAAGGACCTCGACAAGGTCATCTACTTCGCGGCCTACATGGTCACCGAGGTCGACGAGGAGGCGCGTCACCGCGATCTGTCGTCGCTCGAGACAAAGATCGGCATGTCGAAGAAGCAACTGGAGAACCGTCGCGACGACGAGATCAACAAGCGGCAGGAGAAGTTGGAAGAGGATCTCGCCAAGCTCGAGGAGGCGGGTTCCAAGGCCGACGTCAAGAAGAAGACGCGTGACTCCGCTGAGCGCGAGATGACCCAGATCCGCAAGCGGTACGACAAGGAGATCGACCGCCTCGACGCGGTGTTCGACCGGTTCCGCACCCTCAAGGTCCAGGACCTCGAAGGCGACGAGCAGCTCTACCGGGAGATGCGCGACCGTTTCGGCAACTACTTCAAGGGCTACATGGGCGCGCAGGCGATCCAGGAGCGGCTGAAGACCTTCGACCTCGAAGGTGAGGCGGAGACGCTGCGGGAGATCGTCCGCACCGGACGCAGCGCCAAGAAGGTTCGCGCGGTCAAGCGCCTGAAGGTCGTCAGTGCGTTCCTGAACACCACCAACTCCCCGCTCGGCATGGTGCTCGACGCGGTGCCGGTCATCCCGCCGGACCTGCGACCGATGGTGCAGCTGGACGGCGGCCGTTTCGCGACCTCCGACCTGAACGACCTGTACCGGCGTGTGATCAACCGCAACAACCGGTTGAAGCGGTTGCTGGACCTCGGGGCTCCCGAGATCATCGTGAACAACGAGAAGCGGATGCTGCAGGAGGCCGTGGACGCGCTGTTCGACAACGGCCGCCGTGGCCGGCCCGTGACCGGTCCCGGCAACAGGGCGCTGAAGTCGCTGTCCGACATGCTCAAGGGCAAACAGGGCCGGTTCCGCCAGAACCTGCTCGGAAAGCGCGTCGACTACTCCGGGCGATCGGTGATCGTCGTCGGGCCGCAGTTGCAACTGCACCAGTGCGGTCTGCCCAAGCAGATGGCGCTGGAGTTGTTCAAGCCGTTCGTGATGAAGCGTCTCGTGGACCTCAACCACGCGCAGAACATCAAGAGCGCCAAGCGCATGGTGGAGCGCCAGCAGCGCCACGAGGTATGGGATGTCCTCGAAGAGGTCATCACCGAGCACCCCGTGCTGCTCAACCGGGCACCCACGCTGCACCGGCTGGGCATCCAGGCCTTCGAACCGCAGTTGATCGAGGGCAAGGCGATCCAGATCCACCCGCTGGTCTGCACGGCCTTCAACGCAGACTTCGACGGTGACCAGATGGCCGTCCACCTCCCACTGAGCGCGGAGGCGCAGGCCGAGGCCCGGATCCTGATGCTGTCGAGCAACAACATCCTGTCGCCGGCCAATGGCAAGCCGATCACCACGCCCACCCAGGACATGGTGCTCGGGATCTACTATCTGACGACCCACTTGGATGGGGCCCAGGGTGAGGGCCAGGCATACGCCTCGATCTCCGAGGCACTCATGGCGCGCGATGCCCGTGACCTGCACCTGCAGGCGTCGATCAAGATCCGGCTGTCGGGTGTCGGTGGCGAGGACGGCGCCCGGACCGTCGAGACGACGCTGGGCCGGGCCCTGTTCAACGAAGCCCTGCCGGAGGACTACCCGTTCGTCAACGAGCAGGTGGACAAGGGCCGCCTCGGCGCCCTGGTCAACGACCTCTCCGAGAGGTACGGCAAGTCGGTGGTCGCGCAGACCCTCGACGCACTCAAGGAGATGGGCTTCCACTGGGCGACCCGTTCCGGAGTGACCGTGGCGATCTCCGATTTCCACATGCCGGAGTCCAAGGCGCGGCTGCTGGCTGCGGCCGAGGAGAAGGCGGAGAAGGTCGAGACCCAGTTCCACCGCGGTCAACTCGACGACATCGAGCGTCGTCGCGATCTCGAGCAGATCTGGCGGGAGACCCGTGACGATGTCTCGACCGCCATGGCCGACAACTTCCCGGAGCGCAACCCGGTCTGGATGATGGTGAAGTCTGGTGCTCGAGGCAACATGAACCAGATCAGCCAGATCGCGGGTATGCGTGGGCAGGTGGCCGACACCAAGGGTGAGACCATCAGCCGTCCGATCAAGAGCAACTTCCGGGAGGGTCTCAGCGTGCTGGAGTACTTCATCTCCACGCACGGGGCCCGAAAGGGTCTGGCCGACACCGCGCTGCGCACGGCCGACTCGGGCTACTTGACCCGGCGCCTGGTCGACGTGTCGCAGGACGTGATCATCCGGGAGACCGACTGCGGCACCGAGCGCAGCATTGAGGTGGAGATCGGCGAGGACGGCGTCCAGGTCGACAACACCGACACCTCGGTCGCGACACGCACGCTGGCGCGCGATGTCGAGGTCGACGGCGTCGTGGTGGGCGAGGCGGGAGCCGACCTGACTACCGAACTCATCGCATCGCTGGTGCAGCATGGGGTCGACAGGATCCGCGTGCGCAGCGTGATGACCTGTGAGAGCAAGGTCGGCGTGTGTGCCATGTGCTATGGCCGTTCGCTGGCCACCGGCAAGTTGGTGGATGTTGGTGAAGCGGTCGGGATCGTGGCGGCGCAGTCGATCGGTGAGCCCGGTACCCAGCTGACCATGCGGACATTCCACACCGGGGGTGTGGCCGGTGAGGACATCACGCACGGTCTGCCGCGTGTGACCGAGTTGTTCGAGGCGCGGACCCCCAAGGGTCTGGCGCCGATCAGCGAGGCCACCGGACGGGTGAGCTTCGAGGAGACTGAGAAGGCGCTCAAGATCATCGTGACACCGGATGACGGGTCCGAGCCGATCGAGCATGCCGTGTCGAAGAAGGTGAAGCTCGAGGTCGAGGACGGTGAGCACATCAAGGCCGGCAAGAAGTTGACCGCCGGTGTGGCCGATCCCAAGGAGATCCTGCGGATCATGACCCCACGGGACGTGCAGCAGCACCTCGTGGATCAGGTCCAGGCGGTGTACCGCCCGCAGGGCGTGTCGATCCACGACAAGCACATCGAGGTCATCGTTCGGCAGATGCTGAAGCGAGTCACCATCATCGAACCGGGCAACTCGCCGTTTGTGACCGGTGACGTGGTGGAGATGTCGAACTTCCGCGAGGTGAACCGGCAGGTCGTCATGGACGGTGGCACGCCGGCGTCGGGTCGGCCCGAACTGATGGGTATCACCAAGGCGTCGCTGGCCACGGAGTCGTGGCTGTCCGCGGCCTCCTTCCAGGAGACCACGCGGGTTCTGACCGAGGCTGCGATCCAGGCCAAGAGCGACCCGTTGGTCGGCCTCAAGGAGAACGTGATCCTCGGAAAGCTGATTCCGGCCGGAACCGGGCTCTCGCAGTACCGGAACCTGCAGGTCCAGCCGACCCAGGAGGCGCGTGACGCGGTCTACGCGCAGTACCGCGCATACGACGACTTCTCCTACGGGCAGTTCGATGACGTCACCGGTGCGAGCGTCCCGCTCGACGACTCGTTCCTCGGTGAGGGTGGCGACTACCGCTAGAAGCGACCAAAGACAGCCCCCGGTCCCCTTGTGGGCCGGGGGTTTGGTCGTTCAAGGGGCTCGGGCGGGGTAGATCACTGCTGGGGCAGCGGCAGCCCCAACCGCTCACCAGGTGGACGACACCGGCTTCGCGACCGGAGCACGGGCGTGCGTGGCCGGAGGGAGCAGCGTCCCGACCAGACCCCGGCTACTGGTTGGCCCCGACCAACTCCGGGTCGTCGTCGACGATCTCGTCGGACGAGCCTTCGGCCTCCATGTGCACCTCTGGCAGGAAGCCCAGCCACTTGGGCAACCACCAGGTGGGCGGACCGATCCAACTGATCAGGCTCGGGACCAGGATCAACCGGATGATGAACGCGTCCACGAGGACGGCCGTAGCGAGCCCCACCCCGAACAGTTTGATCGTGTCCTCGGGCGTCGGGATGAAGGCCAGGAACACGCTGGACATGATGGCGGCGGCGATCGCCACCACCCGTCCGGAGCCGGCGAGACCACGACGCACGGACAAGGGGTTGTCGTGGGTGTGCACCCACTCCTCGTGCATCCGGCTGACGAGGAACACCTGGTAGTCCATGGACAGGCCGAACAGGATCGCGAACACCATGATCGGCAGGAAGGGGAGGATCGGCCCGGTGGCGGTGACGCCGATCAGGCTCGCGCCCCAGCCCCACTGGAATATCGCCACGGTCACACCCAGTGCCGCCCCCAGACTCAGCAGAGACGTCACCGCACCGATCAGCGGCACGATCAGGGAACGGAACAACAAGGTCAGCGCCAGGAACCCGAGCCCGACCACGACGGCGAGGAAGACCGGGAGCGAGTCGGAGAGCACGGTCGTGAAGTCCGCGGTCACCGCCTGTGCGCCGCCCACGTAGGCCCGCATCGTGGTGCCCTCTTCGGCGTTGGGGATCGTGTCTTTGCGCAGACGCTCCAGCAACTGCTCGGTGGCGGGATTCTGCGGACTCGTGGTGGGCACGACCTGGATCGCGGCGATCGTCTGGTTCGGGGTCACCGAGATCGGCACCATGTCCACGTTCGGGATCGTCCGGGCGACCCCCGGAGTCTCGTTGAGATCAACGATCAGGCTGCGCAGCGAGTCCTCATCGAGGGCATAGGGCAATTGCACCGCGACGAAGAACGGGCCGTTCGCGCCGGGCCCGAACCCTTCGGCGGTCAGGTCGTATGCGATGCGTGACGGGCTGCCGGCCGGCTGACCGCTATCGTCGGGGAAGCCGAGCCGGATGCTGAAGTAGGGGATTGCCAGTACGACCACCAGGGCCGCCGCGGCGATGGTATAGAGCCACGGCCGCTTCTGCAGTTGACGACCGTAGTGTGCCCATGCGCCCCCCTCCGGGTGCCATTGCTTCTGTTTGCGCGCCCACGGCATGCGCAGGCCGAGCGCCTTCGTTCCGAGCAGGGACAGCAAGGCGGGGAGCAACCAGACCGCGGAGAGCATGACCATGGCCACGGTCAGGGACGCGGCCACTGCGAGTCCGTTGAAGAAGCCGATACCGAGCACGAAGAGCCAGAGCAGCGCGATGATCACGGTCGTACCGGCGAACTGCACCGCACGCCCGGCGGTATTCACCGACTCGAGCGCGGCGGCCTTGGGTTGGTGCCCGGCCATGACCGCCTGCCGGAACCGGTTGAGGATGAACAGGGCGTAGTCGATCCCCACGCCGAGTCCGATCATCGCGGCCAGGGTCGGGGCGAAGGTGGCGACCGTGAAGAAACTCGCCGTGAAGGTCACCAGTGTGAGACCCGATCCCAGACCGAACACCGCGGTCACGATGGGCAGACCCGCCGCCACCGCCGATCCGAAGGCGATGAGCAGGATGATGATCGCGACCAGGATGCCGATCGCCTCACCACTGGGCGGCTCCTGCCCGGCGAACGCCAACACCTGGCCGTTGGCACCGATCGTGACGCCGTTCTCACCGTTGGTGGCCTCCACGTCGTCGACGATGGTCGACGCCGTACCGGACGGGACATCGGTCGCGCTGTCGAAGAGGATCGTCGCGACGGCGACCTTCTGGTCATCGCTGATGGGGGAGGTCGCGATCGCGGCCGCCGCCTTGGCCTTGTCGATCCTGGCCTGGATCTCGGGTGGCGGCTGAGGTGCGTTGGGGTCGGCCTGTTGCTGTTCGGGGCACGATGGTCCGTAGGTCTGGCCGTAGGGCGAGGTGACGCATGCGACGCCGGGGAGTTCGGCGAACTTCTCCATCAGGGGCGTGACGGTCTGCTTGACACCGGACTCCTCGACGGTGCCGCTGTCCACACCCCACACCATGTTCGCGGTCGCGCCGGAGGCGGCGTTGGCTCCGGCGGTCTCGGCCAGCAGGTTCTGAGCCACCTGGGATTCGGTGCCCGGCAACTCGAACGAGTCCTTCAACTCCCCGCCGAACCGGCCTCCGAGCACGCCGATCACCACCAGCAGGACGAACCACGAGATGATGGCGACTACTGGCTTGCGGACTGCCCACCGTGAAAGGTGTCCCATGGATCTCCTCAGACTCTGTAGTTGAACGGTAGCAATCCGGGCGCCTGTCGCATATCGGCGCCCGCTGCGCCGGCCGGTCAGCCCACGTCGAGCCGCCACTCGAAGTGGGCGCGTTCATCCCCGGGCAGTACCCGCCACCCGGTCTCGACCCCTCGGACAGCCAGATTGGCGGCATCGGTCGTGCAGGTGTAAGGCTCGATGGCGACTGAGTCCCTCGTGGTCGGGGTGAACACCACGTAGTCGCGGAACGCCGGGTCGCTCCACACCCGGACGACTGCCTCCGGCGAGGCCAGTTCAGCCCGACGCGTCATCGAGGTGGCGGCCGGCAGGCCGGTGAGCACGTCGTCGAGGTGCTCACGGCCGATCGGTCGTGCCCGCCGGAAATCGACTCGTGGCGGCACCGGGGTCGCCGAGCCGGTCGGAACCATTCCCGACAGCGGCCAGGCGAGTCCTGCGTCGCACTGCAGCGTCCACTGGTCGAAGGCTCCGGGAACCCGTAGATAGGGGTGGAAGCCCAGGCCGAACGGCAACGGCTGCCGGTCCGCGGAGTAGACGGTCGCCTCAGCGGTGAGGCTGCGGTCACCGACCCGGTAAGTCAGGCGGAGCGCGGCATCGGCGGGCCATGCCGCCGCCAGCTCCGGTGCGTCACGGGACAAGATGAACTCACCGGTCACACGGTCGGGCTGAGCGTCGAGGACCCGCCACGGAGCGTGGCACGCGAAGCCGTGCAGGCTCGCCCCCGTGGCCGGCTCGGTGACCGGCAGTGCATAACTGCTGCCTTCCCATGTGAAGCTCGCACGGGCGATCCGGTTCGGCCAGGGGAACAGGACGGGGATACCGCCGTGCGTCGGGGTCGCCGGCCAGTCCTGCGGCCGGTGCAGATAGTCGAATCCATCGACCTGGAAGCTGTCGCAGGAGAAGCCGATCTCGGGAAGGATCCGGGCGTGGGTGCCGCCGTGCCGGATCTCGATCGAAGTGTTCACGCCGCGACCAGAATGGCGAGGACGGCCAGGTCCGGGTCCTGCCACGGATCCACGTCGACCGCGCTGACCAGCCGGGTGACGGTCCCGTCCGCCTCGGCCTCCACCCACGCCGCGCGGTGCTCAAGGCCGAGGTCGGGCAGCCCCGGCAGCCAGACGACACCCGATGCCGCCCCGTCGATCTCGGGCAGCGAGGCGGTGGTCTCCGAAGGTGGGTGCAGGACGAACAGAGCGGATGGCCTCGGATCGGCCAGGGAGCCGGGTCCGGGCGCCTGATCGCCCAGCACAGGACCAGCACTGGCCATGACCCCCACGGCGTGCGTGTCACCGACCGCCGGCTTCTGATCGGTGGCCCGGAAGACGGTGGTCGTGTGCAGGATGCCGGGCACGGCGGCGATACGTACCGCCAGGGTGAGTACCTGCGACCACTCCAGGGTCGAGTCTGGCCAGCGTCCGTGCAGGAGGAAGCCGGCGAGGCTCAAGTCCTTGCGGTGGAACGCGGAGATCTCGACGGGTCCCTTGTGCATGGTCGCCTCCTTCGCAGATGGCTCCCGAGGCTACGCCGCCCCGCTGGTCCGATGCAACGCCTCCCAGCTCAGCCGGCCGGAGTCGGACCTGCGATATCGAACCCGCCGTCGCACGTGAAGGTCGTGCCGGTGATGTAGTCGCCGGCGGGGGATAAGAGGAAGGCGACCATCGCGGCCACCTCGTCGGCGGTCTGGAGCCGTCCCGCCGGAAGCCCCGCGCCGACCTGCTCGGGAGACAGTCCATAGCGTTGCCAGGCCTCGGTGTGGACGATGCCCGGTGCCAGGGCCACCGCGCGGATCCCGTACCTTCCCCACTCCGCCGCCCAGTTGCGGGTCAGCGATTCGACGCCAGCCCTGGCCGCCGAGGAGTGTGCCATCAACGGCATGCCCCGGTGCGGGGTCATGGTGATCGAGACGACCTTGCCGTACCCGGCCGGGATGAAGAAGCGGTTGGCGACCTGTGTCGTCAGATACCAGGGTGCGTCGAGGTTGAGCCGGGTCACCGCGCGGAAGCCGTTGTACGTGATGTCCTGCGCCTGCGCGACGAATTGACCACCCGCGTTGTTCAGCAGGAAGTCGCAACTCGCGACGGTTTCCAGCATCGCGTCGACCTGATCGGGTTCACGCAGATCGGCGGTGGCCACGGTGATCCGTTCGGGATTGTGCGCCGCGGTCTCGGCCAGTGGTTCGGGTCTGCGGCCCACCACCGTCACCCGGGCGCCCAGGTCGGCGAGCAACTGCGCGCTGGCGCGCCCGATCCCGGATCCACCCCCGGTGACCAGGGCGGTGCGCCCCTTCATGCAGCCGGGGGCGAATACCGACAGGGCGTCTGGCGAGGTGGGGACCGTCATGGTCACCGAATCTACCTACTGGTTCAGCACACGTCCGTAGTACACCTTGTCCGTGTATACCTTTTCCAGACTCACCACACGGCCCGTGCGGGGTGCGTGCCACATCATTCCGTTGCCCGCATAGATCCCGACGTGTCCGATGAAGTTGTCCTTGTAGTTGTAGAAGAACACCAGGTCACCGGGCTTGGCCTCGGCTGCCGAGATCTTTCGCGACTTGTTGTACTGCCACACGGTGTACGCCCCGCCGAGGTCGATGCCGACCTGTTCGTAGACCCATTGCGTGTAGCTGCTGCAGTTGAAGCCCTGTTCCGGTGAGTATCCGGTGGCCACGTACGGCACGCCGGCCTGCGACTCGGCCACCTTGAGCACCTTCGCGGCAGTTGCGGAACTCGGGGCCGGCAGGGCCGTCGCCGGCGTGGGGGCCGGTGCGGGGGCGGGCGGGGAGAACGACACCTTGCCAACCTTGCGCCAGGTCTTCGCGTCCACGATGCCGGTGACCGTCAGACCTGCAGCCGTCTGCAGGGCCATCACGAAGGACTTGGTGATCGGACCGAAATAGCCGCTCTGGGGCTGGACTCCGAGTTCCTTCTGGAGGTACAGGACAGCCGTCCCACGATCACCGATCTGCAGGGTCATGGCGGTCAGCTGTTTGGTCCGCGCGGCCTTCTTCGCGGCCTTACGTGCCGCCTTCTTGCGGGCCTTGGCCCGGGCGGCCTTCTTCGCGGCCTTACGGGCGGCTTTCTTGGCGGACTTCTTCGACTTCTTCGACTTCTTCGGAGGCTTCACAGCGGTCGTGTTCGCGTCCAGCGACGCCCAGGTCAGCGGTCCGACGACTCCGGTGGTGGGGATCGCATGCTCGCGTTGGTAGCGCTTGACCGCCTTCAGTGTGAGCGGCCCGAAGTATCCCGACCGGGGGGTCACGCCCAGCGCCTTCTGGACCTGCTTGACCGCAGGGTGCTGCATGCCGTTGGTCAGGATCGGATGACTGTCGGCCACGGCTGGCGCGGTGGGCGCGAGCAGGGCGGTGATCGCGACGCCTATGATCGCAATACGCCTCATCGTGGTGACCTTCCTAGACTCATTGCGTTCCATCGGTATTTCTTTCCCCAAAGTCAAGCGACACGCCCTGGATTTCGCGTAACG
>Ga0316576_10002806_pt1 | contig 10016 bp, 6 predicted proteins | sample S0NA_FD_203075 | JGI IMG/M metagenome (GOLD analysis project Ga0316576, IMG submission 203075) | Rhizosphere microbial communities from salt marsh grasses in Alabama, United States - S0-2_050615r3r5 | ecosystem: Host-associated > Plants > Roots > Rhizosphere | place: USA: Alabama | collected... | reverse complement strand
GTCCGGAGCAGGTGATCGGGAAGAAAGGGCAAGTAATTGACGGCCGTGCCGATATTTATGCCCTGGGCGTAGTCCTTTACGAATTATTAACCGGCGAACAGCCATACGAAGGGGAGACGTCGACGCAGCAGATGATGGCCCATGTGCTGGAGCCGGTACCAAATGTTCTAGAAACCAACCCGGACCTTCCCCCGGCGGCTCAGGATGTGATCAATAAGGTCATGGCTAAAAAGCCAGATGATCGCTATAACACGGCCGCCGAACTGGCGCTGGCTGTGCAGGCATTAAGCGGCCTGGGGGAAACGGCCGTTCTTGTTGGGCCACCTGAAATACCGCCGATTGACGAGATAAATAAAGCGCCAAAACCAAAATCGCAGGAAGTCGTGGTTGATTCCGAAGAACTGAAACAGGTTTCAGCGCCGGGTGGAGAGAAAGATGTCACCAAAGTTCCTGGCACTATAGCGGTCTTGGCTGAGAATGAGGACCTTCAGAGGTCGAAGGATCCTAACGTGGAGGAACTATCTCCCTCTGTTGACCCAACTATGGGAACTCCGGATGACATGGAGCATGGTGGATCGAAACCCCCACCACCGCCAACGCGAAGCGACGATACCACCGGATCGGGTCTACCTCGCTGGGTCTGGTTTACCGGGGTACTGGCTTTACTTATTTTGGGTTTCCTGATCATAAGGAATGTTCTTGAGCCAAAAGCTGAGGCTGAGCAGGCAGCACCGCCACCGAACACAAATGTTGAGCCTATTGCAACGCCTACGGAAGGAATTGAATTCGTCGCACCACTGGAACCCCAGCTGGTTTGTGAGGATGAAATCGGTTGTGTGGAGATAGCCCCTGACGAGCCTATTTTGTTAGCTTCCTCCCTCGTCATCTCCGGTCCGAACGCCCAGCTGGGTACGGACTCGCAGTGGGGCGTGGAATTGGCCCTCGATTTCCGCGATGAAGTTATGGGACATCCGGTAGATTTACAAGTCGAAGATGATGGTTGTAGTGTTGAAGGTGGCCAGACATCGGCAACCGCGATTATTTCTGATCCGCAGATTGTGGCCGTGGTCGGCACCAGCTGCTCCACCGCGGGCGTACCGGCGGCAAAGATCATTTCTGATGCCGGCTATGCGATGGTTTCCCCATCCAACACCGCGCAGAGCCTGACGGATCCCGAACAAGCCTGGCAGCCCGGATACCTGCGTACAGCCTATAATGACGAGGTCCAGGGAAGGGCGATAGCTGCGTTTGCGATCAACGAGTTAGACATCACCAAGGCTGCAGCCATTCATGACGGCAGCCTCTACTCCGAGAGTTTAGCCAGTGTGTTCTCCGACGCGTTTGAGGAATTGGGCGGGGAGATCGTGGCTTTTAAAGGTGAATCCGCCGACGCCACGAATGTGGAGACCGTACTGACAACAGTTGCCACCTCCGGTCCGGAGTTCATCTACTACCCGGTGTTCATCCCCCTGGGTTCGCTGCTGACGAATACAGCTAAGACAATCCCCGGCCTTGAGAATGTCATTCTCGCCGGAGCGGACGGCATCCAGTCCCCGGACTTCCTCAAGAATACCGTCGGCACCTCGGAAGGCATGTATGTCTCCGGCCCCGATCTCAACTTTACGGGGAGTTTCTACCAGGAAGAATTCCTTCCGGCCTACATCGCCAAATACGGCACTGAACCAACGGCGTCGTTCCATGCACACGCTTTTGATGCCACCAACATGATTCTAGACGCGGTTGAGAAAGTGGCGCAGCAAGGCAGTGATGGGACGCTGTTGATTGGCCGCCAGGCTCTCCGCGATGCGCTGTATGCGACGGAAGGGATGGAAGGCGTCACCGGAACGATTACATGTAATGAATTTGGCGACTGCGCCGATCCGAAGATCGCCGTCAGCCAGGTACAGAATGGCGAGTTTGTTCCTATATGGCGCTTCTTAGATACCACCAGTGCTGATCAACCAGCCGCCGAATTGATGGATAGCGACCAAGCCGCCTCACCTTCGTCCTCTGATCCGCCCCTTAGAGCGGAATTGGGCGGCCAGTGGGAAAGGCCAATGGATAGTATGACGATGGTTTATGTTCCGGAAGGTGTTTTTCCCATGGGAAGTGAGGCGGGTTATGACGAAGAAAAGCCGGTACATGATGTCAGCCTGGATGCTTTCTGGATCGATCGCTTAGAAGTAACCAACAGTCAGTTTGCACAGTTTGTAGAGGCGACCGGGTACGAGACAACGGCCGAGAGTGAAGGATTCAGTTTTGTTCTCTCCGGTGGGGAGTTGAAAGAAGTAGAAGGTGCTAACTGGCAGCATCCGCAAGGGCCGGGCAGTGACCTGAATGGACTGGCGGACCACCCTGTCATTCATATGACGTGGCATGATGCTGAGGCATATTGCGAATGGGTAGGAGCGCGGCTGCCTACGGAAGCGGAGTGGGAATACGCAGCACGCGGCCCGGAGGGGTTGACCTATACTTGGGGGGATGATTTCGAGGGCCAGAAAACAAATTATTGTGATGTAAACTGCCCCATCAGCGTGGCGGACACGACTGTTGACGACGGATACGAATTTACCGCTCCGGTTGGCAACTATCCAGGCGGAGAGAGTTGGGTGGGAGCCGGGGATATGAACGGCAATGTCTTCGAATGGGTTAGTGACTGGTTTAATGAAGATTATTATGCCAGTTCAGTCGATCGTAACCCGCAAGGCCCGGATAGCGGCGACTATAAGGTGCTGCGGGGAGGCGCCTGGATCAGCGAAAAGTTCAATGTGCGCAGCGCGATCCGCGGGGCGGTAAATCCAGTTGAGACGCGCGACTACGTCGGATTTCGCTGTGTAGTCTCGCCAGGCATTTAGTTTAGGTGGTCAGCTAGTCAACTTGTCAAGCGTTCAGGGTGCCACACTCCGCTTCGCTAGTATATGACAAGGCCCTAATTACGTTTTAATTACGTTTTAATTACAGACAGAGTGGTAGCCGGTTGGTCGAAGCTCCGGGCCCCAATGGTGTATATACAATTGACGTTTAACGTAAAGCGTCATATACTTTCACAGTGATTAGAAGTTTTCGCGATAAAGAGGCTGAGAAGATATTCAGGCGGCGGGTGTCGCTAAAGCTGCCACACGATATCCAGCAGGCGGTGTTGCGGAAGCTGCGCATGCTGAATCGTGCCGAAACGCTGCAGGACCTGCGCGTGCCACCTGCCAACCGGCTTGAGAAATTATCAGGAACACGCGCCGGACAGGTCAGCATGCGCATTAACGACCAGTGGCGCATCTGCTTTGTCTGGGACGAAGGGGACGCCTATGAGGTCGAAATTGTGGATTATCATTAAGGTTGGTAAAAAAGATGGCTGAAGAAAGATTGCTGCCCGTACACCCGGGCGAAATACTGCTAGAAGAATTCTTGAAACCGATGGATCTGAGCCAGAATCGCCTGGCGCTGGATATTCGCGTGCCGGCGCGGCGCATAAACGAAATCGTACACGGCAAGCGGCGGATCACGCCGGACACCGCGCTGCGCCTGGCCAGGTACTTCGACATGTCCCCCCAATTCTGGCTCGGTTTGCAGCTGGATTACGATCTCGACGTCGCCGAAGATAAGTTGGCAGCGAAAATTAAGGATGAGGTGCGAGTTTACTCGACGGTTTGAAAATAGTATGAGTTATTTAGAAAAATTACGAACGATTCAAGAGAAGAATGACTCGTGGCTGTGCGTGGGGCTGGACCCCGATCCGGCGCGGCTGCGGGTGGATGTGTTGAAGCAGGATGAGCCGGTGCTGCCCTTTAACCGGGCGATTATCGAAGCCACGGCCGATCTGGTTTGCGCCTATAAACCGAACCTAGGCTTTTACCTGATGTGGGGCGCGGCGGGTGTGATTGCCCTGGAACGGACCATCGCCTCGATCCCCGACGAAATCCCGGTGATCCTGGACTGTAAGGCGGGCGATATCGGCAATACGCAGGCGGCGTGGGCGATGGGGTTGTTTGACGAGTGGGCGGTTGACGCGGTGACGGTCAATCCCTTCATCGGCGAGGACGCGGTTTTGCCCATGATTGGCGAAAGGCCCGATAACGCGGTTTATATCCTGGCACGGACATCGAATCCCAGCGCGGCGTTGTTTCAGGGCGACCTGGCCGCGGGGGAAGGGCTTTCGGCGGAGGTGCTGCGCCGCAGCCAGAAATGGCAGACGGCGGGGCACAAGGGCTATGTCATCGGCGCGACGTATCCGGAAGAACTGGCCGTGGCCCGCGAGTTGGCGCCTCAGGCAAACTTCCTGATTCCGGGCATCGGCGCGCAGGGAGGCAGTCTGGAATCGGCCGTACGCTACGGACCTGACGAGGTGGCCGGGCCGGTAATCAGCGCCAGCAGAAGCATTCTGTACGCGGATATGAGCGGGGATTTTGCAGGTGCGGCCAGGGAAGCTGCCGATAAGGTGAGACGGCAGATCAACGCGCTGCGTACTTATGATTTCAGGGATTCTTCGTCGCTTCGCTCCACAGAATGACGGGTCAGGTGAGGCGACGCTGGTGGGTGAACAACGTTTGTGATTGATTCGTGGCTTCCGGGAGCGCAAAAACCAGCATTAACTTCCGCGGACGTGCATGTGTGGCGGGCGAGGCAGGATGTATCGCCGGAGCGACTGGCGGTTTATGAAGGGCTGCTGGCGGAGGATGAACGGGAGCGCGCGGAGCGCTTTCATTTTGAGCGAGACAGGCATGAATATATTGCCGGGCGGGGGATGCTGCGGGTTTTGATCGGCCGATATCTAGCCCAACCCCCCGAAACACTCAAATTTTCGTATAGTAAATATGATAAGCCATTTCTGCCGGACACCGGCATGGAGTTTAACCTGGCCCACTCCGGTGGTCTGGCACTCTTTGCGTTCTCTTTAGACGATCCGGTGGGGGTTGATGTGGAGATGGAGCGCGAGGTCCGTGATGCCTGGCAAATCGCCGCGCGCTTTTTCTCCCCCGCAGAACGCGCGATCTTGAGCTCGCTGCCGGAGGAGGAGATGATGCCGGCTTTCTTTCGCTGCTGGTCGCGCAAGGAGGCGTTCATCAAGGCCGTTGGGGAAGGGCTGTCTTACCCGCTGGATGCCTTTGATGTTTCCCTGGCTCCAGGCGATACTCCCGGCCTGCTGCGTATCCACGGCAGCGAAGAAGAAGCGCGCGCGTGGATGTTGACCCCCCTCGAGCTCCCCCCTGGATACCACGGCGCGCTTGTCGTAAAGAGCAGGAATAAAACTCTGCAACCGTTTAACTATGTAGACTGAAGCAGATTTCAGGCCGTGCTCACCGCCATCTGGCCAATCTCCTCCGGGAGATGCTCTCGCGCCCAGGCTTCCAACCGGGTCAGGTTCATGGGGTACTGGTCGAGTATGTTGCTCATGTCGAAGGTGCAGTCGGCCGTTTCGTCATGAATGCTGATCTCCATCACCGTGCTGAGGCCGGGTTTAAACGGCCGTAGTAGGGGGGCCATGACGCGCATCATGGGCAGGGGGATGTGCGATACGTTGGCTTTTTGGCCGGCGAGGTCCTCATAGAGCCCCACGACCTGCATATTGGTCCAATTTTCCGGGCCGCCGACAGGGATTACCTGGCCGGCAGTCCGCGGGTCGTCGAGGGCCAGCAGGGCAAAGCGAGCAACGTCATCGGCGGCCACAAAATTGCGCTGGTTTTCTCCCTTGCCGAAGAGCGTGACCTTGCCGTTCTGTACGATTGGTTGGCCGATCAGCATGTAAACGTGGGACTCCTGTTTCTGTCATCGTTTGTTCAATAAATTTCTCGCGTGCGACCATTTCGCGGAAGTTATGGGTTTCACCGCTGAGGACGTGCTTGATTGTGCCGCGCATCTCGAAACGGCCGTTGTCCACCTCTTCCAGCCATATGCGCAAAGTAAATAACTGTGTTACTGTTTTATACTGAACAATATTCAGGTGCTTCATGGGGCACTCTCATGTGCATTGAGCCAGCGTTAATCAGTGAATGGGTATCATGCATGCAATAAACCCCATGCTGAAATGATCAAGATCAGACTAAACATTGCAAGTAATAATATAAAAAAGCCAATCACTTTAAAGGTTAAAGACTGCACGTAAGTATTCCGGTCTCATTGTTTCCTCCACGCTGCGTATATCATTGTTGGACTGCTTCAGGTCGTGTTCTCGATGCAGTTCCCTTATCCAGGTTTGGAAGTTCGCTGCCGGCGTCGATGATTAAAGGCTGATTGCTGCCGCTGCTATCTTCTTTTGCACCGAGATATCCCATGCGCTGCAGATCGTTTTGCAGTTTTTTGCGGTAGAGTTGAATGAAAGCCTCTCGATTTGGATCTTGCTTACTCATTTTCCGGCTCCTTAAACACGCTGCTCACCTTTAAACTTCTATGTTATCGTTGATTTTTAAACCGATAGGGCCAGAATACAATATGAATCGTTCCCAGATCGTTCCCGGGAAAAAGTAGTGTTATAGAGCAAATTGGCAATTTGCTACGCGCCGCAGGCGCGACACAACGTGCCACGATGTGCTACAAGAATGCTTCGCGCCGCGGAGATGACACAACGTGCCACGATGTGCTACTAGAATGCTTCGACCGCGGGGGCGACACAACGTGCCACGATGTGCTACAAGAATGCTTCGACCGCAGGAGCGACATAACCTGCCACGATGTGCTATAAGAATGCTTCGCGTGCAGGCGACACAACGTGACACGTTGTGTTACAAGAACGGAAATGTTTAGAATAATTGCCGGGTTTGGGTGAGAGCTATGGCGGATTGGAGGTGATGGCTGCAAACGGCCGTTTGCCGTCTCCCTTGTGTTTTAGTAAATCCGGTAGCCAGGTATACCACGCCGCTACCGCGCCCTCGATCACGTAAGTCCTTCCCCTGGCACGCGCTGCCTCTATCTTCTCCTTGGTTAACGACCTCGCTGCTAATTCAATCGGATTTCCGATAACATCATCAAACCAGCGCGATTCTGAAACGTAGGGTAGCGTTTGCATCAAGGCAAAAAGTTCCAGAGCTTGCTCATATTTTCCCAGATATGCCAGGAGTAAGGCCACCCCGGGCAACGCATGGATTACGGGCAAAAACCCCTTGATGTCGATACCAATTTGCAGGGCTTCCTGAAAATAGGCAACTGCCTGTGATGGATTATCGAGGTTGATGGCTGCAATCCCCATAAATGATAGGGCCAATCCTAGTTCGTCTTTCTGATCGATATTTCTGTATCTATCGATGCTCTCCTGCAGGATTTTTTGGGCATGATCGTAGCGTCCTTGGGCCAATTCTGTACCGCCAAACATTAATAAGCCAAGCGCGAGGCCGCGTTCAACGCCTTCACCCTGGTAGTAGCTAATTGAAACTTGAAGGTTCACTTCCTTGTAGTTGCCGAGATGCATCTGTACCGCTTCATGCATTTGTTCGGCTAATAAGCCCATCTCGGCGCCAATTTCCGCAAATAAAAGTTTGCTGCGCTCAAGATTTTGCTTGGCGTCCACAAACTTTCCGTTAAAACAGCGTGCTGTGCCCAGATTGAGAAGTCCATCCGCTACCCCGAAGGAATAGCCCAATTCCTCGTATATAGCCAGGCTCTCTGTTACCAACTGCTCTGCTTCATCCGCCTGCCCTAAATAAGTTGCAATAAGACTCAACCACCAAAGACTAGTTGCCACCTCTCGTAAGTTGTTGGTCTTGCGACTGATTTTCAATGAATTCTCCAAACAAAACCTGGCGTCAGCATACATTCCTGTACCCCACAGCCATTCGCCCTGCATGATCAATAGATTTGCTTTTCCCCACTGGTCGTCATTTGCGGAATATAATTCCAGGCTCTCCTGAAACATTTGCCATGCTTCCTCACGCTCACCGTGACTATTCTTGATTCTCCCTATTTTTTGCAACACGAAAGCATGGACTTGATTTAGCTCGATGCTTGGTTGGTTAGCCTTAGACAGCAAAGATTTGCTTTGGTTTAATAGGTCTAAGGCCCGTGAAAGATTGCCGAGTGAGTGTGCAAAAGCGGCCTGCCAGGCCAGAATCTTGGCCAGGCTTAATGCTTGATCACCTGGTGGAACTGATATTGGATCTCCCTGATTATCAAACAATTCGGCCGCTCTTCTAAACGCATTTTCTCCAGCAATGAATCGTCCATCCCATTCATAGAACTGTGCAAGGCCTTCTGCGGCGCGGTTTATGTTGGTCAGGTCCTTTGTTAGTATGGCGTAATCCCAGGCAACGCGAATGTTCTCACTATCTGATTTCAACTCAGCCAATGCCTGCGCCTGACGGCCACCCTTCAAATAAATTTCGCGGCGGGCGAGAAATGAACTGAAATATGCCAGGTGGCGCGCGCGCACATTTGCTGTAGCTGCCTGGTCTTTTTCCAGGGATTCTTGGGTATATTGGCGTAGTAGTTCATGAACTTTATAACGATTCTCTGCAGACAGTTGTAGGAAAGATTTTTCGACCAGGCCATCCAATACCGGACGGACAGGCTCCGACAGCAGGGCGACATCTTGAATAGCATTAAACGAAAAGCCGCCACGAAAGATGGCTATTTGCTTCATAAGCCAGCGTTCGTCGTCACTCAGTTTGCTCCAGGATCGATCGAATACAGCGCGCCAGCTTTTGTGGCGATCAGGAATATCTGGAGCTAGGGTAACTAAAAGTTCAAAACCTTTCTGAATTTCGGCCGCGATTTCTTCGGCTGTCATGGTCCTTAACCACGCTGCTGCCAGTTCCAAAGCGAGCGGCATTTGACCAACGAGATGACATATTTTGACCGATGAAGCTGGATCATGCGCAAGGCTGAATGAGGATCGAGCGCGCTGCCCACTCACTTCAAACAGATGTAATGCGTCGAATTGATGGAGATCAACTTTCCTCAGTGACTGGTCAACAGGCGGATGAGACATGCCGCCCAGCTCAAATGTTGTTTCGCAATGTAAGCCAAGACGGGCACGTGAAGTGACCAGGCATTTTACCTCATCTGTCTCTCGTAGGATCCGAACAATAAGCCCCATTTGGGGTAGTAGATGCTCATAGTTATCGAGAATTAACAGCATCTCGCGTTTCTGTAAATAGCTCACCAACTGATTAGAAACAGAGCCGCTGCCGGTTAGAACTAGGCCCAACTCTTTGGAGATAAAAAGAGCCAGATCATCGTCGCCTGACACAGTGTCAATGCCGGCAAGAGAGACATGGCGAACGCCATGTAAAAAGAATTTAACATTCTCCCTTTCCAACTGACGAGCGACAGCAACAGCCAGCCTACTCTTGCCCATGCCACCAAGACCGACAATTGTGATCAATCGCTTATTTGGATCAGACAGAAACCCAAGTAAGCTGCCAATTTCCGATTTTCGACCTATGAACGGTGTGATATCAGGTGACAAATTATGTCGTCGGGCTGTCGCAGCTTGCTTTATTTTTTCATATAAAGAAATTGTTTCCCGCGATGGTTCGACGCCTAACTCTTTTTCCAGTAGGGATTGGCAGATCCTGAACTGGCGCAAAGCAGCGCTGAATTGTCCGGAACGCGCCAATAACAGCATCAATCGGCGGCAAACGGTCTCGTTGAGGGGGTCCTCTCCCAACAGCTTTTTGCCCAGTTGGACCGCCTCTGCGAAACGCCGCCGGTTTTCGTACAGCCGGAGGAGTTTGTCCAGGGCACCCAGATAGGTGGCGCGATATGTTTCGCGCCTAGCGAGGATCCAGTCATCATAAAATCCGGGCAGGAAGTCGCCGTGGTAGGCCGCCACAGCTTGTTCAAGGTAGGATTGTTGTTCGTGCGGGGTGGTCGTTTGTTCCACCTGGGAAACGGCCGATTCGAAATCCCACACGTCAACGGAGCAAGGTGCATCCGTGCGCCAATGTACCGTGCGGCGGGTTATCTCCAGATAGGTGTCCGCATCAGGTATTTCCTGACGCAGGACATGCAAAGCCTTGCGCAGGTTGGTCAGCGCCTGGGATTCCGTCGAGTCGGGCCAAAATTTAAAGGCCAGATGCTGGCGGCTATGG
>Ga0316576_10002805_pt1 | contig 10018 bp, 11 predicted proteins | sample S0NA_FD_203075 | JGI IMG/M metagenome (GOLD analysis project Ga0316576, IMG submission 203075) | Rhizosphere microbial communities from salt marsh grasses in Alabama, United States - S0-2_050615r3r5 | ecosystem: Host-associated > Plants > Roots > Rhizosphere | place: USA: Alabama | collected... | reverse complement strand
TGTCGGGTGTCGTGTCGGGTGTCGTCCCGCTGCTCCGCGGGTGCCTCCGTCAGCCCGACCGGGGACGTGTCACCCTACCGATCTGGCTCCGACCGACGGTCGTGGGTTCGGATCGCTGCCGCCGGTCGCCGCCGATCTACGGTCGTCGCGATGAGAATTCGCAACGGCTCGATCGAACTCCACGTCGCCGAGGACGGCGACCCGGCAGCGCCTCCGGTGCTGCTCCTCCACGGGATCACGTCGTTCGGGGGAACGTGGGAGTGGTTCGTGCCGACCCTGGCCGAGCGCTTCCGTGTCCTGCGACTCGACTTCCGTGGCCACGGCGCCTCCGACCGCGCTCCTGGCGAGTACTCGACCGACGGGTACGTCAGCGACGCCGTCGCGGCGATCGAGCAGACGGCGGGACAACCCTGCGTCGTGATCGGACACTCGCTCGGCGGGGCGACCGCTGCCGCGCTGACCCAGCGACACCACGAACTGGTCGTCGCCGCAGTGATGGAGGATCCGCCGTTGGGGCTTGCCGGGAACTCGCCGGAGCGGGTGGATCATGCCCTGCTCGATGGGTTCCGCCTGATGCGTCAGTCGATCCCACAGCTGCAAGCAGCAGGGATGACCGTCGAGGCTGTCGCCGCCGTCCTGGCGGCCGCTCCCGGAATTTCGGGTTCCACGTTCGGTGCGACCTTGTACCCCGACGGTCTCTCGTCGATGGCCGGATCGATGCTCACCGTCGACGCCAGCGTGCTCGACCCGGTGCTCGAGGGAACGATCGGAACGTTCCTCGAGTCCGAGATGCCGTTCGGCGTGCCGTCGCTGGTCGTGTGTGCCGATCCCGCCGTCCCGGGTGCCGTGGCCGACCCCGCTCTGGCCGAGCACTTCGCAGACATCTCGCACGCCACCGAGGTGCTCGTGGTCGAGGGCGCCGGCCACCTGATCCACGACGAGTTGGCCTCCCGTGATCGGTTCCGTGACGCCACACTCGACTTCCTCGATCGCCTCGGGCCGTCCTCCGAACGCTGAGTCGCTTCGTGCCGAGCCCCGAGGAGATCGTCCGCCACCACGAGTGGCAGCCTCCGGACGGGGAGGACATCTGGGTCGATGGACCGCCGGAGCCGGCACCGATCGTGATCGTCGAGTACGACCCGTCCTGGCCGGAGATCTACGAGTCGGTCGCCGAGCGGGTGCGAGACGCGCTCGGCGCACGGGTGCTCGCCCTCGACCACGTCGGCTCGACGGCCGTGCCCGGGCTCGCCGCGAAGCCGGTGATCGACGTCGACCTCACGGTCACCGACTCCGCGGATGAACCTGCTTTCGTGCCGGCGCTGGAGGCGGCCGGATTCCGGCTCACGATCCGTGAGCCTGGCTGGCACGAACACCGCTTGTTGACCGGCGACGACCCGAGCGTGCACGTCCATGTCTTCTCGCCGGACTGCCCGGAAACGATCCGACACCGGATGTACCGCGACTGGCTGCGCGAGCATCCAGACGATGCCGAGCGTTATGTCGAGGCGAAGGTCGTCGCGGCCGCCGCGACGAACGCGTCGGCTCCATCGCCGACGGCGGGGATGGACTACAACCTGCGCAAGCAGGCTGTGATCCGCGAGATCTACGGCCGCATGTTCGAGGCGCACGGCCTCATCTGACGCGGGCACCGCGTCGATCGGGCCGTAGTCTCGCCGTCGTGATCGAGATCTCGCGCACCGCGTACGCACGGATGCTCGGGGCGGCGCTCGACGCCTACCCGCTCGAGGCCTGCGGCCTGATCGCCGGACCGCCCGCGGCCGGCGAGGGAGTGGGCGAGCGTGCGCCGGTCTTCTACCCGTGCTCCAACATCGCCGGATCGGCGCGGGTGTACACGGTCGACCCGAAGGATCACCTGCGCGCCGAGATGGACGCCGACGATCGCGGCCTCGAGATCAACGGGGTGGTCCACAGCCACACGCACTCCGAGCCGTACCCGAGCCCGACCGACGTGGCGTCGGCCGTCGATCCGTCGTGGCATTACGTGATCATCAGCCTCAAGCGCGAGGCCCCCGAAGCCCGCAGCTACCGCATCATCGACGGCCGGATCACCGAAGAGCCCATCGCCGTCGTCTGACCGAGCGCACCCCGCGTCCGATGAGTTTCGCCGCGACCCCTCCGCGCGGAAGCTCATCGCTGGACGGAGAACCGCACGTCCGATGAGTTTCGGCGCGACACGTCCGCACGGATACTCATCGCGGAGTGATGTCGACCGGGATCTCGGGCTTGATGTCGGGCTTGAGGTCGACCTGGAGGGCGATGGTCGATACGATTCCCGACAGAAACCATCGGATTAGTCGGAATGTCTCCGGCGACGATGGTGTTGGAGACACTTGTGACGAACACTCTGAATCCGACCTTCACGATGACAGGCCATCTTCCCGGCCTCGTGAACGCCAGCGTGCTCGACATGATCGGCAACACCCCGATGGTCGACGTGTCCAACCTGTCGCCCAACCCGGACGTGCGCATCCTCGCCAAGATGGAGATGCAGAACCCGTTCGGTTCGGTGAAGGACCGCATCGCGAAGTCGATGATCGAGACCGCCGAGAAGGACGGGCGGCTTCTGCCCGGACAGACGATCCTCGAACCGTCGTCGGGCAACACCGGGATCGCGCTGGCCGCGATCGCCGGTATCAAGGGCTACCCGATCAAGATCATGATGCCCACGAGCGTCTCGGTTGAACGGCGGCAGATGCTCGAGGTGTTCGGTGCCGAACTGATCCTCACCCCTGGTGAGGAAGGATCGAACGGCGCCGTTGCTCGCGCGCTCGACCTGGCCGCCGAGCATCCCGACTGGTACTTCCCGTACCAGTACGCGAACGACGCGAATCCCCGAGCTCACTACGAGGGCACCGGTCCGGAGATCCTGCGCGACGTCCCCGAGATGACCCACTTCGTCGCCGGTCTCGGCACGAGCGGCACCCTGATGGGCTGCGGCCGCTACTTCAAGGAGCAGAACCCCGACATCCAGGTCGTCGCCGTCGAGCCACCACTCGGTGAGCGCGTGGAGGGCCTGCGCAACATCGGCGAGGGCTACATCCCGCCGGTGTTCGAGAACTGGAACGGCTTCGACATCCTCGACCGCAAGCGGGTCGTGCGGCCACGCGAGTCGATCGAGTGGACTCGCCGCCTCGTGCACGAGTGCGGCATCTTCGCGGGCATCTCCGCAGGCGCGGCCCTCGCCGGCGCCGTGAAGGTGGCGAGCCAGATCGACGCTGACGTCGACGGGCCTGCCACCGTCGTGTTCATCGTGTGCGACGGCGGGTGGAAGTACCTGTCCACCGGCGCCTACACCGACGAACTCGACGAGGCCGAGGCGAAGGCCGAGGAGATCATCTACTTCTGAGTCGTCGGCGCCTGAGTCGCGCGCGAGGTCGGCGTCGGTCAGCGGAACAGCACCCATTCGCCGGAGCGGAGCTGCTCCACGGCGATCCTCAGCGTCGGGACGCCCGGCAGCGCGTAGTAGCCGAGCGCGACGGTCACCTCGCGAGCGTTCGCCTCGACGATGCAGACGATCTGGTCGTCGGCGTGCTCGCCACCGCGCAGCGTCCACCGGTCGGCCATGGCGGCCAGCCCCTCGTTCATCACGTGCTCCACGGCGACGTCGCGGGCGTCGTGGCGGCCGATCGTCGCTCCGAACACGGTCAGCGCCTCCCATCCGTCGTCGCGCTGTACCACGTGCCCACACAGCTCGCCATCGGACGTTCGTCGGATCTCCTCCATGCCCGTCACGATCGCAGATCTGCGCTGCTCTCGACCTTCGGGTTTTCGCCGCGGACCTACTGGCCCGATCATGTGCATGGAACAATCGGCCTCGTGAGCGATCTGCCCAACGATCCGACCGCACTCCGTCGCAACCGATACGAGGTGGACGGGGCCGTGGTGGCGGTCGACTCGATCGTCGAGTCGCCCAAGCTCGCCGTGCTGTCGGGGCTGCTGTCGCCCGCCGAGTGCGACGCGCTGGTCACCGAGGCGAGGGCGCTCGTGGCCCCGTCGTTGGTCATCGACGAGCACAACGTCGGCACTACGTCCCACGACACCCGGACCAGCTCGGGCGCGCACTTCCTGCCGGGCGCGTCGGCCCTGGCGGATGCGGTCCAGCGCCGGATCATGTCCGTGATCGGGCTGCCGATGGATCGGGCCGAACCGCTCCAGGTGCAGCACTACGTCCCGGGACAGGAGTACGCGCCTCACTTCGACTACTTCGACACCACCGCCGATCCTGCTGCTGCCGCCCCGTCGTCGGGGCCGGTGTCGACGACGGTGTCACGGTTCGGGCAACGGGTGGCGACGATGATCTGCTACCTGTCCGAGGTCGAGGCCGGTGGCGCGACCGTCTTCCCGTCGGCGGGATTCGAGGTCCGTCCGCGTCCCGGACGAGCGGTCTACTTCACCTACCTCGACGCCGACGGAGCCGTCGACCCGATGTCACTCCACGCCGGCGCATCCATCGAGGAGGGCGAGAAGTGGATCGTGACGCAGTGGTGCCGTGAGCGGCCGTACCGCGTCGCCGCGCCCGCGTCGTGGGCGCCGCCCGCACCGCCATCGCCGGCACGTCCTTGACGTGCGGGAACGCCGACCGCCGGGCTACGCCGCGCCGGCGAAGCGGGCGATGCTCGCTGCGGTCTCGCGACTGATGTCGGGCAGGACGGCCGTGAAGATGTCCATGCCGTGACTGGTCCCCATGACGACACGGCACTGGGCCTGAACACCGGCGCGCAGGAGCAGGCGGTAGAACTCGACGCCCTCGTCACGAAGCGGGTCGGCTTCGTTGACGCTGACGAACGTGCGCGGCAGGCCCGCGACGTCGTCCGCGGTGGCGAACGACGGCCACGCCAGCGGGTTGCCCGACTCGAAGTGCTCGATGCCGTAGGCGATCGCTCCACGGTTGTGGTGCAGGTTCAACAGGATGCCCTCGTTCTCGGTCGAGGAGGGGAACCGCTCCTGTGGCCAGCGTCCGGCGATGTACGGACACAGGGCGTACAGCCCGGTGACGATGCCGATGTCACCATCGCGCACGAGCCTCATGCCGGTGGCGAGCGTGAGGTTGCCGCCGCCCGACTCGCCGGCGACGATCACCCGCGAGGGATCGATCCCCAACTCCGCTGCATTCGCCACGACCCACCGGACGCCCGAGACGCAGTCGTTCAGCCCGGCGGGGAACGCCTCGACCTCGGGCGCCGACGACGGTGTCACACAGTTGCGGAAGTCGACCATCGCCACGGCCACGCCCTGGGCGGCCATCACGCGCGCCCACACGCGGTACATCGCGTCGAAGCACGACCCGTTCTGCATGCCGCCGCCGTGGATGTAGTACACGCACGGGACGGCCGCATCACCCTCGGGGCGAACGAAACGGATGATGATCGTGTTGCCGTCCGGTGACGACGCCACCTCGTGCGTCGTGACCGTCAGGCCGTCGGAGGGGGCCACCTCCTCGGTGTCGAACTGCTCGTAGAGCGCCTCCATCTTGTCGCGCAGCGCCGCAGCTTTCGGGCTGTTGGAGATCTCCAGCAGCGCTTCCCGGCTGTCGATGTCGCTGAGCTGCGTGACCGGCACGTTGCGCAGGGCCCACTTGACCCTCGGGTCGAGCCGCGGGTCGTTGGCGATGTCGGGCACGTTCAGATCCCTTCGCCGCGAGCGGCGATGTTGAAGATCGCGTCGGCGATCTGCGGCCAGTAGCGGCGAGGCATGTCATGGCCCATCTGGCCGAACACCAGAAGGTCCGCGCCGGGGACGGCCGTGGCGGTCGCTTCGCCGCCTGACAGGGTCACCAGCGGATCCTGACGACCGTGGATCACCAAGGTCGGCACGTCGAGTTGCTGCAGACCTTCGGTCCGGTCGCCGCTCGCAGCGATCGCCGCGATCTGGAACATCGTGCCGACCGGATGGAAGCACCGGTCGTACGACTCGGTGGCGATGCGGCGGGACTCGACCTCATCGAACAGGTCACCGGAGATCAACCGCGACGTGTTCACGCTGGCGTCGATGGCTGCATCGCGGCCCTCCGGAACGGGGCTCAGGAGCGCCATCATCGCCTCGGGGTCGGGCTGGCCGACCTCGGTGTGGCCGGTGGTCGACATGATGCTGGTGAGCGACAGGACGCGGTCGGGGTGCTCGATCGCGATCGTCTGCACGATCATCCCGCCCATCGACGCCCCGACGATGTGGGCGGCCGGGATCTCGAGCGCGTCGAGCAGCCCGACGGCATCGGACGCCAACAGCGACAGCGTGTAGGGCGCCTCGATCGGCTGTCCGGCGGCGAACGCCGCGTACATCGCCATCACGTCGGGCGGCGGTCCGTCGGTCTTGGACGACAATCCGACATCGCGGTTGTCATAGCGGATGACGCGGAACCCGCGGTCGAGCAGTTCGGACACGAATCCGGGCGACCACAGGTTCATCTGGGCGCCGAGTCCCATGACCAACAGGATCGGTGGGGCGTCGTCGTCGCCGAAGCTCTCGAAGCAGATCTCGATGTCGTTGACAGCAATCGTCGGCATGCGGCGATCTTGCCAGGCGCTGCGTCCGTGCCCATCACCGGTGGTGGCGGGGGTCCGGTTCTCGCGTGGAATGGTCTGCGACACTGGGCCCATGAGCGATCCGGACCGACCCGACTCCGTCCCGCCCTCGAACCCTCCGTCGACACCGTCGTCCACGCCGGGACCGACCGAAGCCACTCCCACGCCCCCCACCGGTTCCCCGGTTCCGCCACCGGAGGCGACCACCGTCATGCCGACCACCGAGCCGGGAAGCGGCGCCGCGGTGCCGCCCGGTCGACCGCCGGCAGGGCCGCCGGGAACTCCTGATCCCTACGTTGGACCGGGCGGTCCGAGCGACGAGAGGCCCTGGTACAAGCGGCCGGGCCCGCTCTTCGCTCTGTTGCTCGTCCTGCTGGCCATCGGGGGCCTGATCGCCTGGATCCTCCTGAGCGGCGACGACGACGACGAGCCCGCCTCTCCCGAGTCGAGCCGCCTCACCATCGAGGCTCGCGATGCCACCGGCGCTGCGCTCGACCGTGGCTTCCTGATCGAGGTCAGGGGACCGGCCGGCAGCGAGGCGTCGTACACGTGGTTGCGTCCGGACGACGGCACACCCGGCCAGATCACCGGCGACGGCACGGGCTCCGACGGTCGAGTCGACTTCGAATGGCAACCCGACGAGACGGTCGACGACCCGGCATCCTGGTCGGCGACGGTCGACGTCGTCGAGTCGATCCCGCCGGGCTGGACCCCGCCCGGTCCGCTGGTCGACTGCGACCTGCAGCGCGTCGGCGAACCCGACAGCACCGTGGCGATGAGCGTCGATGTCACCTCGGGCGACCCGACCGCCGACCAGGAGGTTCGCTACACCTTCCCGAACTACTCCTTCCTGCCCGGCGATGCCGTCACCTGCGAGCTGGTCAGCACCGCGCCCGTCGAGACCACGACGACCTCCACGACGACCACGACGGTCGAGGAGACCACGACCACCACCCTGGCGCCGGAGACCACCGTGGCCCCGTCGACGACGCTGCCCGTGGTCACGGTTCCTCCGCAACCCGAAGCGACGCTGTGGGACGTCATCGACAACAGCCCTGACCTCAGCGAGCTCAAGGCGCTGATCGAACTCGCCGGCCTCACCGACGTCCTGTCCGACCCGAACGCCACCTTGACGCTGCTCGCACCGAGCAACGAGGCGATCGAACTCGCGGCGAGCGGCGTCGGGGCCCCCGACTTCACCAACCCCTCGGTGGTCGAGGCCGTCCTGCTGACCCACGTCGACTCCACCCAGGTCCTGCCGATCGCGCAGCTCCTCGCGTTGCCCGAGTTCGTCTCGGACAACCCGGGCCCGCACGCGATCGACGCCGAGGCCAATCCGCCCACGATCGGCGGTGCGACCATCCTGGTCGGTGACGTCGAGGCATCGAACGGAGTGCTCCACGTGATCGACCGGGTGCTCCTCCCGGAGACGCTGCCCGAGTGACCCTGCCGGACTGACTGCGTCCCGCTGACCACGTCCGACAGGCCACCGCCGACCGGCCGATCGTCGCGGCCGTAGGCTGTCGCACCGTGGATCGACCCATCGGGATGTTCGATTCGGGATTCGGCGGCCTCACGGTGGCGCGCGCCGTCATCGACCTGCTGCCCGCCGAGGACATCGTGTACATCGGTGACACGGGCCGCTACCCGTACGGCTCCAAGCCGCTCGACGACGTGCGCGCCTACGCGCACGAGCTGGCCTGGAGCCTGGTGAAGGACTTCGACGCGAAGGCGATCGTGGTCGCCTGCAACACGGCGACGGCAGCCGGTCTCGACGACCTCCGCCTCGAACTGCCCGTGCCGATCATCGACGTGATCGAGCCCGGGGCGCGGGCGCTGGTCACGACCACGGTGACCGGCCACGTCGGCGTCATCGGCACCGTCGGCACGATGGCATCGGGCGCCTATCTGCGTGCCGTGATCGACACGGGTGCGCCGGTGAGCCTGACGAGTGCGGCGTGTCCGGGCTTCGTCGAGTTCGTCGAACGCGGCCAGACGACGGGCGACGAGGTGACGGTGCTCGCCGAGCGGCTGCTGGCCCCGATCCGGGACGCCGGGGTCGATGCCCTGCTCCTGGGGTGCACCCACTACCCGTTCCTCGCCCGCACGATCAGCGAGGTGATGGGACCAGACGTCACGTTGGTCAGCTCGGCCGACGAGACCGCGTTCGCGGTGATGGACCAACTCGGTGCGCTGGGTCTGCTGCGCGAACACGGCCGGGTCGGCCGGCACCGATTCGTGTCGAGCGGGGACGTCGAGCTGTTCCGCGAGCTCGGTGCCCAGCTGCTCGGCCCGGAACTCGACCACACCGAAGCCTGGAACCCGTCCGGTTCCTGATGGTCGGTGGCACCCTGTGCCCGCTGGCACCGACACCTTCATCGACACCTTCAGCGACGACTTCACCGAAACGGAGATCCCATGGCCCGCCCCGACGGACGCAGCGACGACCAACTCCGCCCGATCGCCTTCGAGCGCGACTTCACCCAGATGGCCGACGGCTCGTGCCTCGTCTCGTTCGGCAGGACGCGGGTGCTGTGCACCGCGTCGATCGACGACGACGTGCCGCGCTGGATGCGCAATTCCGGCAAGGGCTGGGTGACGGCCGAGTACTCGATGCTGCCGGGAGCCTCCCCTGAGCGCATCGACCGTGAGGCTGCACGTGGCAAGCAGAGCGGCCGTACGGTCGAGATCCAGCGCCTCATCGGTCGCTCGCTGCGCGCCGCCTGCGACATGCACGCACTGGGCGAGCGCCAGGTCATCGTCGACTGCGACGTGCTGCAGGCCGACGGTGGTACCCGCACGGCGAGCATCTGCGGCGGCTTCGTCGCCTTGCACGATGCGCTCCAGCGGGTGGTGCGGCGCGGCGACCTGCCCACCAATCCGATGCACTCATTCTGCACTGCGATCAGTGTCGGCATCGTCGACGGCACACCCGTGCTCGATCTTCCGTACGTCGAGGACAGCGCCGCCGAGGTCGACATGAATGTCGTCATGCTGCGTCCGATCGCCGGTGGTGAGGCCCGCTTCGTCGAAGTGCAGGGCACCGCGGAGGGCATGGCGTTCTCCCGGTACGAACTCGATTCGTTGCTGATGCTCGCGGAGGGCGGCCTCGAGACGATCGCCGACCTGCAGGCCGAGGTGATCGCCACGCCACCAGCGGCCCGACCGGAGGGCTGAGTGATCCAGCTCGTCTGTGCGTCGGCGAACCCCGACAAGGTCGCGGAGATCCAACGGTTGCTCGACGGTGTCGTCGACCTGCTCCCGCGCCCGGCGCACGTCCCCGACGTCGTCGAGGACGCCGACTCGCTGCTGGGCAACGCTCGGCTCAAGGCGGCTGCGCTCTGCGAAGCGACCGGGATGGCCGCGGTCGCCGACGACACCGGCCTCGAGGTGGCCGCGCTCGGGGGAGCGCCCGGCGTGTTCTCGGCACGCTACGCGGGAGAGGGATGCAGCTATGCCGAGAACCGAGAGAAGCT
>Ga0316576_10002804_pt1 | contig 10021 bp, 6 predicted proteins | sample S0NA_FD_203075 | JGI IMG/M metagenome (GOLD analysis project Ga0316576, IMG submission 203075) | Rhizosphere microbial communities from salt marsh grasses in Alabama, United States - S0-2_050615r3r5 | ecosystem: Host-associated > Plants > Roots > Rhizosphere | place: USA: Alabama | collected... | reverse complement strand
TCCGCCCCGGTCACCGCGTCGTCGGCGATCTTGTCGAGGGTCACCGCGTTGCTCCGCAGCGCGCTTGCTCCCACCGACCCGCCGGCGAGCTTGGTGCCGGTCACCGCCGCGTCCGCGAGCGACGAGCTGTCAACACTGCCGGGAGCGATCTTCGAGTTGGTCACTGCCTCGTCGGCGAGCTCGGTCTCGCCGATCGATCCCGGCGCGATCTGGGAGGCCGCCACCGCGCCGTTCGCGATCTTGTCGGCGGTCACGGCGCCGTCATCGAGCTTCGCGGTTGTCACCGCGGCGGTTGCCAGCTTCTGCGAGCTCACCGCGCCGTCCTGGAGATCGGCCGCGGTGATCGACCCGTCCGCGACGGCGGTGCCGTCGACCGAACCCGCCGCCAGGTCCTGGGCCCGGATCGAGCCGTCGAAGATGTGCGTGCTGTTGACCGCACCCGGCGCGATGTCCGTCTCGGTGACGCCGTCGTCCTCGATGGCGGCGCTGGTCACCGCTTCGTTTGCCAGCTCGGAGGGCCCGACGCAATCGGGGCAGTCGAGCCCGGTCGCGGCGACGGTTCCGACCACGTCCAGGGTCATGTCTCCGCCGCCGTAGTTGACGATTTGGAAGTGCTCGTTCGACCCGGACGTCCGGGCGATCCCCCACTCGCTCAGAATCGTGTCCGTTGCTCCGTCCAATGATCCGTCGAGGACCAGATCGGGTCCACCCTCGGTGTTGGCGGCGGCAACCCCGGCGCCGTCGACCGATGCCGAGGTGCCCACCAGACCGTAGGCCTCGACATCCGTCTCCGGGTTGTCGCCCCGGATCGCCGCCGATGCGGTCGGCACCGACTTGGGATGTCCCTCTCCTTCTCCCTTGAGATGTCCCGCGCCCGTGCCCATTACCGAAACCGTGGCCGCGGCAGGAACAGCGGCAGAAGACAGCGACAGCGACCCGCCGGCCGCCTCCCAGCGCTTCAACACCTCGATCGCCCGCGCGATCTCGTCATCGGTCGGCCCCTCCGGCACCTCGAAGTACCGCCCCTCGGACCACTCGCCGGCCTCGATGGCCTGCTCTTCGATCATCTCGGTGACGGTCCGCACGAACCACACGTAGTGGCCGCCCGGTGCGAAGCACTGCTCCGCCGACGGCGTCCAGCTGGTCGCGCTGCCCGCGACGCGGGTGAACAGCACCTCGGTGTCGGCGGTCAAGTCCACCGGCTCCGAGGCATCATCTGGGAGGACGTAGGCAACGAGGTCATAGGCGACCGCTTCAGCCGTCATGCCCCAGCTGAAGGTCGGGCACCGGCTCTCGACCACCACCATGCGGTCGGTTGCACCGGGCGACACCCCTTGGGTGGCGAAGGCTGTTGTCGAGATCGCCAGCGCGACGGCGAAAAGTACTGCAAGTCGTCCTGAGTTCTTCATCGTTCTCTCCTTCTCTTCCTTATTGCGATGGGAGCGGTGCCAGGCACGCAACTTTGTTGGCGGCCAACGAAGTTGGATCCAGGCACCGAGCCCGCGTGGCCGATACGCGATGAGCTGTCGAGGCGGCCCCGGTCCGAGTGTCCAGGTCGGTGTGCATCCGATTGGCGCGTCCGACGCGCCACCGCAATTCGTCCGACGAATTGCCGTCGGACGAATCGTCATGGCACCACCGCCGACCACTCACCGGTGCCGCCGGACTCAAAATCGTCGGTAAAAAGCGGCGTCTCGACCATCCCGTTGACGACCACGAGATCGAAACCGGCGACCTCGGCGCCGGAATGTGCCCACAGCGCCTCGCCGGGGCCGGAGAGGTGGAAGCCGGTGACCGCAGCGCTGCCGGCCTGAACCTCGATCCCACCCCGGATGAAGCTTGAGGTTGAACCGGCGCCGGTGAGCTCGAGCGAGCGATCGACGACCACCGTCTCGGTGTAGGTCCCGGCCGCCACGTCGATCTGCGAACAGGAGGGAGTGACGACCGCCGACTGGATGGTCGGATGGGCGGTTGACGGAACGGTGCAGGTGTCCGCGCCGGCCGCTGCGGTACACAGCAATATCAAGGCGACGACGAGCGACGACGTGCCGGTCGCGGGTGTCCGAGCTTCTTCTCCATGCATCTTCAACCTCCGGAATTGTGCGGCGGATCAACCGCCGTCAACCGGAGAAGCGACGACGGAGCGCGAATCCGGACACCGGCCCGGCCGAGGTCGAAGCGACAGGTGCCGGTTGACCGCGCCGGAGCGGGTCGCTACCGTGAGGGAATCGCGATTGGGCGGATCGTTTTTAGGCGGGTCAGCAAGTGGATGAGCAAGACCAGCACACCCCTTCGGGATCATCGGTCGATTCGACGTCGGCTGCGGCGCCGCATGGGCAGCTGATGGAGCTGCTGTATCACGATCTCAAAGCCGTCGCCGCTCATCGCCTCAAGGGAGAGCGTCCGGACCACACGTTGCAGCCGACAGCGCTGGTTCACGAAGCGTATCTCCGCCTTTCCGAGCGTCCGGACGTCGAGTGGGAGAGCCGGACCCATTTCTTCCGCGCGGCTGCGATTCAGATTCGCCGAGTGCTCGTGGATCACGCGCGGTCGCGGAACCGCAAGAAACGGGGCGGCGGGCTGCTTCGGGTCACGCTGAGCGACGACATGGTGGTGATGGCACCCGAGGTCGACATGCTCGCGTTGGACGAGGCGTTGACTCGTCTCGACCAGCGATCCACCACCGACCGCCAGATCGTCGAGCTCAAGTTCTTCGCCGGGTTGACCGAGGATGAGGTCGCATCCGCCCTCGGGATCTCGGACCGAACAGTCCGCCGGCGGTGGACCTTCGCCCGCGCCTGGTTGCTCAACGAGCTCGTGAGAGCTGGAGGCGCCGATGACAACCGATGAGCAGTACCAACGACGACGAGAGCTCTTCGACCGGGCGTACGAGCTGCCCGCCGCGGAGCGGGAGGCGTTTCTTCATGAGGCCGCCGACGGCGACGAGATGCTCGTCAAGGAGGTGTTGGCGTTGCTCGATGTTGACGACCGCGGCGGCGGTCTTCTGTCCGGTTCCGGCTCCGAGCCTCTCGGCGTCGAGGGAGCGCTGGTCGGAGCCTCGATCGGCGGTTTTCGAATCGAGGAACTGATCGCCACAGGCGGCATGGGAGCGGTGTACCGCGCGCGCCAGGATCATCCTTCCCGGGAGGTTGCCGTCAAGGTCATCCGACCGCACGCGGTCAGCTCGCGTATGATGCGGCGGTTCGACCTCGAGGCAGAGGTCCTGGGCCGCCTGGACCACCCGGGGATCGCGAAGATCCACGCGGCGTCCACAGCCGAAACCGATTTCGGCCTGCTGCCGTTCTTCGCCATGGAGCTCGTCGACGGCGTCCCGCTCACCCGCTTCGCCGTCGAGCGGGGGCTGAGCACCTCCGAACGGATCGAGCTGCTGGCCAAGGTCTGCGATGCCGTCCACCACGCCCACCAGAACGGGGTCATTCATCGCGACCTCAAGCCGGCCAACATTCTCGTCCGCGAAGACGGCCAGCCCAAGGTACTCGACTTCGGCATCGCCCGCGTCACCGATGCGGACATTCAGGCCACCACCCTGCTCACCGACAGCGGATTGATCATCGGTACATTGTCGTACATGAGCCCCGAGCAGGTCGGCGGCAGCCACGACGAGCTCGACATCCGCGCCGACGTCTATGCTCTCGGCGTGGTCGGCTACGAGGTGCTTACCGGTCAGCTGCCGCTGGAGCTCGCCGGCAAGAGCATGACCCAGGCTGCGCTCATTATCGGAAGTCAGCCCCCGCGGCCGCTCTCGGACGCCAACGGTCCGACCTCCCGGGATCTGGAGACGATCATCTCCACCTGCCTGGAGAAGGACAAGAATCACCGCTACAGCTCGGCCGCCGAGCTGGCCGCGGACCTCCGGCGCTTCTTGGCCGATCAGCCGATTCAGGCCCGGCCGCCGAGCCTTGCCGATCAGATGGTGAAGTTCGCCCGCCGAAACCGGGCCTTGGTCGCCGGTGCGTCGCTGGCGGTGGTGGCGCTTGTGGTCGGTCTGGTGGTCGCCCTGGTGGGCTGGAATGCGGCGGCGACGGCCCGGGAGAGGGCCGAGACCGAGGCCGCGAAGGCGAACCTGCTCAACACCTACCTCACGGACATGCTGCAAGCTCCCGATCCGTGGCTGGACGGCCGCGAGGTCAAGGTCGTCGATCTGCTGGAACGTGCCTCCGAGAACCTGGAGGAGCTGCTCGCCGATCAGCCGGAGGTCGCGGCTCTGGCCCATCACCGACTCGGTTTCACCTACAGGGACCTCGGCGAGTACGAGGACGCGGAGCGGCACATCAGTCGAGCCCTGGAGATCAGCTCCGGTGTCCCCGATTTCCCCTTGGAGACCGAGATCGAGATGTTGTCCGATCTCGGGGACGTCCACATCGCGCTTGGCGAGCTCGAGGAGGCCGCCACGATTCTCGAAGGAGCGCACGAGACCGCCTCCGAAAGCCTCGACGAGGCGAACCCTGTGCGTCTCAAGGTGCAGCACGAGCTCGCGGTCCTGCGCTGGGAGCAGGGCGAGCTGGACGAGTCGGAACGGCTCTTTCGCGATTGCCTCGACCGCTCGCTCGTGGTTCTCGGACCGGAGCACGAGGACACCATCGTGACCACCGCAGCTCTCGGCAACGTCCTGCAACAGGCCGGCAGTCTCGAGGAGGCGAAGCCGCTGCTCGAACGGGCTCTGGAGTGGGACCTCGAGCACCACGGCGAGGATCACCCGAGCACCGCCATCGTGGTCAACAACCTCGGCTTCGTCTACCAGAAGCTCGAGGAGCACGACCGGGCTCTCGAGATGTTCGAGCGATCGCTGGCGACCCGGCAGCGGGTTCACGAACACGACTCGATGAGCGTGATCATCGGCCTCAACAACGTCGGCCTCCAGCTCGGGATCATGGGCCGCGGGGAGGAGGCGCTCGCCTTCGTGGAGGAGGCGATCGGGATCGCCGACCAGATCCTCGAGCCCGGCCAATGGCAGTGGCCGGCGCTGCGCTCCACCTATGGCCGCACGCTGATGGCGGTCGGTCGGTACGGCGAAGCGGAGCGCGAGCTGCGAGCCAGCCTGGAGGGTTTCCGGGCGGCGGTCGGCGACGAGCACTGGAGGACCCAAGCGGTGTGCCGCAACCTGGTCGAGCTCTCCCAGGCAACCGGCGATCCCGAAGGTGTGGCTCGGTACCAGGCGCTGCTGCTGCCGCAGGATCCGTCGTAGAGGATTTCTACGGACCGACCTGCCACCGGTCGGCGCGACCGGACTCGAAGTCGTCCCAGAACACGGTCCCACCGAGATCGAGGATCAGGCGACGCCGCATGGTGCCGTTGCTGTAGGCGAAGACGGTCTGCAACGGGTTGCCGTCGAGGGTCGTCACTGATCCACCCACCGCCCACAGCCCCCCGACGGCGCTGTTGATCGCCGCCACCGCACTCGGATTCAGGGGAATGAGAATGCACGTGGCGTTGTCGTCGATGTCGGCATCAACGGTCCCGAAAACGGGGCCGTCCCCGAGATCGTCGAACACCGCGATGAGACCTGTCCCGCCGGCCATCAGGGCGGCAATGTCGGTGGTGACCTCTTTGAGCACGTAGGTCTCGTAGGGATCGGGGCTGTTGAATCCGTCGCCGGTGTCGGGTGGGTTGCCGGGGTTGTACAGCTGCAGCGCGGCGTGAGCCACCGTACCCTGCACGGCCGAGAGATCGAAGACGAAGAAGTTCCGAATCTCGCTCACTCCGGCCGCCGCGGTGTCGCCCGCAGCGTAGTTGGTCGAACCACCACTGCTGTAGCCGTCCCAGCGGTAGTTCCCCGAATCGACCGCGTCGAGGAACTCGAGTTGGGCCGACGCATTCGACGCCGCCGTCATCACTGCAATCACCGTCAGAATCGCGAACAACCCCGTGAACTTCATTGCACCATCCTCCTTTTCCGTCGTGTTTCGCGGTGCAGCCGTATACCGGTCGAAACCTCGTCAAACCGGCCCGAGCGTCCGCGCGCCGCGCCGTCACTCAGCAAGGCGACATCCTCGGCCGAATCCGGACACCGCCGGTGGCAGTCCGTGTTCGCGGTCCATCGCGGTGAACGCGAGTGGGAGCGATCAGGTCAGCTTCACCGGGATTTTCCGGGTGCGGGTGGCCGGAGCCTCGAACCTCTAGCCCGTTCCCGTCCAGAAACCCGAGTGGTCCGGACCATCCCATCGCATGGCGGGCGAGACGCCCGCCGCCACAATGCGGCGCGCAGGGGAGATGCCGCGACCGAACCACAGGCTGGTGACCGCCGACGAACTCGACACGACCGCCTCTAGGTTCCCCGCCGTCCGGCGAGCCTATTACCAGCGAGGTGTGAGTCTGTGATCAGTGCCACCTGTGCGGAATCCTGCTACCCTCTGGCGATCATGGCAGACGACAAGGTTGTCCGGTTTCCCGGGCGTTTCGAGGCGGAGATCGCCGTCGCGGAACGGGCGTACGACGTGATCATGGAGCGGCTGGCCCGAGGTCGGCTGCCCGACGATGTTGCTGCTGACGGCGATGCCGCTGCCGTGCTCGACGCGATCGGCGAGCTGCTACACCTCAACGCGATGGACGTGGACGGCCGACGGATCTCTCGGAAGAAGACGGAGGCATCGGTCGAGGCCCTGGAGTCGGCAGTGTATCGGCTGGCTGACTGGCCGGCCGTCCCCCGGGTTCTCGCGATGGCGCCGATCATCGAGGCGCTGGAAAAGCTCGAGGTCGACTGGCTCGCAAGCGAGCTGGTGGGCTTGCTCCCCGAGCAACCGGAGGAGGCTCCGCACGACGACGACATCTTTGAGGCAATCGCGAGGATTTCTCTCGCGTGTCTGCGGATCATGCTCCGGGCCGGGGTTTGGGATGAGAGCTTCGAGGGACCGCTGCGGGCGGTGCGGGAGTGGTCGCTCGGGCGAGCCGAGGACGATGAGCTCAAGCAGACCTTGAGTCAGGCGGTGGTCTTCCACGCGATTCTTGGCCGGCAGTCGCTGTTGGAGGAGGAGCGGCGGCGGATGGCCGATGCCGAACCGCTGCCGAACGAGCTGATGGCGGCGTTGGACGATTTCGCCGCCGACATGACCTCCGAGAAGCTGGTTCGTTGGAGCCTGCACCTGGTGATCGCTGATGCTTTGGCGGCCGGGCTGGTTCCGGAGTGGGCGAAGCCGAAGCATCTCGTGGCGGCGGCTGAGCTGGCGGTGGTGCGGGAGGACGACCCCGACGTCGAGCTCGACCTGCTCAAGTTCGCCAGGTGGGCGCGCATCAAGCCGAAGGACCTGCGCACGCTCAGAGACAAGGTCGCGGAAGCACTGGTCTGGATGCCGCCCGGCTACGAGGACAGTGTGGAGGATCGACAGGAGGAGCGGTGGCGGGTCGAGTCCGGAACCATGGAGTCCCTTCCGGTTCGGTGGGCGGCCGATGGTCCGGTGGAGGAGTGCCCCCCCTACAGCCCGGAAGCGGCCGTCACCCGGATCGAGGAGCTTCGCGACGTGGTGTGGATGATGATCGACCCCGTCGAACCTCTGCAGTTCGTTGCGTCGGCGTTCCGTTTCGGCGACGACGCGCCGGAGGTGATGGACGAGGAGACGGTATCCCGGATCATCGACCTCTGGGAAGAGGAGCGAGTGGTCGACGTCGATCGCGGCGAGGACGACGACGTCGAGGATTGGGAGGACGACCGCGTTGACGAGGGCGGTGGTGGTCCCGCGCTGGTGACGACCGACGGCGAGCCGCTGGTCTTATGCACCGGCGAGTACGAGTTCGAAGACCGCGACCGCGCGGAGATCATCCGACGCCTCGACGCCATTGCCGAGCTGGAGCGAGAGCAGGACGACGGGTCGCACCGCTGGGTGTGGATGGAAGAGCGAGACGGGCAGAACCTGCTGATCGGTTCGATCGAGGTCGAAGAGGCGCGGCTGTCGGTGGACACCATGTCGGTCGCCCGCGCCACCCGCATCGGCGCCCGACTGGACGAGCAGCTGGGCGAGCTGACGGTCATGATCGACCTGTCGACCGAACGGGTGACGCCGGCGATGATGGCGCGGCGAGAGCGCGGGGCGCCCGGAGACGGGGAACGGCCGTCCGTGACCACCGACGACGAATGGGCGGTGGTCCACAGCGCCATGGCTCGGCACTACCGGGGCTGGCTGAACGAAGAGATCCCCGCTCTCGGGGGAATGACCCCTCGCGAGGCGGTCCAGGATCCCGAGGGACGGCAACGCGTCGTCGCCCTGTTGCGGAACATGGAAGAGCTTCAAGCGTCAGCGCCGGAGGCCATGCGCGGTTTCGACTTCGGCTTCCTCTGGCGTCAGCTCGGGCTGGATCGCGACGAGCCCTAACCCGGACTATTCACGAGCTTTCTGCTGCGGCCGGCGATGCATCCGCCCTGGCCGCGTCTTCTCACCCCGGGGTGCTCAACGTACTGTCAAGTACGCCTCCGCGCCCCAAGCTGAGAAGACGCGGCCAGCATCGGAGCCTCGTCCCCCTCGTGACGAAACCTCATGAATAGTCCGGGCTAAACACAATACTGTTCATTTAGGCAAGACCTGGACGCGGATATCGGGTCGCACGGTTGGGCCAGGCGGTGTGGTCTTGACTTTGTAGCCACTCATTTTTCGTTTTACGACGCGAGGGTTGAGACGACCGCGGCTGGAGCAGACTCTACGCTCGAGGATTTCAGAGAGCACCGCTCGGGCTGTTGTCTCCTGAGGGGGGAAAAGAGCCGTTCGAGATCTTCCTTCTGATGATGCGAAGGCTATGGACGAAGGAGAGGTCATCGGTGTCGAGGTTGGCCGACCGAGCGGCCTCATTCATGAGTCCACGGACAGCGAAATGCGCAAGGAGCAGGCCGTAGAGCTCCTGTTTCACAAGGTCCGGTGTTTTGCTTCGCAGCACGACATCCCTGCCTCGGAGATGTACCTTGAGCTCATCAAAGGCGGTTTCGATCTCCCATCGCTCGTGGTAAAGGCCGGCAAGTTCAAGGGCCGGCGCCTCTTTTGGATCGAGGATGTTTGTGATGAGTCGGTAGGTCGATTCTCCCGAGTTGATCCCTTTGATTTCGTATTCGACGACCCGCACTCTGATTCCGTTGCGGACATTCCGCCGATCCTTGGGAGACGGGAAGACCGTAGACAAAAAAGAACCATCTCGGAATCTCTTTTCACAGGGAAGAACGAGGTTTTTCTTGGCGCGCCAAACATGACTCGCACCGGTGCCAACTGCTTGCTTCCAACGGTCGTATGACCAGAAGTGCCGGTCGGCGAGACAGAGCATCTCGGGCGTCAGGCGGGGGATGAGTTGATCGGCAAGTTTCGCCTCGCTCAATGTGCACGGTCCTTCGGCGACATCGAAGAGCACATGAGTACCGCACTCGGCCAGAGCAACGCAGCGGACCTGAGGAAAGGCGCTCGATCCACGCGACGCACCCGGCCGACCGAAGTGGGCTTCATTCGCAGGTGTATCTCCAACGTCGAGCGTCATTCCATCGATGCTGACCTTACGCCATTGGCGATACCACACGCCCTTGGATCCAGCAGCTCCTATCGGTCCGACAACCTCATGGAAGATTCGCTCCATCGGCTCAGAACCCAACCGTGCTCGCGCCTGTGAAATGGCAGACCGACCGGTCTTTCTAAGCCTTTCGGCTGGCTCTCCAAGCCATTCGAGACCCTCTACGAGACATCGCAATACCTCCTCATAAGCAACGTTCATGTAAAGGGCCATCGCGATGACGTAGTAGACCATCACATGAGCCGGAAGCTGTCGTATCCGTTTACTTTGTTTACCGGTATCAGTAAGAACACTCATCACGGTTTCGCGCGGGATCGTCGACGACAGTAGTCCCATGCTGATTAGATCGCTAATCCGAAGATTATCTTCCAGCGCGGCAGCAGTACGAGGCATTTGGGTACCCCCAGTCCAGGCTATCTGGAGAAAGGATACCACGTTTCTATCCTATTTAAACAGTATTGAGCCTAACCCGGACTATTCACGACCTTTCTGCTGCGGGAGGCGATGCATCCGCCCTGGCCTCGTC
>Ga0316576_10002803_pt1 | contig 10029 bp, 10 predicted proteins | sample S0NA_FD_203075 | JGI IMG/M metagenome (GOLD analysis project Ga0316576, IMG submission 203075) | Rhizosphere microbial communities from salt marsh grasses in Alabama, United States - S0-2_050615r3r5 | ecosystem: Host-associated > Plants > Roots > Rhizosphere | place: USA: Alabama | collected... | reverse complement strand
GAAGAAGCGGACCTCCTCGACGGGGACGGACCGCTCCTGCAACAAGGTGCGCATGACCCCGCCGACCTGCCCGGTGGCACCGACAACTCCTACTCGCATCCCGCAAGTCTAAGGACGTCACGCGCGGATCCGGCCGCGGCCCAGCATGCGAGCCGCCGCACGGCCCTGAGACGTGGCCGGGTGCTCACCACCCCTGGATCGCGCACCCGGCCACGTCCGTTTCTCCCCGCCCGGACCGGAGCCCCCGAGGCGCCGAGGACTCATCGGGCCGCGACAGCGCGCTCGCGCGACTACCTGAGGTGCCCCCGACACCAGTCGGGTTGCGAGAACTCGCAGCGACGCAGGAGGAGGCCACGTGGTGAGCGGAGACGGAACGTCCTTCACCGCCCTGGCCTACCTGACCCACGTCGACGCGCTGATCCTGGCCGAGGACTCCCGGATGGAGCTCGTAGGGCCACGAGACTCTGCTCTGGAGTACCTCGCCCGCTTCACCGCCACGCCGCAGCGGCGGGTGTGGAACCCCCAGCGCATCCTGTCGGTGCACCAGGTCCGCCTGGGCAGCCGTCTCAATGCCCGCAGCCGCGCCCAGGGCACCGACCTGCGGCTCGTCGTGCCGCGACGCGCCCTGCTGCGCTCCCCCTTGCACGGGTGCGTCGAGGACCCGATCCGGGTCGGTCCGGTCCCCGGGTCGGTCCGGTCCCCGGGTCGGTCCGGTCCCCGGTCCGCTCCTCGTCATGGACGCGATGGCATTCTTCGCAGGCCCCTACGGACCCCCGCCGCCGAGACCTTCTGGTGGACCCGCGACCCCGAGCTGGTGGAGCGGGCCACGCAGACCTTCCTCGAGGTGTGGGACACCGCCGTGCCGGTCGGTGGGCACCAGTCGCGCGACCCCTCGGCGACCGGACGCGCGAGGTCGCCCTCGCGCTGCTCGACGGGGCGAGCGACAGGGAGATCGCCGCGGAGGTCGGCGTCAGCGAGCGAACCGTCCCGGCGGAGGTGCACCGGGTGGTCCAGTGGCTGGGGGCCGACGACGCCCTGCTCGCCGAGCGGGGCGACGGGGTCGGGGACGGGACCCGCCGCAGCATCTGGCACAAGACCCACCTCCCGACCTGGTCGGAGGTCCGCGCCGCCCGCGGGCTCTTCGCCCGACGCCACCGCTCCGTCGACGACCGCTACGTCACCTCCGTGCGGAGCCTCACCCGGCTCCCGATGCTGTCCAGCCACCACCATCCCTACCTGCGGGTCGGACCCGTGGTCGCGCCGATGCTCCTCGTCGACCACGCCCTCCTGTACGTAGGGGCGCCACTCGGTCACGAGCTCGAGGGTCAGGTGTGGTCGAGCAGCAACGGTCATGTACTCCGCGAGGCGGTCCGGTGCTTCCGGACCGTCTGGGACGCCGGCCGCGCGGTAGTGGCGCCCGGCGACGAGCCGCCCTTCACCAGACGGATGGTCGACATCGGCTTCCTGCTCAGCGACGGCGCGAGTGACAAGGAGACCACCCGGAGCCTGCAGGTCTCCGGGCGGACGGTGTCGGCGGAGGTCGCCGAGATCATCCACCGTCTGGGGGCCCGCAGCCGCACCCACGCCATCGCGCTCGTCGCCGCCGGCGGGCCCTACTGAGGCCGAGTGGTCAGAAGCCCAGGCGGTGCAGCTGCTTGGGGTCGCGCTGCCAGTCCTTGGCCACCTTGACGTGCAGGTCGAGGTGCACGCGCTGACCCAGCATCGCCTCGATGCCGCGCCGAGCGGTGGTGCCGACCTCCCGCAGCCTGGACCCGCCCCGGCCGATGACGATGGCCTTCTGGCTGTCGCGCTCGACGAACACATTGACGCGGACGTCGAGAAGGGGGTCGTCGTCGGGTCTCCCCTCGCGCGGCACCATCTCCTCGACGACGACCGCCAGGCTGTGCGGCAGCTCGTCGCGGACTCCCTCCAACGCGGCCTCGCGGACGAGCTCCGCCACCATCACCGCTTCCGGCTCGTCGGTGAGCTCGCCGTCGGGGTAGAGCGGCCCCGGCGAGGGGGGCAGGTGCGACGCCAGGATCTCGGCGACGACGTCGACCTGGTCGCCCCGAGTCGCGGAGCACGGGACGATGTCGGCCCAGTCACCGAGCCGGTCCACCGCGATCAGGTGCTCGGCGAGGCGTCCACGGTCGACGGTGTCGGACTTCGTGGCGATGGCGACGACCGGCGTGGACCGGCCGCCGGAGAGCTCGGCCAGCTCGCGGGCGATGAACTGGTCGCCGGGACCGATGCGCTGGTCGGAGGGCAGGCAGAAGCCGATGACGTCGACCTCGAGCAGGGTCTCGCGGACCAGGTCGTTGAGCCGTTCGCCGAGCAGCGTCCGGGGCTTGTGCAGCCCGGGGGTGTCGACGAGCACGAGCTGGCTGTGGTCGTTGGTGACGATCCCCCGGATCGTGTGCCGGGTCGTCTGCGGCTTGCTCGACGTGATCGCGACCTTCTGGCCCACGAGGGCGTTGGTCAGGGTCGACTTGCCGGCGTTCGGACGGCCGACGAGGCAGGCGAACCCGGCGACGTACTGCTTCGGCCCCCTGCTCATCCGGCCTGCTCCTCCACGTGCTCCCGGTCAGGGACGGCCACCGGCTCGACGACCACGGTCGCGATGCGGTGGCGCCGACCGTGCATCCGGTCCGCGGTCAACCGCAACCCGGCGACCTCGCACGTCGAGCCGAGGATCGGGACCATCCCGATGGTCTTGCCGATCAACCCGCCGACAGTGTCCACCTCGTCCTCCTCGAGGTCGACGTCGTAGAGCTCGGCGAGGTCGTCGACATGCATGGTGGCCGCCACCCGCGCACGGCCGTCCCCGAGGTCCTCCACCTCGGGCGCCTCACGGTCGTACTCGTCGGTGATCTCGCCGACGATCTCCTCGAGGATGTCCTCGATGGTGACGATGCCTGCGGTCCCGCCGTACTCGTCGACGACGACCGCCAGGTGCGTCTGCTCGAGCTGCATCTCGCGCAGCAGCTCGTCGACCGGCTTGCTGTCCGGCACGAAGCGCGGCGGCCGCATCAGGTCGGTGACCGGGCTGGACGCCGCCTCCGGGTCGGCGTTGAGCCGCCGCATGACGTCCTTGAGGTACAGCAGCCCCCTGATGTCGTCGAGGCTGCGGCCGATGACCGGGATGCGCGAGAAGCCGGAGCGTAGGAACAGGCTCATCGCCTGCCGGTTCACCCGGTCGTCGTCGATGGCCACCATGTCGGTGCGGGGGACCATCACCTCCCGGGCGAGGGTGTCGCCGAGCTCGAACACCGAGTGGATCATCTCCCGTTCGTCGGCCTCGATGAGCCGGTGCTCGCTCGCGACGTCGACGAGGTCGCGCAGCTCGGACTCGCTCTCGAAGGGACCGTCGCGGAAGCCCTTTCCGGGGGTCACGGCGTTCGTCAGCGCGATGAGCAGCCTCGAGAAGGGACCGAGGACCCGACGCAGCCACAGCGTCACCGGAGCCGCCACGAGTGCGACGGCGCTGCTGTGCTGACGACCGAGCGTGCCGGGCGAGACGCCGACGAAGGCGAAGGAGATGAGCACCACCGCTCCGATGGCGACGAGGAAGGGCTGCCAGGTGCCCTCGACGCCGTCGACCGCGGCGAGCGTGATCATCACCGCCGCTGTCGACTCGGCGATGACGCGGAGGAAGGAGAGGACCGACAGGTAGGCAGCGGTGTCCCCGACGACGCGCACCAGGGCCTTCGCCCCGGGCCGGCCCTCGTCGAGGAGCTCGTCGGCGCGCACGCGGGACATCCGCTGGAAGGCGGACTCGGCCATCGAGATGAGGAAGGCGGCGACGGTGGCGAGCACCGCCGCGAGGACGAGCCGGGTCATCGAGGTCTCCCGCGGCTCAGGCGCCCGGGCGGCCGCGAGTGGCGAGGAAGGTGAGGAGGAGCTGGCGCTGCAGCTCGAACATCTCCTTCTCGTCCTCGGGCTCGGCGTGGTCGAAGCCGAGCAGGTGGAGGACGCCGTGCGTCGTGAGCAGAAGGAGCTCCTCCTCGGTGGCGTGGCCGGCCTCCCGGGCCTGACGCTCGGCCACCGCGGGGCACAGCACGATGTCGCCGAGCACGCCCTGCTCCGGGTCGGCGCCGTCCCGCCCGGGACGCAGCTCGTCCATCGGGAAGCTCATGACGTCGGTGGGGCCGGGCAGGTCCATCCACTGGACGTGGAGGGTCTCCATGGCGGGCTCGTCGACCAGCCGGAGGCACAGGTCGGCCTGAGGGTGCACCCGCATGGCCTCCATGACGTACCGGGCGCAGGCGACGAGCTCGAGCTCGTCGACGTCGTGCCCGCTCTCGTTGAGGACGTCGATGCTCACGGGCCGGGCCGGTCCTGCTCGTCGCGGCGGGTGCGCGGCCGCCGCCGCGGTTGGTCGTGGGCGTCGCCGACCTGCCGGTTCTGCTGACGCTGCTGGCTGACGTCCCACCGCCCGTAGGCGTCGACGATCTGCCCCACGAGCCGGTGCCGGACGACGTCGGAGGCGGTGAGCTCGGAGAAGTGGACGTCCTCGAGACCCCCCAGGATGTCGCGCACCACGCGGAGGCCACTGAGGTTCCCACCGGGGAGGTCGACCTGGGTGACGTCGCCGGTGACGACCATCTTGGAGCCGAAGCCGAGCCGGGTGAGGAACATCTTCATCTGCTCCGGCGTGGTGTTCTGCGCCTCGTCGAGGATGACGAAGGCCCCGTTCAGCGTGCGGCCCCGCATGAACGCCAGCGGCGCGACCTCGATGGTCCCGGCCGCGAGGAGCCGCGGGATCGAGTCGGGGTCGACCATGTCGTGCAGCGCGTCGTACAGCGGACGCAGGTAAGGGTCGATCTTGTCGTTGAGCGTGCCGGGCAGGAAGCCCAGGCGCTCACCCGCCTCCACGGCGGGACGGGTGAGGATGATTCGGTTGACCTCCTTGGCCTGCAGCGCGGCGACCGCCTTGGCCATCGCCAGGTAGGTCTTGCCGGTGCCGGCCGGGCCGATCCCGAAGACGACCGTGTTCTCGTCGATGGCGTCGACGTACCGCTTCTGGCCCAGCGTCTTCGGGCGGATGGTCCGGCCCCGGCTGGAGACGATGTTCATCGTCAGCACGTCGGCGGGGCGCTCGGCCGTCTGGGCACGCAGCATCTGGATGGACCGCTCCACCGCGTCCCGGTTCAGCGGCTGGCCACCGTCGATCACCTCGAGCAGCTCGTCGACGAGCCGTTCCACCAGGGCCACCTCGGCACTCGGTCCGGAGAGGTGGAACTCGTTGCCCCTGACGTGGATGTCGACCCGAGGGAACTGCCGCTCCATGGTGCGCAGGAGCTCGTCACGCGGACCGAGAAGGGTCACCATGGCGACGTCGGGCGGGATGGTGACGGTGTGCTGGGGTACGTGCGGCTGGGCGGACCGCTCGCCGTCAGGGCCGGATGCGTCGGTGTGGGGGTCTGTCATCGTCCGACCAGTCTACGGGCGGGTGGTCCACCCCCGCGCGGGCGCAACCGCGGGCTCAGCCGGGAGGCCAGGAGAACTCGCGCCCGCCGAGGACGTGGAGGTGGGCGTGGAACACCGTCTGGTGGGCCCGGGCGCCGGTGTTGGCGACGAGCCGGTAGCCGTCCTCGAGACCGAGCTCCGCGGCCACGGTCCGGGCGAGGACGACGGCATCGGTGAGCTCGTCCGGATGATCGGCCAGGGCACCGAGGTTCTCCACGTGGCGGCGCGGGATGACCAGCACGTGCGTCGGCGCCTTGGGGTCGGTGTCGTGGAAGGCCACCGAGTGGTCGGTCTCGGCGATGACGGAGGCCGGGATGTCACCCGCGACGATCCAGCAGAAGACACATTCGCTCGTGCTCTCGCTCATGCGCCGACGATATCCACCCGAGGTGCCCGGACGTCGAGAGAAGCGCACGTCCACGGCGTCCCCGACCCTCCGAGAGTGCGCGACATGCCGATGGCAGCGCGCGGGCATCCGCATGTCGCGCAACCTCGAGGTGCGGTGGGGGTGATGTAGGAGGCGGCTCAGCGCCAGCGGCCGCGAGCGCTGAGCACTGCCACGGCCGCAGGCCCGGCGCTGGACGAGCGCAGCACCATGGGTCCGAGGCGGACCGGGAGCGCCCCGGCGTCCCGGAGCGCGTTCACCTCCTCGGGGGCGATCCCGCCCTCGGGCCCGACGACGAGCAGCACGTCCCCGCCGTCCGGCAGGTCGGCCGAGGCGAGCGCCGTCGAGGCGTCCTCGTGGAGGACGAACGCCGCGGCCGCACCGCGGACGCGGGCGACGACGTCGTCGGTCGTGGCCGTGGTGCCGAGCACCGGTCGCCGAGCGCGTCGGGACTGCTTCGTCGCGGCGACGACCACGGCGTCCCACTTGCGCCGCGAGCGCTCGCCACGTTCACCCCGCCACCGGACGACGGAGCGGGCGGCCTGCCACGGGACGATCTCGTCGACCCCGTACTCGGTGGCCGACTCCACGGCCTGCTCGTCGCGGTCGCCCTTCGCGAGGGCCTGGACCAGGACGAGGCGGGGGGCCGGCTCCGGCTCCACCACGACGCTCTCGACGAGCAGCACGAGGGTGCCCGCACCCACGGCCCGTACTTCGCACCGGGCGCGCGTCCCCTCCCCGTCGGCCAGGTCGAGCCGCTCGCCCACCCGGGTCCGCCGCACCGTGGTGGCGTGCCGTCCCTCCGGCCCGTCGAGGACCAGCTCGCCGTCGGGCTGGGCTCCGTGCAGCAGCCAGGGCTCGACGAGGTACAGCGGAAGCGTCATCGCCGCCCGGTCAGCGCGCCTTGAAGGCGTCGCGCAGCTTGCCGAACAGCGACCCGTCGGCCGGGCTGGCGACCCGCCCCTCGGGGCGCTCCTCGCCCCGGACCTTGGCGAGCTGGCGCAGCAGCTCCTCCTGCTCGGGGTCGAGACGGGTCGGGGTCTGGACGATGGTGTGCACGACGATGTCGCCCCGGCCGGCCCCCCGAAGGTGCGTGACCCCGAGGCCGCGCAGGGTCGTCGTGTCGCCGGACTGGGCGCCCCGCCGGACGTCGAGCTCCTGCGGCCCGTCGAAGGTGTCCATCGAGAGCGTGGCCCCGAGCGCGGCGGCGGTCATCGGCACCTCGATGGTGGCGTGGAGGTCGTCGCCGCGGCGCTGGAAGACCGGGTGCCGGTTCACCGCGACCTCGACGTAGAGGTCGCCGGCCGGTCCGGCGCCGTGACCGACCTCGCCCTCACCCGCCAGCTGGATGCGGGTGCCGGTGTCGACGCCGGCCGGCACCTTGAGGGTCATCGTGCGGCGGGTGCGCACCCGGCCGTCGCCCGAGCACTCGTAGCAGGGGTCGGTGATGATCTGCCCGAAGCCCTGGCAGGTCATGCACGGGCGGGTGGTCATGACGTTGCCGAGGAAGCTCCGCTGCACCTGCTGGATCTCACCGCGCCCGCTGCACACGTCGCAGGTGCGCGTGGAGGTACCGGGCTGCATCCCGTCGCCGTGGCAGGTGCCGCAGGCCACCGCCGTGTCGATCGTCAGGTCCTTCTGCGCCCCGAACACGGCATCGACGAGGTCGACGTCGAGGCGCACGAGGGCGTCCTGGCCGCGGGTCCGACGGGTGCGCGGCCCCCGGCTGGTGGACCCTCCCGCACCCGAGCCGAAGAACGCGTCCATGATGTCGCTGAACGAGAAGCCCTGGCCGAAGCCGGCGGCCCCGTCGGCGTACGGGTCCGCACCCATGTCGTAGCCGCGCCGCTTCTCCGGGTCGGACAGCACGTCGTAGGCCTGCGAGATCCGCTTGAACTGCTCCTCGGCCTCCGGACCCGGGTTGACGTCCGGGTGGAGTCGCCGCGCAGCACGGCGGTAGGCCTTCTTGATGTCCTCCGGCGACGCGTCGCGGGCGACGTCGAGGTCGGCGTAGTAGTCGTTCACGGTCGGTGGGCCCTCCGGCGGGTGAGAGGTCGGTCGCCGTCAGTCGGCGAGGATGCGAGAGACGTAGGTGGCCACCGCGCGCACCGCGGCCATCGTCGTCGGGTAGTCCATGCGGGTCGGGCCGACGACGCCGAGCCCGGCGACGACGTCGTCGCCGGCGCCGTAGCCCGAGGTGACCATCGACGTCGAGCGCAGGTTGGCGTAGGGGTTCTCGTGCCCGATCCGGACGGCGACGCTGCCGTCCTCCTCGGCGACGGTACTGAGCAGCTTGAGGAGCACGACGTGCTCCTCGAGGGCCTCGAGCACGGGCCCGATGCTCGTGCTGAACTCGGCGGAGCGGGCGAGGTTGGCGGTGCCGGCGAGCACGACCCGCTCCTCGCGCTCCTCCACGAGGCAGTCCTCGAGCGCCGCGGACACCGCCCGGACGAGGTCGCGCAGGGACGGGTCCAGCCGGTCGGGCACCGACTCGAGCGCCGCCGCCGCCTCCCCGAGGGCCCGGTTGCTCGTGGCTCCGGCCAGGGCCGCGCGGACGATCGCCACGGCCTCCTCGCCCTCGCTCGACAGCAGGTCGGTCCCGACATCGACCACGCGCTGCTCGACCCGCCCCGTGGTCGTGATGAGCACGACGAGCAGGCGAGAGCCACCGATGGGGACCATCTCCACGTGGCGGACGAAGGACCGCGACAGCGACGGGTACTGGACGATCGCGACCTGGTGGGTCAGGGACGCGAGCAGCCGCACGGTCCGGTCGACGACGTCGTCGAGGTCCACGGCCGTGCCGAGGAACTGGCTGATGGCACGCTGCTCGGCGGGTGTCATCGGCTTGACCTGCGAGAGCCGGTCGACGAAGAGCCGGTAGCCGGCGTCGGTGGGGATGCGGCCCGCGCTCGTGTGGGGTGCGGCGATCAGCCCCTCCTCCTCGAGGACGGCCATGTCGTTACGCACCGTCGCGGCCGAGACGCCCAGCCGATGCCGCTCCAGCAACGCCTTGGAGCCGACCGGCTCGGAGGTCTGGACGTAGTCCTGCACGATCGCGCGCAGGACGCGTAGGCGGCGGTCCTCGCTCATCGGTCACCTCCCGGGCCTCAGGTCGTTGGGATGGCCGGCGGGCCGTGGTTGGCACTCTCGCCGCCCGAGTGCCAATCCTACGTCGTCGGGCGGCTCGACGCGAAGCCGCGGCGCGGCGGTCCCGGGCGCGCGCCGACCTCGGGCTACCGTCGCCGCTGTGACGGACAGGTACGGGGCCGACGTGCTGAGCGGCGACTGGCGGCGCCCACCTCGGGGGCGCTCACGCGCGCTGCCGGCGGAGCCGGGCACCGTGGTCGAGGACGCCGAGTCGGGGTGGTGCGGAGCGGTCGTACGGGTGGAGAAGGCCGGCGGCGTCCACGTGGTGCATCTCGAGGACCGGCACGGCCGGACCCGTGGGTTCCGCCTCGGCCCCGGCTTCCTCGCCGACGGCGCACCGGTGACCCTCGTGCCTCCCCGGGCCGCCGACGACGCCCGCCTCGCCGCGTCGCGTGCGGCGGCCGCGCGAACCGCCAGCGGCTCGCGCGCGGTCGAGCGGGGACGAGCGAAGGTGGCCGCCGCGTCGAGGCTCTTCGTCGAGGGACGCCACGACGCCGAGCTGGTGGAGAAGGTCTGGGGCGCCGACCTGCGCGTGGAGGGGGTGGTCGTCGAGATGCTCGACGGGGTCGACGACCTCGCCGCCGTCGTCCGCGACTTCCGGCCCGACCCGCAGCGCCGGATGGGAGTGCTCGTCGACCACCTCGTTCCCGGCTCGAAGGAGACCCGGGTCGTGGAGGAGGTCCGGCGGCTGCGGCCCTGGTCCGAGCACGTCCTCGTCGTGGGCCATCCGTACGTGGACGTCTGGCAGTCGGTGAAGCCGGAGCGGCTCGGGATGCGCGAGTGGCCCGTTGTTGCCCGCGGCAGCTCGTGGAAGCACGGCATCTGCGCGCACCTCGGATGGCCGCACGAGACCCAGGCCGACCTCGCCCGGGCCTGGAGGCAGGTGCTCGGTGCGGTTGACTCGTGGACCGATCTCGAGCCCGAGCTGCTCGGCCGGGTCGAGGAGCTCATCGACTTCGTCACCGCCCCCCCGACCTGAGCCCCACCCCATACCATTTTCTCCGGATGCCGGAACCTTCACCTCG
>Ga0316576_10002802_pt1 | contig 10032 bp, 6 predicted proteins | sample S0NA_FD_203075 | JGI IMG/M metagenome (GOLD analysis project Ga0316576, IMG submission 203075) | Rhizosphere microbial communities from salt marsh grasses in Alabama, United States - S0-2_050615r3r5 | ecosystem: Host-associated > Plants > Roots > Rhizosphere | place: USA: Alabama | collected... | reverse complement strand
CCGTGGGAAAGGAACAGGTATCCTTCCGGATCCACGAACCACCATCGGCCGTCGATCTTCTCTGTTCTGAAAAACCCGGTCCCCTGATCGATCCTGGCAGAAAGGTATCCCCCAAACGTGGAGAATCCGTAACGGGAACCATCCGATTCAAGCCGGTCCTCGGAGGCCCACTCGTTCCTGAGCTGCTCCTCCGAATGGATCTTTCCCTCCCACTCACCCGGCCGGAACTGTCCGAACCGGTCAACCACTGGTTCCTCCCCCAGGTACTGGTCGCCCGGATCTTCCACATGGAGGGATACAGAGCGGATTTTCAATACCGGGTCACCGATGGGCGCCAGCATCCTGATCCCGATCGAATCCACTCCCCTGAGCGGGGTCCGTGTCCCGGTCAGGTTGATCCATCCGGTGTACCTCGGCTGGTTGTAGGTGGCCGCCATATCGTTCCGGGCCGCCGGCGGCTCCCTGTAGAACTTCAGGGGAATGGCCAGCCGGTTCCAGGTATTGGCCGTATAGCTCATGACCCGCAACTCATTGTACCCCTTTTCTGTAGTGAATCCCACCTGAAACCGTTGCGGAGTGGTGATCATATACTCCAGGACGACATAATCATATCCTTCCCAATCGGAGGGGAGCCCCGGAGAGATCTCATCCAGGGCGATTTTCCTGCCTGAGACCTCCATGCTGCTGTCAAACCGGATGGTGACCTCCTGCTGCTCCGAACAGGAGATGATGAGCACCATGAAAAAGATTCCCATGCCCATCAACACAGGTTGATTGCGTATTTTTTTCATATGGATTGTCATTCAAAATTCTTTTCTTGTGGTCTTATTCGTCTGAATTTCCCTTCAATTACTTAAAAAAACGGAGCAATTCAAAATGAAAAAGGGCGCATTTCTTCTCTGTCTCTTTTCAATGATGGCAGTCAGGGCCCAGGAAACCAAGGAGCCTTCCCTGACCATCGACGGCATCATGCAGGGCGAAGCCTTTGTGGGCGCCCTCCCCGAGCAGGTCCGCTGGGCGGACAACAGCGAAGTGATCTACTTCAGCTGGAATCCCGACGGGGATACCCTGCGCTCCACTTACGGGGTGGAAAGGTCCACCGGGGAGATCAATAAGCTTGATTTCGGATCCTTGCGGGAACTGCCCGCAGAAGGTGAATATAACCGCGATTATACAGCCAGGGTCTATGAAAAGGAGGGGGACCTGTTCCTGATGGACCTCTCGGACTATTCTGTTCAAAGAATCACCAACACCCTGCAAAGGGAATCCGGGCCCCGGTTTTCGGGCGACGGTCAATCGATCATTTACCGGGTGGAGGATAACCTCTTTCAATGGAAGCGCTCAGACGGGAGCACCACACAGCTCACCCGGTTTACCAGCGGAGGCCGCAAGGAAAGCCACAAGGAAGCACAGGACCAGTGGCTGGAGCGGGAGCAGCTTGAATGGTTCGAAGTGCTGCGGGAGAGAAAGGAGAAGGAGGACGCTGCTCAATATCGAAGGGAAGAGACCCGCTTTCAGAGACCTGGGGAGGTTGATCTGGGCAACAAGCAGCTGGGCCGCATGAGCGTCTCACCCGACCTTCGTTACGTAATCTATCAGCTGGTCATCCGGGCCGACAGTAAAAGCACCGTGGTTCCAGATTATGTGACACGCTCGGGCTATACCGAAGAGCTGCGGTCAAGGCCCAAGGTGGGCGGGCCGATGAACCGGTATGAAACCTGGATCCTCGATCTTCAGGCCGATTCCGCATACCAGGTCGGGACTTCTGACATACCCGGCATCTATGACAAACCGGCCTTTCTCAAAGAGTATGTGAGCGATACAGCCGGCTGGGAGGAGAAGTATACCGAGCCGCGGGAAGTGCTGATCGGTATGCCCGTTTTTTCGGAGGGGGGAAAGGCGCTGGTGAATATCACCTCGATGGATCACAAGGACCGCTGGATCATGTTGATGGAACCCGCCAACGGAGAGCTCAGGACCATTGACCATCAACATGACGAAGCCTGGATCGGGGGGCCCGGGATCGGTTGGATGTCCAGGCCGGAGCTGGGATGGATCGATGAGGAAACCGTCTGGTTCAAGTCTGAGAAAACGGGATACGCCCACCTCTATTCTGCCCATATCGGAACAGGTAAGATCAGGGCCCTGACCAGCGGCAATTTTGAGATCCAGCAGGCGTCCCTTTCAAGGGACAGAACAACCTTTTTCCTGGTGAGCAACAGGGAGAGCCCACACGAGACACAATTCTACCACCTTCCCGCCACAGGCGGGCGGATGACACAGATTACCTATATGAAAGGGGGACATGAAGTGACCGTGTCTCCGGATGAAAAATGGCTGGCCATACGCTATTCCTACAGCAACCAGCCCTGGGAGCTCTACGTCATGGCCAACGAAAAGGGGGGTGAGATGGTCCGGCTCACCGAATCGACCACCGGGGCATTTGAGGCATACCCCTGGAGGGATCCGGAAATCGTACATTTCCAGGCCGGGGACGGCGCTGTGGTTCCTGCGAACCTCTTCCGTCCCGATCCGGATAAGAAAAACGGGGCTGCGGTCATTTTCGTCCACGGCGCCGGGTACCTTCAGCATGTGCACAACTGGTGGCCCCACTATTACCGGGAGTACATGTTCCACAATTTCCTGGCTGACCGGGGTTATACAGTTCTGGCCATCGATTACCGTGCCAGCGCCGGATACGGCAGGGACTGGCGCACCGCCATTTACCGGCATATGGGGGGTACGGACCTGGATGACCAGGTGGACGGGGCCCGCTTCCTGGTGGAACAATATGGCATCGATCCGGCACGGATCGGGATCTACGGGGGCTCCTACGGGGGATTTATGACCCTCATGGCCATGTTCAAGGCCCCGGACACCTTCCGTAGTGGCGCCGCCCTCAGGTCCGTCACCGATTGGGCCCATTACAACCAGGGTTATACCAGCGCCATCCTCAATACGCCTGTGGAAGACAGCCTGGCTTACGCCTGGAGCTCACCGATCTGCTACGCCGAAGGATTTGAAGGCCAGTTACTGATGCTTCACGGGATGGTCGACACCAATGTCCATTTTCAGGATATCGTGCGCCTTTCCCAGCGGCTCATAGAATTAAAGAAAGAGAACTGGGAACTGGCCGTGTTTCCGTTGGAAGGCCACGGATTCGAGGAAGCCACCAGCTGGACCGATGAATATCGCAGGATCTTCAAGCTTTTTGAAGCCACCCTGAAAGAAGACGGGGAGCCTGGGGCATCCCTGATAAAATAAGCGGGGTGGATCCCTTCCCTGAACCTCATGTTTCTCTGTCAAATACTTCTATTATCACGAGTCGAAGCGTAGGAGGGTAAGATCAGGCAAAGTGATACAGGACCCAACCTGCACAGGTAAGAACAAATCCGCAAGTTAGTTGTCTTCTATCCGAACTTTAGAAGAAATACACCATACCATAAGCCATCTGCCATGAAATATCTGATTGCATCATTGACTGTCACACTGTTGCTCAACACCCTGTATGGCCAGTCCCGCATCGAAGATAAAATCGGGGAATCCACATACCTGTCCGTTGAGAGGTCCATGGGTTTTTATAAACATGATGCTCTGCTGGAATATGTCAGTGGAATCGGCCGAAAACTGGAAGCACAATTGCCGGACAATCCATACGAGTTTAAATACTTCCTGGTGGACACCGACGAACCGAATGCCTTTGCCACGGCTGGTGGGTATGTATTTGTGACCCGTGGCATTCTGCCGATCCTGGATACCGAAGATGAACTGGCAGGGGTGCTGGGACATGAATTTACCCATGTGATCCTGAAACACAGCACCCATAAAATGGCCCGTAACATCCTGCCCATGGTCCTGGAGATCCCGGGCAATATTCTGGGTATTGTTTTTCCGGATATCGTCGGGGAACTGGTCAACCTCCCCATAGAACTCACCGCACATACTGCCGATGCAGCATTCAGCCGGAGGCAGGAACGGGATGCGGATACCTACGGGATCCGGTATGCCACAGAGGCAGGATATGATCCGGAAGGGCTGCGGTCGGCCCTGCTTAAACTCCAAGAATACATCGAAGACCGGTATCACATGGAGGAGCATTTCACCCTCTTTCTGGATCATCCGCTGACGCAGGACCGGACCGAACACCTGGAAAGAATGATCACGAGCAAGGAGTGGCCCTCCAGGGAGCCTACCCTGCTGCATGACCATCTGAACGGACTGATCATCGGACAGAACCCTGAGCAGGGGATCGTTTTTGAAGATCATTCCTTCATCCATCCCGCTCTGGACCTTTTTCTTCAACTACCGGCCGACTGGAGGGTCGACAATTCACCGATGGCGCTCAATGCAGCGGATAAGTCGGGGATGTCCGGGTTCATGATCGGTGTGGAAGAGAATTTCACCCATCCCGATTCAGCAGCCCTGGCCATGGCAGAGCGCTTGAAGCAGCGGTACAGCCATGTGGAACTTGGCGAGCCCTACCTGCTCAATGGATTCCGGGCCATCGACCTGGTGGTGACCGGAGAGGATATGGCAAGGGAGGGCAAAACCCAGATGACCTGGCTGGAACCCCATACTCCCGGAGTGTTGCTGCATTGCCTGGGTGCGGCACACAGCGACGAACAGTTCAGGGAAATCCGGGAAATCATCGGCTCTATCCGTCCCATCAGATCCGAAGAAAAAAAGCAGGTGGTCTCCCACGTGCTCTATGTGGAGCAGGGCGGCGAAGAATCCCTGAAAGCGTTTGCCGCCAGAAAGGGGGAGCCAGTACTGAAAAATCTGGAGCTGATGGGGATCATCAACCACATGGACCCTTCGGACTCCGTTTCGGGCAGGCAGGTCAAATACATCCGTACGGAGCCCTATTTCCCGGAATAACATCCCCAATCACAATCAGACAATTACCTCCCTGGATACAGGGCAAAATGGGGTATCAAGGGCTGATGATCCTCTCAACCGTTCCTTTTCAGAATAGAATAGACCGGTTTTCCCGCTCCGATGATCGCTGCACCGATCATGTCCCCTACCACGATGTTGGTGAGGGAAAAATAGCCCAGGGAGGGTTTAAGAGGCATCCTGTTTTCCTGTGCAGTGCTGTCGATACTTCATAGCTTTCTGGAGCTACCGGTTGATCCGCCGGTCCCTCCCGATCAGGAAGTAGAGTACGGACCCCAGGAAGGGCAGGAAGATGATGATCAGCACCCACATGATCTTGTCATTGCCCTGGAACTCATTGGTCAGCACACTGATCAGCGCCATCAGGGGCAGCAGGATGATGAAAAGGATCACGAACAGCGTAAGAAACAATCCGCCTCCGAAAAGAAATAGTGTCGTCATGGTACTCCATTTTGAAGATGCATTAAATCTATGAATAAATCACCTACCGGACAAAGCGATTTTCTTTGTAATTTAACGATTTCACAACCGATAAAAGATCATGAGACCAACCCTTTTCCTTACAGGATGGATCATCCTTGTGGTTTCCTGCAACACTCCGGACCTGGAAATTCCGTCAGGCGATTCGTTCCCGCTGAAAACCTACGCAGAGAAAGCCGATCCTGCCTTTCAGTATGAGATCCGGGATACCGTCAGGGGAGAAGGGTGGACCTCCTACCAGGCCCGAATGGTCTCAGGCACCTGGCTCACAGAACAGGAAGTGGTGCCCACCCTGTGGTGGCACTGGCTCACCATCATCGTTCCGGATGACCTCCGGGAGGGTGAGTCCATGATGTTCATCGGCGGAGGCTCTGCCCATGACACCTTACCGCCGCCGGCATACGAGTGGCTGGGGGATGCAGCCGTGGCCACCGGGAGTGTGATTTCATATCTCAGCAACATTCCGTTCCAGCCGGTCGACTATACGGGTGATTCTAAAGGGGAGCGGTATGAAGACGACCTGATCGCTTATGGATGGAAACAGTACCTGGAGAGCGGCGCTGACGGGAATAAGCTGGAATGGCTGGCACGTTTCCCCATGACCCGGGCGGTGGTCAGGGCGATGGATGTGGTTCAGGAACTCTCCCCGTCTTTCGGGGTACCGGTGGATGGATTCTTCGTGACCGGAGCCTCCAAGAGGGGATGGACCACCTGGACCACTGCTGCCGTGGACGACCGCGTGGTGGGAATCGCTCCCATGGTCATCGACCTGCTGAACATCGATCCCTCCTTCCGGCACCACTGGAGGTGTTATGGCGAGTGGTCACCCGCAGTGGGCAGTTATGTGGAGGAAGGGATCATGGATTGGATGGGCACCGCTGAATTTAATTCACTGCTCGACCAGGTGGATCCCTACTCCTTTGTGGACCGGCTGACGATGCCTAAACTGCTCATCAATGCCACCTGTGATGAATTTTTTGTGACCGACTCCTGGCAGTTCTACTGGGACGATCTGCAGGGGCCCTCTTATCTGCAGTATATGCCCAATGTGGGACACGGCCTGCACGGATATGCACCGCTCAACCTGTTCTCCTTTTACCAGGCAGTGATCACAGGCCGTGAACTCCCTTCCGTACAATGGAATATTAAGGAAAATACCATCCGGATGCAGGTTGACCCTTCGGCCGATTACACCATCAGCAAATGGGAAGCGGTCAATCCGAAAGGCCGGGACTTCCGGATCTACGTGAATGGGGAGGCATGGGTGGAGGAACCTCTGGAAATCTCAGGAGACGGTACCTACGAAGTCACCATTTCAATACCCGGTCAGGGATACAAGGCAGCGATGCTTGAAGTGACAGTGGATCCCGGCTCAACGTTCCCCCTCACCATTACTTCGGGCACCCTGGTCCTTCCCGATACCTACCCCTATGCCCCCTTTCAAACGGGTGAAAAGCCCTGAGGAATCTCTTGAAGATCACATCCTTATAACTTTTGTTCAGCAACCGCAAATATTATATTCACCATGAAAAGAATCTTCGTAAAAGTTTTGTGTAACTCGTTTGTACTGTTTCTTTTATCAATCCTGCTGCTGCCTGCTGGCTGCCATACACGCGTCTCCATCCCCGAAGGCAAGGGTTCTGCCCTGGTCCGGTACAACCAGCTCGGCTACCTGCCCGGATCGGTGAAAGAATTCGTCCTGGTGGACCACCCGGCCACCACCTTCCAGATCATCGATTCTGAAGGAATGGTGCACTATAAGGGAACCCTGGAGGATGAAGGGACCTGGGACCTCTCGGGTGAAGCGGTCAGGGTGGGCTCCTTCACCCCGTTCACTGTCCCCGGGACCTACCGGATCTATATCGACGAGGAGGTGGTCTCCGATCCTTTTGAGATCGGAGCATCGGCCTGGCTCCCTGCCCTGAATGGGTCCATTAAAAGTTTCTACTTCCAGCGCGCCTCCATGGCGATCGGGGAGCAGTACGGCGGTATGTATCAGCGGGCAGCCGGACATCCTGACCTGGATTGTCCATACCATCCCAGTACCGGGGTCAGCAGCGGGACCCTCGACTCCCCGGGAGGGTGGTATGATGCCGGGGACTATGGCAAATACATCGTCAATGCAGCCATCTCCGTGGGACAGATGCTCAATCTGGAGGAGCTATGGCCCGGAGCCGTCAGAGACGGTCAGCTCAACATCCCCGAAAGCGGAAACGGAGTCAGTGACCTGCTGGATGAGATCAGGGTTGAACTGGACTGGATGGTGACCATGCAGAACAGTGACGGCGGTGTGTACCATAAACTGACCGCCAGGAATTTCGGACCCTTTATCATGCCGGCTGAGTATGACCTTGAACGGCTGATTATCGGAAAAGGGACAGCGGCTACCCTCGATTTTGCTGCATCGATGGCACTGGCATCCAGGACCTACCGGGAGACAGACGGGACATTTGCCGACAACGCCCTTGCTGCTGCCGAAAAAGCATGGGCTTGGGCGCAGGGGCACCCGGACCTCCCATACAGAAATCCGCCCGATGTGAGCACGGGGGAGTACGGGGACAACCAGTTCAGCGACGATTTTTACTGGGCCGCGGCTGAATTGTACATCACTACAGGGGACCAGGAGTACCTGGAATACCTCCGCAGCAATGAGGAACCCTACATCCACCAGATCACCAACAGCTGGAAGTTCTTCATCCGGAACATGGGATTCCACAGCCTGATCGCCCACCGCGAGGCCATCGATCCCGAACTGGCATCGGGGCTGGTCAGCAAACACCTGGCCCTGAGCGAGGAGATCCTGCATCAAACGGAATCGATCCCCTACCGCATCGGCCTCGACCATTTTGAATGGGGATCCAACAGCGATATACTCAACCAGGCCATGATCCTCTGTTATGCCCACCTGATCACCGGAGAGGAGAAATACCTGAACGGGGCCATCCGCAATGTGGATTACATCCTGGGAAAGAACGCCACAGGTTACAGCTTCCTGACCGGCTACGGGATCCGGCAGGTCATGAATCCCCACCACCGCCCCAGCGGGGCAGACGGTATCGAAGCACCTGTACCCGGATTTATCGTGGGTGGTCCGAACGACGACCGGCAGGACCGGCGGGAGGTCACCTACAGTTCAGATTTTCCCGCCTGCGCGTTCGAGGACGTGCAGGCCAGTTATGCCTCCAATGAGGTATGCCTCAACTGGAACGCACCGGCGGTATTCGTGCTGGGATATATTCAGCAGGCAATGCCGTCCGTGACCAAAGAAACCGATCCTGACCTACTCCACGATCACCTTGTAATGATGCGGGATACCGTCGGCAGTGATCCTCAGTAGATAGGTGCCGGGAATCAGATGCTGGACCTCCAGCTGTGCCTCCGTGATCAACGCATGTTTCAGCTCCTTCCTGAGGACCAGCGAACGGGACATGGTGAACAGTTCCAGCCTCAGGTCCGATTCAACCGGTGGATCGAACCGGATATGGACCCTTTCACTGGCCGGATTGGGATAGATACTCACCTGCCCGGCAGCGAGTGCAGGCCGCTCCACGGCCGTTTGCGAGTCCACATACACCGAATCCGTATCACTGCAGCCGTGGGCATCAATGGCCATCACCCAGCAGAGTCCCGGTTCGGTCACCTCATGTGAGGGCCCCATGGAGAGGTCCTGCCAGGTGTAGGTGTCAAAACCCGGGGTAGCATTCAACACAAGGGGCAGGTTCGTGGCGATTGTATCCCCCACTCCCTCAATCTCCACATCCGGAACACCCCAGACATTCACCGTACCGGTCAGGATGTTGTTGGAGAGGTTCTCATCCTTCGGCCACAGCACACTGGCCTGTACCTGGTAATTGCGGATGGCAGAGAAATCGTGTCCGGTCAGAAAGGTGACAGTCGCCGATTCCCCCTGCAGGAGGTCCCTCTCCAGCTGTATCTTTTCAATCACCGAAGACCCTCCGTCTACAGAGTAGGATAGGGTGAGGGTGTCCGAGGTCCCGATCCTGAAATAGCCCAGGTTGGAGATCTCCAGGGCGACCTGACTCACCCCTTCAAGTGAACAGGAGGTCACCGGGGAGACCAGTTGGTTCAGTTTTACGTCCGGAACATCATAGGCCACGTAGACACTGTCATGGGTCGCGCATCCGTTCTCCCCGGTCACCAGAACACTGTACATCCCCTGAGAAGGTTCTGTAATCCGGAAGACCGTGTCAGTACTGCCGTCCTGCCACAGGTAGGAGGGATACCCCTGGGTGGCCGAGAGCGTAACGGGTTCATAGACCACCATGGTGTCGGCTCCGTTCCCGATGTCGATCACAGGACTGCCGTAATGGTCCACATTCGCCAGGAAGAAATCGTTGGTCGGAACCAGATCGTTGTCAAACATGGTATAGGCCATGATGTCATAAAGCCCTGGTTCACTGAAATCTTCTTCGCGCTGGAAGGTATGGTAGAGGACCGTCCCCGGTTCAAAGGTTCTGTCAAGAATTAGGCTTTCCACGACGGCATTACCCCCGTTCATGGAATAGGCCACCTGAATGCCCGCTCCCGGTTCGATATCCCAGTTGCCCGAGTTCCTGACCGCCACAGTCACATGCTCATTCTCTTCAAGATGGCACGTAGTGACAGGGTCCGTCACCTCCAGCAGTGCCACATCCG
>Ga0316576_10002800_pt1 | contig 10033 bp, 8 predicted proteins | sample S0NA_FD_203075 | JGI IMG/M metagenome (GOLD analysis project Ga0316576, IMG submission 203075) | Rhizosphere microbial communities from salt marsh grasses in Alabama, United States - S0-2_050615r3r5 | ecosystem: Host-associated > Plants > Roots > Rhizosphere | place: USA: Alabama | collected... | reverse complement strand
CAGTCTCAGTCGCCTTCCTCCGCCCCCAAGAGCGCGGACAGCGTGTCCCGCAAGAGCTCGAGCTCCCGCTCCAGCATGTCCCTGGCGGCGGGGGCGTCGCCGATCTTGCCGCTCTCGCCCATTTGCTGGAGGCGCGCCGCGGCCTCGGTGACTTTCCGGGCCGCGAAGTTCGACACCGCCCCCTTCAGGGTGTGGGCGGCGGCCTGCAGCCCGGGCGCGTCCTTCGCCTCGATGGACTTGCGGATGAGGGCCACGAGGCGGGGAGCATCGTCCAGGAACAGGTCGATCAGCTCGCAAAGGGCCTTGCGGTCGCCGCCGACGCGCTCGAGGAGACGTGTCTCGTCGATGACCTTGGTGTCGGGCACATCGGTGGGCGCGGGGGTCCTCCGTCCTGGATCCAGGGCGCTCTCGATCGCGCCGAAGAGCTCCTTCGCGCGCAGGGGCTTCGCCACGTAGGCGTCCATCCCGGCGTCGAGGCACCGCTCGGCGTCACCCTTCACGACGTGAGCGGTCAGGGCCACGATGGGGACGTGGCCTCCGGTCGACCGCTCTCGCTTTCGGATGGCCCGGGTGGCCTCGAGGCCGTCGAGCTCCGGCATCTGCAGGTCCATGAGGACGAGGTCGAACTCGTGCCGCTCGAGCGCGGCCAGGGCCTCGGTCCCCGTGCTCACCACCACCGCCGCGTGGCCCGCGCGGTCGAGGAAGCCCATCACGACCTGCTGGTTGACGACGTTGTCCTCGGCGACGAGGACCCGCAGGCGCCGGTATCCCTTCGATTGGGGCACCGCGGTGGGCGGTGTCCGCCGGACCGGTGGGCCGGGACGGCGCGCGAGAACCTGCGCGATCGTGTCGAAGAGGTCGGAACGCTTGATGGGCTTGGACAGGTGGGAGGCGACGCCGAGCTCGAGGCAGCGGGCCCGGTCCCCGGGGCGGGCGGAGGAGGTCAGCATCATGATCGAGGCGCCCACGATCTCGGGATGCTCCCGGATGCGCTCGGCCGCCGTGAACCCGTCCATTCCCGGCATGTTCCCGTCGAGCAGCACCAGCGGGTAGGGGTCGCCGTCCCGGGCGGCCTTCTCCAGCTCCTCGAGGGCGGCCTTGCCCCCCGCCACCGCCGTCGGGAGCATCTCCCATTGGCCGAGCATCTCCTCCAGGATGCGGCGATTGGTGGCGTTGTCGTCCACCACCAGGACGCGCAGACCGCGGAGCGACTCCGGGGCCCGGCGCCGGGGCTCGGTCCGGGCCGGAAGGCCGAAGGGGCAGGTGAAGGTGAACCGGCTGCCCCGGTCGGGCTCGCTCTCGACCGCGAGGGAGCCGCCCATGAGGCGGACGAGCCGGGCGGCGATGGCGAGGCCGAGCCCGGTCCCGCCGTACTCGCGGGTGGTGGACTCGTCGGCCTGGGCGAAGGCCTCGAAGATGACGGACTGCTTGTCGGGAGGAATCCCGATCCCGGTGTCGGTCACCACGAATCGCAGGACGGCCTCTCCCCCTTCCACCGACTCCTTCTCGACGTGGAGGAGGACCTCGCCCTCCTCGGTGAACTTGACGGCGTTGCCGACCAGGTTGAGGATGACCTGCTTGAGGCGGGGGGCGTCGCCGATGAGCGCCTCGGGGACATCGGGGGCCACCCGGCAGACGAGCTCCAGCCCCTTCTCGTGAGCCCGCAGGCCGAGCGTACGCAGCGTGTTCTCCAGGGCGTCCCGGAGGTCGAAGTCGACCGGGCTCAGTTCGAGCATCCCGGCCTCGATCTTCGAGAAGTCGAGGACGTCGGTGATGAGTCCGAGGAGGGTCTCCGCGGCGTCGCTGAGCGTCCCGACGTACTCCCTCTGGTCGGCGCTCAGCGGCGTGTCCTGGAGAAGCTCCGTCATGCCGATCACCGCGTTCATGGGTGTGCGGATCTCGTGGCTCATGTTCGCCAGGAAATCGCTCTTGGCTCGATTGGCGGCATCCGCGGCCTCGCGGGCCTCCTTCAGCTCGGCCGCCGCGCGTCTCTGCTCGGTCACGTCGCGGACCGAGCAGTAGATCAGCCCATCCTTCTCCACCGGTATCGAGTTCCAGGACATCCATCGGTAGGAGCCGTCCTTGCGCCGGTACCGGTTCTCGAAGAGCAGAACGCTCTCACCTCCCGACAGGTGGTCGGCCTCGGCGACGGTGGTCTCGCGGTCGTCGGGATGCACGAAGTCCATGTAGGGGCGGGAGGTGAGCTCCTCCGCGGAGTATCCCAGGGTCTCTTCCCACGCGGGGTTCACCCGCAGGAGGTACCCCTCGAAGTCGGCGATGCAGAACATGTCCCGCGACACGCGGAAGAGGGTGGCCAGGTCCTCCTCCGCGCGCTTGTGCTCCATGAACTGCCCGACCTGGCTGGCGATGGTGGTGAGCATCTCCAGGAGTCCGAGATCGGGCTCGGGGATGTCGGGGGCGAAGAACTCCAGCACGCCGAGGAAGCGGTCCTTGTACAGGATGGGAACGCCGAGGGCGGTTTGCAGGCCGCGCTCCGTCGCGACCCCGGACCGGGGGAAGCCGGGCTCGAGGGACACGTCGGGAATCCAGACGGGCTCGCCCCGCGACCAGACGCGCCCGGGGAGGCCGAGACTCGGCTCGAGCGTGGTCTCGCGGTTCTCGTCGGCGAGGCCCGCGGCCGGACCCGAGGGCTCGGTCCAGGTCTCGACACAGCTCAAGACGCCCCCCGTGGGGTTGACCCGCCACAGGCCGCCGTAGGACCAGTCGAGGGTCTCGCAGATGGCCCGGAGGATCCGTGGTGCCGCCTCGGGGAGCGAGCCCGCCTCGGCCAGGGCCCGCACCGTTGCGTACTCGGCGTGCAGGCGCCGGACGGCATAGTCTTCCGGGAGCGGCCGCGCCATCGTCTTCAATCCTCTGCCGGCAACGGCGGTCGTCGACCGGGCACGCCCCAGGGCCACCCGCTCGGCGCCCACCTGTTCGAGTAATGGGGTGGACCATGCTACCTCGGTTCCCCCCTCCGGTCACCGTCCTTTTCCTTCTCCCCCGGCCGGGGAGCGGAGCTCCCTCCCGATTCCGCGCGGGTCCTCCTCGCCCTGGAGCCCTCGGGGCACTATAGTGGGGCCTCCTGCCACGGAGGTACCCCATGGCCCGCACCATGAGAGCACTCGTCAAGTCCCGGCCCGAGCCCGGTCTCTGGATGGAGGAGGTGCCCGTCCCCGAGCCCGGGATCAACGACGTGTTGATCCGGATCCTGAGGACCGGCATCTGCGGCACCGACGTCCACATCTACAACTGGGACGACTGGGCCCAGAAGACGATCCCCATGGGGCTGGTGGTCGGCCACGAGTTCGTCGGTCGCGTCGAGGCCATCGGCAGCAACGTGACGGGATTCGAGCCCGGAGACCTGGTCAGCGGTGAGGGCCACATCGTGTGTGGACGCTGCCGCAACTGCATGGCCGGACGACGGCACCTCTGTCCCCACACCCAGGGTGTGGGCGTGAATCGGGCCGGCGCGTACGCGGAGCTCATCTGCATTCCCATGACCAACGTCTGGGGCGCCGACCCCTCGATCTCGCTGGACGTCCTCGCGTGCTTCGACCCCTTCGGGAACGCGGTCCACACCGCGCTCACCTTCGACGTCCTCGGGGAGGACGTCCTCGTCACCGGGGCCGGCCCCATCGGGCTCATGGGGGCCGCGGTGGCCCGTCACGCCGGGGCACGGCACGTGGTGGTGACCGATCCCAACCCGAGCCGTCGTGCCCTGGCCGGCCGGATGGGCGCGACCCTGGCCGTCGACACGCGGGAGCGCCCGCTCACCGAGGTCCAGGAGGAGCTGGGGATGAAGGAAGGCTTCGACGTCGGCCTCGAGATGTCCGGCAACGGCGGCGCCTTCCGCGAGATGCTGGCCAACATGTGCCACGGCGGAAAGGTCGCCATGCTGGGGATCCCGAGCGAGCCGATTACCATCGACTGGAACACGGTGATCTTCGATAGCCTGACGATCAAGGGGGTCTACGGCCGCGAGATGTACGAGACCTGGTACAAGATGACGGTCATGGTCCAGAGCGGGCTCGACATCACCCCGATGATCACCCACCGCCTGCTGGCCGAGGATCACGAGAAGGGCTTCGCCGCGTTGCGGAGCGGGGAGGCGGCCAAGGTCGTCCTGACCTGGGCGGAGGAGTGAGCCCTCTACTTCTCCCCGAGCACCCCGAACCGGAAGCGCTCGATCTCTGAAGGGGTGTGCTCCCGCTCCATGATGGCCTCGATCCGGGCCACGATCTCGGGGTGCTCGGCCGAGACGTCGTCTTCCTCGCGGTCGCTCTCCAGGTCGTAGAGCTCGACCGTCATGTTCCCGTCGAACATGTTGCGGCGGACGCCCTTCCACTTCCCGAGGCGGACCGCCTGCTGGCCCCCGTACGAAGGGAACTCCCAGTAGAGGAACTCGTGCCGGGATTGCCCCTCGGCCTTGCCGAGGAGAACCGGTGCGAAGCTGATGCCATCGATGTCGTCGGGCACGGTTCCGCCGCCGATCTCGCACAGGGTGGGCAGGACGTCCCAGAAGGCGGAGACATGGTCCGTGGTCGTTCCCGGCGCGATGCGGCCCGGCCAGCTCGCGATCATCGGAACTCGGATCCCTCCCTCGTAGACCGACCCCTTCCCGCGACCGCTGTCGCTGCGGAAGGGCCGGGCGCTGTCGAAGAAGGCGCTGTCGGCGCCGCCGGCGTAGGTCGGGCCGTTGTCGCTCGTGAAGACGACGAGGGTCCTCTCCCGGAGACCGAGCTCGTCCAGCTTCTCCAGGATCCGTCCCACCTGCTCGTCGAGGGTGGAGACCATCGCCGCGTAGGTGGCACGGGGAGTCCGGTTGGGGAAGTAGGACGTTCCGGTGTAGGGCTCCTCTGGGCCCAGCTTCTCCTGGTAGTGCTTCACCCACCGCTCCGGCGCCTGCAGTGGAACATGGGGAATGGGGGACGCGAAGTCGAGGAAGAAGGGCCGATCGCGATTCTGCTGGATGAACCGGAGGGCCTCCTCCAGCATCAGGTCGGGGGCGTACTCCGTGAGCCAGTACCGCGAGTAGCTCTGCGGGTCGTTCGGGTCGGCCCCCTCTTGGAGGGGCGTGTTGGGCGGCACCATCTCGTTGTCGAGGGGGACCTTCTCCCGGTTCTTCCAGAGGTGGACGGGGAAGTAGGTGTGGGCCTGGCGCTGGCAGTTGTAGCCGAAGAAGAAGTCGAAGCCCTGCTCGTTCGGGATACCCTCGGTGAGCGGTCCTCCGAGACCCCACTTGCCCACGAACCCGGTCGCGTAGCCCGCCTCCTGGAGCAATCGCCCGAGGGTCCGCGTTCCCGCGGGCAGGGGGCGCTGTCCCTCGAGGTTCGGGTCCGCGGCCATCTTCGCGAAGTCCCAGACGTCGCCCCGGTCGCCCATCTCGTCGTTCCCGCGGATCCAGGCGTGGCCGGTGTGGAGCCCGGTCATGATCACCCCCCGCGAGGGCGCACAGACCGGGGACCCGGAGTAGTGATCGGTGAAGCGCATTCCCCCGCGGGCCAGGGCGTCGATGTTCGGGGTCTCGATGATCTCCTGCCCGTAGACGCCCACCTCGCCGTAACCCAGATCGTCCGCGAGAACGTACACGATGTTCGGGGGGGGCGCGGGCTCCGGCTCGGCCGGTGGCCCGCTCGTACACGCGCCCAGGGCCCCCACCAGCAGCAGTGCCGCGACGGCCTCCCCGGTGCTCGTTCCGGATGTCCCGATCATTGGTGCCCTCCTTCGTCCGCCGTGATTCTATCGCCGAGGCTACGGCAACGCGTTCGTCGGCCTGGAGCGTCAGCGGTGAGACCCGGGTCAGCCTGAGCCGAGGGCGCGCCCGACCTGGCGGCGGTGGTGCTCGAGGTGCGACTGCATGAACGCGAGGGTGTCGGGCAGCCCCATCAGCCCGACGAGGGCGTGGCGAAACACCAGGCGGTCGAGGATCTCCTCCGGAAAGGCCTCGAGGAGCGTCTTCCAGCCGGTCCGCACCTCGTTCCATCGGGCCCGGAGCTCCTCGGGATCGATCTCCTCGGGATCGATCTCCTCGGGGACCTCGGCGACGACCGCGGGTGCCTTGAAGCGCAGGGGCGAGACCATCGCGGCCTGCAGACCGAGAAGCCGAAGGCGGCTGGCGAGGCCCGCCCGGGGAAGGCTGGTTCCCCCCTGCATCTTCCTGGAGACATAGCGCAGAGTCCCCAACTCGGCGGCGATGACGTGGTGGAGCACCTGGAGAGCGGACCAGCCGCCGTCGGCCCTCGGGCGGTTCAGCGCCCCGCGGTCGTGTCCTTCCAGGTGCCCCAGGACCTGCCGGCGTGTGCCCTCGAGCCGGTCGAATCTTTGCTGCAGCTGCTCGTTCACTCCAGGCCCCTCCCGGCCGCGGCCGCGTTCCTGCCGCTCAGTGTGTCCATTCTCCCACCTCGAAACCGCCTGACTACCGCGCCCTCTCCTGCCACTCCGCCCACGACTGCCGCAGACGGGTCAGCACCGGCTCCCATTCCTTCCGTCCCGCCAGGTTCTCGAGCTCCTGGGGGTCTCGTCCGAGGTCGTACAGCTCCTCGATGACCGGGCGCTCATCCACGTAGCGAATGTACTTCCACTCCTCGGTGCGCACTCCCTCCATCTTCGGAAGGCGCGGGTGCTCGAACAGGTGCTCGTAGAAGAAGTCGGTCCGCCACTCCGGCCCTTCGCCGCGCACCAGGGGCACCAGGCTCTCACCCTGCATCGACGCCGACGGCTCGAGCCCGGTGAGCTCCAGCAGGGTCGGTCCGATGTCGATGTTGAGCGCCATCTCTGGACGCGCGCGACCGCGGGCCTCCTCCGGCAAGCGGGGGTCGTACACGAGAAGGGGCACGCGGATGGACGCCTCGTGGGGCGTCCACTTGCCGGCCAGGCCGTGCTCCCCGAGGAAGAAGCCGTTGTCACCGGTGTAGACGATGGCGGTGGTGTCGGCCAGGCCTCGCTTCTCGAGCTCCGCGCGGAGGCGTCCCACGACGCGGTCGATACCGGTCACGAGCCGGTAGTAGCCCTTCACCGACTCCTGGTAGCGGGAGGGGCCCCAGAAGCGGATGGCCCACCGCAGCCGGGCCTCCGAGTCCTGGAGGGAGCGGGGCAGGCGGTCGAAGAACTGCGGCAGGGCCGAGACGGGGGGCTCGATCTCGACGTCTTCGTAGAGGTCGCTCAAGGCCGGGTCATACGGGAACGGGGTGTCGGTGATGTCGTAGGAGTCCTGCACGTGGGCGGCCTTGAAGCTCACCGAGAGGCAGAACGGTCGATCGGTCGGGGCCGTGCTCACGAACTCGATGGCCTGGTCCCCCATGACGGACGTCAGGTGTCGCGTCTCGCCGTTCACCTCGAGGACGAACCTGCCCTGCCCCGGGAACGTGCGGTCGTAGTCGAAGTAGTCCTTCGGCGGATCGCCCACGCCCCACTTCCCGATGAAGCCGAGGTGGTATCCGGCGGCCTTCATCCGGCCGAGGTAGGACTCGGCAAGCTGGGTGGGGGAGAGCTCGGTCTCGAAGCCCCAGATGCCGTGGCGCCGGGCGTACTGACCGGTGATGAACGAGGCCCGGCTGGTGACGCAGATCGAGGTGGTGACGAACATGTGCTCGAAGCGGACGCCCTCGCTCGCCAGCTGGTCCAGCTCCGGGGTCTGGATCACGGGGTTGCCGTACGACCCCAGGGTGTCCCATCGCTGGTCGTCCGCCAGCAGGAAGATGACGTTCATGGGCCGCTCGGCGGCCTGGGCGAAGGCGGCTGACGCGAGGGTGGCCAGCAGCAGGATGGGGGCCCGGCGTCGTGTCTTCATTGGCGTTCCTCCCTCCCCGAAGCTCACAGGGCGTCTTCCAGGATGCGGTGGAGCTCGGGGTCGGCGAGCTCGATGGGGTTGCCGCGCATGCTGCTGGCCTCGCGCGACTGGGCCACGGCGGCGGGGATGTCCGCGGGCGTCAGGCCGTGGGCCGCGAGACCGGGAATCTTCAGGGCCTCGGCCAGGTCGCCGACCCACGCGGCCGCGGCTTCCGGGGCGGCATCGGGGCGTCCCGTGAGGATCCGCGCGACCTCGGCGTACCGCCCGAGCACGGGGCTGCCCGTCGCCCGTTGCCGGAGCGCGCCGACGTTGGCGGTGATCACGCCGGGGAGCAGCCGCGCGCACAGCGCCCCGTGGGGCGCCCCGAGCCGGCCGCCCAGGGGGCCCGCGAACCCGTGCACCGCGCCCAGCCCGGCGTTGGCCAGGGCCATCCCGCCGTAGAGGCTGACGAGGGCCATGTCCTCACGGGCGTCCAGATCGGCGCCATCCTCGTACGCGCGCCGCAGCGAACGCGCGGCTCGAGCGAGACCGTCCCGGCACAGCACGTCGGTCAGGGGGTTCGCCCGGCTCGAGACGAAGGGCTCGAGAACCTGGGTCAAAGCGTCCAGCCCGGTGCTCGCGGTGACGTCGGGAGGAACGGTCCTCGTGAGCGCGGGGTCCAGCAGGGCCACCCGGGGAAGCATCAGGACGCTGCGCAGGCTGACCTTGACCCGGTGCTCCGGGGAAGCCAGCACCGCGTTCCGCGTCACCTCCGAGCCGGTGCCCGAGGTCGTCGGCACCGCGACGAAGGGAGCCGACGGCCTCTCGATCTTCCGGCCGGCCCCGATCACCTCGAGGTAGTCGAGGGGCTCGCCGCCGTTCGTGAGCAGGGCGGAGATGGCCTTGGCTCCGTCGAGGACCGAGCCCCCGCCGACGCCGACCACCACGGCGCAGTCGGCCTCTCTCGCCCGGCCCGCGCCCTCGCTGGCGACCGCGGTGGTGGGCTCGGCGGTGATGCGAAACGGCGTGACGTCCACGCCGGCCTCCTCCAGCCGCTCGCGGACGCCGGTGCGCCCGGGCTTCGAACCCGTCACCACGAGGGCGCGGCGACCGAGCGAGCGCACCCTCGCCCCGAGGCTCTCGAACGAGCCGCGGCCAAAGACGACCTCGGTGGCGGTGGCGAACTCGAAGCCCATGGCTCTCAGGCCCCGGGTGTCTCCCAGCCCGGGTCGTCGGGTGCGACGTTCCGGTACTTCGTTCGCGAGCGCGGCTCCTCCAGCATGCTCTCCACGGTGTCCCGCCATCTTGCGTAGTGCGCCGTCTCCTTGTGCTTCGCGGGATCGGCCTCGGTGCGGTAGACCTCGAGAAGCGCGAACTGCGTGGGGCGGTCGACCTCCTGGAGGAGGTCGAACCGGGCGACCCCTGGCTCCTTCAGGCTCTCGCGAGCGTTCTCGAGGCTGGCCTGGCGGAAGGCCTCGACGTACTCGACCTTGACGTGGGCGTAGACGTGGACGATGACCATGGCCGCTCTCCCTCCAATCGTTCCCGCCAGGATTCTAAGGGGTCGCGTTCCGAATCACGACCCGGGCCGGGGTACGATGGACTCTCCCCGGCTGGATCCCCGGTGCGCACCGGGCTCACCCTGCACGAGGGGTCCCGGGGGCGTGAAGCTCGAGCGATCGACGGCGAGGAGAGCGCGAATGAACTGGATCATGGCAGGAGCGCTGTGGGGCCTGATCGGAGTGGCTCTGGGCGCCTTCGGCGCGCACGGGCTCAAGGCCGTGGCGACCGAGCAGGGGCTGGCCTGGTGGGAGACCGCCGCCCGGTATCAGCTCATCCACGCGGTGGCCCTGGTCCTCCTGGGCCTCCTCCAGTACCACCGCCCCGGGGGCGCCGGGGCCGGCTGGTCCTTCCTCCTGGGGAGCGCGGTCTTCAGCGGGACGTTGTACGCCATGGCCCTGGGGGCGCCCCGGTGGCTGGGTGCGGTCACCCCGGTGGGGGGCCTGGCCATGATGCTCGGCTGGCTGCTGCTGGCTCTCCACGCCCGCGGCTGAGAGCGTGACGCACCTGCACGTCCTCCGCGACCTCGTCGTGCTGTTCGGGGCGGCCCTGGTGGTCGTCCTCGTTCTGCGGCGCATCCGCCTGCCCACCATCGCCGGCTTCCTCGTCGCCGGGGCCCTCATCGGTCCCAGCGGCTTCGGGTGGATCCGCGACGTTCAAGAGATCGAACGCCTCGCCGAGATCGGTGTCGTCCTGCTCCTT
>Ga0316576_10002799_pt1 | contig 10033 bp, 7 predicted proteins | sample S0NA_FD_203075 | JGI IMG/M metagenome (GOLD analysis project Ga0316576, IMG submission 203075) | Rhizosphere microbial communities from salt marsh grasses in Alabama, United States - S0-2_050615r3r5 | ecosystem: Host-associated > Plants > Roots > Rhizosphere | place: USA: Alabama | collected... | reverse complement strand
GTTGGAGCCCGAGCGGATCATCGCGAAGGGCAGCCATCCGGCCGAAGCGCTCGCTATTGCGGAAGATTTCAAGCCTTGCCTGATCTTGATCGACGGAGACCTCCCGTTGCAGTGGTCCAACCTGCCAAGTGAGATAAGGGCGGACCACGATTGCCCGTGCGTGCTGCTGCTGCCGACCGCCTCCGGGGCGGCCGTCACGGCCGCGCTGCGCTGTGACGCTGACACGGTGATGGATTGGCCCCTCGACCTGGTCAGCCTCAAGCGGGTTCTCGCGCAGCGGACCGCGTCCGGGAACCCGACGGGGCAGACGGTGGAGCTGCCGTCGTTCGTGGTCGGTGGAAGCGCTCAGATGCGCGAGGTCTGGCGGCGAGTTTTCCTCCTGGCGCGGAGCGACAGATCGATCCTGATCGAGGGCGAGACCGGCACCGGAAAGGAGGTGGTCGCGCAAGCGCTGCACCGCTTCTCCGCCCGCCGCTCCGCCCCCTTCGTCGCGGTGAACTGCGCCGCGCTCCCGGAGACCCTGCTCGAGTCCGAGCTCTTTGGCCACGAGAGGGGCTCCTTCACCGGCGCCGCCTCAAGACACCGGGGGCGGTTCGAGCTCGCGCACACGGGAACGCTATTTCTCGACGAGATCGGAGACCTGCCGCTCTCGCTGCAGGTCAAGCTGCTCCGGGTGCTCCAGCAGCGGACCCTGGAGCGCGTCGGCGGCAGCGAGAGCATCCCGATCGACGTCCGCGTGATCACCGCGACACACGAAGACCTCGCCCGGCAGGTGCAGAGGGGCCGCTTTCGTTCCGACCTGTTCTACCGGCTCAGCGTGCTTCCGATCAGCATTCCCCCGCTGCGACAGCGAACGGGTGACATCCTGTCCTTCTGGCACCACTTCCTCGAGGAAGGAGCGTCCCAGGACTCAAGACCGGTCCCTGTCACGCGCATGGCGGTGAAGAGGATCCTGCTGCGGCACGACTGGCCAGGAAACGTACGTGAGCTCCAAAACGTCGCGCAGCATGCGCTGGCCATCGCCACAGACGATCAGATCGCGCCGGCTGACCTCCCCGCGTACCTCGGCAAACAGGCCAACCTGGTCCCCGCCGTGCCAGACCTGGTCGGGTTGACGATGAGGGAGGCGGAGCGCACGGTGATCCTCCAGACCTATCAGGCGCTCGGGACCGTCGAGGCGACGGCGGAGATGCTCAGGATCTCCGCCCGCAAGATCCACTACCGGCTCAAGGAGTACAAGCAACAGCGGCAACTGTACTCGACCGAGATCCAGGCTCCCGGCAAGCACCTCGACGAGAGCCAACCGATCGTCCGCGTGTTGCTCGCCGAGGACGATGACGAGCTCAGGTGGGCCCTCGAGGAGTGCCTGAAGCGAGAGGGCTACGAGGTCATCGCCGTCCCGGACGGAAACGCGGTGCTCAACCACCTCGGGGCGGCGTTGCTCCTCGAGCGGCGCGAGGACCCTCCCGACGTCATCATCACCGATCTTCGCCTGCCCGGCTTCACCGGCATGCACCTGCTGGAGGCGATCCGTGGCAAGGGGTGGACGGTTCCGGTCGTGGTGATCAGCGCCTTCGGCGACGAACGCACCCGCGCCCGGGCACGGGAGCTCGGAGCCACGGCCTTCCTGGACAAGCCGCTCGAAACCGAACAGCTGAAGACCGTGATCCAGAACGCACTGGTCCCGCGAAGCGGGGGAGGCGCCGTTTGAGGACCTTGAGCGACATTCTTGTCCATGACTGCGAGTCGATCATTCGTCGATGGTCCGAATCGCTGCGTGAGTCGGCGCGTCCCCGGCTCGACCTGTCCGAAGACCAGCTCAAGCACAAGATCGCGCTGCAGCTGCGAACGATCGGCGCGTGGCTGGACGACGTCCGCGCCCCCGGCGTCCGCAGGGCCTCGACGATCTGGGCACTTCCCGAGAGCCTGGATCCGGAGGCGCGGGTCCAGCAGGACGTGCCCATCGAGGACGTCGTGCTCCACTACGGCTTGCTCGCCGAGACCGTGCTTCACCTGCTGGAGGACCGACAGCTCGACGTTGCCCCGAACGATATCGCGCACTTCTTCCAGGCGCTTATCGCGCTGATCGCGGAGACCGCACGGCGATACGCGGCCTCCAAGGAGGCGCAACAAACCCAGGAACGAGCGGCCTACCTCGCCCGCTTGACCCACCAGATGAGGACACCGCTCACGGTCCTGAAGCTTCATGCTGGTTCACTGTCGCACTCGGACCCGCAGGCGAACCGGCGCCTCGTTGGCAGCATCGCGCGCAACGTCAACCGACTGACGCTGCTGGTCGACGGCGTCATGCGCCTGGAGCGGTTCAGGCCCGAGGAGATCCCGGTGCTCCCCATCGAGCTGTCTCCGGCCAAGTTGATCGATCACGTCGTTGACGACAACGCCTACGAGGCCGAACGGAAAGCTCTGCGCATCGAGGTGCTGGTCAACCGCGTGCTGCGGATGCAGGTCGACCCGACCCTGTTTGTCGACGCTCTGGGAAACCTGCTGCAAAACGCGATCAAGTACACCCAGGCCGGACACGTACGGATCGAGGTCGAAGAGAAAGCGACCGAGGTCGTCTTCAAGGTGCGTGACACGGGCCCCGGGATCCCACGGGAGAAACTGTCCTGTCTTTTCAAGACGGTGGGGCCCGACACCAGCGGGAGCGCTGGCATCGGCCTGACCATCGTGCACCGGGCGGCAGCGGCCCAGGGAGGGACGGTCGGGGTGGAGAGCGAGCCGGGCCAGGGCTCGCTCTTCTGGTTCACCCTGCCCCGCACTGTCACCCCGAAAAACGCCCCGCCCGCCTGATACCCCCCTGCCATCCGCCTTGACTTTGGTTGTTTTGCTGCTAGTTTCACTGGACATTCAGCGAACGACACCTACTCTCCTCTGCCTTCTTCCCGATAGATCCCGGCAAGTCGAAAAGTCGAAAGTACTGTCCTCGGGGAATGTGGCAGTCTTTGGGGCTGCGTTTGCGTGCGGCCCCACGGGAGACAGGCAGAGCGACTCGGCTTGAACCGACCGCCTGCAAACAACAAGGACCGCCGGCGGCGGTCGACAGCGCCCCGGACAAGACGGGGCAAGGACCAAGAGGAATCGAAATGGCAAAGAAACTGTTCGTGGGCGGCCTGAGCTTCAACACAACCGAGGACGGTCTGCGGCACGCTTTCGAGACGTTCGGCACGATTGTCGAGGCCAAGATCATCACGGACCGCGAAAGCGGTCGGAGCCGCGGGTTCGGCTTCGTCTCCTTCACCAACGACGACGATGCAGAGCGCGCGCTCCAGCAGATGAACGGCGCAACACTCGACGAGCGCACCGTCCGCGTCGACCACGCGGCCGAGCGCCAGCAGGGCGGCGGACGGGGTGGGCGCTGGTAACACCCGTTCCTGATCGGGGCGGCGAGAGGAAGGTATGAACCTTGGGTGCAAAAAGCCGTACGACATCGACGAAGAGACAGCGGGAGGCCGCCAAGCGGGAGCGGAAGCAGCGGAAGGAAGAGCGGCGGGCAGAGCGCGCCGCCGCCAAGAAGGAGGGGGAGACGGGCGCCACTGGCTCGGATCCGGCGCAGGGGCCCGCTGACCACCCGACATAGGAGCACCACTCCAGATACGTGAGCAACGTCGAGCGCCTCGAGGGGGCTCGCGTCGACCGGGTCGGCACAGCGCCGACCCCCCGCCCGGTCCAACCAGCGAAGCCAGCACGATCCGAGGGTGTGGTAAAATTCGCGTCCCGATGGACGCGATCCGCACCGAGGAGCTCACCCGCCGTTTCGACCGGGTCCTGGCGGTCGAAGACCTGACCATCACGGTGAAGGAGGGCGAGGTCTTCGGATTCCTCGGCCCGAACGGGGCGGGCAAGACCACCACGATGCGCATGCTCTGCGCGCTCATCGCCCCGAGCGGGGGGCGCGCGTGGATCGCGGGTCACGCGCTCGGCGCGGACCCCGAGGCCATCCGCGCCAGCGTCGGCATCCTGACCGAGACGCCGGGCCTCTACGACCGACTCACGGTGCGGGAAAACCTCGAGCTCTTCGGCCAGCTTCATCGCCTCGACGCCCTCGCCGATCGGATCGAGACGTACCTCGGCCTGCTCGGGCTCGACGACCGGCGGGAGCAGGCGGCCGGCGCGCTCTCCAAGGGGATGAGACAGAAGCTCGCCATCGCGCGCGCGCTGCTCCACGAGCCGCCGGTGCTCCTGCTGGACGAGCCGACCTCTGCCCTCGACCCCGCCTCGGCCCGGGTCGTACGCGACTGCATCGCAGGGCTCAAGGGCCAGGGCCGGACGATCTTCCTCTCGACCCACAACCTCGCCGAGGCCGAGGAGCTCTGCGATCGGATCGCGCTGTTCAACACTCGCCTGATCCGCGTGGACACCCTCTCGAGCCTGCGCCGCGGAGGCGGCACCGGGAGGGTGGTGCGGGCCCGCGTGCGCGGACCGGCCGCCCCACTCCTCGACGCGCTCGCCGCGGTCCCCGGGCTCCGCCACCTCCGGGCCGACGGATCCGACCTGTGGGTCGAGGTCGACGACCCCGAGCAGACGAACCCGCAGCTCGTGCGGGCGCTGTGCGGAGCCGGCGCCGACGTCTGCGCGCTCGAGGAGGAACAACGGACGCTCGAGCAGGTCTATCTGGAGGTGGTCGGAGCGAGCAGCGAGGGCGCACGGGGGCCGGCGTGAGCGCCTCGAGACCGCGAGCGGCGGGCAGCGGGGCGCGGATCCGCGCGCTCCTGCGCAAGGAGCTGCGCGAGCTGCGCAGAAACAGAGGCCTCCTGGGCGCGATGGCGATCCTGCCGACGATCTTCGTCGCGCTGATGATCGGGGTCAACCTGCTCGTCCTGCACACCGCGGTCCCGCCGGGCATGACGCAGGGCCTCCTCCCGCCCGCCGGGCTCGGCCCCGACCTGGCGACGCGGATCCTGATCAACGACCAGCTCATGTTCATGCAGCTGATGATCCCGGTGATCCTGCCGACGGTGATCGCCGCGCACTCGGTGATCGGCGAGAAGCAGGGGCGGACCCTGGAGCCCCTGCTCGCCACGCCGATCCGGACCTGGGAGCTGCTCGTCGCCAAGACCCTCGCCGCGGTGTCTCCCGCCGTGGTCCTCTCCTGGCTCGCCTACGGCGTCACCCTGGCCGGTGTCTCGCTGGCGGCGGACGCCGCGATCACTCGCTACCTCCTGCGGCCGCTGTGGAGCGTCGGGATGCTCGCCGTCGCGCCGCTCCTCTCGCTCCTCTCCGCGACCGGGACGGTGATCATCTCCTCGCGGGTGAACGACCTGCGGACCGCCCAGGCGCTGGCGGGCATCGGCGTGGTGCCGCTCCTCGTGCTCGGAATGTCGGTCTTGCTCGGCCGGCGGTTCCTCGACACGCCGTTCCTCGTGTGGAGCATCCTCACCCTGGTCCCGCTGGATCTCGGCCTGCTCTGGCTCGCCACCCGCCTGTTCCGCCGCGAGGCGATCCTGACCCACTGGAGCTGACGGTGCCCGTGCGACCCCGGGCCCACCGGGCGCACCTGTACCCAGGAGGTCTCCCATGCACCGTACCGTCACCAGGCTTGTCGTGCTCGCCCTGGGCGTCGTGGTCGCGGGTTGCAGTGAATCGGCGGCAGGGCCGGACGGCGCCGCCGTTCAGCCGGATAGCCGCGCCCCGGACGCCCGCACCTCGCCCGATCCCCTGTCCGACGCCGAGCTGTGGCGTGTGGTGAGCAAGCTCGCCGCGGACGAGCTCCAGGGCCGGCAGGAGGGCTCGCCTGGCGGCCTCACGGCGCGGCGCTTCCTGATCGAGGAGCTCAAGCGCTGCGGCATCCAGCCCGCCGCCGCCGCCGGCTACGAGCAACCGATCACCTCCGGGGCTGGCGCAAACTTGCTCGGTCGGATCCCGGGAACCGACAGCAGCCTGGCCCAGCGCACGATCCTGATCAGCGCGCACTACGACCACCTGGGCAGCTGCGGCGGGGAGATCTGCAACGGCGCCTACGACAACGCCGCCGGGGTGACGGTGGTGCTGGGGGCGGCCTGCGCCCTGGCCGCCGCCCCGCCCGCCCGCTCGGTGCTGGTGGCGCTGTGGGACGCGGAGGAGCCCCCGACCTTCCTCACCGGGGCGATGGGCTCGCAGTTCTACGCCGAACACCCGCTGTTCCCGCTCGACACGATCGATGTGGCCATCGTGCTGGACCTGATCGGCGCGGATCTGTGGCCCGGCGCCGGGCTGCACTTCGTGCTGGGCGGTGAGCTGAGCCCGGAGGTGGGGAAGATCGCCGCGGGCGTCGCGGGGCCGGCAGGGCTGATTCCCGTCCGCCTCGGCCTGCACCTGGTGGAGCAGCTCCCCACGGGAGGCCAGCAACCGTGGAGCGACTACGACGCGTTCCGCGACCGGGGGGTGCCGGTGCTGTTCCTCAGCGACGGCTACACCAAGCACTACCACCAGCCCACGGACGAGCTGAACACGCTGGCCCGGCCCAAGCTCGCGCTGGAGGCGCGCTACCTCGTCGAGCTGGTACGTTCCCTGGCCGCGGGGAGCCACCCCAGGACCGGCTTCGACCCGACCGGCGCCGATCACGTCGCCGACGCGGCGGGAGTGGAGCGGGTCCTGACCGGCGCCCTCGGCGCCGGCGGGCTCGTCGACCAGCTCAGCTCGGCGAGCAAGGCCAAGCTCACGGATGACCTGGCCAAGGTGAAGCAGATCAAGGCAGGCCTCAAGCCCGGCACACCGGCGAGCCCTGCCGCGGTCCAGGCGCTCCGCGCCGCCGTGCAGCGGGTCATGTGCTACACCGGCCCGCAGTACTCCGAGCCGATCTGCAACCTGTTCTGAGGCCCGTCCGGGACCTAGTCCTTCTGCATCCGGTCCAGCCGGTGGACCACCCTGGAGAGCACCTTGGCCTGCTCCTCGATCTGCCCCTGCGCCTCTCTCAGCTGCTTGACCATCCCCTCCAGCATGCTCCGGACCTCGGTCCGGATCTCCTCGAAGGACTCCAGCGCCGTCGCGGTCTCCTGGGACACCGTCTGCTTCAACGACGCGGCGCTCTCGCTGGCCGACTCCTGCAGGCGGCCGTCGATCAACGCCTCGATGCGCCGGGTCAGCGCCTCTTCTCTCTCGTTGAGCACCTTCTCGTTGGGGATGGCGCCGCCCATCTCGGCCACCCACTCCTGCAGCTCGGCCAGGCGGCCCTGGAGCCTCTTCTCGACCTCTTGCGCCGTGTCCCCGCGCGCCTGCTCCCGCTGCTGGGCCTTTTCTTGAGCTTGCTCCAGGTCCTTCGTCACCTGCAGCACGGTCCCCTCCGCCTGTTCGACCCGCTGGGCCAGCTGCTCCGTCCGATGCAGGAGCGCCTCGACGCTCGACTCCAGCGCGTCCTGCGTGGCGGCGTCGCTGGCCACACCCTCCACCTTCGATAGACGTTTCTCCACCACCCGCTGCTGCTCCTGCAGGCCGGCCACCGTTTCTCCAGCCAGCGCGTCGATCCGCTCCGACAGCTCGACGAGAAGCTGCGAGGCCCCTTCGAGACCGACCTGCAGCGGAGACTGCCCGGCCTGCATCCGCTGCTCGAGCTCCTCCAGCTCGGTTTGCAGTCGCTGCTCGAGCTCCTGGGCCGTTTGTTGCGGGGCCATCCGTTGCTCGAGCGCCTCCAGCTCGGTCCGCAGTCGCTGCTCGAGCTCCCCGGCGGCTTGCTGCTGGGCCAGCGTCGCCTCTCGCTGCGCCTCCAGCGCCCTGGTCTGAGCCTGCTCCGCGCCGTCGCGCAGCTGTTCCAACCGCTGGGTCAGCTCGGCGACACGCACGTCTGCCTCCTCGACGGTGGTCCGCACGGACACGAGCTGCTGCTCGAACCGTTGCTCGAGGTCCAGAGCCGTCTTCTCCCGAGCTTGCTCCAGGCCGTCGGTCAGCTGGTCGAGCCGCTCGCTCAGCTCATGGTGACCGGCATCGCGCGCGGCCGCGCTGACCTCTACCGCCTCGATCCGCGCGCCCAGCGCGTCGACCGCCTCGCGCAGGTCCGACAGCCGATCCGCGGGGTCATCCTGGGCCAGGGCCTCGACCCGTCGTTCGAGCTCGGCCAAGCGCTCGCTGGTCTCGAAGAGCCCGGCCTGCAGCGGCTCCCGCTCCTGCTCCATGGCCTCGATACGACCGCCGATGGTCGCGATCTGCTGCAACGCCTCCGCCACGGCCCCCTGGTCCGCGCCTCCCGCAGCGGCGGCGGGTTCCCGTGCTTTGCCGATTTCCCTGAGCCGCAGGACGAGCCGCTCGATGATCTCCTGCTGCTTCTCCATCCGCGCCTGGAGCGCCTGGATCTGCTCACCCGTGGCGACCGGCGTGAACGCCTGCACCTTGGTGGACTCTTCGTAGCCCTCGTCATAGGCGTCTGCATCATCCGGCGCGGTGGAGACGTTGAGCTCGTGATAGTCGGGCTCCGGTTGCGGAGCCTGCGCTGGCTCGGCCTGCTGCGGCGGCGCCTGGGCCATCCACTGCTCGTAGTAGGCCTTCAGGGCCTCTCGCACCCGCTCTCGGAGGAAGGCGCTGACCGCCTCCCCGGAGACGGCGAGCACCATCCCCACGTTGCCCGAGTCACCGAGCCCCGCGCGCACCACCGTCGCCGCGCCGCTGACCACCCCCGCCCCGTGGGGGATCTGGATCGCCACCTGGGAGCCGGCCTCCAGAATCGCCTCGGTCTCAATAAAAATGGAGACCGCGCTGGCGGTGCTGCTATACGCCCTCCCCAGTCCCTCGACCTCCACCGACAGCTGAAGAGGAACACGGGGGTAGCTGCGCCTCTCGTTGAGCAGCTCCGCCGCGGCCCGGCACACCAGCCCGCGGTTGCCCGCCGGCGCCACCCGATCCACCGGCAGGTCCGGCGAGGCGGCCTGTTGGTACAGACCCAGGACCCGCACGTCGTTGAGCGAGCAGTTGTTAAGCAGCTGATCCAGCTCCGCGCTCGGCTGGTCCACCGACACCACCATCAACCCCGGACTGTTGGCGCAGTAGCCAGAGGCTTCGGTGAGACTGTCCGCGTATTGGACGAGGTGAGTCTGCGGCGAAAAGCGCTCCATCAGCTCGACAAACAGCTCCTCGTCCGAAACCACCACAATCCCCGTTGGTTCAGGCATGTGTCCATGGTAAGCCAAGCTCCCAAAACGAGGAAGGTCGATTAGGCCCGTCGTTGGAAAAATCGGGCACGACGGAAGGACGAAAAATGATGACCCATGTGATCTGCGGGAACACGCTGCTGGTGACCCTTGCGTTGGCGACGCTCGCTTCATGTGGCGACCAAACCAGCTCCGGCAAAGAAGACAGTCGAAATCCCCAACAAGACGCGATGCTCGGCGACGCGGGACCAGACGCCGCTCCAGGCTGCGCACCTACCCTTGATCAGTCTCAAGAGAGCGGCGATGGAACCGTCAAGCCCGTGACCTGCCACTTCTGGGCCGCGCAGCCCTTCACCGCGGGGAAGACGGGCAAGCTCCACAGCGTTGCGCTGCTGCTAACAAGACTCGACCTCGATCCCGGTGGCACGAGCTACGATGACCTTTGTACGACTGGCACATCGGACGCGGGGACACTGGAAGTCGAGTTCCTGAAAATGGACACGTCCGGCCCAACAGACCAGGTCCTGGCCTCAAGCAGCATCCCTCTCGAGCCGGGCTGGAATGGGGCGCAGTACAGGACCTTTGACCTCGCGCCGATGATCAACGTGACCGCAGGAGATGGGTTGGCCATCGCCCTGCGGGCCGACTCCAGCAGGTACAAGGTCTACTGGGATGGAACCCAGGACGAGAGCTCGTACCCGTCACAGTACTACGAGCGCACGCCCTCGCGCGCGTGGGAGCCAAACTGCGGGGTGGGCCCCAGCCCCTGCGTTGATCTGGTCTTCCGCACGTATGTTTGTCCGTAGATCCGACAGCGCGTTGGTTCGACTCTAGGGCGCAGGCACGTAACGACCACCATCATTCTTCTCGTAGAAGTACGAGTTGTTCACCGTGGTGCCTCCCCAGATGATCATCTCCTTGCCGGTCCAGACCGCCGTGTGGCCGAAGCGGCTGCTGCC
>Ga0316576_10002798_pt1 | contig 10034 bp, 10 predicted proteins | sample S0NA_FD_203075 | JGI IMG/M metagenome (GOLD analysis project Ga0316576, IMG submission 203075) | Rhizosphere microbial communities from salt marsh grasses in Alabama, United States - S0-2_050615r3r5 | ecosystem: Host-associated > Plants > Roots > Rhizosphere | place: USA: Alabama | collected... | reverse complement strand
GCGGCTCGGGCTCCTCGGCGCCCAGCCAGGGCCGCCGTGTCCGGCCGGCCGACACCAGCACCCACTGGCCGGTGAGCGCGTTTCGCCGGCGATGCGGCTGGGCGTCCAGCGCCGCCAGCTCGGCGTCGTCGGCGCGGGTCGGGTCGGTGGACACGGTTCCGCCTCCGTTCAGGCGATGCGCCGGGCACCCGGCGACGGGGACACCTCGAACACGCGCGGCGCCAGGCCCGTGCGCGCCGGATAGTCGACGAGGACGGCCTCGCGCAGGGCGGTTACCGCGCTGCGCTGGACCAGGTTGATGGTGCAGCCGCCGAAGCCGCCGCCCGTGAGCCGCGCCCCGATCACGCCGTCCACACCGGCGGCGATCTCGACCAGCGCGTCCATCTCGGGGCTGGTGATCTGGAACAGGTCGCGCATGGAGGCATGGCTGGCCGCGAACAGCCGGCCGACCGCGGCGAGGTCGCCGCTCTCGAATGCGGCGACGGCGTCGAGCACCCGGAGGTTCTCGTGGACGATGTGCTCCGCGCGCGCGGCGACCAGCGGGTCCATCTGGGGACGGGCGGCGTCGAGCATCTCCGGGGTGACGTCGCGCAGGGCGGTCACGCCCGGATGGGTCCTGGCGATCTCGGCCACCGCCGCCTCGCACTGGGCCCGGCGCTCGTTGTAGGCCGACGACTCGAGCTTCCGCGGCGAGCCCGAGTGGCAGGCGACGAGCGCCAGGTCGGGATCGGCCATCGGGATGGCCCGGTGCTCGAGGCTCCGGCAGTCGAGCAGCAGCGCATGCTCCGCTTCCCCGAAAGCGGAGGCAAACTGGTCCATCAGCCCGCAGTTGACGCCGACGTAGACGTTCTCGGCGCGCTGGGCGGTCCGGGCGAGCAGCATCCGGTCCGGGAGCGGCAGGTCGCCCGCGGCCAGCGCGAGCGACGAGGCGAGCTCGAGGGCCGCGCTGCTCGACAGGCCGGAGCTGGGGGGCAGGTCCGAGGCGAGCAGCCCGCGGAAGCCGCGGACGGGGGCTCCCGCCTCCGACAGGGCCCACGCCATCGCCGCCACGTAGTCGATCCAGGCGCCGCGGCGCTCGCCGATCGCGTCCAGGTCGAAGCCCAGGGTCTCGCCCGTGGCGGCCAGCGTGAGCTCGACCCGCCGGTCATCGGTGGGCAGCAGCGCGATCGCGATCCCGAGGTCGATCGCCACCGGCAGCACGAACCCCTCGTTGTAGTCGGTGTGCTCCCCGATCAGGTTGACGCGCCCGGGCGCATGGACCACGCGCACCGCGGCTGGATCCGCGGCGGCCTCCGGTACCAGGCCGGCGAGGCGTTCCGCGAGCGCCCCCGGGTCGGCGGCGAGGGCGGCGGCATCGGGATCGGGAGCAGGGGTCGGCATGGCCGCAACGGTACGCCATCCCGGGCGGCCTCGAGACCCTCCGGCGATGCGCGGATCACGACTATGATCCCGCGATGGAGCGGAGCACGACCTGGGTCTGGATCCCGTTCCTGCTGCTCGGGTTCTTCTGGGGCTCCTCGTACCTGTGGATCAAGATCGGGCTGGGGAGCCTGCCGCCACTGACGCTCATCGCGGGCCGGCTGCTGCTGGGAACGACCTTCCTCGCCATCGTGGTGGCCGCCGCTCGCGAGGCGCTGCCGCGACGGCCCCGGCAGTACGCCCACCTGCTGGTGATGAGCGTGGTCAACATCGTGCTGCCATTCATCCTCATCAGCGTCGGCGAGCAGTCGATCGACTCGGCGCTCGCGTCGATCCTCAACGCGACGGTCCCGCTGACCGTCATCGTGCTGGCGCCGCTGTTCCTGCCCGACGAGCGCATCACCGTCGCGCGCGCGACCGGGCTCGCGATCGGGTTCGCGGGCGTGGTGCTCCTGGTGGCTCCCGACCTGGTCAGCCTGGGCGACGCCGACCTCACCGGCGAGCTGATGCTCCTGGGCTCGTCGGTCTGCTACGGCGTCGGCAACGTGTACGCGCGACGGAACGTGCACGGCCTGCGCCCGATGATCCCCGCCCTGTTCCAGGTCGCCTTCGCCGCGCTGATCGTGGTCCCGATGGCCCTGGTCGTGGACCGGCCGTTCGAGACGGTGTCGCCGGCGCCGGAGGCCATCGCGGCCGTGGTCTGGCTCGGCCTGCTGGGTTCGGGCGCCGCCTACCTGTGCTACTTCACGATCCTCCAGCACTGGGGCGCGACCCGGACGTCGATGGTCGCCTACCTGCTGCCGGTCATCGGGATCGCGCTGGGCGCGGTTGTGCTGGGCGACCCGGTCACGCTCAACCGCATCGGGGGCACGGCGCTGGTCATCGCCGGCATCGCGCTGGTCAACAGCGGGCCGACGCTGCGCCGGCTGCGCGGCCGCCGGACCGAGCCGGATCCCGCTGCGGCGGTCGCCGAGCCGTAGGCCGCGCAGCAGCCGTCAGCGGGCTGCCAGGAACGCCTCCAGCGCCTCCACGACCAGCGCGTGGTCGTCCTGCTGGGGCAGCCCGGACACGAGCACCGCGCCCACGCGCCCCGTGCCGCGCACCAGCAGGGGGAAGCCACCCCCGTGCGGCGCGTACTCCGGGAACGCCAGCGAGGTCGCCTCCGCGAACGTGGTACCCGCGGCCTCGTGGCGGAGCCGCTCGTAGAGGCTCGCGTGGCCGAAGTGCTCCACGACCCGCCGCTTGCCGGCCAGGTACAGGTCGTTGTGGGCGTCGGTCCCCGGGCGCGCCGCCCGGAACACCAGCCGCCCGCCGTGCCAGACCTCGATCGCGATCGCGAGATCCCGCTCGGTGCCCCGGTCAAGGAGCCAGCGGCCGACGGTCAGGCAGTCGTCAACCGAGCAGGCGGGCAGGGTGAGGCGCTCCTCCTGGACCAGCACCTCGTCGGCGGTCGGGAACGGCGTCTCCCTGGACACCGCTCAGCCGCCGAAGCGGTCGCGGAGCCGGGGCAGGATCAGCTCGCCATAGCGGGCGATCGCCGCCTCCTGGTCGGGACCCGGGAAGTGGAACACGAGGTGGTTGAACCCGTATCCGAGATAGGTCGCCACCTGCTCCACGTGCTCGTCGGGGTCGTCCGAGACCAGCCACCGCTTGTGGGCGTAGGGCTCGGCCTCCTTGGCCGCCTCCTCGAGGTCGCGCGGGTCATGGATGTTCGCCTTCTGCTCGCCCGAGAGGGCGAGCGCCGCCCAGACCTTGGTGTCCTCCATGGCGCGTGCGAGATCGGTGTCGAAGCTGACCTTCATCTCGATCATCTTCTCGAGGCCCGTGGCGTCGCGCTCCGCCTTCGCCGCGCCCTCGGCGAGCGCGGGCAGCAGGGTGTCGGTGTACAGCTCGGCGCCCTTGCCGCTGGTGCAGATGAGACCGTCGCCGATGCGCCCGGCGAGCCGGGCGGCGGCGGGCCCCGAGGCCGCGATGTAGACCGGCACCGGCGTGTCCGGCCTGTCGTAGATCGTGGCGTCGTGGGTGTGGAAGTAGTCCCCGTCGAAGGTGACGAACTCCGCCCCGGGGGCCGTGAGCGCCTGGATCAGCTGGACCGACTCCCGCAGGCGCGCGAAGCGCTCCTTCTGGTCGGGCCACTCGATCCCCACCGGGACCTCGTTCATCGACTCCCCGGTCCCGACCCCCAGGATCACCCGCCCGGGGGCGAGGGAGCCGAGCGTGCCGAAGGCCTGGGCCACGACAGCCGGGTTGTAGCGGAACGAGGGGGTCAGCACGCTGGTGCCGAGAGTCACGCGACGCGTCGCCTGGCTGGCCGCGCCCAGCCACACCAGGGCGTTGGGGGCATGGCCGTCGGTGTGCCGCCAGGGCTGGAAGTGGTCGCTCGTCCAGACCGAGTCGAAGCCGGCCGCCTCGGCGGCGACCGCGAGGTCCAGCAGGCGCTGGGGCGGAAACTGCTCGGCGGAGGCCTTGTAGCCGAGAGTGAGCTTGGGCATCGGGCTCCTCAGTGGGCTCGCGTGGTGTCACCGTCCATGATCGAACGGATGGCCAGCCAGTGCCAGTCCGGCCCGCCGCGAGCGAGGCCGAAGGCGGACACGATCATCGCGCGACGGCCAGCACGGCGGCCCCGCCCACGACCAGGATGGATCCCGCCAGGCGGATCGTCATCTCGCGCCCGGATGCGGCCTCGCCCAGCCGGAACACGCCCCACGCGGCGACCAGCATCACCGCGGATTCCCGCAGCGGGGCGACAACCACCAGCGGGGCGAGCGACAGCGCCACGAGCACCAGGGTGTACGTGGCGAACATCAGCAGTCCGGCAATCGCGTCGTCCCGCCGGGTCCCGGCGGTCGATGGCCCGCGGCCCCGGGGAAGGGCGCGGATCCGCCGGCGGGCCAGCCACACGATCGCCAGGCCGGCCGCCCCCGACGGCCACAGGATGGCGCCGTACAGCCACACGGGCGCGAGACCGACGCCCACGCGGTCGAGCGCGGAGTAGCCGGCAATGGCGACGCCGGTCAGGAGGGCGAAGCCGGCGGCGCCGCGGCCATCGGCCCGGGCGACCAGGAACTGCCACGGCCGCTGGATCGCCAGCAGGCCGGCCAGCACCAGCCCGACGCCGAGCCAGCCGGCCGGGGGCAGGCGCTCGCCCAGCAGGACGACGCCCGCGAGCACCGCGAGCACCGGCGCGCTGCCCCGCGCGATGGGGTACACGATCGACAGGTCGCCCCGCCGGTAGGCCTCGGCGAGGAACGCGAAGTAGGCGGTCTCGACGGCGCCCGACGCCAGGCCGACCAGCCACGCCTGCGGGGGCACGGCCGGACGGCCCTCGACCGCCCAGGCGATCACCCCGACCGGCAGCGCGATGGCGGCCGCTGTGGCCAATCCGATCGTGGCGCGATGCAGCGGATCCCCGGCTGTCTTGAGAAGCACATTCCACGCGGCGTGGAGCACCGCCGCGAGGGCGAGGCAGGCAAGGGCGACCGGGTCCACGCCCCGAGTCTAGGGGCGTGGACCGGCCGCCGGAGGTGCTGCGACTACGACCCGATGTCCCGGCGGGTCATCCCCCAGGCCCCGACCGCGATGCCGCCGGCCGCCAGGGCCACGCAGGCGACGATGCCCACGGGGTCCCAGTCACCGATCATCGGCTGGCCCATGTGGGCCGTCAGCGCCAGCTGGTAGAACCAGTCGGGAAGGTTGAGCGGGGGCGCGAGCAGGTTGATCAGGTACGTGATCACCACCGCGACCGCCGTGATCTCGGCCGCGAGCGAGGTCCGCCACAGGCCGCCGACGGCGATGCCGACGCCGACGAACGCCGCCGCGACGAGGCCCAGCGACGCCGAGCCGAGGATCGCATCGCCCGCGGGAGCGTCACCGGCGGCCGCACCGAGCCCCACGGCGATGGCGTACACCACGGTCATCACGAGCACCGCGAGCAGGGCGCTGATGCCGCCCGCCACCACCCACTTCGCGCGGGCGAGCGGCGAGGACAGCACCAGCTCCAGGCGGCCGCTGGTCTCGTCCGATGCCCACTTGGACACGAACGTGGCGGCGGCGAACCCGGCCACGATCAGGAACAGCTCCGCGTACACCTGGAGCCACGCCCCCGCGGTGGCGAAGTCATAGCCGGGGAAGATCTGGTTGAAGATGGCGATCAGGCTGGTGTCGCTGCCGATCGTCTCGGTGAACGAGCCGACGAGCGACGCGAGCAGCGCCCCCCAGATCCCCATGCCGACACCCCACGCGAGGGCGCGCGGCAGCTGGTCTCCGAACGCGCGGCTGATCGGCCCCCGGACGCCGAGCACGCCCGCGGGCAGGGACGGCAGCCCGTACCCGGCCGTGACCCCGAGGTCGCGGCGGTTGAACAGCTCGACCCCGACGGCCAGGAAGACCACGCCGAGCAGGGCGGTCGCCACGACACCCGGCCAGTCGAACAGCCCCACGAGCGGGACATGGGCGTTGGCCCAGTGGAACGGGCTGATCGTCACCAGGGGACCGCCGACCTCGAGCCCGCTCGCCACCCACAGCAGCGTCATCACGAGCCCGCTGACGGCAGCCGATCCCGCCCGGCCGAGGATCGGCGCGAGCGCGAAGGCAAGCCCGCCGAAGCACAGGGCGAGCGCGGCGATCCAGGCGGCGAAGCCGAAGGAGTCGGCCAGCGGGATCTGGTCGCCCATGGCGGCGTCGCCGAAGACGCTCGAGCTGAGCGTCAGCATCACCGCGAGGATGACCAGCGAGAGCAGGACCACCGTGAGGTGCGCGGCCAGCTTCTCGAGCGCGATCCGCCGCTTGCCGAAGGGCGACGCCGCGACAAAGTCGAGGCTGCCGCGGTTGGCCTCGCCGGCGAGGGTCCCCGACAGGGCGAGGATCGACCACACGGCGGTGCCCAGGGCGAACAGGGCGCCGTACTTGAAGGTCACCCAGCCGCCCAGCGTGCCGAGCGCGCCCCCCATGAGGGTGGTGTTGCCGAACAGGTTGACCATCGACGCCGGCATGCCGCCCACGAGGGCGTTGAGGTCCGCCCGAACCTCCGGCGTCGGGAACACCGTCCCGATGGCCGCGCCCAGGACCAGCGCGAGCCCGCCGAACATACCGGCCGCGATGATGAACGAGAGCCGGGAATCCCGGATGGTCTTGCCATAGATGCTGCCGAACCCGTAGAGGCGCTTGCGCAGCGGGATCGGCGCGAAGGTGGTTGCCGCGGGGAGGCGCGGTGCCCCGGTGCTAGCGGTCATTGGAGCCAGCCTCCACGGCCTCGCGGCCGTACTGGGCGAGGAACGTCTCCTCGAGCGACGGCTCGCGCGAGACGAAGTCGAGGAGCTCGAACTGGGCGGCAGCGCGCACAACCGGCGTGATCGCGCCGGAGACGCGCATCCGGAGGACGTGGTCCTCGGCCACCACGTCGCTCACGCCGGGCAGCTCGGCGAACGTGTCGGACGGGACGGGACCGGCGAACCGCAGCTCGACCTGGTGGTGGGCGAGATCGCGGAGGCTGTCCACCGTGCCGGTCTTCACGAGCACGCCGTCGCGGATGATCGCCACCCGGCCGCAGGTCTTCTCGACCTCCGACAGGATGTGGGACGACAGGAACACCGTGGCACCCTCGGCGACGGCCTCACGGAGCGTGGTGAAGAACGTCTGCTGGACGAGCGGGTCGAGACCTGACGTGGGCTCGTCGAGCACCAGCAGCTCGGGCTTGTGCTGGAGGGCGGCGATGACGCCGACCTTCTGCTTGTTGCCCTTGCTGTAGGTCTTGAACCGCTTGGACGGATCGAGATCGAAGCGCTCGATCAACGAGGCCTGGTAGGCGGGATCGACGCCGCCTCGCAGGTTCGCGAAGTACTCCAGCGTCTGCCGGCCGCTGAGGCGGTCATAGAGCGCGAACTCGCCGGGGATGTACCCGACGCGCTTGTGGATCGAGACCGGGTCCACGGTCGACTCGATGCCGAACACGGTCGCCCGGCCGCTGGTCGGCCGGATGAGATCCAGCATCGTCCGGATGGTGGTCGTCTTGCCGGCTCCGTTGGGGCCCAGGAAGCCGAACACCTCACCCTGGTGCACCTCGAGGTCCACCTCGATGATCCCGCGGCTCTTGCCGTAGGACTTGGTGAGCTTCTCGAGGGTGATGACGGGGGTCATGAATGCTCCTTCTCAGGCAAACCAGACGTGAAGGGAGGTGTCGTCGATGAGGGCGAAGGAGCCTGGCGGCAGGCCCAGGATCCGCTCGATCGCCTCGTTGTAAGCGTGCATGAACGACTCCACCTCCTCGAACGTGACCCGGCCGTCCAGGCGGTCGATCAGCAGCCTGTACAGGGCGTCGGCCGAACCCACGAACAGGGCGGTGATGATGGTGGCGGCGTGATCGGGCGCCGTGGCGTCCATCTCCCCGGCAGTCACGCCCTGGCGGATGATCGCGGCCATCAGCGGCGTGAGCTGGTCGAAGGCGGCCGCCGTGAGGCGCGCCCGGAGCAGGTCGTTGTCCGGCGAGTACCACGAGCGCAGGACCGCCAGCAGGACGTCACTGCGCTGGGCCTTGAAGCGGCCCGCGGTGTCGAACACGGCCTGCAGCTTCTGGGTCGCGGTCAGGTCGGGATCGTCCGCGATGGGAGCGACGACCGCCATCGCGTTGCTGGTGGTGCGGTCGACCACGGCCTCCAGCAGCGCCTGCTTGGAGCGGAAGTAGTGGTAGATCGCACCGCGCGAGATGCCGAGCTCGTCCTGGACGTCCTGGATGCTGACGCGCTCGTAGCCGCGGGCCGCGATGAGACGCTCAGCGACGTCGAGGATCTCGTCGCGGCGAATGGCGTGGACGGTTGGGTTGAGCGTGCGGGCCATCGTGGTTCACATTGTCCGACCGACTGTCGGTCGGATTATAGGCCCGATGGCAATGGTCCACAGGGCCGCGTGGCCCGATCGGCCGGGACTGATGGGGCCTTCCGGTCTCGCGCAGGCTGGGCACCCGCCGGTCAAGCGGCCTGCGAGCCTGGGCACCCGCCGGTCAAGCGGCCTGCCAGCCCCCCAGCTCGGCGAGGGTCGGCGGGTTGGCGCCGGCGCGTGCGCACACGGCGGCGGAGGCACGGACCGCGAACCGCGCGGCACGGAGCGCAACGGCCGGATCCACCAGGTCCGGCGGCCCGACGCCGTCATGGACCAGGCAGGCCAGGAACGCACCCCCGAACGTGTCCCCCGCCCCCACCGTGTCCACCACCTCGACCGGCGGCGCCGGGACGAGCTCCGTGCCGGACGGCGTCAGCACCCGGACCGGGCGGCTCCCGTCGGTGACGAGGACCACGGCGGGCCCCTGCGCGAGCACCCAGGCCGCGGCGTCGACCGGGTCCCCGGGCCGGAGATAGTCGAGGTCCTCCGTGCTTGCCTTCACGATGTCGGCGCGGGCCATCATCCGGGCCATGCGGGCCCGCCAGGCCGCCGGGTCGCGGGTGATCGACGGTCGGGCGTTCGGGTCGAGCATGACCAGGCGATCCGCCGGGACCGCCGTCACCACGGCCTCGAGGGTGCTGCCGATCGGCTCCAGGACGAGGCCCAGGGAGCCGGTCGCGACGGCCCGGACCCGGTCGCCCACGATCCCCGCCAGCGGGCCCGGGTGGACGGCCGGCGCGGAGGTCTCCGCGGTGTAGAACCGGTAGGACGCGCTCCCGTCGGCGCCGAGCTCGGCAAGGGCAAGCGTCGTGGGCAGGTCGGTGCGCTGGACCGCGGCCAGGTCCACGCCGTCCTCCGCGAGCCCTGCCTCCAGCAGCCGCCCGAAGCGGTCAGTCGACAGGCCGCCGACCCAGGCGGCCGGGACCCCAAGGCGCGCGATGGCACGGACCATGTTGTAGGGACTGCCGCCGGCGACCGGGACGATCTCGCCGTCCGCCCGGACGAGGAGGTCCACGAGGGCCTCGCCCGCCACGACGATCACCGGGTCGCCGGCCGGTCCGCGAGCCAAGGAGGTGTCGCTGCTCACCCGCCGATTATCGCAGCGGCTCGGCCTGCTCGCGGGCATCGGCACCCGGCCCGGGCGGCGGGCCAGCCCGCACCGTCCCCGGGCGGCGCCGCCACCGCGACCGGCACGGCTCGGTTACGCTCGCTGCCTGATGCGACGCCTTGCTGGGGCCGCCGAGCTGCTCGACGGTCCGCTCGACGATCCCGACACCCTGCGCGGCAACCTGCGCGACCTTGCCTGGATCAACCGGCGGCTGGGCGGGACCGCGGCCTCGCGGCGCGCCGTCGACCGGCTGCTCGACCGGCGGTCCGGCCCGCACAGCCTGCTCGACGTGGGGACCGGCGCGGCCGACATCCCGCTGGCCCTGCTCTCCTGGTCTCCGCACCCGGAGCGTCCCCTCCGGGTGACGGCCATCGATGCCCGGACCGAGGTGCTCGAGGCCGCCCGGGCCGTTGACGACCGCCTGGCTCCGGGCGCGATCGACGGCCTCGCGATTGAGGTTGCCGACGGGCGCACGCTGCCCTGGGACGACCGGAGCTTCGACGTCGTGCACTCGTCGCTGCTGCTCCACCACCTGGAGCCGCCGGACGCGATCGCGTTCCTGGTCGAGGCGGCCCGGGTCGCCCGCCACGGCGTGATCGTCAACGACCTCGTCCGGGCGCGGCACCACTGGCTC
>Ga0316576_10002797_pt1 | contig 10035 bp, 7 predicted proteins | sample S0NA_FD_203075 | JGI IMG/M metagenome (GOLD analysis project Ga0316576, IMG submission 203075) | Rhizosphere microbial communities from salt marsh grasses in Alabama, United States - S0-2_050615r3r5 | ecosystem: Host-associated > Plants > Roots > Rhizosphere | place: USA: Alabama | collected... | reverse complement strand
TCGGGTGCCCGTCGGCACCAGCCAGGTCGAGGTCGTGCACCTCGTCGGGCATACCCCCGGCTCCGCGGCGCTGCTCTATGACGACCCTGAAGGGCCGCCACACGTCATCACGGGCGACTGCCTGTTCCCAGGAGGCGTGGGAAAGACCACCACCCCCGAGGACTTCGACAGCCTCTACAACGGAGTCGTGTCGCGGCTATTCGCGCTGCCCGACGAGACCTGGATCTACCCCGGCCACGGTTACGACACCACGGTCGGCGCCGAGCGGCCTGCGCTGGCTGAATGGCGCGAGCGCGGCTGGTAGGCCGGTCGCCTAGATGAGCGGGGCGCCAGCCTTCTTGCAGAGGGTGTCGAGCGCGGGAACGGCGTCCCTGAAGGCAACCGTCGCTGCGCCGGCCTTCTCCCCCGCGGCCAGTGACTCGGACGCGGTCAGCGCGCCGGTCGCAACGTCGGTGAGCGCGGTCCGCAAGTCCGGGTCGTCGGCTCCATTGGCGATGTTCTGGAGCGCGAAGGCGAATGACTCCCAGTGCTCGGGCGAGTCATCGGTGAGGCCATCGAGCTCAGCCCGGGTGAGGCGATTGATCTCATCGCAGGCGACAACCGTCGGGATGCCGGCCGGTGGCGGACCGGCCGTCGTGGCCGTCGCCGCAGCCGAGTTCGAAGTGGATGGACTCACTGTCGAATCACCCGATGCGGATGCACCCGACGAGCAGGCGGCGAGCACAAGGCCGGACGCGCCGACCGAGACCAGCCGCAGGGCCAGGGAACGAGAGGTCATCAGCATTCGGTCATCCGTCCGACTCGTCGTGCCGCTCCACGGTGACGCGACCGGCGTGAGCAATCGCCTCCGGGTCACGGCGAACCTTGAGCCACGAGGCGACTGTAACGACGACGAGCACGACGAGGATGAACAGCAGGCTCTGCACCGTCGTGATATGCGGGATCGATGGGTTCAGCTCGTGCAGGTACGTGAGCACCAGCTTGATGCCGATGAAGACGAGGATGATGGCCAACCCGGTTGACAGGTAGATCAGCTTGTCCAGCAGCCCCTTCAGCAGGAAGTAGAGGGCGCGCAGGCCGAGGAGGGCGAAGGCGTTCGCCGTGAACACGAGGTACGGGATCTGGGTGACACCGAAGGTCGCAGGGATCGAGTCGAGCGCGAACAGCAGGTCCGTCGATCCGATCGCGATCATCACCAGGAGCAGCGGCGTGATCGCTCGCTTGCCGTCGATCTGGGTGAACAACTTGGTGCCGTCATAGTCCTCGCTGACGAGGAAGCGCTTGCGCACGGCGCGCACGACGATGTTGTCCGTGGGTTCCGGATCCTCGTTGCGATGTCGAGCCAACTGGATTCCCGTCCAGATCAGGATCGCGCCGAAGATCACGAACGTGAAGGCGAACGCCGCCAGGGCGGCGGCACCGATGGCGATGAACACCGCTCGCATGATCAGGGCCAGCACGACGCCGACGAGCAGAACCCGCTGGTGCAGCGGAGCCGGAACGGCAAACTGGGTGAGGATGATGATGAAGACGAAGAGGTTGTCGACGCTGAGCGACTTCTCGACGAGGTAGGCCGCGAAGTACTGCGTGCCGATGTCGCTTCCCTGCCACACCCACATCGCAATGCCGAAGGCGATCGCGACGCCGATGTAGAAGATGGACCAGGCCAGCGCCTCCTTGAACATCACCTCGTGCGGCTTGCGGCTGACGGTGACGAAGTCGAGCACGATCAGGCCGGCGATACCCACCAGGGTCACTGCCCACAGGGCAAGGGTCACGTCCAACTATTCCTCCGCGGTCTCGGCGCTACCCGCTCGATCGCGGGTCGCGTAGAGGCTGATCCCGGCAGTGACCGCCAGGACGACGACGATGAACAGCAGGGAGAACCAGATCGGGATCTTGGGCACATCCCATCCGAAGACGGCGTGCCCGGCCTCGAGGACCAGCTTGAACCCGATGAAGGCCAGGATGACCGCGAGGCCGCGGTTGAGGTACTCCAGCCGCGTCAGGATGCCCTGGAGGAGGAAGTACAGCTGGCGCAGGCCCATGAGCGCAAACGCATTGACGGTGAAGACGAGGAACGCCTCGCTGGTGATGCCGAACACCGCGGGGATGCTGTCGAGCGCGAAGAGCAGGTCGGTGGTCCCGATGGCGAGCATGACCAGGGCCATCGGAGTCAGCGCACGCCGCCCGGCAACCCGCGTGATGAACCGGTGCCCGTCGTAGTGCGGCGAGGTCGGCACGTGCGTGCCGACCCAGCGGACCAGCGCGTTGCCGTTCGGATCAGGTTCCTTCTCCTCGTCGGACACCCACACCTTCCAGGCTGTGAACAGCAGGAATGCCCCGAAGACGAAGAAGGTCCCAGCGAAGCGCTCGATCATCGCGGCACCGAGCACGATGAGGACGGCCCGCAGGATCAGAGCAATGACGATGCCCACGAGAAGGACCCGATGCCGCAGCTCCTCAGGAACGACGAAGGCGGCCATGATCACCATGAACACGAACAGGTTGTCGACGCTGAGGGAGTACTCCGTCAGATACCCCGCGACGAACTCACCCGCGTAGACGGCCCCGAAGTACCACCAGATGAACGCAGCGAACAGCGCGGCCAGGCTGACGTAGAAGATCACCCAGCGAAGCGCCTGCCGCGGACCGAACACCGCACCGGGTCGATCGGAGATCAGCAGGTCGATGACGATGATGCCGACGAGCCCCAGGACAGTGGCCGCCCACATCCACGAGGGGACGTCCATCAGGCTGTTCCGGCCTCTCGCATGCCGCGCAGCTCCTTCTTGAGGTCGGCCACCTCGTCCCGCAGCCGAGCGGCGAGCTCGAACTGCAGCTCCGCGGCCGCCTCGTGCATCTGTGCGGTGAGGTCCTCGATGAGTCGGGTGAGTTCGTCGGCGGCAAGCGAGCGACCGGGGGCTCGCTTCTTGCCCTTCGCTGCCGCGGCAGGCTCGGCGAGCAACTCGGCGGTGTCCGCGTCCTCGCGCGCCAGCAGGTCGGTGATGTCGGCGATCTTCTTCCGCAGGGGCTGCGGATCGATGCCCATCTCCTCGTTGTAGGCCACCTGCTTGGCGCGCCGTCGCGAGGTCTCGTCGATCGCCCGCTGCATCGACGGCGTGATGGAGTCGGCGTACATGTGCACCTGCCCGGACACGTTCCGGGCTGCGCGGCCGATGGTCTGGATGAGCGAGGTCTCCGACCGCAGGAAGCCCTCCTTGTCCGCGTCGAGGATCGCCACAAGGGAGACCTCCGGAAGGTCGAGGCCCTCGCGCAGCAGATTGATGCCGACGAGCACGTCGAAGACACCCATCCGAAGTTCACGCAGGAGTTCGACGCGACGCAGGGTGTCGACGTCCGAGTGGAGGTACTGGACCCGGACCCCGTGCTCGAGCAGGTAGTCGGTGAGATCCTCAGCCATTCGCTTGGTCAACGTGGTGACCAACACTCGCTCACCGCGCTCGGACCGCGCCTTGATCTCGCCCATGAGGTCGTCGATCTGGCCCGTGGTCGGTTTGACGACGATCTCCGGGTCGACCAGTCCCGTAGGTCGGATCACCTGCTCGACGACGTCGCCCTGCACCCGGGTGAGCTCGTAGGGACCGGGGGTGGCCGAGAGGTAGACCGTCTGCCCGATCCGCTCGACGAACTCGTCCCAGCGCAGGGGTCGGTTGTCCACCGCGCTCGGGAGTCGGAAGCCGTGGTCGACAAGGGTGCGCTTGCGGCTCATGTCGCCCTCGTACATGGCGCCGATCTGCGGCACCGTGACGTGTGACTCGTCGATCACCAGGAGGAAGTCCTCGGGGAAGAAGTCGAGCAGGCAGTTCGGGGCGCTGCCCGGCTCACGGCCGTCGATGTGCCGCGAGTAGTTCTCGATGCCGGCGCACGAGCCGACCTGCCTCATCATCTCGACGTCGTACGTGGTGCGCATACGCAGGCGCTGCGCCTCGAGCAGCTTGCCCTGCCGCTCGAGCTCGGCGAGGCGCTCCTCGAGCTCGGCCTCGATACCCGTGATGGCTCGTTCCATCCGCTCGGGTCCGGCCACGTAGTGCGAGGCGGGGAACACGTAGATCTCGACGTCCTCGGTGAGGATTTCGCCAGTGACCGGATGCAGGGTCATCAGCCGCTCGATCTCGTCGCCGAACATCTCGATGCGGACCGGATGCTCCTCGTACACGGGGAACACCTCGACCGTGTCACCCCGGACGCGGAAGGTGCCCCTTTGGAAGGACATGTCGTTGCGGGTGTACTGGATGTCGACGAACGCCCGCAGCAGCCGGTCCCGGTCGAACGTCTCCCCCACGCGCAGCCGCACCATGCGGTCCACGTACTCCTGAGGCGTGCCCAGGCCATAGATCGCCGACACGGAGGCCACGACGAGGCAGTCACGGCGGGTGAGCAGGCTGTTGGTAGCGGAGTGCCGCAGCCGCTCGACCTCCTCGTTGATCGAGGAGTCCTTCTCGATGTACGTATCGCTTTGCGGGATGTACGCCTCAGGCTGGTAGTAGTCGTAGTAGGAGACGAAGTACTCGACCGCGTTGTCCGGCAGCAGCTCCTTGAACTCGGACGTGAGCTGCGCCGCGAGCGTCTTGTTGGGAGCCATCACGAGGGTGGGCCGCTGCAGCTCCTGCACCAGCCACGCCGTGGTAGCGCTCTTTCCGGTGCCCGTGGCACCGAGCAGGACGACGTCTTGCTCGCCCTCCCGGATCCGGCGAGCGATCTCCGCGATGGCCTCTGGCTGGTCTCCCGACGGCTCGTACGGCGCCCGGACGGTGAACGGCGCAACCTTGCGCTGGAGATCCGTTACCGGGCGGGTCACCTCTCCACGCTAGTCGATCCGCCCGACATCGCCAGCCGCTGCCACAGCTGCTCCACCTGGGCACTGGTGTCCGCCTCGGAGCCGCTGTTGTCGATGATGACGTCAGCCGCCGCGAGCCGGTCGTCACGGCTGGCCTGTACCTCCATTCGACGGCGGACGTCGTCCTCGTCGAGGCCCCGCTGGTGCACGGCGCGGTCGACTTGGACGTCCTCGGGAGCGTCCACCACGATCACCAGGTCGACCAGGTCCGACTGGCCCGTCTCGACGAGCAGCGGCATGTCGTAGACCACGACGGGAGCATCCGGAGCGTCGGCCAACCGCCTGCGCGCCTCGGCGCCGATAAGGGGATGCATGATCGCGTTCAGGCGCTCCGTCGCGCGGGGATCGCTGAAGGCCAGGGCCGCCAGCTCAGCTCGGCTCAGTGAGCCGTCCTCCCGCAGGATGCGGGGGCCGAACTCGGTCACCAGCTCCGCCAGCGCCTCGCCCCCCGGCTCCACAAGGTCGCGGGCGATCTGGTCCGCGTCCACGATCACCGCCCCGCGATCGGCAAGCATCGAAGCGACGGTCGACTTGCCCGCGCCGATTCCTCCGGTAAGTCCCACCCTGATCACGAATACACCCTAGAACGACAGGAAGGCCCGGCCTCTTCGGGCCGGACCTTCCTGTGCAGCTGTTCGGCTACTCGCCGGTGAGCTTGTCGCGCAGGGCCTGGAGCGCCTCGTCGGACGCGAGCGTGCCCGCGTTGGCGTCGGAGTCCGACGAGTACGACGAGATGTCCTCGCCGGCCTCGAGAGCGGCAGCCTGGTCGGCGGCCTTGGAGTCCTCGACCTGCTTGCGGTGCGCCTCCCAGCGAGCATGGGCCTCGGCGTACTGCCGCTCCCACTCCTCGCGCTGGGCCTCGGAGCCAGGCTTCCATTCGCCCGTCTCCGGGTCGAAGCCGTCGGGTCCGATGTAGTCGCCGGCCTCGTTGAAGGCGGGAGCCATGCCGTAGAGGTACGGATCGAACTCCTCGCCGGCAACGCCGTCAGCGGAATCGTTGGCCTGCTTGAGCGACAGCGAGATGCGCCGACGCTCGAGGTCGATGTCGATCACGCGAACGAAGATGTCGTCGTTGACCTGGACGATCTGCTCGGGCAGCTCGATGTGACGCTCGGCGAGCTCGGAGATGTGCACCAGGCCCTCGATGCCCTCCTCGACGCGCACGAATGCGCCGAACGGGACGAGCTTGGTGACCTTGCCGGGCACGACCTGGCCGATCTGGTGGGTCCGGGCGAAGTGCTGCCACGGATCCTCCTGCGTGGCCTTCAGCGACAGGGAGACGCGCTCGCGATCCATGTCGACGTCGAGCACCTCCACGGTGACCTCCTGGCCGACCTCGACAACCTCGGACGGGTGGTCGATGTGCTTCCAGGACAGCTCGGACACGTGCACGAGGCCGTCCACACCGCCGAGATCGACGAAGGCGCCGAAGTTGACGATCGACGAGACGACACCGCTGCGGATCTGACCCTTCTGCAGCTGGGTGAGGAAGGTCTGACGGACCTCGCTCTGGGTCTGCTCGAGCCACGCACGGCGGGACAGCACCACGTTGTTGCGGTTCTTGTCGAGCTCGATGATCTTGGCCTCGAGGGTCTTGCCCACGTACGGCTGCAGGTCGCGGACGCGACGCATCTCGACGAGGGAGGCCGGGAGGAAGCCGCGCAGGCCGATGTCCAGGATCAGGCCGCCCTTGACGACCTCGATGACCTGGCCCTCGACAACGCCGTCCTCTTCTTTGATCTTCTCAATCGTGCCCCAGGCGCGCTCGTACTGAGCGCGCTTCTTGGACAGGATGAGGCGGCCTTCCTTGTCCTCCTTGGTCAGGACGAGCGCCTCGACGTGGTCACCCACGGAGACGACCTCACCGGGATCGACATCGTGCTTGATGCTGAGCTCACGGGAGGGGATGACGCCCTCGGTCTTGTAGCCGATGTCGAGGAGAACCTCGTCTCGGTCCACCTTGACGATGGTGCCCTCGACGATGTCGCCGTCGTTGAAGTACTTGATCGTGGCGTCGACTGCCGCCATGAAGTCCTCGGCCGAACCGATGTCGTTGACCGCCACCTGGGCGGGTGCTGCACTTGTAGACGTGGTCATTAAGTAGGGGATCTCTTGGTAGTTGGGACGTGCACATACACGCGTTCCGCGGTTGCGAAACCACACAAGGCTACCGGCACGAGTGTCGACCGCCTAATCCGCCCCGAAAAGCACTAATTGCCCGAATCCCCCCAATCGCTAGCACGTTTCTCCCGCTACGCGGGACACATGAGCCACACTCGTCGCGTTCGGCGCGTTTTGGCTCACCTCTCCCCCTCGACCACGTGAGTTCGAGCCCGTGCCGTCAACGCAGCGACCTCGAACGGACGTCGCCGTGCCCGCCCGGCGGCAGGGCAGCCCGTGTGGGACAAACGAACTAGTGGGCGGCGGCGTCCCACGATGCGCCCCAGCCGACCGAGACGTCGAGGGGCACGGCCAGATCGGCCGCACCGCCCATGGCCCCACGGACCAGTTCCTCCAGCGACTCCCGTTCGCCGGGCCACACCTCGACGACCAGCTCGTCATGCACCTGGAGCAGGAGACGGCTGCGCATGCCGGCGGCCGCCAACCCTTCCGCCAGCCGCAACATGGACACCTTCACGATGTCCGCCGCAGAGCCCTGGATCGGGGCGTTGAGCGCCATTCGCTCAGCCATCTCCCGGCGCTGCCGGTTCTCGCTGTTGAGGTCGGGGAGGTAACGCCGGCGCCCCATCATCGTCTCGGTGTAGCCCTGCACCCGGGCCCGCTCGACCACCTCCGCCAGGTAGTCGCGCACCCCGCCGAACCGCTCGAAGTAGTCGTCCATCAGGCCTCTCGCCTCGTCCGGCGAGATATCGAGCTGCTGGGACAGCCCGTAGGCCGAGAGCCCGTACGCCAGCCCATACGACATTGCCTTGATCCGTCGCCGCATCTCGGGGTCCACGTCGTCGGCGTCCACACCGAACACGCGGCTGGCGACCGTGGTGTGCAGATCCTCACCCGACCGGAATGCATCGATCAGTCCGTCGTCCTCGGAGAGGTGGGCCATGATCCGCATCTCAATCTGGCTGTAGTCAGCGGTCATGAGCGTCTCGTAGCCCTCGCCCACGACGAAGCAGCCCCGAATGCGCCGCCCGGCGTCGGTTCGGATGGGGATGTTCTGGAGGTTCGGGTCTGCGCTCGAGAGCCGACCCGTGGCGGCGACCGTCTGGTTGAAGGTGGTGTGGATGCGCCCCGACGAATCAACCAGCGGGATCAGGCCGTCGACCGTCTGCCGGAGCTTGGAGCGGTCCCGCCACGCCAACAGCTGCTCGAGGAGCGGGTCTTCGGTGAGCGCGTACAGCTGCTGGAGCGCCTCGGCGTCCGTGGTGTAGCCGGTCTTGATCCGCTTGGTCTTGGGCAGATTGCGCTCGCCGAAGAGGATCTCCTGAAGCTGCTTGGGCGATCCGAGATTGAACGGGCGCCCCACCAGCCGGTGGGCCTCCTCCTCGGCCCGGCGCATATCCGACCCGAACTCGTCCGACAGGGCCCGCAGTCCGTCCATGTCGACCGCGATACCGGCGAACTCCATATCGGCGAGCAGCGGCACGAGGGGAACCTCGAGGTCGTCCAGCAGAGGCATGACTCCCTGCGCGGACAGCCGCTCCCGCAGCGTGGCCGCCAGATCCCGGACGACGGTGACCTGCGCGGCCAACGACGCGGCGGCGTCCTCGCCGGTGTCCAGCATCAGTTGATCTCCGGCCGCCTCGACCTCGATCGAGACTCCCAGGACCCGCTGGGCAACGTCGCGAAGCTCGTAGCCGCGCGCGCCGGGAGCATCGACGTAGGCAGCCAGCGCGGTGTCCATTCGCAGTCCGGCCAGAGCCCTCCCTGCGGCGAGCAGCGCGAGTGCAGGGCCCTTGGCGTCGTGCATGTCCTTGCCGACCGCGGGGTCCGCCAGCCACGCAAGGACCGCTGCACGGACATCGGTGTCCGAGGCGTCGAGGTAGCCAACCTCGCCACGGTCGTCAAGCACGGCCATTGCCGTGATCTCGCCGGTTCCTCTGCCCCACGTGCCGGCGACGGCAACCGCTGCGGTGCCGGCCACCGATTCGAGCCAGCCGGCGGCCTCGGCGGCAGCCAGTCGGCGCACACTAACCTCGACGGCCGCCGTCTCCTCGATCGGCACGTCGTCCGCTCCGGCCGGCCGGACCTTGTCGAGCCGCTCGCGGAGGGCACGGAACTGCAGGGTGTCGAACAGCCGGTCCACCGCGCCCCGGTCCCAGGACTCGAGTTCGGCCGTGTCAAGGTCCAGATCAACCGGGACGTCGTCCACGAGAGCCGTGAGTCGACGATTCACCAGCACCTGCGGCAGCGCCGCCCTGAGGGCGTCACCCGTCTTGCCCTTCACCTCGTCCGCTCGGTCCACGAGGCCGCCCAGCGACCCGAACTCCCGTATCCATTTGGTTGCGGTCTTCTCCCCCACCCCTGGGATACCAGGCAGGTTGTCGCTCGGATCGCCCCGCAGGGCGGCGAAGTCGGGGTACTGGCCCGGACTGAGCCCGTACTTCTCCTCGACCGCAGCGGGCGTCATGCGGGCGAGTTCGCTCACGCCCTTCTTGGGGTACAGGACGGTCACGTGCTCATCCACGAGCTGGAAGGCATCCCGATCACCGGTGACGATCTCGACGTCCCACGACCGCTCTCGCGCCGTCCGGGTCAGTGTCGCGATGATGTCGTCCGCCTCGAAGCCATCCGACTCCAGCACCGGAATGCCCAACGAGGTGAGGACCTCCTTGATCAGCTCGACCTGGCCCTTGAACTCGTCCGGCGACTTGGACCGGGTCGCCTTGTACTCCGGGTACTCCTCAGTGCGGAAGGTCCGTCGCGAGACGTCGAAGGCCACGGCCACGTGCGTGGGCTGCTCGTCGCGCAGCACATTGATGAGCATCGAGGTGAACCCGAAGACCGCGTTGGTGGGCTGCCCGGTCGTCGTGGAGAAGTTCTCGACGGGCAACGCATAGAAGGCGCGGTAGGCAAGAGAATGGCCGTCGAGCAGGAGCATGCGGGGCGTCGCCATCCGAGGATCCTATTCTCGCGGCATGACGCCATCCGAGGAAGCGTTCCCGACCCCCGACCAGATTCCGCTCGGCGCGCTCGCCGACTCCATGGGCATGAAG
>Ga0316576_10002796_pt1 | contig 10035 bp, 8 predicted proteins | sample S0NA_FD_203075 | JGI IMG/M metagenome (GOLD analysis project Ga0316576, IMG submission 203075) | Rhizosphere microbial communities from salt marsh grasses in Alabama, United States - S0-2_050615r3r5 | ecosystem: Host-associated > Plants > Roots > Rhizosphere | place: USA: Alabama | collected... | reverse complement strand
CGGAGGTTCTGCGCAGCGCCAGGATTCATGGCATCGATGCCGAGATCCCGGTCACGCCGACCCAGGTTGCCGACCTGTTGCGTCTCGTCGAACAGGGCAAGATTAGCGGCAAGCAGGCCAAGGACGTGTACTCGGCGATCGAGGGCACGGACCGCATGCCTACGGCGGTCGTCGAGGAACTCGGACTGACGGTGGTCTCGGACGAGAGCCAGCTTCTGCCGCTCTGCGAGGAACTGATTGCCGCGCACCCGAAGGAGGCCGATGCCGTCCGGGGTGGCAAGACGGGGGTCTTGGGGTTCTTCGTCGGCCAGGTGATGAAGCGAACGAACAAGCAAGCCAATCCTGCGGTGGTGAGCAAGCTGTTTGCGAGGCTGCTGAACGGCGGCGACTGAACGGGCGGCGACGACATGGCGATCCCCCATCCCGAACCCCTGAGCAGAGCGACATTTTCCGCTGTCGAGCTCTGGCCTGACGACTCGCACGTGGTCATGCTCGAACAGCGAAAGCTCCCGGTACTCGAAGAGTACGTGCGCCTCGACACGCACGTGGCGGTTGCCACGGCGATTCGCGACATGGTCGTGCGCGGCGCACCTGCGATCGGGATCAGTGCGGCCTACGCCATGGTGCTCGCGGCTCGTGAGGCGTCGACGGATTCGCTGGATGCTCTCGAGCAAGCTGCTGCGGTGCTGAAGGCAGCTCGTCCGACGGCGGTCAACCTCGCCTGGGCCGTGGACCGGATGCTGGCGACTGCTCGCGAGACGAGCGGTCAGTCAACGTACACCCGAGTGGAGTTGCTTGCGGCCGAGGCTCGTCGCATTCATCTGGAGGACGTCTCGGCGAACGTCGCCATGGGACGGCTGGGTGCAGAGCGCGTTCCGGACGGGGCGACCGTTCTGACGCACTGCAACGCGGGAGCGCTCGCGACGGGTGGATACGGAACCGCTCTCGGAGTGATTCGAGGGGCGCGCGACATGGGCAAGACGGTCAGAGTGCTTGCGGACGAGACTCGACCCTACCTGCAGGGTGCGAGGCTGACGGCCTGGGAGCTCGCGAGGGATGGGATCGACGTGACGGTCATCACCGACAATGCGGCAGCTTCGTTCTTCGCGGCAGGAGCGATCGACTTGGCGGTGGTCGGCTCTGACCGGATCGCCGCGAACGGCGACGTGGCCAACAAGATCGGCACCTACGGGGTCGCGACCTTGTGTCGCGCACATGGAAAGCCGTTCTACGTTGCGGCGCCCTGGAGCACCGTCGACGAGGACTGCACGTCGGGGAACCAGATCCCGATCGAGCAACGAGCCTCGGGCGAGATAACGCACATTGGAGAGACGCAGCTCGTCCCTGACGGCGTCCGCGTGGCAAATCCGTCGTTCGACGTGACGCCGGCGCGGCTGATCGACGCGATTTTCACCGAGCGCGGCGTTATCGAGCCCGTTGGAGGCGAAGCCATCGCAAGGCTATCGCCACGTCGAATGCGCTGATCCGGAGCCCGGCGAGCTGACCTCGGTCCGTCGGATCGGGCGCTGAGCCGAGTCACCTGACGAAGCGAGGGCCGGCGAGGGGCCTCGAGCGCTCGTTTCGGAGCTCAGGCGCGGGGCGGAGCGGGGTGGGTTTGCGCAGCGCGCGTTCGGGCCCTAGAGTCCCGGGCGTGACGGCAGTCCACCTCAAGGTCGTGCGCGCAGAGGCGAACCCGGTCCAGCGCGACGCGAAGCCGGGCTGGCTGAAGGTACGCGCTCCGCGCGGGGAAAACTACACGCGCCTCAAGCGAACGTTGCGCGAGCTGGAGCTCTACACGGTCTGCGAAGAGGCACACTGCCCGAACGTGGGGGAATGCTGGGGGCACGGCACCGCGACGGTGATGTTGTTGGGCCACATGTGCACCCGCGGATGTCGATTCTGTGCGGTGACGTCGGGCAATCCCCGCGGTGCGGTCGACCCCCGCGAACCGGAACACACGGCCCGCGCGATCGCCGAGCTTGGGCTCAAGTACGTCGTGCTGACGATGGTCGACCGCGATGACCTGCTGGATGGTGGCGCAGCCCATGTTGCGCGCACGGTTCGAGCTCTTCACCAAGGGCAACCGTCACTTCTGGTCGAGGCACTGACCGGGGATTTCGGCGGGCGCCTGCGTGATGTTCACACCGTAGTCGATGCAGGGCCGAACGTTTTCGCCCACAACGTAGAGGTGGTACGGCGGCTCACGCCTTTGGTTCGCGACCGGCGCTGTGCGTATGATCTGTCGCTCGACGTCTTGCGCGCTGCGAAGGACCGTGCGCCGGAGCGTTTCGTGAAGAGTTCGCTCATGGTTGGCATCGGAGAATCGGATGACGAGGTACTCGAGGCGCTCGCGGACCTGCGTCGGGCCGGGGTGGACATCGTGACACTCGGACAGTACCTACGACCCTCTGCGCGCCACACGGAGGTGCAGCGGTGGGTCTCGCCTGACCAGTTCGAGCGCTTCGGAAGCGAGGCCGCGCGGCTGGGCTTTGCGTATGCCGCGAGCGGCCCGCTGGTGCGTTCGAGCTACCACGCTGCAGAGGCATTCGTCGCTGCGGCCACGGAACCCCGAAAGTCGGCCGGTGGGTCAAACCCGATGGACCCACCGGGCTGACGTCGCGGCGGCTTTCCGCTAACCTGCGGCCCAATCATACCCCGAGGAGAAGGTATGGCTCCCGACGAGAGCCTCTTGAACCAAGTTGCAGCGACCATTGGGCGAGCACCGCAGTACGCGGAGGGGGCGGAGTATCCGTCCATTCTCGCCGCGAGCGCCGTTTCCTATGGTTCCCTGCCCCAGGATCACGACGCAACCCAGCCCACCGGCTTCGACCCCGAAGCGGCGGCGCTGTTCGAAGCGGTGGTCGAGAGCGCGTTTCTCGTTGCGAACGCGGACGGCACCTTCGACGAGACCGAGCAGCGCGCCTTCCGGCACGTGGTCGTGACCGCGTGCGCGGGTCGAGTTGCGGAGAAACAGGTGAACGCGCTGCTGGCCGATCTGCAGGACCTGCTCACAGAAGACGGCATGGACAAGCGGATCCGAATGGTGGCGCGCCACGTCCAGCGTGCGGACCACGCCCGCGAGGTTCTGCGGGTTGCCGCGCTACTCGCGGCGGTATCCTGCGGAGTGAGCGACGAGGAACGCCAGGTGATGCGCAAGCTCGCGACGGAGTTGCGCCTGGAGGACGAGGCGCTCGAAGCCGCCATCGCCGAAGCGGAAGGCGCTCTTGCCGGATAGCGCGATGGCGACCTCCGACGGCGCGGGCAGAGACGGGGTAATCTGCGCCTTGAACGAAGACGGGTCGTTGGTGCCGGAGTACGACCCGAGGCTGTCGGAGCAGCAGGTGGTCGAGCTGTATCGGCACCTGTCCAGGACCCGGATTCTGGACGAACGACTCCTGACGTTGCAACGGCAGGGCCGGATCGGCTTTCATGTTGGGTCGCTTGGCGAGGAGGCTACCATCATCGGGGCGGCCTTCGCGCTGCGGCCGCAGGACTGGATCTTCCCTTGCTACCGGGAAGTCGGGGCTGCCCTGATGCGAGGACTTTCGTTTCAGCGCTTCGTCGACAACGTGTTCGGGAACGCGAACGATGTCGTCAAGGGGCGACAGATGCCTGACCACTACACGGGACGATCCGTACGATATGCGTCTACCAGTTCTCCCGTCGGTACTCAGATCCCCCACGCGGTTGGCGTGGGGTGGGCTGCCAAGCTTCGCGGAGACGACGTCGTCGCGCTCGCCTTCTTCGGAGATGGCGCCACCAGCACGAATGACTTTCACGCCAGCATGAACATCGCAGGTGTGTTCAAGATCCCCGTCGTGCTTCTCTGTCGCAACAATGGTTGGGCGATCAGTACCCCGCTCGAGAAGCAGACGCGGACGGAAACGTTTGCGGAGAAGGGGATCGCATACGGCGTGCCTGGAATGCGCGTCGACGGGAATGATGCCTTCGCCGTAATCTGGGCGGTCCAGCACGCGGTAAGACGGGCGACTGCAGGGGAGGGGGCGACTCTGATCGAGGCGCTCACCTATCGGATGGGCGCCCACACTTCCAGCGACGATCCGAATCGCTACCGGACCGATGACGAAGTGCGGCCATGGGCGCAGCGCGACCCGATTGAACGTGTGCGCCGGTACTTGGTCGATCGAGAACTCTGGGACGACTCGCGTGAGGCGGAGCACCGAACGCAGGTCGAGCGTCTGTTCAAGGAGGCGGTGGACGCGGCCGAGCGAAGCCCAGCACCGGGGCTCGACACGCTGCTCGACGACGTCTACGAACGACCTACCTGGGTCTTGCTCGAACAGCGAGCGGAGTTGCTGTCCGGTCCCCGGGCGCCGGGTCACGGATGACGGCTGATTCAGCCGGGCGGAGTTGAACGATGCCGCAGTGGAACATGGTCCAAGCCATCAATGACGCTCTTCGGGTAGCGATGCAGCGTGACGATGACGTGATCGTCCTCGGGGAGGACGTGGGCAAGGTGGGTGGTGTCTTCCGCGTCACCGCGGGGCTGATGGACGAGTTCGGGGACGGGCGTGTCATCGACACCCCGCTCAACGAAGGTGGGATTGTCGGCACGGCGATCGGAATGGCCCTGTACGGAATGCGTCCCGTCGCAGAGATCCAGTTCGGCGACTTCATTTGGCCGGCCTATGACCAGATAGTCAACGAGCTCGCGAAGTATCGCTACCGATCTGGTGGCGAGTACTCGGCGAGCATGGTGATTCGCGCTCCCGTGGGTGGTGGAATCCGTGGCGGGCACTATCACTCCCAGCACCCAGAAGCGCCATTCATCCACGTTGCGGGGTTGAAGGTGATTTGTCCTTCTACCCCCTACGACGCCAAGGGTCTGTTGCTGAATGCAGTCCGCGATCCCGACCCGGTCATCTTCTTCGAGCCGAAGCGCGTGTATCGGGCAGCCAAGGGCGACGTCCCGGAAGGGTACTACACCGTTCCGCTCGAGCTCGCGAAGGTGGCGCGAGAGGGCGATGACGTGACCGTCCTGGTCTACGGCGCCATGCTCTACGAAGCGCTCGATGCCGCGGAGAAGGCGGCGGAACACGGTGTCGAGTGCGAGGTGGTGGACCTGCGAACGCTGTGGCCCGTGGACATCGAGACGATTCTCGAGAGCGTCCAGAAGACCGGCCGTCTCGTGGTGGTCCACGAGGCCCCGCGGACTTGCGGGTTCGGCGCAGAACTGATCAGCCTGGTGGTGGAGAGGGCGTTCTTCCACCTCGAGGCACCGCCCGTTCGCGTCACGGGGTTCGATACCCCATTTCCCTATTCACTCGAGATGGAGTACCTCCCGCTGTCGCATCGCATCTTGCCCGCGGTCATGGCAGCGGCGGAGGCATGAAGGAAGAGCACATGGCGAAGTTCGAATTCAAGCTGCCCGATATCGGTGAGGGGGTAACCGAGGGCGAGGTCGTGAACTGGCTCGTGGCCGTCGGCGACAGCGTCAGTGAGGATCAGGATGTCGTCGAGGTGATGACGGACAAGGCTACCGTTACGATTGGTGCTCCCAAAGCCGGCAAGGTCGCCGAGCTGCGCGGCCAAGCCGGTGACATGATTCCGGTTGGCAATGTCCTGCTGGTTCTCGAGGTTGGAACCGACGCGGCGTCCACGGAGCCACAGGTGGCCGCGACGGGGCAGGTGGCCGCGGCGGGGCCGTCGGGCGACACCGCGGGCGGCCCGGTCGGAGACATCAAGGACGAACTCCCAGGTACGGCGCCGCGTCCGGCGGCGCCGATGCCCCAGAGCAGGGATGCTGGGACTGGCAGCCATTTCGTCGAGAAGCCACTCGCGGCACCGGCAACCCGAAGGCTGGCGCGTGAGCTCGGAGTCGACCTGCGGCGCGTGCCGCCATCGGGGAAAGCCGGGCGCGTGACGCCGGACGACGTGCGCGCGTTTGCCGGCGCTGGATCCGCGCCCGGCACGGACGTCGATGTCGCCCCTGCCGCCCCTTCCTCCGCACTCGTCCCAGCGCGGGTGGCGAGCACTGCTGGGGAGGAGCGCATCCCGATCCGCGGGGTGAGGAAGCGCATCTTCGAGAACATGGCGCGCTCGAAGCACACCGCCGCGCACTTCCACTATGTCGAGGAGTGCAACGTAACGGCGCTCATGAATCTGCGCGAGCGAGCGCGGTCCATCGCAGCCGACGAGGGTGTCCGTCTGACCTACCTTCCGTTCATCGTCAAAGCGGTCGTCGCTTCTCTCAAGCGACACCCCGACCTGAACTGCCTCGTCGATGACGCGGCCCTCGAAATCGTGAAGCGGAACAACTTCGATATCGGCGTTGCGGTGGCGACGGACGCCGGGCTCATCGTTCCCGTGGTGCGAGATGCGGACCGGTTGAGCGTAGTGGAGGTCGGTCGCGAGATTGATCGACTGGCCGAAGCCGCTCGCGCTGGCAAGACCCAGCCGGCGGACCTCGGTGGGTCCAGCTTCACTGTCACCTCACTCGGGAAGATGGGCGGATTCATCGCTCCGCCGATCATCAACTATCCAGAGGTTGGCATCATGGGTGTCCATTCGATCAAGCGGCGACCGGTAGTGCAGGGCGACGAGATCGTCATTGGCAACGTGATGATGCTCAGCTGGTCGTTCGACCATCGCCTGATCGATGGTCACGTTGCGGCGGCGTTCGCCCAGGACATCGTCGCCCTGCTCGAGGATCCGGACCGACTCCTGATCTCGATGAGCTAGCGGTACACGTTCAACCACACCCACGGTCAGTGTGCTCCAATGTGGTCTGGTGGGTGATAGATTGGGGCGGGTACTTCGATTTGGTGTCGATTCCTGGGGGCGGCGCTCGCGGCACGACCACATCCAGTGTAGCCTGAGCCACGTAAACGCGCAGATATCGGAGTTCTAGTCGATGCAGAAGCTCGTCCGCGTTGCGGCGGTCGCCGCATTGGTAGGGTTGGTCCATCCCGCAGCCGCCCAGAGTGATACGGTTTCGGCGGACGCCGTGAAGAAGGCGGCTGCCGCGTTCGCGGAGGGAAAGCAGGCATATCAGGACGGCTTCTATCTCGAGGCCGCCGAGCACTTCGAGTCCGCATACGAGACGGCCCCGAACGCGAGCGCGCTGCGCGCTGCGATGACGTCACGGAAGAAGGGGGGCCAGCTCGATCGCGCGGCCACGCTCGCTGCGCTGGCACTCGAGCTCCACGCCGACGACGAGAAACTGGCGGCCGAGGCGCAGGAGTTGCTCACGATCGCCGAAGAAGAGCTGCATCGCGTGGTAGTGACCTGCGACGCCGAGTGCAGTCTGGTCGCCGGAACGAGTCTGGTCCTCGGCCCACCTGCTCTCGAACGCATCGTGTATCTCATGCCGGGAACGCACGAGATTCGAGCGAGCTGGCGCGGAGACAAGGGGACGCGGTCGCAGACCGTCGAGGCCGAAGCGGGCGGCTCCTCGGAGATCGAGTTCGAGCAGCCAGGCGTCGGTTTCGGTGGCGGGGAGGTTGCTGATACCGAGACGGACGAGGACTTCGACAAGTACGTCGAGGAGGAGTTCGCCCAAGACGATTCCGAAGACGGTGTCGAGGAGGACGAAGCGGGCAAGGACGCGCGCGGCGGTCTCCCGCCTGCGGTGTTCGCCGTCGGCGTGGTCGCCACGGCGGGACTTGGCGGGGCGACCATCTGGAGCGGACTGGACACGATCAACACGCCCGGCAAGGACGCGGTTGCGAAGGAATGCAGCGATACGGATTGCAGCCTCTACAAGCAGGGCCAGGAGAAGGAGACACGTACCAACATCCTCATTGGTGCCACTTCCGTGGTCGGTGTCGTAACGATCATCATCGGCGCCGTCGCGACGGACTGGGGTGGAAAGGAAAGAACCGTGGCAGCGCGCCACGCTCGCCAGGAGCGTCGGAAGATCGAACCTTGGGTTACCGTTGGACAGGGTGCGGCGTTCGGCGCCCGGGGGAGGTTCTGAGCTAGCAAGTGGCTGCCAAGCTCATTGATGTCCGCGCGGAGGGGCGGCAAAGAATCGACCGATATGACCTTGTCGCCGAGATCGCCTCGGGCGGTATGGCGACCGTGTTTCTCGCGCGGTTGTCCGGGGTGGGCGGATTCCAGCGATTTGTTGCGATCAAGCGACTGCATCCGCACCTGGCGAGAGAGAACGAGTTCGTTCAGATGTTCCTCGACGAGGCGCGGCTTGCGGCGGGGATTCATCACCCCAACGTGGTTCCGATCCTCGAGGTCGGAGCGAGTGACCGCGGCTACTACCTCGTGATGGAGTACATCGAGGGCGACACGCTCGCGCGACTCTTGGCCAGAGCTGCCAGCGGGGGAACGACGCTCCCACTCGACATTGCGTTGCGAATCGGCGTCGACATGCTCGCGGGACTGCATGCGGCCCACGAGTTGCGGGACGATAGGGGGGAGCTTGCGCAGTTGGTTCACCGCGACGTCTCACCTCAGAACGTGCTCGTGGGAGTCGACGGCATTTCACGGATCACCGACTTCGGGGTGGCGCGTGCCGCCACTCGCCTGAGCGCGACTCGCGCCGGGCAGTTGAAGGGCAAGATCGCCTACATGGCGCCCGAGCAGGCTGCTGGAGAGACGGTCGACCGTCGCGCTGATGTATTTGCCTCCGGGATCGTCCTTTGGGAGGTGCTCTGCTCGCGACGCCTGTTCAAGGCGGAGAACGACGCGGCGACGTTGACTCGCGTTCTGAGTGAACCTGTCCCATCCCCGAGGGAGTACGTGCCGACCCTGCCACCGGCACTGGCAGACGTGTGCCTGCGGGCACTCGAGCGCGATCCCGCTCGCCGCTACGCAACTTGTGCGCAATTTGCCGACGCCATCGAGCGAGCCACTTCGGAGTCGGGCTTGAGCGCGGTCATCGCCCCTCCTCGGGACGTCGCCACCTACGTCTCAGACGTCATCGGAAACGAGATCCGCGAGCAACGCGAGGCCGTCCGGGCTTGGCTGGCGTTCAGCGAGCCCAGCCAGGTGTCCCACCCTTCCAATCCGCAGGCGAGTCTGCTGGAGGTCGCTCCCGGCTCCGAGCCCAGCGCTTCGGGGGTGGACGAGGGGCGGCGCGTCGAGCCGCCGAGGAGTCGCTTCTTTCGGAGTCTGGCGGTCGGACTCGGGGTGCTCGTTTTGGCGGGGCTCATCGTGGCTGCGGTATTCACCATCGGGGTCCGTAGCGGTGGGGCCCTGGGGCGCGGTTCGGCGGGCGACCGAGGAGGCGACGGCGCGGTGCCGGCGCCGCGCCCGTCGGTCGTCCCACCCGACGGCGTGAAAGGTGGCAGGTAGGCTTCGCACCTGGGCTGCTCGCACCGGGATCGAAGCGTGCCACGAGCAGCCCTGCTGGTCGTGCGGCCGAGCCGTGGTTCCGCCACTGACGAAGTGAGCACGGGCTCGCGTCGGCATGCGGGCCGGTCGGCGTTGACACGAACCCGCGCGGCTGCTAGTTCTCCGCGCCCCGAAGTCAGGAAGTGGTTGGTTGCTTCCACCGAGTTCTCTGGTCAGACGGCGGGGTCAGGGCGACGTGGCACTCAAACCCTTCTGCATCCTCACTGGAAATGCCAACCCGCAACTGGCGGAAGCGATCGCGAAGGTGCTCGGCTCGCCGCTCGGCGAGGCGAAGGTCTCGCGCTTCAGTGATGGTGAGTCGTTCTGCGAGATCAGGGAGAACGTTCGCGGAATCGATGTCTACGTGGTGCAGCCAACTTGCTCCCCGGTCAACGACAACCTGATGGAGCTCCTGATCATGTGCGACGCCCTCCGTCGGGCATCGGCTGCGAGCATCACCGCCGTGCTTCCCTATTACGGGTATGCCCGGCAGGACCGGAAGGTCGCGCCGCGCACCCCCATCACCTCCAAGCTCGTCGCTGACGTGCTGGTTGCGGCCGGAGTGGACCGTGTTCTGTGTGTGGACCTGCATGCCGGCCAGATCCAAGGGTTCTTCAACATCCCCTTCGACCACCTGTACGCCATGCCGGTCTTTCTGGAGGACTACCTGCGCCTCAACTACGACCAGAACGCCGTCTTCGTCTCACCGGACGCGGGCGGCGTGGA